>Ga0182015_10002055_pt1 | contig 25121 bp, 24 predicted proteins | sample 712P3MmetaG_FD_120478 | JGI IMG/M metagenome (GOLD analysis project Ga0182015, IMG submission 120478) | Permafrost microbial communities from Stordalen Mire, Sweden - 712P3M metaG | ecosystem: Environmental > Terrestrial > Soil > Wetlands > Permafrost | place: Sweden: Stordalen | collected...
ATAACGGAGTTCGTCCACTAGTGAAAGAAGGTCGTCGACAATGATCGCCGAGTCCATCTTCCTGCTGCCCAACGGCACGTTCATTGTTGAACTGGTCGTCGTCGCGGTCATTTTGTACCTCGTGACGAAGTACATCCTGCCGCCCCTCAACAAAGCCATTGAAAGTCGACAGGAGAAGATTCGTAGTTCGCTAGAACTGGCCGACCAGGCACGCGCCGAGGCGGCCGCGGCCGATGACGAAAAGGCAAAAGTATTGGCCCAAGCCCGTGATCAAGCCCGCGAGATCGTGGCGAGCGCGCAGGCCACCGCCGATCAGGTGAAGGCGGAAGCCGGGGGGCGAGGGCAACAAGAGTACGAGCGCATTGTTTCGTCAGCCAACGCTGAAGTTGACACCGCGCGCCAGCGCGCCATCGATGAAGCGTCCGCGCGAATCGGCGAACTCGTTTTTGAGTTAGTTGCGACCATCGTCGGTAGAGAAGTTGATCAAAGTACCCACGAGGAACTCATCCGTGAGGCCGTGGCGGCGCTCAATGCGGAATCCGAAAAGGGAGCGAGCCTCTAATCATGCTCCCCAAGCTCGAAGGATTTGCGGCCGCCCTACTGGGTTCGCTCAACAAAACCGTGCTCGCCACGGTCGCCGTTGAGTTGCGGTCGCTCGAGCAGACCGTTCTGAGCCGGGCCGACCTTCGCGCTGTCCTGACCGACACGTCAATCGCGGGTACCGCACGTGGCGAAATCCTTCGTGACCTATTGACCGACAAGGTGGATGCGGCCACGCTTCGATTGAGCGTCTACGCCGCGAGCGCCGCGCCGGCCCAAGAAGTGCCGCGCGCAATTGACGAACTGGCTGTGGCGGCGAACGTCCTGAGTGAGACGGGCGAGTTCCCGCAGGCCAACCTGGGCCACATGGCGGCGCGTCGACGAGTGAGTGGATTCGCCGATGAGTTGCTCGACGAGATTGAGACTGACGACTTCGGGGCCATCGAAGAGGAACTCTTTCGCTGGGCGCGCACCATTGAATCGAACTTGGATCTTCGTCGGCTGTTACTCGACCGCGACGCTCCGCTTGAGTCGCGACTCGCAACGGTGGATCAATTGCTCAAAGGAAAAGTCCACAAGGTCACCTTGTCACTCAGCGAGTATGTCATTGAAGGTGGTCGCCCCCGCGACGTGGTCGGGACGCTGGACTTCCTCGTGGACTTCATCGCGCGCTCGCGCGACTGGCGAGTGGCGCGGGTCTTTACCGCACGCGAATTAGATGAGTCGAGTCGCGTCCAATTGGTGGCATCGCTGAAGTCATTGACGGGCAAGAGCGTGGAACTACAGGTCGCCGAAGAGCCCGACCTGCTCGGCGGCGTGCTCGTTGAAGTTGGTGACTTGCGACTCGATGCCACCACCCGAGGTCGCCTGGGTGCGCTGCACGACGCCGTGGCGTCCAAGCGTCTCTACGAATCTGCAATCAATCGAAATGAATAGGAAAAGGAAGCTGTGATGACAGAGCTCACCATTAGTGCCACCGAGATTACTGACGCGCTGCGCAAGCACGTCACTGAGTTCGACCCCACCGTCGGCGCCGAGCAAGTGGGACGGGTGGTTGAAGTCGGCGACGGCATCGCCCGCGTCTCGGGTCTGCCAGGCGCGAAGGTGAACGAACTGCTCGAGTTCCAAGACGGGACTCTGGGACTCGCCATGAACCTCGACGAAGAGACCATTGGCGCGGTCGTGCTCGGATCCGTTGACAGTATTGAAGAAGAGCAGATCGTTCGCGCCACCGGTCGGATTCTCTCGATGCCCGTGGGCGACGCTCTGTTAGGTCGCGTTGTAAACGCGTTGGGCGAGCCTATTGACGGCAAGGGGCCGCTGGTTAACCCCAAGAGCCGGCGCATGGAAGTCCAGGCTCCCGGGATCATTGGTCGCCAGCCCGTGAGCGAGCCCCTGCAAACCGGCATCAAGGCCATTGACGCCATGACGCCGATCGGCCGTGGTCAGCGCGAGCTCATCATCGGTGACCGCAAGACCGGCAAGACCACGGTCGTCGTCGACACGATTCTCAACCAAAAGGGCCAGAACGTCAAGTGCATCTACGTCGCCATTGGCCAGAAAAACTCCTCGGTCGCCCAGACGGTAAAGATTTTCGAAGACTTCGGCGCGATGGAGTACACGGTGGTTGTGGTCGCCTCCGCTGGCGACCCGGCCCCGTTCAAGTTCCTCGCCCCGTACGCCGGCTGCGCGATTGGCCAGGAGTGGATGGAAGGCGGCGAACACGCCCTCGTTGTCTACGACGACCTCTCCAAGCAGGCCGAGGCGTACCGTCAGATTTCGTTGCTGCTTCGCCGTCCACCGGGCCGAGAGGCGTACCCCGGTGACGTCTTCTATCTCCACAGTCGTTTGCTGGAGCGCGCCGCGAAGTTGAGCGACGAGCTCGGCGCCGGGTCGCTCACGGCGCTGCCCATCATCGAGACCAAGGCCGGCGACATCTCGGCCTACATCCCGACCAATGTCATTTCGATCACCGACGGCCAGGTGTTCTTGGAATCGGACCTCTTCTATTCGGGCGTGCGCCCCGCCATCAACGTCGGTAACTCCGTGTCGCGCGTCGGTGGCGCCGCGCAGATCAAGGCGATGAGGTCCGTCGCGGGGACGCTCAAGATCGACCTGGCCCAGTTCCGTGACTTGGAGTCATTCGCGACCTTCGGTTCCGAACTTGACAAGTCATCCCAGCAACAACTCGACCGCGGTTATCGGTTGACTGAACTGCTGAAGCAGGGCCTCAACGCGCCGGTGCCCGTCGAAGAGCAGGCCGTGGCGATCTACGCCGGCACCAAGGGCTGGCTCGACACCGTGCCGGTTGAGGACGTGCAACGTTTTGAGTCCGAGTTGCTCACCAATTTTCGAGCCCAGCACGCGGACCTGTTGGAGCACATTCGCACCGAGGGTTCCCTGCCCGATGCCGAGAAACTGGACGCCGCGATGAAAACGTTCCTTGACGGTTTCGCCATCAGCAATTAATTAGACAGAAAAAAGTTCGAGCGAGAAAGGAGGGGACATGGCCGGAGGACAAGAAAGAATTCTGCGTCAACGCATCAAGACGGTGCGCGCCACGCGCAAGATCACCAAGGCGATGGAGCTCATCGCCGCTTCCCAGATCGCGCGCAGTCAGGCCCGCATCATTGCCAATCGTCCCTATCGTCTCGGCATGCAGCGCATCCTCATTGAGGCAGCGTCAGCCGACCCGGCCGCCGCGAAGAAACTGCTCGCAGCGCCCGACAAGGTCGCAACATCCCTGGTACTCGTCATCACCGGTGACCGAGGACTATCGGGCGCCTACAACGCGTCGGTGATGCGAGCGGGTGAGCGCCTCGTCATGAGCTTGAAGACTGAGGGCACTGATGCCCGTCTCGTCGCCGTGGGCAAGAAAGCCGCGGCGTTCTACCGATTTAGGGGCATGCCCGTGGAACGCAGTTTCGTGGGCTTCGCTGACCGACCGACCTTTAGCGACGCGCAATTTATCGCCGCCACGATTGCGACGCCCTACGTCAACGACGAAGTCCAGCAAATCGTGATGGTCTCGACCCGTTTCCATTCCGCGGGCAACCAGAGCGTGGCGGTCGAACAGTTGCTGCCGCTCGAGATGCCCGAACCGGTCATTGACGACCAGCCACCGAAGTTAGAGGGGTACACCGAGTTTGAACCAGAAGTCGCCAAATTGTTGGAGAAGCTCGCGCCGCGCGCACTCGAGAGCGAGATTTTCTCGGCACTGTTAGAAGGGGCGGCTTCGTTCCACGTGAGTCAGCAACGCGCAATGGCCGCCGCCACCGATAACGCTGACGAACTGAGCCAGAACCTGTCGCGCATCATGAACCGAGCCCGCCAAGACTCGATCACCACCGAAATTATGGAAATCGTGGGCGGCGCCGAAGCGCTCCGCTCGAGAAAGTGAGAAACAAATGACCATCGCTCCTGAAAAGACGACTCTGGAGACGGGACGGGTTGTGGCGATTGCGGGTCCGGTCGTCGACGTTGAGTTCCCGCCGCACTCGTTGCCCGAGATCAACCACGCCGTGGAGTTCGACATCGACCTTGACGGCGACAAGGTCACGGTGACCGGTGAGGTCGCCCAGCAGATTGGTGAAGGACGGGTTCGTTGCGTCTGCATGAAGCCCACCGACGGGCTCGTTCGTGGAGCCGTCGTGCGCCAGACCGGTCGCGGCATCTCGGTGCCCGTTGGCGACGCGGTGCTCGGTCACGTGTTCAATGTGCTCGGCGAGTCGCTTGACACTGATGACATTGGACCGGTGGAAGACCACTGGGAGATTCACCGCAATGCACCAGCCTTTGATCAACTTGAGCCTCGGGCCACCATGTTCGAGACCGGCATCAAGGTCGTTGACCTGCTCGCGCCCTACGTGCAGGGCGGAAAAATTGGCCTCTTTGGTGGGGCCGGTGTCGGAAAGACGGTGCTCATCATGGAGATGATCCGTCGTGTCGCCGAGCAGCACAATGGTGTCTCGGTCTTCGCCGGCGTTGGCGAACGTACTCGCGAGGGAACCGACCTGCTGCTCGAGATGCGTGATTCGGGCGTTATTGAAAAGACGGCCCTGGTCTACGGCCAGATGGACGAGCCGCCGGGTGTGCGCCTGCGTGTTGCATTGGCGGCTCTGACAATGGCGGAGTACTTCCGCGACGTGAAGAACCAGGACGTGCTGCTCTTTGTCGACAACATCTTCCGATTTGTCCAGGCCGGTTCCGAAGTCTCCACACTGCTTGGTCGCATGCCGAGTGCGGTGGGCTACCAGCCCACACTGGCCGACGAGATGGGTGAACTCCAAGAGCGCATCACGTCAACTCGGGGCCGTTCGATCACGTCACTGCAAGCCGTCTACGTGCCGGCCGACGACTACACCGACCCCGCGCCATTCACGACCTTCACCCACTTGGACGCCACGACGGAACTCAGTCGACAGATTGCGGCACTCGGTATCTATCCGGCGGTTGACCCGCTGACCTCAACGTCGAACATTCTGGCGCCCGAGATTGTGGGCGATCGCCATTATGCAGTCGCTCGTCAGGTCCAGCAGATCCTTCAGCGCAACAAGGAACTCCAGGACATCATTGCCATCCTTGGTCTCGACGAACTTTCCGAAGACGACCGCATCACGGTCTCGCGGGCCCGCAAGATTCAGCGATTCCTCTCCCAGCCGATGTTCGTGTCCAAGATCTTCACAGGCATCGACGGCATCAACGTGCCCGTACAGGAGACCATTGAGTCCTTCGAGCACCTCGTCAAGGGAGACCTGGACGCATTCCCCGAGCAGGCGTTCCTCAACGTCGGAGGGGCCAGCGATGTCGAACGCAAGGCCGCCGAGATTCAAAGGGACTAGTTGATGGCCACGCTTCGCGTTGAAATCGTCTCACCCGAAGTCGCACTGTGGGCTGGAGAAGCAACGGCGTTCATCGGTCGATCGAGTGAAGGCTTTTTTACGGTCTTGCCCGAGCACACCGACACGGTGGGCGACCTCGTGCCCGGTGTGGTTCGCGTCGAGACTAGCGAAGGTGAGATTGGTTTCGCCGTGCACGGCGGATTCTTTCAGTGTGAACATGGTCCGAGCGACGGAGAGACGAAGGTGACGGTGCTGGCGGGCGTGGCCGAACTCGTCACCTCTATCGATGTCGCACGGGCGCAGGCGGCGAAAGAAGCCGCGGAGGCACAGTTGAACGTCGTCACACGTGACGATCAGTCAGATGAGACGTCGCACCAAATGGCGCTCGACTCTTTGGCGCGGGCCGAACTTCGACTCACCGCCGCCAAGTAGAACTATCGCGCCGACACGTAGTCCAGTAGTTCCTTCTTGTCGAGCTCAAGCTCATCGAGGCGGGCCTTCACGACGTCGCCAATGGAGACCAGTCCCACCAGCGCCTTTTCTTTCACGACCGGAACGTGTCGGATGTGATGTTCCGTCATCAGTCCCATGAGGTTGGCCATGGTCGTCTCCTCGTCACAAACCCTCACTTCGCGAGTCATCAGGTCGGCCACCTTGGCTTCGAGGGCGTCGACGCCCTGGGTCGCGAGCGCGCGCACGATGTCGCGCTCAGAGAGAATTCCTACGAGCGGCTTTTTTGAACCGGTCACCACGAGCGCACCCACTCCGCGCTCCTTCAGAATTGCCAAGGCGTCGGTGACGTTGCGTTCCTGAGAGATGGTCGCGACGTCATGCCCCTTGGTCGCCAATAGATTTGCAACGCGCATAAGTTTCCCCAATCACTGTGGCAGTTGCGCCAAGAGCGTTTCGCTCCTAAATCGACCCTACGTGCGTAAGTACTCGTGCGCGGAAAAAATGTGCGATTGTGAACATTCAATCAAGAAGAAAATATTTATTGTCAGAAACCAGCGGTAGTGAATTCTTGCAATTTGTCGTGACGGTGGAAGGTTTCAATCGTGCGCACCGTGCCCGACCTTGAACGCACGACGAGAGATTGTGTGGTGGCCCCGAAATCGTGGAATCGAACACCGCGCAAGAAGTCACCGTCAGTGATGGCGGTTGCCGAAAAATAACAGTTATCACTCGCGACCAAGTCATCGTTTCTCAACACCCGATTGAAGTCGTAGCCGAGGGATTCGGCGAGGCTCCGTTCCTCATCGTCACGCGGGTGCAAGATGCCCTGTATCTCGCCGCCGAGTCCCTGCAGGGCTGCGGCGGCGATAACGCCCTCTGGTGTGCCGCCCACGCCAAAAAGAATGTCGGCGCCGGAATTGGGCCACGCGCAGGCGATGGCCCCGGCGACGTCGCCGTCGGAGATCAACAGGACGCGCGCGCCCACTTCACGCACTTCGGCGACGAGGTCGTCGTGTCGGGGGCGGTCGAGGATGACCACGCCGAGCTCCTGCACGGGGATCTTGAGCCGCTTGGACACTTCAATGAGATTGTCCGTCGCCGAGGCGTTGATGTCGATCGAACCTCGCGCACGAGGTCCGACGCAGACCTTCTTCATGTACACGCACGGACCGGGGTTGAACATGGTGCCGCGTTCGGAGAGTGCAATGACGGCTAACGCACCGGGCCGTCCCTGCGCGGTGAGCGACGTACCGTCAACAGGATCTACCGCCACGTCAACTTGGGGAGGTTGTCCGTCGCCGATGTACTCGCCGTTAAACAGCATGGGCGCCTCATCTTTTTCGCCCTCGCCGATGACCACGATCCCGTCCATGGAAATGCCACCAAGGACAAATCGCATGGCGTCAACGGCGGCGCCATCGGCCGCATTTTTGTCGCCTCGCCCGACCCATCTGGCGGCCGCAATGGCGGCGGCTTCGGTGACACGAATCATCTCGAGCGCGATGTTGCGGTCGGGCCTGAGCGGTGGCTGCACGCAAGCAGCGTACTCCGGCGACATAAAGGCTTCCTAAGTCCGCCCGGGAGCAATAATTGCGCTTTCGGCCATACTTATGGGGTGAGTTCTCTTGTCATCAAGCCGGCCGGACCCCTTGTGGGCGAAGTAGAGGCCGGCGGCGCCAAGAACGCAGTCTTGAAGCAGATGGCCGCCTGTTTATTGGCGTCGGGCGAGAATCGATTGACCAACGTGCCCGATATTACGGACGTAAAAGTCATGATCGAACTGCTCGAAGCACTCGGCTGCACCGTCACGCGGCCCAGCGCACATGAATTGGTCATCACCGTGCCCGACGCCAAGGACATTCATCCCGTCGCCCCCGCGCACCTCTTTGCCGCGACTCGCTCGTCCATTGTGGTGCTTGGTCCATTGCTCGCCCGATGCGGCGAGGCGAATATGGCACTTCCGGGCGGCGACGACTTCGGTCAGCGTCCAATCAACTTCCATACTGATGGGCTTTCGGCCATGGGCGCGTCGTTTCATAACGATGACAATTCCATTCACGCGACCTTAAGCAAGTCCCGTTTGCGCGCCACCCGCATGACGCTGGCCTACCCGAGTCACACGGCGACGGACAACTTGATGATGGCGTGCGTCTTGGCCAAGGGCCGCTCGGTGATTGACAATGCGGCCCGGGAACCTGAGGTGGAGGACCTCGGGCGACAGCTCAATTCCATGGGCGCCAAGATCGAGGGACTTGGGACCTCGCGTCTGACCATTGACGGCGTCTCCTCGCTCAAGCCGGTCGAACATGAGGTCGTCACGGATCGTGTGGTCTCGGCGACCTATTTGGCGGCCGCCCTCATCACTGGCGGGGAGGTCCGAGTGGTGGACGCGCGCGCCGATCACATGGGGATGCTGCTGCGCAAGATAGAAGCCATGGGCGGGGACATCGACGCTGAGGGTACGGGGATCTCCGTGCGCGGTCCCAAAATTCTGCGAGCCTGTGACGTGGCGACGCTGCCATATCCGGGGGTGGCGACTGACTACAAGCCGCTCATCACCACCGTGCTCAGCGTCGCGAACGGCGACTCGGTAGTTACCGAGAACCTCTTTGCCGGCCGTTTCCGGTACGTGGATGAACTGGTCAAACTCGGCGCGAGCATCACCACCGAGGGCCATCACGCCATGATTCGCGGCGTTGACTATTTGGTCGGCACCACCGTGACCGCGAGTGACATCAGGGCGGCCGCGGCGCTGGCGCTTGCCGGTCTCGTTGCCAAAGACGGCACCATCGTGGTGGGCGTGGAACATCTGGACCGCGGCTACGACAGCTTCGTGGAGCGAATGACCAAGTTAGGTGCCGACGTCCGGCGTTTCGAATGATCGCGCGCGATCCCGAAGAACTCGTGAAACTGGCGCACGACGGTTCGCGCACGGCCCTGGCGCGCCTGCTGACCTACGTCGAGTCCGGCGGTCAGTTTCAATTGGACACCGCGGCGCTGGCCTACCGCGTTCCGTCGCCCTACGTCGTGGGAATCACCGGTTCGCCCGGCGGGGGAAAATCGACCTTAACCGACCAGTTGATCTCGGTCGTACTGTCGCACGGCTCCTTCGGAGGTGTTGAACCCTTCGATCAAGTGAGTGTCCTGTGCATCGATCCCAGTTCGCCCTTCACTGGTGGCGCCATCCTCGGCGACCGCATCCGTATGCAGGGTCACGCGACCAACGAGCACGTCTTTATTCGTTCGATGGCGACGCGCGGACACTTGGGCGGTCTCTCGCTCGCGGTGCCCGACGCGCTTCGCGTGCTGGGCGCCGCGGACTTCCACCTCGCGCTCGTCGAGACTGTGGGCGTAGGTCAAATGGAGGTGGACATTGCCTCCGCGGCGGACACCACCCTCGTGGTGATGAATCCCGGGTGGGGAGACTCAATGCAGGCCAATAAGGCTGGGCTCTTAGAAGTGGCCGACATCTTCGTCATTAACAAGGCCGATCGCGCGGGCGTGCGCGAGACGCGCCGGGACCTAGAGCAGATGCTCGACCTCGGTGGCGAGCGCGAATGGCGTCCCAAGATCCTCGAAACTGTCGCGACCAAAGGCACCGGGACCGACGAGCTCTGGGAAACAGTAGTAGCCCACCGTGCTTTTCTCCATGACGGAAGATTGGAACAACATCGCCGCCAACGCACGCGGGCTGAACTCGACAAGGTGTTGGCCGCGATGGCCCGTTCCCGCGTGACCGAATTGGCCCACGGCGACGCCTACGAAGCCCAGATTGACGCGCTGCTCGCGGGAGCGACCGATCCCTACCGGGCGGCGGACACCTTGCTCACGGCATCATGATCGCGACCTCGGTCACCTACGACGTGGTCTTCTTGGTCCACATAATTGCGGCCGTCGCGACGTTGATTGTCCTCATTGTGATGCGCTGGTCAGCGCAGCTCGTCGTGCGCGGTGCCGATGGGCCAACCCAGCAATCCCATTTCCCCGAACGGCGCAACTGGGCCGCGCGGACAATGCACGTGCTGCCCATCACTGGCATCATCATGGTCGCCAGCGGTGGCCCCGACGTCTCGATTGGTCACGCGTGGGTCGTGACCGGCATCGTCATCTATCTCTTGGCGGCCGGACATTTAGAGGTCCGCGTGTTGCCGCTCGAACAGTCACTCGTCGCAACGATTCATCGCAATGGTGCCGCCAACCCCCAACAGGGCCGCAAACTACTCATGACCATTGACGTGTTGTTAGGCCTCATTGCCCTGGCCTTTGTCGTAATGCTCGTCCAGTTTTAGAAGAAGGACGCTCGGCCCACCATACCGGCGGCGACGGTCGCGTTCGTGACCTCGTCGATCAATACGAAGCTGCCGGTGACGCGGTTGACCCGGTAGTCGTCAACGACGAGCCAGTCCGACGTCTGCAAATTTGCGAGGCCAATCTCGTTGGTCGCCAAGGACGACGACTCGTCGATGCGCAGGGTCTCGATGTCAACGACGCCGGTGATATCAGTCACCCGCACGGGGGTCACCTTGGTCGTGTGCTTCAGTCGCAGGCGCTGTCCGACCTCGAGCGGTTTCTCGCCGAACCAACAGATGGTCGCGGTCACTTCTTTGGTCACCGCGGGCAGTGGAGTGGCGGCGATGAGATCGCCACGACCGGCGTCCGTTTCGTCCGTGAGATCGAGGTCAATCGAAAGTCCGACGTTGGCTTCAATTCGCCCGACCCCGCCAAAGGAGATTGCCTTAATGGTCGTTTCGACGTTGGCCGGCAAGAGGGTGACGGTGTCGCCCACGAAAAAGGAGTCGCCGTTGACCATCCCGGCGTACGTCCGTCCCCCGCCACTCTGGCGAAGCACCCACTGGATGGGCAGTCGCGCGCCGTGGCGGGTCTTGGTCCAGGTCCCGGCGTCAGACGACTCCAGCGCGGCGAGCACGGTGGGCCCGTCGTACCAGGCAGAGTTGGTCGACGCGTCCACCACGTTGTCGCCGTAGAGGGCCGATACCGGGATGATGGTGACTTCCTCGAAGCTCAGCTCGCGCGAGAGTGTTTCAATTTCATCCACCACGCTCTGGAAGGCGCTCTGGGACCAGTTGACGCCGTCCATCTTGTTCACGCAGACTATGAGCGCGTGCACGCCGAGCAGCGCCGCGATGCACAGGTGACGACGGGTCTGCTCTTTGAGTCCGTGCTTGACGTCGAGTACGACGAGGGCCAGATCGGCGGTCGACGCACCCGTCGCCATGTTCCTCGTGTACTGCACGTGCCCGGGACAGTCAGCGATGATGAACTTTCGTTTCGGTGTCGAGGCGTAGCGGTAGGCCACGTCAATGGTGATTCCCTGTTCGCGTTCGGCCCGTAGCCCGTCGGTGACGAAGCTGAGGTCGAGGTCACCCACGCCACGCTTTTCTGACGCGGCGACGACGGCGTCCAGTTGGTCGTCGAAGAGTTGGCGAGTATCGACGAGCAGCCGGCCGATCAACGTCGACTTGCCGTCGTCGACCGAACCAATGGTCGCCAAGCGAAGCAGGTCCTTGGTCGCGGTCTTCATCTTTAGAAGTAGCCCTCGCGCTTACGGTCTTCCATCGCGGTTTCGGAGAATCGGTCGTCGGCACGAGTCGCGCCGCGTTCCGAAACATTGGCGCTCGCGATCTCGTCGATGATTTGGGCCAGCGTGCTCGCGGGCGAGTCAACGGCGCCGGTGCAGTTCGCGTCGCCGACGGTACGAAAGCGCACGACGCGGCGCTCAACCGTTTCACCGGCGCGAGGCTCCACGAACGGTCCCACCGCGAGCCACATGGAGTCACGGAGCACCACGTCGCGTTCGTGGGCGAAGTAGATGGAGGGGAGTTCCATCTTCTCGCGTTCGATGTACTGCCAGATGTCCAGTTCGGTCCAGTCCGAGAGTGGAAAGGCCCGCAGGTGCTCACCGGGATTCACTTTGCCTTGGTAGAGCTGCCACAGTTCGGGGCGCTGTTGGCGGGGATCCCATTGACCGAATCCGTCACGAAAGGAGAGGATGCGCTCTTTCGCACGAGCCTTGTCCTCATCGCGACGCGCGCCGCCGAAGGCGGCATCGAAGCCGTTGTCCGTAATGGCGTGCAACAGCGTCACGGTCTGCAAACGATTGCGCGAGCCCATCGGGCCGGGGTCAACCACCTTGCCCTGGTCAATCGTGTCCTGCACCTTGGCGACGATGAGCTTCACGCCCAACTTCGTCGTGAGCGCGTCACGGTACTCCAACACTTCGGGAAAGTTCTGACCGGTGTCGATGTGCATGACGGGAAACGGCAACTGTTGGGGCGTGAAGGCCTTCACGGCGAGGTGCAACAAGACGGCAGAATCCTTGCCACCCGAGAAGAGCAGCACCGGGCGTTCACACTCCGCGGCGACCTCACGCAAGATGAAAATGGCGTGAGATTCCAGTAGATCGAGATAGTCAGCGGTCTGGGGGGGGCGTAGGGGGGTAGGTGTCATAGTTTCGAATTGATTCTTATATCCTAGTAAAGCAATGGAAATCTTAGACTTTTCGCGAATTCGCCCATGACGACGCCCACGTCAACGCTGCTCGACGAGCTCGAAACCGAAAACCAACGCTTTGAATTCGCATCGCCCTTAGAGATCCTCACCTGGACCTTCGAACGCTTTGATGATGACGTGGCAATGGCGTGCTCGTTCGAAGACCTCGCGCTCTTGCATATGGTGCACGAGCTTCGCCCTAAGACCGAAATAGTTTTCTTGGATACCGGTGGTCATTTTGCCGAGACGCTGGAGTTCGCTGCTCGCATTGAACGCGAATGGTCGCTCAATCTCACCCGCACGACGCCGGGACCCGACGCCGACGCGTGGCCGTGTGGCAGCGAGCGGTGCTGCGAGTTGCGCAAAGTTGAGCCACTAAAACGGGCGGTGGCGGGTCGTGCGGCGTGGATCACGTCGGTCAAACGCGTCGACGCGACGAGTCGTGCTGGCATGAAAACCCTTCTGTGGGACGAAAAGTTTGATTTGGTGAAGGTGAATCCACTCGCAACCTGGAGCGATGATGACGTTGCCTATTACATCGGTGCGCATCAGCTCCCAGAGCATCCGCTGTGGGCGCAGGGCTACGCATCGATTGGTTGTGAGCCCATGACCGTCAAGCCACTCGTGCCCAGTGATCGTCGTTCCGGTCGTTGGGTCGGTGCTGACAAGGACGAGTGCGGACTCCACGAGGCGTGACAAAAGCTCCTATCCACCAATAAAACAAAGGCGGACAGTACATTTGTAGCCAATGTGTGTGTGTTTTATTGAGGTCCCGGCTCGATGCTCCTCATAATTCTCGGACTCTTCTGGGTCGCGATATTGGTGCCCGTGGTGGTGCGACGATTCCGTGACAGTGGCACCGAAAAGTCGATACATTCCTTTCACCAAGAGCACGAAATGATGAGCCGACAGGAGTTTTCGGTGCCACCGGCCCATCGACTTGAGCCCGAGGCCCAGGAAGAGGTTTTCCAGGGCTTGGAACCACGACCTCGTTTGACGGTCGTGCACGATAACGACACCTACCGTTCACTCGAAACCCGTACGTCCTGGGAAGAGTGGGATGACGATTACGACTACGCACGTGACGACCAACACATCTATGAACACGAACCGACCAACCGTTACGTCACGGCGTACTCCTCAGTACCCAGCGAGCGTGAAGTACGTGAAGTAAAAGACCGCTACCACGCGCCGACGCGCCGCACGTCATCAATGAAGTCACGGCGCCAAGTGATGTTCTTACTGCTCGCGGCTAGCGCCGTGCTCCTCAGCGGGCTCAGCTTCGTGGTGGGGTATTCATTATTGGAGGATTTGGCGCTTGTCGCGTGGATGGGTCTTATCTTCTACGTGGCGCTGGCACTCTTTGCCGTGAGTCAAGGTTTTCTCTTCGAGTCATCGCTGCCAATACGCATCCCCCAGGGACGCAAAATGGCCACGATTGAACCGCTCTACGACAAAGATGTCGAGGAGTTCGGCACGGAGTTTTACGACGCGGAAGACGATAGCGAGTGGCGTCGCGAATCTCCTTCGCGTTACGCCGTGGGCTAAAGTAGGTACTCCTTCCGGGGGTGTAGCTCAATTGGTAGAGCGCTACGTTCGCAATGTAGAGGCAGTGGGTTCGAATCCCATCACCTCCACCCAGAGTCCTTGACCCCAAACGCAAAAGTTCGTGACATGGAGGTTGCTGATCAAAATCGAGCAGAAACAGAAAGCGATTGGAACTGTCACCGTCGCCTTTGATCGAATTCTCGGAAGAATTTCATACCCCGTCCACAATCGCCTCTATCGACTAACCGGGGGCCGAGTCGGACACAGAAGTCCCGCTGGGCCGATGCTCCTTTTGACCAGCACCGGACGACGATCAGGTGTCGCACGTTCGCACGCCCTGCTCTATCTGGAGCGTGAGGGTCACTACTACGTCGTTGCCTCGAATGGTGGCCGTGCGAGCAACCCGAATTGGCTGCACAACGTGCGACACGAGCCAAACGTGAAGGTCCAAGCTGGTTCAAGAAAGTTTGACGCTGTGGCCCACGTTCTTGACACCGAAGAACGATCCATCGTGTGGCCCATATTGACTGCCTTCTACCCCGGCTGGGCCCACTACGAAACGCTCACCGTGCGGATCCTTCAGGTAGTGCGACTCGATCCCAAGATCTAGCTTGGACCGCACGCACGGTCGTCGCGTGACGCCACCGTCGGGCCCGCTCGTCGCCAATGCGGGGTTGCGCGTCTGTGACGTCAGGTCTTCGATACCGGAGCCGCGTAACGATCCCTTTGAGCTCAATGGGACACACGTAAAATTTTGAAGAAGTGACAAAATACTGACGCCAATCTGTCAACCCCCGGTAGGAGATTGAATCCGCCGTCGGCCTACCGAATGAAACCCGCAATTGGGAGCTGGAAATTTCGTTCTGTGCCGATCTCAGTGCACCGCCCCAAATGCTTTCAGTTCACCTTGGTTGGTTCCTATTGTGTGACACGAGGCCCACCGACGGGCCTGTACCTCGTGAAGCTGACTGCGCTCACGAGGGTTCGCACCGGGTTTGGACTTTATTACCTGTGAGTCAGCGTTCCATCCCGCGATCTTCTTGGACCTTCATACGTGAGCGTTCGAGGACTTGGCGCAGAATTGGAAGCACGGCACGATCCTTTTCCCGGCCGGCCGCCTCTTTGGAGCGGATGACGTCGGCGAGGGCAGCAACGAAGATCGTCACTGTGTCTGTTAACTGTTCGCGCGTGGCCGAGCGTCGCAGGTCGTCATAGCCACGCGTGCCGTCGGGAAGAAGTGCAATATCTAGATATCCGTGTTTTGTGACGAAAGTCCAGGTCGTACCGTGCTCAAACGTTCGCTCATCGAGCGCAATGGCGAGTGGCTCTTCCATGTCTGGAATCCGAAGTTTGGCGTCTAGTTCTCTCAGTGCGGCTGCCAGTTTGGTGAAGTTCTCACGTGTGCGTGCAGGTGTCACGTCGACATCGCGAGTGACATAGGGAGACCCTCGCAGTTCGGCGGCCAGTCCCCCGATCACGACGTACAGCACCTGGTGACGCTCAAGCACTTCAAGGATTTCGTCGGGACGATACGGGACCAACTCAGTCAAGGCTGTTGGCCCCTTGTTGTGCACGCCGGTCGTGGAATCGGACCCGGGCCATGAGATCGGCGAATCGCTCGGCCGGTGTCATTCGAAGATGTTGATCAATGATCGTCACGTTCGAGTCATCAAACTTGGACATGAAGAATGTGAGTTCTAGATCGCAGGCACGCACGACATCACGTACGGTCTCAAGACTCGGCGATACGTCGTCACGTTCCCAGCGCGCGATCACGGACTGCGCTTTACCGAGGCGAGCGCCCAATTCGACTTGCGTCAGGCCGGCCCGCAATCGGGCCTCTTTAATCAGATCTCCACTCATCATAGGGCCATGATAGTACATATATGTTATATCAGTGTCCTCGTCATCCGGCTGGGGTATTCGAATCCCAACTGTCGCAGATCGCGTCCTTTTTGCCGGACGTTTTCATCTTCGAGCTACTGGCAACTTGGCACGAGCACCATTGCTAACTTCGCACCCTCAACGCTGGGTGCCGGTTCTTATAGTGTGACTCAAGGTCCACCGACTGGACTTGATCCCAAACAGTGGACCGCGCTTTTGAGAGTGCAGGGTAGACCTTCATCAGAGTCTGTTGAGAGTCCCTTCGCAACCCAAATTGTCCTTCGCAGGCCAACCCCTAACGGGAGCGACGAGTCGTTCGCCCCACTTTGAACAACAGTGGCGGCCGATACTTCACTTCGATCCGTGGTCTCGAAAGCCGAAATGTCCGTCATTCGCCCATTTATCGCGAGTATTGGGTGAATGTGATGACAACGTAGGGCTCACAGAGTGTGGTCCTTCGTAGAGTTCTTCAGACACATAAGGGGATTCCATGGGCATCGTTGGAACGCAAGTGAATACGGGACGGATGAATCACGTCGATACGACGGTTCCAAGACCTCTCTCGGATCGGATCATTGGCTCGCTCACCTTAATGAACCTGTCCGCGCCAATGGCCCTCGTGGTCATTGCTCTGTTGACCGCCTTGTCGTGGGTCGCTGCGTATTTTCTCGGCGGCGGAACGAACGTGGCACCACACTGGTTCTACATTCCGGTATTCATGGCCGGCCTTAGGTTCGGACCGTTTGGGGCTTTGGCGATCGCAGTGATATCGATGTTCGTGGCGGGGCCATTGCTACCCGCTGACGTTGCCACCCATACACCGCAGTTGCTGAGCGATTGGGTCAGTAGAGGCGTTTTCTTTATAGTGATCGGTCAGTTCGTGACCCAACTCTTTGTGGGAGTGCGGCGGATGTCAGCGCGCGAAGTCAACTTGCAGTCGAAGGTGGAGCTGAGCACGACAGAATCGCAGGCTCGTGAAGCCCGCTTCTCGGCGCTCGTTGAGAACTCTTCGGACCTGGTTACCATCGTCGACAGAAGCGGGACGATCTTGTTCGAGAGTCCCTCCGTTGCGCGCGTCCTCGGCTGGGATGCGGATAGATCAAGTGGGACTAACTTTGTCGAGGCCTTGCACGAATCTGATCAGCCCCGGTGGCGCACCATCGTTGATTTTCTCGTCGAGGACTCTGACGGTGAAATGGTTGCGGAGTGGCAGGTCCGCCACGCCGATGGTTCATGGCGCTTCCTGCAGTCCGTCCTCACCAATCTCATCCACGAGCCGAGCGTCGGCGGGCTCGTACTGAATAGTCGAGACGTCACCGATCAGAAGACACTCGAAGATCAGCTCCGCCACCAGGCGTTCCATGACCAGCTCACCGGATTGGCCAACCGTGCCCTGTTCGCAGAGCACCTCGATCAGGCTCTCCGACGCCAGAGCCGGATGGGCGGCGAACTCGCCGTCCTCTTTATTGACCTGGACGAGTTCAAAACGGTGAATGACCTGCACGGCCACGCGCTGGGCGACGAGCTTCTCAAGCAGGCGGCGGAGAGGCTACGAACCACCCTTCGTACTGCCGACGCCATTGCGCGCATCGGCGGCGACGAGTTCGCAGTGCTGTTCGAAGGAGTCGGCCCCGGTCTTAATGCCAGTGCAGCCGAACGCGTCATCGAGTCGTTCGCCCAGCCCTTCTATATCGAGTCTTCAAAGGTCTTCGTGACGGCCAGCGTGGGGATGGCACTCAACGACTCCGGTACCGAGAGCGCCGAGGACCTGTTTCGAAACGCCGATCTGGCAATGTACGCTGCCAAGACGGCGAACAAGGGACGCTACGAGGTCTACTCCACCAACATGCATTCGACGATCGTCGATCGCATGCAAATGGAGGTCGATCTTCGTCATGCTCTCGACCGGGGTGAGTTCCAGGCGTACTACCAACCCATCGTCACCCTCCCTTCGGGAACCATCGTCGGCGTGGAGGCGTTGATTCGATGGATTCATCCCCAGCGCGGCATGGTCATGCCAGGCGATTTCATCGGTGTGGCCGAATCATCGGGGATGATCGTCCAGATTGGTGCTTGGATACTCCATCACGCCTGCCAGGAGTTCGAGGTCTTGACGCGAGGAGTGGTGGGTGGTCAGAACCTTGGTCTGAGTGTCAATCTGTCTACTCGCCAGCTGAGCGATCCACTGCTCGTCGACACCGTCCGCGGTGCCCTCGCCAATTCTGGTCTGGATGCGAGACGCCTAACGCTGGAGATAACCGAAAGCGCCGTCATGGAGGATGTGCCGAACACGTTCCGCGTTCTTAGCGAACTAAGAAGCTTCGGCGTGAAAATCGCGATCGACGATTTTGGGACCGGGTACTCCTCACTGAGCCTGCTCAGCGAGATACCCGTCGATACGCTCAAGATCGATCAATCCTTCGTCACCAGCGTCGCCAAACGGCCCGAACCTGGCCGATTAATTCGGGCGATCGAGTTGCTGGCGAGTGACTTTGGCCTCTGCACGGTGGCCGAAGGGGTTGAGGAACTTGATCAGTTGGAGGCGTTGCTGGGGTTGGGATGCCAAGCAGCCCAGGGCTTTTACTTCGCCAGGCCACAGCCTGCGTTGCAACTTGTCGAACTTCTCGAACGTGATACATCCAACTGCGTGGTGACAATTTCCTGATTGTATTTTTGGGTAGAGGTTGTACAAGTTCTATCGAATGCCCGAATGAATGAAGCCGCCCGTGAGCCTCATATTTGGATGAAGAACCTCAGTTGGAGATACTCGACATAACGCACACACCTCGAGGTCGAAGAAGCTTACGGAATATCGCGTGTTTATTGGGGATCAGTTTGATGTTGTCGAGTTGTGCGAGCAATGCCGCGCAGTCAACGCAGAGTCAACGATTGCATCGTGAAGCGGCCGCGTGCGAACTCATTGGAACTCCGCCAATTATGCCAACGTCGACGCCAGATTCGTTCACTGCGGTATCAGTTAAAGCCTCGCTGATATCAGCTCTAGCAAAGTCGGATGACACGTCCCTCAAAAACGTCGCACAAGATCTACTCTCTGCCGCACGACATGAGACACAAACGGGGAGTGGCGCGGCGATGGTGCGCGCGCTCAACCGTGGGGCAGCGGTGTGTCACCGTCTGGGACTCTCGACGACCAAGTAACACCATTACGTTTTCGCGGAGTTGTAGCAGGAGTGAGACGTCGGTCGGTACGTGAGCAGCATGTTTCCAGATTCGAACTGGCGCACGCGAAGCAGATCGAGTGAGGCGCGCTCATTGAGCGTTTCGAACAGGGGGCGTCCCTGGCCGATCACGATAGGACTAATCATGATGCGTAGTTCGTCGAGGATGCCAGCCTGCGCCAGGTCCGCGGTCAGGTGAGCGCTGCCAATCACAAGTATCTCGCCGCCTTCGGCGGCCGTGATCTCGGGGATGCACTCGGTCGCTTCGCCACCAACGACGGTGGACCCTGACCACGTGGCCTCTTCAAGAGTGGTCGGAACACCAGCTTTGGCATGTTGTTCATCCGCGGGGTGATTTCTGAGTCGTTGGCTTGGGCCTGGTCGGTAGGCCAGTAGGCAGCCATGTGTTCGTAGGTCGCACGCCCGAAGCCGAGCGTGTCCGCGTCATCGAGTTGGCGGATCGCGAAGCCTCTGAACTCTTCGTCGACGATCGGCCAGTCGAACTCACCCTCAGGACCATCGTGGAAGCCGTCAAGGCTGATGATGAACGACGCCAGTGTTCGCAAGGTTCTCTCCTAGTGTGCTCAGCAATTCTCGCCGTCCCCACGTATGTCCGTCGGAATTCGCGGTGCAGCATCATTACGTGGTTCGATTTGTGTGGTCCATAGGTTACGACGCAGGTTCCACCCGTTGGATTGACTCTCGCCCGCACCGTGCGTTGCCCGAGCTTCACGTGAGTTCGCGTTTCAATGTAGGACTACGTGATGGTTGCGACCACTTTTCGGTTCCTCGCCTGATCGCTCGCTGTCGCATTCGATGATGGCGAGATCGCCGCTCCACTGCCAACTGCCGTGATCGAAAAACGAGTCACTCCGAGCAACGCCAGTTGCAACGTCAGATCCTCCTTGACGGCATTGGCACGCTGCTGACTCAACTTCAAGCTCGCAGCCCACGCCGCCTCATTCGACTGATTCGCGGTCGTCAGATCTCCGCTATAACCCACCAGGGCAATCTTGGTATCGTGATTGATTTTTATTTCGCTCGCGAGCGCGCTGACCTGTGACTCCAGTGTGGTTGTCAAGGCCGACGACTTCACCCCGAAGGGGCTCAGGGCAACGACCGCGTGCACCGCGGGATGCACCACGGGCGCGACGGCACTCCATTGGGCATACAGGGAAATGGACGCTTTGAAACTGTACGACTGTCCATTGGCGTAGTCCGAACCCGAACCGTTACCCGTGGTGCTCCACTTGATGAACTTGAATCCGCTACGGATGAATTTATTCAGTGTGAGTGGCGCCGCAGCTTTTTTGGTCTCCGTCTTCATTGACCCGGTGCCGCCGTTGGCGTGAAACCTCACGTCAAATGTGGCGGCCGCCCTCCTCCACTGGGCGTAGAGGGTTGTTGACTTCTTAAAATTGTAGGCGCTGTAATTGTCGTAGCTCGTACCCGAACCATTCGACGCGGTATTCCAATCGACAAAGCTGAATCCCTTACGTGTGAAACGATTCGCCGTGAGCGACGCCAGCACGTTCTTGGCCTCTGACGGCATTGAACCCGCGCCGCCGTTGGCGTCAAAGGTCACCCTGTGAGTTACAGCAACGTGCGTCGTCGTCGTCCACTGGGCGTACAGGGTGGTCGACGCGGTGAACGAATAGACGGCCCCATTGGCATAACTCGTACCCGAGCCGTTGGCGGCAGTGTTCCAATCATCAAAGGCGTGTTTGGACCAGGTGAACACGTTGGGTGTCAGTGCGGTTGCCAGTGACTTGGTTTCTGAGGCCATCGAGCCCTGTCCACCATTGGCGACGAATGTCACAGTTATTGAGGAGTTGACGGTGAGCGAAAACACCCACGTACCGGTGTCGCCATTGGGATCGCTATCGGTGCCCGAGGCGCTGTAACTGCCAACTGCGAGTGGACCAGTCGTGGTGACGTTGCCCTGGGCGCTAACGCTCAGTCCCGGGCTCGGAGAAGTGGTGAGAAATGTCACGGCGCCGGTCGCGTGACTCACGGTGATGGGACCCGCCGTGAATGCGCCAGAGTTGTCCGTGGTCGTAGTGCCGGATGCGGGCGACGTTTGCACGAGTGTCGTCGTTGGTGGCGGAGGTGATCCGCCCGTCGGGGCCGTCACGGTCAGCGTGTATGTCCACGAGCCGGTGTCGCCCAGCGCATCGGCATCTGTGCCCGAGACCGTGTACGTGTTCGCATTGAGAATTCCGGTGGTGCTCACCGCGCCCGCCGTCGACACGCTTAGTCCAGTACTAGCAACTGTCGTTGCGTACGTAACTGCGGTGCCGTTGAACGTCGTGGGTTTCAATTGGTCAGTAAACGTGGTTGAATCGCTCCGGGTCGACGTTCCCGAAAGTGGTGCACTCTGAGTAAACGTGACGCCGTTGACAGTGAGAGTGTACGTCCATGTTCCGTTGTCGCCGAGTCCATCAGTGTCCGTGCCCGAAACCAAATATGAAGTCGCCGCGAGTGGACCACCGACAGTGGAGATCGCACCAGTAGACGAAACACTCAAGCTGGAGTTCGGGACCGTCGTTGTATACGCAACGGGAGTTAATGGAACGTCAGTGGAATCGGTGGTGGGCTGAAGTTGATCAGTAAAGGCTGTCGAAGCGGTCGTTGTGGTGGAGACAGTTGTCGGTGACGTCTGGGTGATTGCAGCGCTCGCGATTGAGGGCGTTACGACCAATACGGTCGAGACAATTAGGAATACGGCACCGAGCCAGGAGGCAACTTTTGCTGGAAAACTCGACAAACTCATGTGCGAAACTTAGTACGAATCGCAATCAATCGTCACGGCGGGACAAACGAACGATTCGATGAGATTCAATGCATTGTAGACACGAAAGTAGATTTTCCTTGAGTGAATACTTGGCTCCAAGGGCTGAAACATCAAAATTTTAAAGTTCTGTTAAAGGTCGCGCCGAGTGTTCGATGCGTCGAGCAGTAGACAATGTATTGTCCACTAATCTTCTCGTCACGACGATCCGGGGGAGCGAGTGTCAAAGGAGATTGAGCACCCGAGAAATCCTGCATTTTCTGGACAGATTCTGGTCTCGATGGACAAGTTTCGTGGCACGGCAACTGCCCGTCAACTTTGTGAATCCGTCGCAACGGTTGTCACGCGTGCGCATACGCCGGTGGATGTCCAACCGATGTCTGATGGCGGCGAAGGATTCCGTGAGGCATTTGTTGGCGACGTGGAAATTGTTGACGTCCCCGGACCCCTGAGCGCCATGGTCGCGGCACCAATCACATTGCAAGATTCACCGACAGGCACGTTGGCAATTATTGAAGTCTCCGAAGTGGTCGGGCGTGGTCACTTAATCACTCCAACCCGAGAACAAGCCTTGGATGCTTCGAGTGCCGGCATCGGTCATCTAATTTTGCGAGCCGCTGAAATAGGCGCTTCACGCATTCTGATTGGTTGCGGAGGTTCGGCGACGTCTGACGGTGGTCTCGGATGTTACCGAGTGCTGCAAGACGCAGGAGGACTCCCGGTTCCTCTGACTGCGGCGACGGACGTCACTGCCCGATTTTCTGGGCTGCTTCGTTACGCCGCACAAAAGGGAGTTCGACCGGATGATCTGAACGTCATTGAGCAACGAGTTGAAGAACTGCGAACCTTTTACATTTCGGAACAAGGAGTGGATGTAGAAAATCTCGAACGCTCGGGGGCGTCGGGTGGAATTCCTGGTGGCCTCGCGGCGCTGGGGGCAGTTCTAACAAGCGGACTCGACGCGGTGGTTCAATCGGTGAATCTAGAGCAACGCATAAAGCGATCGTCTTTAGTTATCACGGGTGAAGGCAGACTTGATCACGGAAGCCTGGAGGGCAAAGTAACGGGAGGTATCGCCGCACTGCTGAGCGCCGAAACGAACCTATTGGTGATATGCGGGTCAATGGAGACGGCGGCCGAAAGAGAATTTAGATTACGTTATCCGTGGGCGAATCTCGTGAGTCTCGTTGATCGCTTTGACAGACGAACCGCGCTGACAGATGTCTTTGGTTGCATCGAGTTCATCGTTGCCGAAGAACTGGAAAGGTACCCGTCGTAGTTTCGATCACGTGCCGCAAGAGTTGTCGAGCCGCCCCAGATGACGTCAACGTTGCGCCCTAGGGTTGAAATCTTCCGGCGATTAAAGTGAGACCATCGCTACATAGAAAAAGGTGTGTGTATTTATGCGGCTTGCTCGACACGGTGCGGTGGGTCAAGAACAGCCAATTGCTTCGGGCAACGATGGAGTATGGCGCGACATTTCGTCGCTCACCAATGACATTGATGGCGCATTTCTCTCGACGGGTCTGGAAACACTCAGAGCCTCACTCGACGAAGGAACCCTGCCCGAGGTTTCGTCAAAGTTAGGTCGGTTCGGGCCACCCATTTCTGGGATCGGAAAGATTGTCTGTATTGGACTTAACTATGCCGATCACGCTCGCGAAACGGGCGCCGAAATACCAAAAGAGCCCATCATCTTTCTCAAAACTCCCGATACCGTCGTGGGTCATGACGACGTGGTGTTGATTCCGCGGACGTCGGTCAAAACTGACTGGGAAGTCGAATTAGCAGTAGTTATAGGGGCTGAAGCTCGATATCTCGATTCTCCTGGCGCGGCGAAACGTTGTATCGCTGGGTACGCCATCAGCAACGATGTCTCGGAACGCGAGTTTCAGATTGAACGCGGAGGGCAGTGGGACAAGGGCAAGAACTGTGAAACCTTTAATCCTTTTGGCCCCTGGATTGTTGACGCGGCGTCCATTGAAGATCCGCAGAATCTTGGCTTGAAACTCTGGGTGAACGGCAAGTTACGCCAAGACAGCAACACCTCGAACATGGTTTTTGGCGTGGATTACCTGGTCTGGTACTTGAGCCAGTTCCTCGTGCTGCGCCCCGGTGACGTCATTAACACGGGTACCCCGCACGGCGTGGCGATGGGCCTCGTCGATCATCCATATCTGCGTGCGGGCGACATCGTGGAACTTGAAATTGAGCAACTAGGTCGCCAACGCCAAGTATTCGGGGCCGCTTAACGTCTCTCACGTTTCGATCGGGTTGTCCACACTTGGCCCTGACGCTCACTACGTTGCGCGTAGAAAAAATTGAGAAATCGTGGTCGGTAATACTGTCCGGTCAGTGCCCTCGAGGGAATCCCACTGTGCAAAAGTTGCGTCTTACTGGTTGATAATTATTAATTTGGTGACAAATCGGTGGATAAAGGGAGACCACTCTGGGCAAAAGTTTCTGATATCCCAATTTTGCCCGTCACGGCCTAGGGAACTCTGGCACAGTATCACTCGTAGTTCACGTAGTACCTGTCGAACGAAGACGGAACCGCAAGGGGAAGTCGACGAGGGGGAGAGGGGCCTCGCAAGAGGAACAGAACCTCCAAACGGGCAGCGGAGTTCGGTCCGCGGTTCGCCATCGACGAAGGACGTGAAATGCCAGCCGTCTAACGGTGACCTGTCCGACACGGGTCAACGGAGGATGCGCCTTCGGAGACCCCGGGGGGCTGGAGAGTTTCGACTCACTGGTCACTCGGGGTTTTCGGCTTTCTACACGCTAAAAGAGACTCTCGGGTTCGGCCGGCTCGATCAATTCCGGTCCGTCATTCTTCACTGATCCCACCGATTTGCCCACGCCGTAGTGCGTGAGCGTGCCTTTAGGGGCGGGGCGCAGTAACCCAAGTCGCTCCTCGGGTCCGGCGTCATTTATGTCCAGCCAGGTCTCGACGTCACTCGGATCGAGCACGACGGGCATGCGGTTGTGCAGCTCGTCCATGTCGGCGTTGGGTTCAGTCGTGATCACCGTGCAGGTCTGCAGGGCCGGCGCATCCTTGGGTGTCTCGGGGTCGTACCAGCGCTCGTAGAGACCGGCGAAGAGCAGCGGCTCGCCGTCAACGCGGGTGAAGAAGTGCGGCTGCTTCTGTTTGCCGTCACGGTGGTCCCACTCGTAGAAGCCGTCGACGGGAATGATGCAGGGACGCTTGGAGAAGGCCGAGCGAAAGGACGGCTTCTCGGCCACGGTCTCACCGCGAGCGTTAAAGAGCCGGTTGGCGATCGAGGGGTCCTTGGCCCAGCTGGGCACGAGCCCCCAGCGATAACGATCGAGCGTGCGTTGCCCGTCGTCCTCGCTCACGGCGAAGAGTCGGCGCAG
>Ga0182015_10002056_pt1 | contig 25120 bp, 24 predicted proteins | sample 712P3MmetaG_FD_120478 | JGI IMG/M metagenome (GOLD analysis project Ga0182015, IMG submission 120478) | Permafrost microbial communities from Stordalen Mire, Sweden - 712P3M metaG | ecosystem: Environmental > Terrestrial > Soil > Wetlands > Permafrost | place: Sweden: Stordalen | collected...
CTATGCCAAGACCTCGGAGACAGCGCGCATCCGCCTCCAGGAAACCATGAAGCCGACGATCGCGATGATCCGCGGCTATTGCATCGGCGGCGGCATGGCGACCGCGCTCGCCTGCGACATCCGCATCGCCACGGAGGGCTCGAAGTTCGGCGTCCCGGCCGCGAAGCTCGGCCTCGGCTACGCCTATGACGGCATCAAGAAGCTGATCGACATCGTCGGCCCGGCCTATGCCCGCGAGATTTTCTTCACCGCGCGCCAGTTCACCGCCGAGGAGGCGCTCGGCATGGGCCTCGTCAATCGGATCGTGGCGGACGGGGAGCTTGAGAGCTACGTCAACAATTACTGCACGACGATCGCCGGCAACGCGCCGCTGACCGTGCGCGCCGCGAAGCAGATCGTCCGCGAGGCGTTGAAGGACGAGAGCAAGCGCGATATGGCCCTGTGCAAGCGCGTCGTCGAGGAGTGCTTCGCCAGCCAGGACTACACCGAAGGCCGCACCGCCTTCATGGAAAAGCGCCGTCCGGTGTTCACGGGGCGGTAGTTTTCATGTCATTCCGGGGCGCGGAGCAGCCGCGAACCCGGAACCCATGCACACGGACCTCGGGTAATCTATGTTCTGACGCCCGCGGACAATTGGCCTCGTCGGTGTTCATGGGTTCCGGGCTCCCCCGCTCCGCGCGGTCCCCGGAATGACGCCTTATTGAGGCCCCCCATGAAGCTCCCCCGCCACGGCCGCTACGACTACGTGCCGATCCACCAGCGGCCGGTCTATGACTGGCCGGAGGGCAAGCGGCTCGCGGTCTTTTTCTGCAACAACATCGAGTTCTTCGCGTTCGGCGCCGGAAACAGCCCCGATTCGACTGGGGAGCACGCCGCGGCGAGCCAGCGCAATTACGCTTGGCGCGATTACGGCAACCGGGTCGGGATCTGGTCTTATTTCGACCTGCTCGACGAGTTCGGCCTGCCTGGCGCGCACAACGTCAACTCGACCGTGCTCGAGGAATGCCCGGCGATCGTCGAGCGGATGAACGCGCGCGGCGACGAATATGTCGGCCACGGCCGCACCAATTCCGAGCGCCAGGATGTGCTGTGGGAAGAGGACGAGGCGCGGCTCATCGCCGAATGCACCGCGATGGTGACGCGGCTCTCGGGCAAAAAGCCCGAGGGTTGGCTCGGCCCCGGGCTGGCGGAGAGCGGCGTCACGATCGACCTCTTGAAGGAGGCCGGCTATCGCTATGTGATGGACTGGCCGGTCGACGACCAGCCGATCTGGATGCGGACGCGTGCCGGCCCGATCCTCACGGTGCCCTACCCGATCGAGCTCAACGACTCGCCGAGCCTCGTCTACCGCCGCCACACCGGCCAGCAATTCGCGGAGATGCTGATCGACCAGTTCGACGAGATGCTCGAGCAGTCGCGCAAATACCCGCTCGTCTATTCGGTCGCGCTGCACCCGTTCATCATCGGCCAGCCGTTCCGCCTGCGCGCCCTGCGCCGCGCGCTCCGCCATATCATGGAGCACAAGGACGCGCTGTGGATCACCACGCCGGGCGAGATCGCGCGCTATTGCGAGAGCCTGCCGAAAGGCACCGTGCCGGGCTCGTAAGCACCGCGGCGAAGCCGCTAAAAATCACCACAGAGATAGTGAGGCAGTGAGATTGTCATCGCTCGGTATCTCACTGCCTCACTGCCTCCGTGGTAAGTTATTGGCGCTGCGCGCCTGATTAGCGCCTGGCCGGGACCCAATTGTTGCGGCGCGCGACGTCGGCGACGACGCGGGCGATCTCGGCGCCGACCCGCGCCGCGTCGAGATCGACCCCGGTTTCCCGCTGCGTCGCGCCGCCGGTCGGGCGGGTCTGCGGCGCGCTGCGGGAATCGACCGTGAAGCTTTGTACCGGCTGCATCGCGCCGCCGGACTGCTCGGCCTTGATGTCGACATGGGCAATCACCGCGCTATGCTCGTCGCCGACGCGGCGGCGCTGGCCCTCGTCGATCGCGCGGAACGTGCCGGTGACGATCAGCGCCCGGGTGCCGGGCGCCGGATTGGGCTGGGTGGTGCTGACCGCGTCGTAGCCCGCCGCGCGCAGCCGGTCGGTGATCGTGTCGGTGACCAAAAACCCGACCGCGCGGCCGATCGAGGCGGCGCGCCGCGACTGCGGTACGCCGGGTTCGCCGCGATAGAGCGAAAACCCGAAGCTCGGGTCGAGATGGACCACGCCCTCGGGCAGGGCGAAATCGCTGACGACGATGAAGTCCGAGGGCGGCCCCGGCGGCGACGGAATGATGTCGCAGGCCGCGAGCGCCAAGGCCGCGAAAAGCGCCGCGGATCGCACAACTGAACTCAGCACCGCGCAACACCAATTCTAACAATCACGGCGCTGTCTCAGCCTCCGTCGATCGCGGCGTAGACATCGCGCTCGAAGGCGCCGTAGAGCGCCATGGTCTGCGGATCGATCCAAGGCAGAATTTGGGTCAGGATCAGCCCCGCCGCCCGCTTTCTCGGATCGAGCCAAAAATAGGAATTGAAGAGTCCGCCCCAGGCGAGACTACCGGCACCGCGTCCGTTCGGGCCCGGGTCGAGCGTCAGCATATAGCCGAGTCCCCAGCGCACCCGCTGCCCGGGGAAGAAATCGGCATCGTTGCTAAGCTCCGGCATCGCGCTCTTCATGACCCCCGCCGGCAGCGCGCCGGTATGGTTCTCGCCCATCAGCGCTACCGTCTCGGGCTTGAGGATCTGCTCCCGTTTAAGTGTTCCGTCACTCAGCAGCATTTGAAGAAATGTGAGATAATCGCCTGCGGTCGAATAAAGACCGCCGCCGCCCGCGAGGAATTCGCGGGGAATCAGCTTCTCCAGCGGTTGCGGCGTCAACGATCCATCTGCCGCGCGCTGATGCAGAACCGCCTGTCGCCGGCGCTGTTCGGCTGACGGGACAAAGCCGGTGTCCGCCATGCCGAGCGGCCCGGTGATGTGCTCGTCAAAATAGGCGTCGAGCTTCTGTCCGCTCGCCTCTTCGACGATGCGGCCGGCCCAGTCGATGTTGATGCCGTATTCCCATTTGTCGCCGGGATCGAACATCAGCGGCTGGCGCATCGCGGCGAGCTTGCCGCCCGACATTGCCGGCATGCCGGTGGCGGCGATGTAGCGCCCGACGTTCGGGTTCCACATCGGATAGCTGAACCCCGCAGTGTGGCTCAGCAGATGCTTCAAGGTGATCCGCTTCTTCGCCGGACGCAGCCGGGGCGAACCATCGGCATCAAACCCGGTCAGCACCTTGGGCGCTGACAATGCCGGATCGATGTCCGGCACCGGATCGTGGAGCATCAGTTTGCCCTGCTCGACCAGTTGCATCGCCGCGACCGAAGTGATCGCCTTGGTCATCGAGGCGATGCGGAACACGGTGTCGAGCGTCATCGCCGGCCCGCCGCCGAGCGCGCGCACGCCGAACGCGCCCTCGTAGATCGGCCGTCGCTCGTCGCGGCCATCCCCACGACGCCGGGCACAATGGCAGCGTCGGCTGCCGCGCGCAGCGTCGCGTCTATCCCGGCGGGAGAAATCATTAAGGCGCCCGGCGGATATTGCCGCTCTGCGCCGGGATGCCGGTCTGCTCGTAGCAAACCTTTGCCAATGCGGCAACGCCGGCCCTGATTTCTTCCTTTGAGGTCAGCGCGAAGCAAAGCCTGAGACGCGACTTCGAATCGGCGCCCTCGACCGCCCATTCCGGCCCCGGGTTGAGCGCGATGCCGGCGTCGGCGGCGGGCTTCACCAGCTTCATGATGTCGATTTCCGGCGGCAGCTTCATCCACAGGAAGATGCCGCCTTTTGGCACCCACGGCTCGACCGCGGTGCCGAATTCGCGCTCCACCGCCTCGACCATTGTGTCGAGCTTGCCCTTCAGGGTCTCCGACAGCTCGCCGACATGCTCGCCGAAATTCTGCGAAAAATATTCGGCCACCACCATCTGCTCCAGCGCGCCGCAGCCGCTGTCGCTGCGGCAGGCGATCATCCGGCTCATCAGCCCCCAATCGGCGATCGCGTAGCCCAGGCGAAGGGCCGGGGACAACGTCTTCGAAAAACTGCCGATATGCACGACATGGTCGCGGTCGAGCGAATAGATCGCCGGCGGCGCCTTGGTGCCGCCCCAGATCAAATCGGCGTAGCATTCGTCCTCGAAGACCAGAACGCCGTATTTTTTGGCGACCGCGAGCAGTTGCCGCCGCCGCTCCAGCGGCATGATGCTGCCGGTCGGGTTCTGGATGGTCGGGATCGTGTAGATGTATTTCGGGGTGACGTCCTTCCCCTGCAAATCCTTGAGGATGTTGTCGAGCGCGTCGATCTTGATGCCGTCCTCATCCAAGGGCGCGCCGACGATCTTCTGGCCCTCGCGCTTCAATTTGTTGATCGCGCCGCCATAGGAGAATTCCTCGAGGATCACGGTGTCGCCGGCTTCGAGCATCACCGCGTTGATGAGGTCGATCCCCTGGCCAGAGCCCGCGGTGATCAGGATGTCGTCGGTCGAGCAGTCGATACCGCGCAGCTTCGCCTTCGATTTGACGAACTCCCGGAGGCCCAGATGCCCCTGCGAGCCCTGCGCCGCGGTGTACATCGCCAGCTTTGAGCCTTCCTTGCGCAGCGCGCTCGCGGTCGCCTCGATCAGCCCCTCGATCGGGATCAGCGTCGGGTCGTTATGCCCGCCGATGAAATTGTATTTCGGGTAGCCGGCGAACCGCACCGCCGGGGCCGGCACGGTCTTGGCGAACAAATTGGCATAGGCAAAGCCGCTCATCGTTGCGTCCCCTCCTGGAATTTCCGTCGTCAGCCCGCGGCCGCTTCTTGCGCCGTGCCGAGCCGCGCGCCCTGGTAGCGGCCATGCCAGATTGGCTCCCACCACCAGCGATTGTCGAGGTACCAGCGCACCGTCTTGCGTAGCCCGGTGTCGAAGCTTTCCTGCGGCTCCCAGCCGAGCTCGCGGCGCAGCTTCTTGGCGTCCATCGCATAGCGCCGGTCATGCGCCGGCCGGTCGGCGACAAAGGTGACGAGCCGGTCATGCGGCTTGTGCGGCGAACTGGGAAGCATCTCGTCGAGCAGCGCGCAGATCTGGCGCACGACGACGATGTTCGTGCGCTCGCCGTCGCAGCCGACATTGTAGCTCGCTCCCGGCTTCGCTTTGGTCAGGATCGCGTGGAGCGCGCGCGAGTGGTCGTCGACATAGAGCCAGTCGCGCACATTGTCGCCCTTGCCGTAGACCGGGATTTGCTCGCCGTGCAGCGCTTTCAGAATCGTCAGCGGGATGAGCTTTTCGGGGAAATGGAACGGCCCGTAATTGTTCGAGCAATTGCTGATTACCGCCGGCAGCCCAAAGGTCTCGTGCCAGGCGCGCACCAGATGGTCGGAGGCGGCCTTCGATGCCGCGTACGGCGAATTCGGCTTGTAGCGGCTCGTCTCGGTGAACTTGCCGCGCGCGCCCAGCGCGCCGAACACCTCGTCGGTCGAGACGTGGTGGAAGCGGAAAATCCGGGCCCGCGCCGGCGGCAGCTTCTCCCAATACCCGCGCGCCGCCGTCAGCATCGCGAAGGTGCCGTCGATATTGGTCTTGATGAAATCGTCCGGCCCGTCGATCGAGCGGTCGACATGCGACTCGGCGGCGAGGTGCAGCACCGCGTCGGGCGAGAATTCGGCCATGAGCCGCGCGATCGTCGCGCGGTCGCAGACGTCTGCCTCATGGAAACTGTAACCGGGATGGTTCTCGATACCGCGCAGCGAGGCGATATTGGCGGCATAGGTCAGCTTGTCGACGTTGAGCACGCTCGCGCCCAACTCGGCGACGAACAACCGGCACACCGCCGAGCCGATGAACCCGGCGCCCCCGGTCACCAACACCTTCATCGCTTCGCGTCGCCTCTCGATCGCCCGTGCCACACCGCGCAAATTAGGCAGACCGGGCGCGCCGAGGCAACCGTCGACGCGGCGCCGGCCCGCGGCGGCAACTTGCGCGCGATTTTATTAGACAAGCGCTCAGCCGCCCGGCGAGATAATCATTGGAGGGTTAGGCGCGGGAGCTGTCGCCGATGAACCGACCGATCGCGGTTTGCCTTGGCATGTCGTGGTGGAAGCGCCGGCGCATCGCCGACTTCCTGGCGACCGCCAACGGCCGGCCGGTGTTCCGCCGCACGGTCGCCGGCGCGCTCAAGGCGGCGGCCGAGCGTGGCGGGGCTATCGCGGTATGGGCGACGCGCGAGCCGACCGTCCTCGCCGCGCGGGCAGCGGCCTTGCGGGTTCCGGTCATCCGCGTCGAGGACGGCTTCATCCGCTCGGTTGGGCTCGGCTCGGATTTCCAGCCGGGGGTGTCGATCGTGCTCGACGAATCCGGCATCTATTTCGATCCGAATCGCGAGAGCGACCTCGAACGCCTGCTGCGGACGAGGAAATTCGACCTCGCGCTGGTGGCCAGGGCTCGGCGGCTCGTCGACCGGCTCATCGCCCGCGGCATCACCAAGTACAATCTTGACGCCACTGGATTGGACTCCATTTCGCTCGACGCACCGCGCATCTCGTGGCCTCCGGGCCGGTGCCGCATCCTGGTGCCGGGGCAGGTCGAGGACGATCTGTCGGTGCGGCTCGGCGGCGGCGATATCCGTTCAAATCTCGATTTGCTGGCGCGCGTGCGGGCGGAAAATCCCGATGCTTTCATCGTCTATAAGCCGCATCCCGACATCGTCGCCGGGCATCGCACGGGCGTGCTGTCCGAGGCGACGGCGCGCCGCTACGCCGATGCCGTGGTGCTAAAGGGATCGATCGCGGCGCTGCTCGGCGAGATCGACGAGCTGCACACGCTGACCTCGCTGTCCGGCTTCGAGGCTCTGCTGCGGCGCGTCCCGGTCACCGTCTACGGTCGGCCGTTCTACGCCGGTTGGGGGCTGACCCGCGACATCGCCCCATGGAACCGCGGCCGCATCCTCTCGCTCGAAGAATTGGCGGCGGCCGCGCTCATTCTCTACCCGCGCTACATCGACCCGCTGACCCGCCTGCGGTGCGAGCCCGAAACCGCAATCGACCGCTTGTCGCGGCCGGAACTCTGGCGCCCGGGGCCGGTGGTCCGCGCCCGCCGGCTGCAAGGAATGCTCGTCGACGCCCTGCGCCCCCGCACGCCCTATTTCTCGCGATGGTAGTTCGTTGCATGGTGCTAAGCGGCGCGTCGAGCGGGCTCGGCGCAGCGCTCGCCCGGCTCTATGCCGCGCCAGGAGTGACGCTCGGCCTCGTCGCCCTCGAATCGGCGCGTCTCGCGGCCGTCGCCGAAGCTTGCAGGACCGCCGGGGCGCGTGTCGAGACGGCGATCATCGACGTCGCCGAACGCGAGAAGCTGGGCGAATGGCTGACGGCGTTCGACCGCGACCATCCGGTCGATCTAGTGATCGCCAATGCCGGGATTTCCTCCGGCCCTGAGCCTGGCAGCTCTGTTGAGCCCGCCGAGATGACGGCGCGTCAGGTCGCGGTCAATCTGCTCGGTGCGGTAAACACGGTCGCGCCGCTGGTGCCGGCGATGGCGGCGCGCGGTGGCGGCCGGCTCGTGCTGGTCGCGTCGATTGCCGGCTATCGCGGGCTGCCCTTTTCGCCCGGCTATTGCGCCAGCAAGGCGGGCCTGCGGGCTTACGGCGAGGCCCTGCGCGCGCTCGCCGAGCCGCACGGGATCGGCGTTACGGTGGTCTGCCCGGGGTTTTTCGCCTCGCCGATGACCGAGCGCTGGGACGGGCCGACGCCCTTCCTGTGGAGCGGCGAGCGAGCCGCGCGCACGGTCAAGCGCGCCATCGAGCGCGGCCGCCGCCGGGTCAGCTTTCCCTGGCCGCTGGTGCTCGGTCTGCGGCTGTGCGACGCGCTGCCGGCGGCGCTGGGCGACCCGATCGTACGGCGTTTCCGGTTTCGCATCCGGCCGGCATGAGCGGGCTAGGGCAGGGCGCCTTCGGCCTCGCCCTGGCGCTCGCCGGGTGGAAGATCCCGCGCCGCGTCGCCGGAGCGCGCGTCGGCCCGATCGCCGCGATCGCCCTCGACGCCGCGCCGCTCGCCTTTGTGGCGCTGGTGTTGTTCGTCGCAGCCGGCCGGCCGGTTTTCGCCGGCGCCATTGCCTTCGCTCTCGGCGCTGGCTTTGCCTTCGCCGACCGCACCATGCGGGACACGCTGCGCGAGCCGGTCGTGTTCTCGGCCCTGTCCGAGCTGCCGCAGGTCTTCACCCACCCGCATCTCTATTTGCCGTTCGCCGGCACCGGTCTCGTCCTCGGCGGCGCGACGGCGGTGGTCCTCGCGGGCGTGGCGCTGCTTGTCGGCGAGCCACGGCTGGCGACGCCGCACCCGTTGCCGGCGCTGGCCGTCGCCGGCGTGGTCATCGCGCTGTTGCGGCAGGTTGGGCGCGAGCCGTGGCTCGGCGGCGCGGCGAGGGCGCTGCGGCGGCTCCGCCCGACCGGCGAGCCCTTCGCCGATACCGCGCGGCTCGGGCCGGTGGCGATGCTGATCGTCCACGGCATCATCGCCCGCGCCGAGCGCCCAGCGCGGCAGGCGAGGCTCGCGCCGCTTCCGGCGCCCCCACCGCCGCGCGCCGCGCTCCGGCCAATCATCCTGGTGCAATGCGAGTCGTTCTTCGACGCGCGCCGCGCGCTGCCGATGCTGCCGCGCGGGTTTCTCGCCGGCTTCGACGCCGCCTGCGGCATCCATGGCCGGCTCGACGTGCCGGCCTGGGGCGCCAATACGATGCGCGCCGAGTTCGCGGTTCTGACCGGGACCGACGATGGATCGCTAGGCTACGACCGGTTCAACCCGTATCACGCGCTGGCGCGCGCCCCGCTCGCCTCGCAAGTCCGCCGGCTGCGCGCCGCCGGATACCGCACGATTTGCCTGCACCCATTCGACCGCCGCTTCTTCCGCCGCGACCTGGCGATGCCGTGGCTCGGGTTCGAGCAATTCCTCGGACGCGAGACGCTGGGCGGCGCGCGCACCCCGCCTTACATGAGCGATCCCGACCTCGCCGGCCACATTTTGCGGATCGTCGAGGAAGCGGGCCCGCGCGTCTTCGTCTTCGCCATCACCATGGCCAATCACGGTCCATGGCTCGCCAAATCTTTTCCTGCGGTGTCAGAGTTGTCCGACCTATTCGGGGGCGAAGTCCCGCAGCGCGCGGAACTGCTCCGTTACCTCGCGGGTTTGCGGCAATCCGACGAAATGCTGCGTGTCCTGACCTCCGGGCTGGAGAGCCGAGGGTGCGCGGCGCTCCTCGGCTTCTACGGCGACCATCTGCCGAGTCTGCCGCGCGCTTTCGCTCATTTCGGCTTCGACGATTGGCGCAGCGATTATGTGATCTGGTCGGGTTCGCGCCAGCCCTCGGGTCGGCGCGATCTCGCGGCACATGAGTTGGGCCGCGCGCTCGTCGATCTCGCGCTGGCGCCGGCGCCGCGCGACGCCGTTGTCGCTGAGCCGCACGACGCATAGCATCGGGTGTAGTTCCTGCTGCCGAAGCCGGCATGGATGTATCGGCGCACTTCAAAAGGGTGTGACGCATGGAAGAGATGCAGGGTCGCGCCGTTATCGTCACCGGCGGCTCCTCCGGGATCGGCCGGGCGACGGCGCTGCTGCTGGCGCGCGAAGGGGCGCATGTGTTCATCGGCGACATCGACGAGGCGGGCGGGCGCGCCACCGCCGAGGCAGCGGGCGGGGCTGCCGAGTTTTTTCCGCTCGACCTGAAGCAAACCGGGTCGATCGCCGATTTTGCCGCCGCGGTCCATGGCGAGGTCGATCGTATCGACGGGCTCGTGAATGGCGCGGGTTGGGACCGCATACAACCGTTCATGGAAAACCCACCCGAAATGTGGGACGAACTGATCGCGATCAACCTCTTGGGCGCGGTGCGGCTGACCCGCGCCGTGCTGCCGCCGATGATCGCGGCGCAGGCCGGCAAGATCGTCAACATCTCGAGCGACGCCGGTCGAGTCGGCAGCATGGGCGAGACCGTCTACGCCGCGGCCAAGGGCGGGCTCATCGCCTTCACCAAGTCGCTGGCGCGAGAAATGGCGCGACACAGGCTCAACGTCAATTGCGTCTGCCCCGGCCCGACCGACACCCCCCTGTTCCAGCGGCAGCCGGATCGCATGAAGGAAGCGCTGACCCGGGCGATCCCGTTTCGCCGCATCGCCCAGCCCGAGGACATCGCCGAGGCGGTGATGTTTTTCCTCGGCCCCCGATCCGATTACATTACTGGCCAGGTTTTAAGTGTCAGCGGCGGATTGACGATGGTCGGATAAGCCACGATCTTCAGTAACGGCGGGGCATCAACAAAGGGAAGATGACGATGAAGCGATTCTCACCAATCCTGTTTGCCATGGCGCTGGTCGGCGTCGCCGTCGGGGCTTCGGCGCAGACCGCCGGGGTCAATGAGACGCCCGAGCAGAATGTCCGCTCGAGTCAGCAATACCAGGCGCTCACCTGCACCAACAAGGCGTTCCGCGCCAACCGGATCGCCAAGGAATGCGGCCCCCTGCAGGGCTCGGACTTCTATGATTCCTGCGTCGCCTCGTTCAGCTGCGACAAGCAGCCGAGCGCCGCCGATTGGCGCAAGGCGCCGCCCTCAGAGACCACCAAATAGGAGGCTCCATTGGCAGCAAATCCCGCTCCCGGCTGGACCAATAAGCCCGAGCACCGTGTCGATCTCCATCCCGACACGCGGCATGTGAAAGTGACGTTTGGCGGCGCGGTCATCGCCGACAGCACCGCGACGCTGCGCTGCGAGGAGACCGGCCACGGCCCGGTCTACTACGTCCCGGCCAAGGACATGCGGCTCGACCTGTTGAAAAAGACCGAGCACACCAGCTATTGCCCCTTCAAGGGCACCGCCTCGTACTGGACGATCGAAATCGGCGGGAAGAGCGCGGAAAACGCGATCTGGGGCTATGAGGCACCCTATGATGAGACGACGGCTCTCGCCGGCCACTACGCTTTTTATGGAAACCGGGTCGATTCGATCGAGATCGCCTGACATGGATGTCCCGAACCAGAACTGGCTCGTCCGCAAACCGGCGGTCGCGGTGCAGGGTGGCGTCGTCGCCTCGCAAAACGGCGTCGCCGCCAAGATCGGCGCCGACATCCTCGCGGCCGGCGGCACCGCGGTCGACGCGGTCGTCGCCACTGCCTTCGCGCTCGCGGTGCGCGAGCCGTGGAACAGCGGATTGGGCGGCATCGGCTTCATGGTCGTGCACCCGGCCGGAGGCGGCCGCGCCGAGGTCGTCGATTTTGGCCCGGTCGCGCCGGCGGGGCTCGATCCTGCGCTGTTTCCGCTGACCGGCGACACTCGCACCGAACTCTTCACCTGGTCCAAGGTGGTCGAAGACCGCAATATGCATGGGCCCTTGTCGTTCATGGTGCCGAGCGCGGTGCGCGGCTACGCGCACGCGGTCGAGCGTTTCGGCCGGCTGCCGTGGCGCGATCTGGTGGCGCCAGCCGCCGCCCTCGCCAAGGAAGGGCTGCCGGTCGACTGGTACCTCACCCTCCGTGTCGCGAATTTCGCCGCCGATCTGCGCCGCTACGACGAAAGCCGCCGCGTCTACCTGCCGGACGGTCTGCCGCCGGTGGCGCCGGCGGTCGGCGCCGCGCCGGTGCTTTCCCTGGGCAGTCTGGCCGAGACCCTGGCCCGGCTCGCCGAGCAGGGACCGGAGGATCTCTACACGGGCGAGATCGCGGCGGCGATCGTCGCCGATGCGAAAGCGGCGGGCGGCGTGCTTGCCGCCGAGGATTTGGCGAATTGCCGGCCGCGCATCGTGCCGACGCTCGACATTCCCTATCGCGGCTACACCTTCCAGGCGGCGCGCGGGTTGACCGCCGCGCCGACCCTCGCCGACGTGCTCGACCGGCTCGAAGGCAAGAGCTTCGGCAAACGGCCCGACGCCAATTATTTCGAAGCGGTGGTCGAGGCCCTGCAACAGGCCTACGCGGCGCGGCTCGACGGCCTCGGCGACACCGAGCCGCCGGCCGAAAGCTGCACTACCCACATCACCGCGGTCGATCGCGAGGGCGGCATCGCGGCGCTGACAACGACCCTGCTCTCGACCTTCGGCAGCCGGTATGTCCTGCCGCGCACCGGCATCCTGATGAACAATGGCGTGATGTGGTTCGACCCGGTACCGGGCCGCCCCAACTCGATCGGGCCACGCAAGCGTGCGTTGAGCAATATGTGTCCGCTGATCGTCGCGCGCGATGGTCGGCCGCGTTTCGGCGTCGGCGCCTCGGGCGGCCGGCGCATCCTCGCCGCGGTGCTGCAGATGGCGAGCTTTATCGTCGATTTCGACATGGGAGCGGACGAGGCGGCGCACCATCCGCGGATCGATGTGAGTGGCGACGAGGGGCTGGCGATCGATCGTCGGCTGCCGGGCGCGGTGATCGATCGGCTGCGAGGTCGGCACGGCGCCGAGATCGTCGAGCACACCGTCTCGCCGGCTCGCTTCGCCTGCCCCAACCTGGTGCTGCGCGGCGAGGACGGCACCAATCACGGCGTTTCCGACGCGCTATCGCCCTGGTCGGCGGCGGTGGCGGAGCCTGGGCGATAACCTGCTTCATTTGAGTCGTCATCCCCGCGCCTGTCCTGGTGATCCCAAGGGAGCGCCCGTTGGATGGCCGGCGCATGCCTGGCCATGACGGGAAGTGCTCAGATGGTCGATGTTAGCGATCCGGTAGGAGCCACGCCGCGCGGCGTCCGCGCTCGCGACGCCGCCTCCCTCATCCTGTTGCGCGGCGAGGGTCGCGATCTCGAACTCCTCGTCGGCCGACGGCCGCTCACGGTCCGCTTCATGCCGGGGGTGTATGTGTTTCCCGGCGGCGCGGTCGATGCCGAGGATTACCGTCCCTGGCGGGTCGAAGCCGGCATCGAATCCCTGCCGCCCCGCCTTGTGCGCAGCGCCCGCGCCGCGTTGCGCGAGACCTGGGAGGAGGCTGGCGTGTTGTTCGGTCATGCCGCCGCCGCGCCGCTCGCGCCGCGGCCCGAAACCCCGATCGCCGCCGCCTATGCCGCCGCGGGCGTCGTCGCCGCGATCGACAGATTGCGCTATGTCGGCCGCGCGATCACCCCGGCGCGCGTGTTCCGCCGCTTCAACACGCGGTTCTTTCTCGGCGATGGCGACGACGTGGTCGGCGAGCCGCATCCGAGCGACGAGCTCGAGGACGTCCGGTGGCACCCGATCGGCCGCGAGCCGTTGGAGCCGTTTCGCGACGTCAGTCAGTTCATGCTGGCGCGGGCAATCGCGCTGCGCGGCGGCGATGTGTCGCCGGCGCCGCTGTTCTACACGGTCGGCGGCAAGCGCCGGATCGGGGTGTGCCGGGAAGCGGGGTTTTAGATTAGGTTTCCGTGCCGCCAAGGGTCGCGCGGAGGCGCGACCCAACTATGATAAGAGCGGCGCGGATGCGTCGCCGCACTTGATAACGGAGGAACCGATGTCAGGCAGAGACATCCTCGGCGTCATCGACAGCGCGGTGGGCATTGCCCGCCGCTTGGCGCCGATCGCGGCGCTCGCCAAGCGGACCGAGCTGCGCGTCACCGGGCTGTTTGCCAGCGGGCTGCCGAGCGCGGCGGGCTTTGCCGATCTGCAAGGCTGGGCGGTGCTCGTCGACGCCTACATGACGGCGCGGCGCGAGGAGGCGGCGAAAGCCGAGGTGGCGTTCCGCCAGGAGGCGGGGCGGCTCGGCCTCGCCGCCGAATGGCTCACCCGCGAGGGTGAACTGACCGAAACCATCGTCGCGCTGGCGCGGCTGCACGATCTGGTCGTGCTCGGCCAGCCAGACCCGGGCGCCGACGCGACCGGGCTGCGGCCGGAAGAGATCGTCCTCGGCGCCGGCCGGCCGGTGCTGCTGATCCCCTACGCTGGCGACTTCACCGATATCGGGCGGCGCATCCTGGTCGCCTGGAGCGGCACCCGCGAGTCGGCGCGCGCGCTTCACGACGCGATGTTCCTTCTCGACGGCGCCGAGGCGGTGACGGTGTTCGAGGTCGATGCCTCGGCCGGCGAAATCATCCCGGATTTGGCCGCCGCCGACGTCGTTGCCGCGCTTGTTCGGCATGGCGTCGAGGCAACCGCCGAGACGACGGTTTCAGACGGCACCCCCGTCGCCGACATCATCCTCTCGAGCGCCGCCGACCGCACCGCCGACCTCTTGGTCATGGGCGCCTGGGGCCACTCGCGGCTGCGCGAATTCGTCCTCGGTGGCGTCAGCCGCGGCATCCTTCAGGAAATGACCATCCCGGTGCTGATGTCGCATTAGCGAGTTTCGCTTTCGCGAGGATCACAGCTGTCCCGCCAGCAGGTTGATGCACAGCGCGAGCACCACGGTGTTGAACAGGAACGACACGATGCCGTGCGCCAGCACCAGCCGCCGCCAGAACCGTGTCGCGACCTGTACGTCGGAGACCTGGCAGGTCATGCCCACGACAAACGAGAAATAGAGGAAGTCCCAGTAGTCGGGCTCGCTGTGATCGCCGGGAAACAGCAGTCCCGGCGGCCGCGAGGCGGCGAGATCGGCGTAGAAGCCGTGCGCGTAATGCACCGCGAAGGCGGTATGCGCGAAAAGCCACGACAAGAGGATCGTCGCCCCGGCGAGTAGGGTCAGCTCGACCGACACATGGCCGCTCGCGCCGCGCGCCTCGTGCAGGAGGCCGAGGAGCGCGAACATGCTGAACCAGGCGGCGCCCGCCATCAGCCCAAGAAAGACCCAGCGCGTCGCGTCTTCACGCTGGGCGCCGCGGTGCATCGACTCGGGCGTTGCCCGCGCCGCCACGTGCAGCATCAGTGCGAGGTAGAGGACAATGCCGGAATCCCAGCCGAGCACCGCGCGCTGCATCGGCCGGATCGGCTCGGGGAGCAGCGCCGCCGCGGCGATCCCCGCGAGGATGGCGATATAGAGGCGCGGCCGGGCCCTGAGAAACCGCCAGCGCTGGTGCTTCCCGCTTTTGACCAGGCGCCGTGACGCTGCCATGCCGATCAGCGCGGCGCGAGGCCGAGCCGCGGGATCTCGATCGCCGGGCAGCGGTCCATCACCACTTTGAGCCCCTTGGCCTCGGCGCGCGCGGCGGCGGCGGCGTCGCGCACGTCCAACTGCATCCACACCGCCTTGGCGCCGACCGCGATCGCCTCGTCGACCGCCGCGCCGGCTAGTTCGCTCCGCCGGAAAATGTCGACCATGTCGATCGGCTCCTCGATCTCGGCCAGGCTGGCGTGGACGCGCTCGCCGAGAATCTCGCCGCCGGCGGCAAACGGCCCAATGGCAAAAGGATTGGCCGGGATCGTGCGATAACCGTGGCGCTGCAAAAAGCGCATCACCCTGTGGCTCGGCCGCTGCGGCCGCGGGCTCGCGCCGACCACGGCGATGATGCGCACAGTCGTTAGGATGTCGCGCAGATAGGCATCGGAATAATGGTCATGGTCCATGCGTGCGGTCTTCTGCCTTGCGTCGTCGGGCGGGACGTGGATCATCATCGCAGCCGATAGAGGACGCAACGATGCTTGAAACCCGCTCATTGCACCCAACCCTGGCGCAGGAGGTGATCGGCCTTCGCCTGTGGGAGAAGCTGGACGAGCCGACCGTTGCCGAACTGCGCGCCCTATACGCGCGTTACGGCGTTTTGGTGTTTCGCCGACAAGCGCTCAGCGAGGCCGAGTTGGCGACTTTCTGCGCCCTGCTCGGGCCGCTGGAACGAACCGTGCGCACTGACTGGGCCTCCCCGAGCGTGCCCGAGGTGGCCGTTCTTTCCAATCTGAAGGACGGCCTCGGACGGCCGATCGGCGGGCTTGGCGACGGCGAGCTGGAATGGCACTCCGACCAGTCCTACATGCTGAAGCCGGCAACCGGCGCGGCGCTCCACGCACTTGAACTCCCGTCCGAGGGGGGCGAGACCTTCTGGGTCGATTTGCGCGCCGCCTATGCCGCGCTGCCGCGGCAGCTGCGCGCCACCATTACCGGCAAGCGCGGCGTCTTCGACTATGCGAAGCGGCTCGCCGGCTATGGCCGCGAGGAGGATCAGCAGATTTCGGAGGAGGCGAGGCGTCTGACCCCGCCGGTGACGCACGCGCTGGTTCGCCGCCACCCGGAGACCGGCGATCCTTCGCTCTATCTCGATTCGACGACGACGGTCGGAATCGACTACATGGACACAACCTCGGGCCTCGCCCTGCTGGACGAAGTGTACGAGAGCGCCACCCGCGACGAATTCGTCTATGCGCACCAATGGCAGGTGGGCGACCTGGTGGTGTGGGATAACGGTTTCACGATGCACCGGCGCACGCCGTTCGACCCCGGCGCCCGCCGGATGATGAAACGCATGACAATGACCCTCGACGGGCGACGCCACGTCATGCCCGACGGCGCGCTCGCTCAATCCGAGGTTGGAATGCCGATCTAGCGGCGACAATTTGCGATCCCACCGCGACGCCATTCCGGCCGGCGCACTGGCCGGCAAATAGCAGCCAGCGCCAGCCTGAGGAGCATCGCGCATCCGTTGAACAATTGACGCAATAATTCAAGTCTTGCGCGAGTTCTCCACCTTGTCGATGCTCGGGCCGCGGAAACGCGGATCGACGAGGAGAGTGTCATGGACTTTGGTTACCTGTTCACATCGACAGAGGGCCGGATCAATCGCGCCAAATGGTGGGTGGGCATGATCGTGCTCGCCGTCGTCAACATCGTGTTGAGCTGGGTGCTGCTGTCGATCTTGGGTACTCACGCGCCCATTGCCCTGCTCGTGCTGCAGTTGGTGCTCTTCTATCCAGGGTATGCGGTCGGCGCCAAGCGCTTTCAGGATCGCGATAGGCCCGGGATGTTCGCGCTGATTCTTCCGGCCTTGGGCCTGCTCTCGCAGTTGGCGACGACGCTCGGATTGTCCGGCGATCCGACCGCCCCCGGCGCGCTCTCGTATATCTTCATGATCCTCATACTGGCGGTCGCCATCTGGTATTTGATCGACCTCGGCATTCTGAAAGGCACCACCGGCCCCAACCCGTACGGCCCGGACCCGCTCGCCGTGCGATAGCGCCGCGCGGCGTTAGGCGTCCTTCCACACCGGGGTGCGCTTTTCGATGAAGGCGTCGATGCCTTCCTCGGCGTCCTGGGCCAGCATATTTTGGGTCATCACCTCGCCGGCATAGGCATAGGCGGCGGCGAGATCGAGTTCGGCCTGGTGGTAGAACGCTGCCTTGCCGAGCGCGATCGTGAAGGCCGATTTCGCGGCGATCTGGCGCGCCAGCGCATTGGTCGCCTCGCGCAGCATGGCGGCGGGAACGACCCGGTTGACGAGGCCCAATGACTTCGCGGTCGCCGCGTCAACAAGGTCGCCGGTCAGCAGCATCTCCATCGCCGCCTTGCGGCCGACCGCCCGGGTCAGCGCCACCATCGGCGTCGAGCAGAATAGGCCGATATTGACCCCCGGCGTGGCGAAGCGCGCGTCTTCGGCGGCAACCGCGAGGTCGCAACTCGCGACCAGCTGGCAGCCGGCGGCGGTGGCGGTGCCGTGCACCTCGGCGATGACCGGTTTCGGCAGTCGGACGATCTTTTGCATGATGTCGCTGCTCGCGGTGAAGGCGCGCGCGTAGGTCTCGCGGCGGCCCGGGGAATTGGCTTCGGCGCGCAGCTCGCGCAGATCGTGCCCGGCGCAAAAACCAGGGCCCGCGCCGGCGATCACCACCACCCGGCTCTTTTTGTCGGCCCCCGCGCGCTCCAGCGCCTCGACCAGAGCCGCCATCAGCCCCATCGACAAGGCGTTGCGCGCCGCCGGGCGGTTGAGCGTCAGCCGCAGCACACCCTGATCGTCACGGCTTTCGAGCAGCGGCGCCGCGTCGTCCTCGATCCGAGCCGCCACAGCCATTGTTCTCTCCCGATGCCGCTTGCCGGCGATGATTCTGGCTCCGCCGATTGGTTGCCGGCAAATGTTTATTCGCTCTGCGACGTTAACCGGCTATCCACGCGTTTCTGGCATGGTTGCTTCCATCGGGTTTACCGCCTTCTCCGCAAAACAAGAGGAGCCCCTGTGCTGCCTTGGTATGTTGATACGTTTTTGGTCGTGCTCGTGTTGGGCGGCTTTTACACAGCGCTGTTTCGCTGAGTTTTCGCCAAGCCTGACGCCGGCTTCCGTGCTTGTGGTATTATTATACCGCAACCTCAAGTTCATTGTTTTATCGGGCAAATAGGCTTGACGGAGTTCCGGTGATCGCCTAAACGGAGCGCCCTGCGGCGGTTGCCGCGCGCCCCATTCAGGCCGGGTCCGATGAAGACGTTTTCCGCCAAGCTCTCCGATATCGACAAGAAATGGGTGCTGATCGATGCCGAAGGCCTGGTGCTCGGCCGGCTGGCGACGATCATCGCCATGCGCCTGCGCGGCAAGCACAAGGCGATCTTCACCCCGCACATGGATTGCGGCGACAACATCGTCGTCGTCAACGCCGAGAAGGTGCAGCTCACCGGCAACAAGCGCGCCAACAGCATCTTCTACTGGCACACCGGCTATCCCGGCGGGATCAAGGGCCGCAGCAAGGGGGCGATCCTCGATGGCAAGCATCCCGAGCGGGTCATCGAGAAGGCGGTCGAGCGCATGGTGCCGCGCGGGCCGCTCGGCCGCAAGGTAATGGGCAATCTGCGGGTCTATGCGGGACCCGAGCATCCGCACGCCGCGCAGCAGCCCGAAGCGCTCGATATCGCCGGCATGAACCGCAAGAACGTGAGGGCCTGAGCATGGCTGACGAAGACGCACCCGAAAAGGAAGAGGCCGAGCAGCAGGGGCGTGCCCCACGTGCGGCGCAGACTTTTCAGGGTCTCGGCAGCCTGCGCCAGGCGATCGGCGCCACCCAGCGCGCGCCCGCCGCGCCGTCGGCGGCGGCCCCGCTTCCGGTCATCCCGACCGACGTGCAGCCGAAGCTTGACGAGCAGGGCCGCGCCTACGCGACCGGCAAGCGCAAGAACGCGGTCGCCCGCGTCTGGATTCGGCCGGGCAACGGCAAGATCGAGGTCAACGGCCGCGACAGCCCGGTGTACTTCGCGCGGCCGGTGCTGCGCATGCTGATCAACCAGCCCTTCCTCGTCGCCGACCGGATGAACCAGTTCGACGTGTGGTGCACGGTCAAGGGCGGCGGCCTCTCCGGCCAAGCCGGCGCGGTGCGCCACGGTATCAGCAAGGCGCTCACCTACTACGAGCCGGGCCTGCGCCCCACCTTGAAGCAGGGCGGCTTCCTCACCCGCGACAGCCGCGTCGTCGAGCGCAAGAAGTACGGCAAGGCCAAGGCCCGCCGCAGCTTCCAGTTCTCGAAGCGGTAAGGCGTTTATTTCGCCGGGGGATCGGCGAGCGCGGCCTGCGCGTCGGTCAGTAACTCCGCCTGCGCGGGCGAGAGCTGGTTCTGGTTTTTCATCTTGGTCAGGGTCACGACGATCGCCGGGATCCGGCCCGCTTTGTTGTCGCCGAGCTCGGCCAGGGTCCAGCTCACGAGCGCCGTCTCGAATTGCCAATAGGGGTTGTCGGGCACGATGGCGGCAAGCTTGATGCAGATCGGCTCGGCCTTGAGCATCGCGGCGCGCGCCTCGTCGCGCTTGCCCTCGCTGCTGAGGACGCCGCTGATCCGGTCATAGGTCAGGAACAGGTCGCGTTGCCAGTCGGTATTGCCGGGGTCGGCCGCGGCGAGCTTCTCCTCGATATCGAGGCCTTTCTGATAGGACGCGACGGCGTCATTGGCGTTCTTCGAGGCGATGAGGGCGTCGGCGATCTTGTAGTCGGCGATGGCGACGTCGCGTTGCCACGTGTCGTTGCCTTGGTCGCTGGCGGCTAGCTTTTGCGCGATCGCGAGCCACTGCCGCAATGAGACGAGGGCCTCGTCCGGCTTGTTCGTCGCCAACAGCACATCGCCGATCTTGCCATGCGCGATCCCGAGGTCCCGCTGCCACTCGGTGTTGTTCGGGTCGCTGTCGACGAGCTTTTGCGCGATTTCCAGCCGCTTTTGAAAATCGGCCAGCGCGGCGTCGTGCTTGCCCTGGCGTTCCAGCGCGCCGCCAAGCCGCTCATAGCAGGTCGCCAGCTCGCGCTGCCAACGCGGGCTCGGGTGGTGATCGGCCAGCTTCTGCGTAATCGCGACGCTTTTGTCGTAGGCCGCCACGGCATCGTCGTACCGGCCGTCGGCCGACGCAACGTCGCCGATCTTGGCTTCGGCGATCGCCAGCCCGTCCTGCGAGACGGTGTCGTCCGGCTCCTTGTCGGCAAACTTCTGCCGCAGCGCGAGCGCCTTATTGAAGTCGGCGAGCGCCTCGTCGCGCTTGCCGCCGTTGAGGAGGATGTCGCCCATTCGCATGTAGCTGAGCGCGAGGTCAGGTTCCCACTCGGTATCGCCGGGGTTTTGCGCGAGCAGCGTCTCGAAGATTTGCCGGGCGCGGTTTTCGGCGTTGAACGCCCCCTGTCGGTCGCCGATCGCCGTCAGGGTCAATCCGGCTTCGAGATAGGTTCCGGCCTCGCTGTGCTGCATCTCGGTCGAGGTCTGCCCCGCCGCGGCGAGCTGTTGTTCCAGCTGCAGGGCGCGGTCGAGCATGTTTTTGACCAAGGCGGCCGGCACGCCCGCGGAGTCACGAAATTCCTTTGCCAGGCCAAAGGTCAGGGTGTTCGCGGTCTTGGACGCGGCGGTCAAGGCGTCGACCGCGTGCTGCCGCTGCACGTTCGCCTCACGCCGATTGATCTCCGCCCAGACGGTGAGGCCGGCGAACATGGCGGTCGTCACCCCCATGGCCGCGACCCAATTGCGCATTCGCCGCCGGCGCGCCCGCTCGGCCCGATGCATGATATCGTCGAGGCCGAGACCGAGCATCCCAGCCACCAGCTTATGCTTGGCGCCGTCCTTGCCATCGCCTTGCGGCCGGGCGTCGGCGGCGATCGGCTCCTCGTGTTCGTCGGTCAGCGCGCCGTCGGAATCGACCTTGAAGCGCAACGCCGCCGGAAAGCACTCCCGCTCCGGATCGCCGGGCTCGCCCTCGACGATCACCGGGATCACGAAGTCGCCCCGGCCCATCGCCTTGAAACGACGGATCTCCTCGTTGACGTAAAGGCTCTTCGCCGAATTCGGCGAGCACAGCACGATCATGAATTGGGAGCCTTCGAGCGCCCCCGATGTCTGCTCCGTCAACGAATGCCCGGCGGAGAAATCCTCGCGGTCGCGGAAGATCGGCCGCAGGCTCGCCGGGATCGGTCCGACCGGAGTCTCGCGCCCGACCAGGTCCTTCTCGACCCGGTAGCCTTCAAGCGCCGAATGCAGCCAGCGCGCCCACGTCGTGTCGCGATGGCTGTAGCTGAGAAACGCCCGATAGTGAAAAGATGCCGCCTCTGCCACGCTCCTTCCCCCCAAGCTGGCAAGATAATACGGAGACTACGATGCGCTTTGCCATAGCCATCCCCACCGACAGCGATTCCTGGCGGCTGGTGCGGCGGGCCGAGGAATTGGGCTTCCACCGCGCCTGGTTCTACGACACGCAGATGCTGAGCGCCGACCCGTTCGTGGCGATGGCCGCCGCGGCGCTGAAGACCACGACGATCCGCCTCGCGACCGGCGTCTTGATCCCGTCGAACCGGATCGCCGCGGTCGCCGCCAACGCCTTCGCCTCGTTGAATAAGCTGGCGCCGGGGCGGATCGATTTTGGTGTCGGCACCGGGTTCACCGGGCGCCGCGCGATGGGATTGGGCGCGGTCAAGCTCGCCGACATGGCGGAATACATCCGCATCGTCCAGGCGCTGCTGCGCGACGAGACCGTCGAGGCCGAAATCGAGGGCAAGCAGCGCCTCATCCGCCTGCTCAACCCCGAGCTCGGCCTCATCAACACGCGCGACCCCGTGCCGCTCTACATCGCCGCGACCGGCCCGCGCGCCCGCGCGCTCACCGCCACGCTCGGCGTCGGCTGGATCAACACCGCCGGCGATGTCGCCGGCGCGGCGGCCGGGATGCACGAGATGGAAGGACTATGGCGCGATGCCGGCCGCGCGCGCGGCGAGCTCGACTCGGTGGTGCTGACCGGCGGGGCGGTGCTCGAACCGGGCGAGGCGATCGATTCCGACCGCGTCGTGGCGCAAGCCGGCCCGCGCGCGGCGATGCTCTTGCACCGCGCCGCCGACCAGGCGCTCGGCGGCTTCCCGCCGATGGCCGCGATGCCGCCGGCGCTCGCCGACACCATCGCCGCCTATGTCGAGACCGCGCGCCATTTTCGCCCGCAAGGCGCGCACTACCTCGAAAACCACCGCGGCCACCTGATGTTCGTCAAGCCCGAGGAGCGCCGTTTCGTCACCGCCGACCTCATCCGCGCGACCACGATCACCGGCAGCGAGGCCGAGATCAAATCGACGATCGCCGGCTTCGCCGAAGCCGGCTACAGCGAGATCGCGCTCCAGATCGTCCCCGGCCAGGAACACGCGATCGAGGATTGGGGCCGGATCAGGCGGGCGTTTGCTTGAGCCAAAAAAGGGCGGCCGGAGCCGCCCTTTCCCTTCAGATGTATGACGTCAGCTCACGTCGAATAATCGGAGAACTGCACCGTTCCCGCCCGCGCGCGGTAATCGGTCTTGACGTTGACGAGCGCCACCATGCCCTCGTCGACCTTTTTCTGGGCGCGCTCCAAGGCCGGGCGGATGCCTTCGGGCTCTTCGACGTATTCGCCGTAGCAGCCGAGCCCTTCGGCCATCTTGTCGTAGCGGGTGTAGCCGAGGTCGCGGCCGGGCTTGTTGCGCTGCGGGTCGGCGGTCCAGCCGCCGTTGAGGCTGATCACCACGAGGATCGGGATTTTGTGCCTGACCGCGGTGTCGAGCTCCATCGCGTTGAGGCCGAACGAGCCGTCGCCGTGGCAGCAGATCACCTGGGTGTTGGGCTTGGCCACCTTGGCGCCGACCGCAAACGGCAGGCCCACGCCCATGGTGCCGAACGGGCCGGAATTCAGCCGGTGGCCCGGCTCGAAGGTCGGCATCGTCTGGCGCCCGAAGTTCAAGGTCTCCTGCCCGTCGACGACGAGGATCGCGTCGCGGTTCATGAAGTTCTTCACTTCTTCCAGCAGCCGGATCGGGTGGATGTCGCCGTCGGTCGGGTAGTTGCCGCCGGGGCCGGAGCGCTTCGCGGCCTCGCCGTCGGCCAGGGTCTTGCGCCAGCCGCTGAACTTGTCCGCGGTCTTCGCCGGGATTGCGTCGATCAGCTGCTGCAGCACCGATTTGCAATCGCCGACGATCGGGATGTCGACGTTGCGCGCCGACATGCCGAGCTCCTCGGCGTCGATCTCGATGCGCGCGATCTTGGCATTGGCGCCAAAGCGCGGCGGCGCGGCATGGCCGATGATGTAGTTCATCCGCGTGCCGAGCACGATGATGAGGTCGGCGTCGCGGAACGCGGTCGAGCGCATCGTCAGATACGAATAGGGGTGGTCGTCCGGCACCACGCCGCGGCCTTGCGGCGTCGTGTAGAACGGAATGCCCGCCTTCTCGACGAACTGCCGCATCTCATTCCATGCCTGCGACCAGATCACCCCGCCGCCCGAGGCGATGATCGGCCGCTCGGCCGAGTTGATCGCATCGACGAGCGCGTTGATCGCCTTCGGCTCGGCATAGGGCCGCGCGTGGACGATGGGGCGCCCAGCATAGCTCCAATCGACCTGGCTCTCCTCGACCTTCTGATAGAGGATGTCGCCCGGCCAATCGAGGTAGACCGGGCCGGGTTTGCCGGTCATCGCCTTCTGGAAGGCGAAATTGATCTGCTGCGGGATGCGCTTCGCATTGTGGATGCGGTCGGCGTATTTGACGCAGCCCTTGAGGATCGCCATCTGGTCGATTTCCTGAAAGACCTGACGGCCGAACTGGCTGATCGGGCTGGCGCCGCCAAAGCCGATCACCGGGCAGCAATCGATGAGCGCATTGGCCAACCCGGTCGAGAGGTTGATCGCCGCCGGGCCCGACGCCGCCATGCAGATGCCGGGCTTTTGTAAGAGCCGGCTATAGGCCTGGGCCGAGAACGCCGCCGCCTGCTCGTGGCGGACGTCGATCATCCGGATGCCTTCGTTGATGGCGCACGATTCGGCCAACAGCATCGGCCCGCCCATGATGTAGAACGCGTCCTTGACGCCTTCCGCCTTGAGGCATTTCGCCAGGATTTCCGAACCGGTCAATTCCGCCATCTGAGGCCTCCTCTGGACCGCGGCCGTCTCGGCCGCATGCGGGCGGGCCGCCCGCGTTCCTAAAAAGAAGCGGCCCGCTTTCGCGGGCCGCATTGTCGTCGCTTGGGACTAGCTGTTGCCGATGACCCGCTGCTCGTGCAGCGCTTGAATCTCGGCTTTGCTCATCTTGAGCCAGTTCTGGAACACCTCGTCGGTGTGCTGGCCGAGCTTTGGCGCCGGGGTCAATTCGGGCGGCTTGCCGTCGAAGCGCACCGGCCAGGCCTCGCACTTCCAGTCGCCGTCCGGGTGGTGCATCACCTGCATGATGCCACGCTTCTCGAACGAGGGGTCGTTCCACAATTCGAGCGTGTCGTGCACCGCGCCGGCCGGCACCCCGGCGGCGCCGATCACCTGCATCGCCTCTTCCTTGGTGTGGTTCCGTGTCCACTCGGTGAGGATTTCGTTGATGAAGCCCTCGTTCTTGTTGCGCTCGTCGTTGGTGGCGAAGCGCGGGTCGCCGATCAGCTCCTCGCGGCCGATGACCTTCAACAGGCGGTCCCAATGCTCGGGGTTGGCGCGGCTGCAGAAGATGTAGACGTAGTCGTTGTAGCCGCCCGGCTTGGTCGGGAAGATGCCGCACGGCGCCGGCGCGCCCGAGGTGCTCTGCGCGCCCATGCGCGGCGCCCCCTCCTTGTTGCCGTTCTTCGCCATCGCGGCGAACGAGGTGCGGATGTAATGCATCACCGAATCCTGCATCGCCAGCTGCAGGCGGCGGCCCTTGCCGGTGCTCTTCTTCTCGTAGAGCGCGCCCAAGACGCTGATCGCCATCAGCATGCCGGTGCCGGTGTCGCCGATCGTGCAGCCGGGCTTGACCGGCGGCTGGCCGGGCTCGCCGGTGACGCTCATCGTGCCGCCCGCGGCCTGCGCGATCATGTCGAAGGCGAGGCTCTTCTCGTACGGGCTGCC
>Ga0182015_10002058_pt1 | contig 25104 bp, 19 predicted proteins | sample 712P3MmetaG_FD_120478 | JGI IMG/M metagenome (GOLD analysis project Ga0182015, IMG submission 120478) | Permafrost microbial communities from Stordalen Mire, Sweden - 712P3M metaG | ecosystem: Environmental > Terrestrial > Soil > Wetlands > Permafrost | place: Sweden: Stordalen | collected...
GAGCTATCGCCAAAGTCGTATCTCGACTCGCTATTGCCATGTCTGCAGCCTGGTTCCTGGGGCTCGCGACGACAGCGCAGCAACCAGCGCCAACCGCGCCATTGAAGAGCTCAGGGCATTCCTATTCCGCATTCCAAGTGAAAGTCGAAGGTCGGGGGCGTGCCATCATCATGATCCCGGGGCTTGCCTCGTCAGGCGCAACCTGGGATGCAACCGTTGCTCATCTGAGCGATCGTTTCCAATGCATTCAGCTAACATTGGCCGGGTTTGCGGGAACGCCTTCCATTGAGGCTCCGCTGCTGACCACCGCTCGGGAGCAGATTGCACAGTACATTCGCGACAACGATATCGATCAGCCCGTAATCATGGGCCATAGTCTGGGCGGATCCATTGCCCTCGACCTGGCGGCGCACTACCCCAAGCTCGTGGGGCCAGTCATTATCGTAGACTCACTCCCGTTTATGGCTGGCGCATGGTTTCAGGCCGACTCCCTAGCTGCGGCACGACCAACAATTGAGAAGATGCAGGCCGGTATGCAAGGCATGACTCATGAGCAATGGGAAGGGATGACGCGGTCGGGCGCCAGCACAAATGCAATGGCCACCAGCGCACAGGATCAGAAAACCCTGATTTCATGGGGGCTGGCTTCCGATCAAAAGACCGTGACAAATGCCATGATCGAATTGGTGAGCACAGACCTGCGACCGGAGTTGGGAAAGATCGAGTCTCCTGTGCTGGTCATCGGTACTTGGATCGGATTGAAGGGCTACGGCGTCACGGAAGAGGCTGCGACTCAGCTTTTTCATCAACAGTATGCTGATGTGAACCACCTGCAGTTCGTTATGGCGAGACAGGCACGCCACTTTGTCATGTGGGACGATCCGGCATGGTTCAATACTCAAGTGGACGGGTTTCTCGCAACGAACACGCATCCTGCGTCCTCGAGTAAAAAGCATACGGAGGAAACCAAGGCATGCACGCCCTCAAGAACAGAACAGACTTGACTGGCGGTCAAAACAAAGGCTACTGGACGTGTCAGTTGTTGGGCTGGGGGGGATATGGCCTCGTATACTTTCTGGCCGTGCTTGTGCCATTTCATGCCGCCGGGCCAAAACAGTTTGTGGCGGACCTGGCTTACTGCTCGGCCGGCCTGCTGGGAACACACCTGCTGCGGTCGCGGTTCAAACCGGGCGGCTCGAGTGAGATTCCATATTCCAGACTTATCCCTCGCCTGCTCGCAGGGGCACTGCTGGTCGGCGCGCTTCAGGCGCTTGCTCTGGACGGCACCTTGGCTCTCGAAGGCATCCTGGACTGGCGCCGTCCAGGCGAGGGGATGGCGATCGTTGGTGTAACTATCTTCTCCAGTGCCTTGTTGGTGGGGCTGTGGCTGGCAGTCTATTTCAGCGTCCAGGCCGTGCGGCGCAGGCGCGCCGCAGAGTTGGACACCCTGCGCGCGCAGGTGCTGCTTCGTGAGGCCAAACTTCTATCGCTGCAGCAGCAGTTGAACCCTCACTTCCTTTTCAATTGCCTCAATAGCCTTCGCGGCATGATTGATGAAGACAGCCGACGTGCACAGGAGATGGTTACCCGCTTGGCGGAACTACTCCGATCTTCCTTGCGTCAGGACCATAGGAGCCTCATCTGCCTCGAAGAGGAACTCGTCACGGTGAACGCCTATCTCGAATTGGAATCCGTTCGGTTTGAGGATCGCCTTCGCATTCGGCGTGACATCGAGAGCGGGGTCGGATCGGCCCTTGTGCCGCCCATGCTGGTGCAAGGCCTGGTTGAGAACGCCCTGAAGCATGGCATTGCCGAAATGCCCGACGGCGGCGAACTGGAAATTCACATCCGGCGGAGCCGGGATCGGCTTAAGGTTGACATCTGCAATACCGGTACTCTCCGCTACGAAGCTGCAGGGATCGGCACGGCGAATGCACGCGAGCGGCTGCGGCTCCTCTATCGAGAATCCGCCGACCTAAGTCTTTCCGAAGAACCGCCAGGTTGGGTCCGCGCCACCGTCTCGATCCCCTACCAGACAAAGGAGGCCTTGTGCGAGCAATCATCGTAGATGACGAGCGGCTTGCGCGTCAGGAACTGCGACGCTTGCTCAAAGAGCACCCCGATGTAGAGATCGCTGGAGAAGCTCGCAACGCCAACGATGCCCAGGACATGCTGGAGAAGTACAATCCCGACCTGCTGTTCCTCGATATCCAGATGCCAGGCCGCAGTGGCCTGGAAATGCTGGAGACCTGCCCCGAACCTCCGCAGACCATCCTCACTACAGCTTTCGATCGGTACGCCCTGCGTGGTTTTGAGCTAAACGCCGTGGACTACCTGCTCAAGCCCATTGCACCCGAGCGCCTCTTTGAAGCCTTGCGCCGCGTGCGCGAGCGATTGCAGGCTCGCTCCTCCACAACCGAAAGCGAAGCGCAAGCCAGGGGCGCAGTTTTAACTACGAGAACCGGCGGCAACCTGCGTCAGGTATTCGTTCGCGACGGGGATCGATGCTGGCTCGTGCGTATGGATGAGATCAGCCTGCTGCGCGCCGAAGGTAACTATACTCGCGTTTTCTTTGCGGGTAATCACCCGATGATCCCTCGGTCGCTCGGGCAAATTGAGCTGTGTCTGAATCCGGCCTTGTTCTTCCGAGCCAATCGTTCCGAGATCATCAATTTGCGCCGCGTGACATCGATCTCACCTGAAGCCGACGGCTATGTCGTCTCTCTGCGCAATGGGGTCGATGTAGTTGTCTCGCGAAGACAGGCGAAGGTTCTGCGCGATCTTCTGGCGCTCTAATGTATCGTTTGCCTACGGAGCATAACGCCAACTCAAGAATTGAAAGGTTCCGTATGTACGACTTGCCGCATCTCACGTTAAGGTAAATCGCCAAACCGTGCATCGAGAATTCCAAGCGAGAAATCAGTAAGTTCATGTGCTCCGGGCGAGTCACCGGCTAACCGGACAAAGCGCGAGAATGTGGATCATCTCCGGCTTTTATTGCGCCGATCGGTTCGGAAACAAACTCTGCTTCATTGAGAAACGATAGAATTCACTGGCGGGCTGATATGAGTAAGCGAATACCTCCGAATCATCCGCTCAAACGAAGAAAACGGATGACTCAAACACGTTCAGCGGGCGAAGTACTTCAGGAGCTTCGCACATTCTGCCTCTCGCTCCCCGAGACAAGCGAGCGAGGCTCATGGGGCCATCCAAACTTCGTGGCAGGCAACAAGACGTTTGTTACATTTGAACAATTCGACGGGAGGCCTTCAGTTGCCTTCCGGCTTGGCCCGAGTGACATCGATCGATTGTCCAGAGACAATCACTTCTTCGTGACGCCGTACGGTCGCGGACAATGGTTAAGCCGATGGCTTGATCCCACGTTCGACTGGGATCTCGTAAAAGAACCCGTGATCACAAGCTACAGACTTGTCGCACTCAAGCGCATGCTCGTCGCACTGGAAGCTCAGTCCTGATGGCGGCCGGCCCGGGTCACTAGGGGTCAGCGAAAGAGGAGAGCGGCTGCGCCAGATTACCGGCAGCTCTGAAGTCACAACCGGGCAGGATTTCGGGGTTCCGGTCGTATCACCGGCTACACGTACAGAACCCCGTTTTGTGCCGGAAACCGAGTTGGGAACGGATAGACGACCACACGACCAGAGTCCGGGCCTCACGCTGAATTCACGATTTCCCGCATCCAATGAGAAGGGGCGAAACAGCAAGCCCAAATTGATGAAGAAGACACACCCCGAGTAATTGGAAAGATATGGCTGCAAGAATTGAAGATTATGCTCTGATTGGCGACTGCGAAACCGCGGCGCTCGTGGACCGGAATGGCTCCATCGACTGGCTGTGCTGGCCGGACTTCTCCTCCGACGCATGTTTTGCCGCTCTTCTGGGTAAGGAAGAGAACGGCTACTGGAGGATTACTCCCGCCAACGGTAAATGGAAAACGACTCGCCGTTATCGTCCCCACACATTGATTCTCGAGACCACCTTCGAGCACGCGGATGGATCGTTCCGCCTTATCGACTTCATGCCGATTCGGCAGCGCAATTCCCACATCGTCCGCATCGTCGAGGGCATCCGTGGGAAAATCTCTCTCCGCATGGAAATGGCTTTGCGCTTCGATTACGGACGGACCGTGCCATGGGTGACGCACATCAAAGACGGCATCCGCGCCATTGCCGGGCCCAACCTTGCCGTTCTCCGGGCCTCTGTTGCAATGCACGGAGAAAACCTGAAGACGGTTGCCGATTTCACGGTAAGGCGTGGCGACCGTGTAAGTTTCTCCCTGGCCTATGGATACTCCTATAAGCCCAATCCCCGAAAAATCGATGTCGAACAGACCCTCAATGGTTGCGAACAACGCTGGCGTCATTGGGCCCATCGCCTCAAGTACAAGGGAAAGTATCGCGATGTCATTGAACGGTCGCTGATCACGTTGCGAGCCATGATCTATCGGCCCACGGGCGGCATCGTTGCCGCCATCACCACGTCATTGCCGGAATCGATTGGCGGAGTGCGCAACTGGGACTACCGCTATTGCTGGCTGCGCGACTCCACCTTCACGCTGCTGGCACTCGCCAACGGCGGTTATTTCGATGAAGCCGCGGCATGGCAGGACTGGTTGCTCCGCGCCCTTGCGGGGAGTCCGGAGCAGGTGCAAATCATGTATGGCCTGAAGGGCGAACGTCAGCTTTTAGAATGGGAAATCGGTTGGTTATCCGGATACGAAAACTCACAGCCGGTGCGAATCGGCAACGCGGCGGCTGCGCAGGTGCAACTCGACATCTACGGGGAAATGCTGGACTGTTTCTTCCACGCGCAACACTCCATAGGCCGTCGCACCAAGGATGAATTCCGAGTACTGATTCTTCTGCTGGAGCATCTGGAGACCATCTGGCATCAGCCGGATGACGGCATCTGGGAGACGCGCGGAAGACCGCAGCAATTCACTTATTCGAAAATGATGGCATGGGTGGCCTTCGATCGAGCGGTGCTGCTGGCCGAGCAACTGCACTACGACGCCCCCGTTGCGAAATGGAAGACAATTCGGGATAAGATTCACAGCCAAGTTTGCGCCCAGGCATTTAGTGAAAAGAAGAACAGCTTTGTGCGAGCCTATGGCTCAGATCAACTGGATGCCGCCTTGCTCCTGATGCCCATCGTCGGCTTCCTGCCGGGCAGCGATCCGCGCGTCAAAGGAACCGTCGAGGCGATTGAACGCGACCTCATGGCGGCGGGACTGGTGAAGCGCTACGAGACATCCAGGGGCAACGACGGGCTGCCGGCCGGAGAGGGCGCTTTTTTGGCCTGCAGCTTCTGGATGGTCAGTGCCCTCAAAGCCATCGGCCGCGTGAAGGATGCCCGGAAGCTGTTTGCACGCCTGCTCGCGCTGCGCAACGACCTGGGCCTGCTCTCGGAAGAGTACGACGTCAAGCGCCGACGGCTGGTCGGCAACTTTCCCCAGGCCTTCTCGAATATTGCGCTGGTCACTGCGGCCTTCGATCTGGAGAGCGGACCCAGCGTGCGCAGTCGTGCCCATCGCAGTTCGCACCGTTGACGAAATTATTCCGATAAGCTGTACCGAAGCCATCAAACGGTTCGTGCCCCCGACGAACATTAGCCCGTCGCTTATTGCATGGTGGGAAGCCAACTGCCCGGCCGACGGAGAGGGAACCCCACATGTTTGCTATTTACGCCTGTATCACCGGCAAACCGGACAGAGCCTTCTGCTAGTTCCTGGCAAGGTGGGCGGAAGCCACTAGCCATGAAGCAGAATCCGCAGTCCAAGGGCAACCGCAAGAAGGCCAGGACAGTTTTGCGCCTGCCTGACCTTGAGCATGCAAGGCCGCCGGTTCAGATTTATCCGGCGGCCCAATTGGATGCGAAAGGGCGCGTTATGGGATGCGGATGACGGTGCGGATCTGGAACGTCGAGCTATTCGCCAGAACGTAGTTGCCATCGACCTGGCGCCATTCGTAACCCCGTGGTGGGGCGGCCAGATGATATTGGCGGTAATCGACTTTATCGCCGCGGTCCCAGTCTTCGTGTTTGATGGGTGCACCTTTCTTCCATTCCTTGTGTTCGACGTACGTGTGGTTGTCGGGATGGTTCTGGGCAAGGGCGCCGCCGCCCATTAGGCTTGTGGAAAGGATCGCGAGTGCTAAAACGGTATGCAGCTTTTTCATTAGAAACTCCTCCCTATTCTATTTAGGATGCTCACGAAACGAATCCCGTTGTTCGCGTTCCGGTTGGATTACCGGCCACACGTACAGAGCTCGCCAAATCGGATAGTCAACTCAAGAATCTTCATAGAGTGGCCCAGCGGCGTATCCGCTCGAGCTTCTCGGAATCAAGCCCCTGCAAGTCATCCAATTTCAAATGCCCGTCACGAACCAGGTGCGCGAAAACGATTGGCAATACAGAGTACCGGTAATCGTACCTTCGATTAATGTCCCCTCGGCGTTCTGTAAGCCAGCTCTCGAGCTCCCACAATTCGGACGGCTCTTCTACTTTCGCCGCACGCCTTTTGGCTTCGTGGATCGTGGCTTGCAATTCCTTCTGAAGAGCCATATCGAAAGCTCGTCGAGCAATCACTTTTTCGGCTTGTGACCATTTCAGATCAAACATGTACTGTTCCTTTGGTTGAGAGGCTTCCAGAATCGGCCATCTCCATGGGTCTTTAGAGTCGAATTTTAGCGCGTTCGCCGTCAGACGCGCTCCTTGCCGAATCCCGGAAGGACGAAACTGTGACAGAAGGCCGATCATGGCATGGTGCCAAAGGAGGCCACACGCCATGAAGCAAAAGCCACACCGCAAAGCCGACCGAAAGAAAGCCAAGACCGTCTTGCGCCTGCCCGATCTCGAGTTTGCCAATACCGCAGTTCTTAACAGCCTGACCCGCCCCGACGCCCAGCGAGGATATCGACATGCGATTGATGAGTTTGTCGATTGGTATTGCTCGGAGCCCCGCCTCGCCTTCAATCGGATCGTCGTTCTTCGATATCGAAGCTGCCTCGAGGCGCGGTAGTTGGCTTCAGGCACGATCAACCTCAGGCTCGGTGCAGTACGCCGGCTCGCCTACGAGGCCGCCGACTGTGGCCTCCTCAGCGCCGATCTTGCGGCAGGCATTCGCCGTGTCAAAGGCGTCCGGAAGCTTGGCATACGCTTGGGGAACTGGTTGACGGCCGAACAAGGCCATGCACTTTGGCAAGCCCCCGACAACAACAGCATGAAGGGCAAGCGGGACCGGGCACTTCTCGCATTGCTCCTGGCCTGTGGTCTGCGTAGGCATGAGGCCGTCAGTCTTAGGCTGGATCACCTTCAACAGCAGGAAGAACACTGGGCGATTGTAGACCTGCAAGGCAAGGGCGGACATGTCCGAACTGTTCCTATTCCCGACTGAGTCATTGCCGAGTTGAATGATTGGCTGAGGGCGGCAGAAATCGAACATGGCCGAGTTTTTCGGAAGGTGAACAAGATGGGCCGTATCTGGGGCGATAGCATGACAGAAAAGGCGGTCTGGCACGTTGTCAAGCAGTGTGCGAAGCGAATCGGCGTCACAAAGCTGGCGCCTCACGATCTTCGCCGGACATGCGCGAAACTATGCCAGGCCTCCGGCGGCGAGTTGGAACAAATCCAGTTCCTGCTGGGGCACGTCTCAGTTCAGACGACGGAGCGGTATCTGGGTTCCAAACAGCGGATTCGGTCGGCGGTAAATGACCGAATTGGAATTGAACCGAAGCGGTGAAGGGGCGATGACGCGCAATAGAAGGCCAATTGGCCAGCCTTTCCGGGGTCATGTCCGGTTTGGCGGCAATCCAACCGGAGCTCAAAAAAGAACAGCTCACGGAGCGCAATGATCTGTCGAGCCTACCAACTTTCAACCGCGTAGCATCGCATTTCGCTCAAAACTTGAACTAGTCAGCCGCGTATCCACAGAATCGGCGCCTACGGCCGAGAAAGTCGGTATGATCGAGCAGCGCAATATCATAAGGGTCGAGATCGATGAGAGCACAGGTACACAGAGTCGGTTTTGGAGTATCGGCATTTCTCTCTCTTTTCTTCGGCATCATCGTTTCGTGCGCGGCTTCGGTTACCGTTGATGCACAACAATCTTCAAATGGATATGCCGTCAATTCGGAACCAATGGAGAATTCCATTCATCGATCATGGCAAATCGGCGGGTTCGCAGTTGGCGGCTTTCCGCCGTATTATGCGGTCCACGCTCCACTTCTGCACTATCAGGAGGAACTGCTGTTTTACAGCGCCGGTCTGGAGGCGGGACGGATGGTAACAGCGATACACGGTCCGGACTTTCTTCGGGGCCGGGGAGAAGCAGTCGTCGAAATGATTCCATACTGGCAAGTAAACCATCCAGCTCAAACGGTTGCGGTTTATTTGCCTGGCAGTAGTGCGCCTAATTATTCGGCTGGCGTCGGCGCGTACAGTATTCATGGCGCCTCAATCACGCCGCTTCAGTTCCGCTGGAACTTTCTGAAGAGAAATACGAGTCGCTTTGTGCCGTGGGTTCAGCCGGGCTTCGGCCTTTTGTGGACGAATCAGGATTTCCCTCAAGGATACGGAGATGCGGCGGTACCACCTATAGTTCGGACCAGCCACATCAACTTTACCCCCCAAGTGGACTTGGGAGAGAACATTTATGTCCACAGGAACCAGAGCGTGAGTCTGGGTGTGCAGGCAATTCATATTACAAACTTTGGCCTGACGACATACGATCCGGGAGTCAATGTCATCGTCGAATTCAGAGCCGGTTACTCTTGGCGGAGGTAGCCTCGAGTCCGTTTTGACTGTTCCGGGCGTGTTACCGGCCAACCGGAACTTATCCCAGAACGGGGGTTCTGTCCGGTTTGCCGACGATCCGACCGGAACTCAAAAAGCAGAATCGACAGAAACTGCTCGATGAGTGAAATGCTGAAGCCACCTGAGGAGCAACCTCCCGTTAGGCAAGTCATCTCAACACACTTAGTTCTTCGTCGAGTAGACTTGCTTAGCCACTTCCATGCCCCTTTCCTCAGGTGACAAACTCGGTCAGTATGAAATTCTCGCGCCTATTGGCGCCGGCGGAATGGGAGAGGTGTATCGCGCCAAAGACCCGCGTCTTGGCCGCGAAGTTGCCGTCAAGGTGCTGCCTCCCGGAATGGCACACAATGATGACCGTCTGGCTCGCTTTCAGCGTGAAGCTCGTGCAGTGGCGGCGCTCAATCACCCACACTTTGTCACCATCTTTTCAGTGGAGGAAGCAGGCGGCGTTCACTTTCTCACGATGGAGTTGGTCGTTGGCCAAGCGCTCGACAGGCTGATTCCAGCGAGCGGCCTCCCCATCGAGCAAATTGTCGAGATTGCCAGCGCGCTCGCTGACGCTCTTGCCGCCGCGCACGAGAAGGGAATAGTGCATCGCGATCTGAAGCCTGCCAACGTCATGGTCACCCACGACGGCCGCGTCAAAGTGTTGGACTTTGGGCTCGCCAAAGAAGTTGGCGAAGCCGGCCCTGATGACGCCACACGTACTTCACTCGGCAACACGCAGGCAGGTGTGGTGATGGGGACGCCGGCCTACATGTCACCTGAACAGATTTCCGGCCGCCCGCTGGACTGCCGCACCGACATCTTCTCGCTGGGCGTAATGCTGCACGAGATGGCCACCGGGAAGCAGCCGTTCACGGGAAGTTCCTCAGCCGAGCTGATTTCCGCGATTCTGCGGGATACTCCACCTTTTGTCTGCGAACTTAGATCCGATCTGCCCGGCGATCTTGCGCGCATTGTCAGGCGCTGTCTGGAAAAGGACCCACGCTACCGCATCCAGACCGCGCGAGACGTGTCAAACGAGTTCCGCGACCTGGGGCGGCAGTCGCCACAGAAAGCTGCGCCCCATATTCCGGCTCAAGCCGCGGCCTCAAGCCCGGCCCCAAACCCAGGCACACCCTCACGCACCGTCCCCCCCGCCGATTCCGACTCTGCCCGCGCCGAGGGCTTCTGGGTCGCGGTGTTGCCGTTCAAATCGCAAGGCTCAAGCGCAGAAATCGCCGCACTGGCCGATGGACTTTCCGAGGAGATCGTCACCGGGCTTTCCCGCTTCTCCTACCTGCGCGTCATCGCCCGAAGCTCCACGTCGCGGTACGCCCAGGGCGCCGTCGACGTTCGGTCCGCGGGAAAGGAGCTTGGCGCGCGCTACATAATGGAAGGCAGCCTGCGCCAGGCAGGTTCGAAGTTGCGCCTATCTGTCCAACTTGTGGACACCATCACGGGCGCCCATCTTTGGGCCGAGACTTACGAGCGCGCTTTCAGCCCGGATGCGTTCTTCGAGTTGCAGGACGATCTCGTTCCTCGCATCGTTTCCACTGTTGCTGACACACAAGGCATTCTGCCCCGCAGCATGTCGGAGATCCTCCGGACCAGGAATCCATCCGATCTGAGCCCGTACGAGGCGGTGCTGCGCAGCTTCGCGCACTTCCAGCGTGTCAACGCTGAAGAGCATGCCGGGGCGCGTGCCGCCTTGGAACGCGCGGTGGAAGTGCAGCCAGGCTATGCCGACGCCTGGGCAATGCTGTCGCTCATCTGCAAGGAAGAGTTCACCCATGAACTCAATCTCCGGCCCGATCCGCTGGGCCGGGCGATGGCAGCTGCGTTGCGCGCGGTTGAGGCCGCGCCGTCCAATCACCTCGCGTTTCACGCTCTTGCGATGGCAAAGTATTTCCTTGGGGATCGGCCTGCTTTCCGGATCGCAGCAGAGCGTGCGCTGGAGCTCAACCCCATGGACGGATTCTCCGTCGCTTTTTTGGGCTCCTTTATCGCGTATGACGGCGACTGGGAATATGGTTGCAAGTTGTCGGCCAAGGCTCGCAGTCTCAATCCACACCACCCGGGATGGTATTGGTTTGTTCCGTGCTTCGACGCCTATCGCAAAGGCGATTACCGCCTCTCTCTTGAGTTTGCCCGCAAAGTGAACATGCCCAGCCTCTGGCGCACATGCGCAGTCATGGCGGCAGCCTTCGGGCAGCTTGGCGTGATCGAATCGGCACGCATTCTGCTGCAGACTCTGTTGACCCTGAGGCCGAACTTCCAGGCAGAAGCGCGTAAGGACCTCGCGATCTTCTGGGGACCGGACCTTGTCGAGGGGCTGATCGAAGGCCTTCAAAAGGCGGGTCTGGAGATTGCCGACGGGCTGAAGCTAGCACCGGCGAGGCTCCCATTTCAGAGTGGCGCCAACCTTACCGAAGCCACTCCCTCCATCGCAGTGCTGCCCTTTGCAAACCTCAGCGCGGAGAAAGATCAGGAATACTTCTCCGACGGCCTGGCCGAAGAAATCATCAACCTTCTAGCGCAGATTTCAGGGCTCAAGGTCATTGCGCGTACGTCGGCTTTTGCTTTTCGCGGCAAAGAGGAAGACATCCGCGGGATAGCGGACACGCTCGGCGTAACGACCATCCTGCAAGGCAGTGTGCGCCGCGCAGCCAACCGCATTCGCGTAACGGTGCAGCTCATCAACGCCTCCGACGGTGCGCATCTCTGGTCAGAACGCTATGACCGCGAGATGACCGATGTGTTCGCGGTGCAGGACGAAATCTCCGCGGCAATTGCCGGGGCGTTGCAGGTGAAGCTTTCCGCGGCCCCACGAGAGTACATGCCCCAGCTGGCGGCGTATGAGGAGTTCCTGAAGGCCCGGCATCATCTGCAACGGTGGACTCCCGAGTCGGCGGCCTGCGGCAGGGAATGCCTTGAAAGGGCAGTGGGGTTCGATCCTGGATTCGCACTGGCACATAGCGATCTGGGATGGTGCTACTACATCCTGGCTATCGAGAATCAGATCCCTCCGGGCGAGGCAGCCGAGTCAATGAGGGCGACGGCACGAAAAGCACTGGGGATCGAATCATCGCTGCCGGATGCTCACGCTGTCTTGGCGATGGCCTGCGTCCTTGATTACGACTGGTCTGAGGCGGCCCGGCAGTTCCAACTCGCCATGGCCAGCGAGCGGATTCAACCGTTTATTTGGTACCTCCATAGTGCGTTTTATCTTGTGTCTCTAGGACGCATGAGGGAGGCCGAGCAGGGGGTTGAGCGCGCGCTTCAGGAAGATCCACTCAACGCTTTGTGCCGCACAGCCTTGGGCAGCTCCGCCTGGCATCCGGCAAATTCGCGGAGGGAGAAGCTATACTTCGGGATGCTTTGCAACTCGACGAGAACTTCTGGATCGCCCAATCATGGATGGGCCTCTCTTGTCTAAAGCAGAATCGGATGACCGAAGCCATCGCTTACGAAGAGAAGGCACGATCTCTGGCGCCCTGGAATCCGACGGTGATCGGCAGGCTCGCCGGAATGTATCAGCGCGTCGGAGAAAAGAGCTGCGCGCAAGCCTTGCTCGAAGAGCTTGGCGACGGCACGGCGTTTGGAGTCCCGGGAGGCTTTTTTTGTTATCACTCGGTTCTTGCGGATGTCGATTCTGCCGCTGGCTGGTATGAGAAGGCCATCGAGCAGCGTGATCCCCGTGCGCCGTGGCTCTTTCCCCTGCAGTTTGCTGACCTCCTTACCTCCAGCCCGCGCTGGCCAGATTTGATGAGAATGATGAATCTTCCCGCCATCGTAGGCTTGTCTTGAACGCAGGTTAAGGGACTGAACCTGGATCAGCTCTGGAGGTATCCGATGCAATTCTCACGGCCCCTCTCCGCGCTCACTGTTCTCCTGCTAGCCACATCCGCCACCCTCCTGGCCCAGATAATGGGAAGCAGCTCCGGTCAGGTTGTGCATATCGGCAGTCCGCAGGCAAACAACGTTCCCTACACCCTCAACCGCATAACCACTGTCGTGCAGACACTCGCCAATGGAGCCACCATCACCACTACTTCTACCACGAAAACGGCTCACGACTCGGAAGGCCGCACTTATGACGAAACGCAACGGACCCTGCACTTCGGTGCCGATGGCCAGCCGTTCGACGTGATCACCTACTTTGTCTCCGATCCTGTTGGCCGCACGAAGATCAGCTGGGACAACCGCACGAAGATTGCGAATGTCACGCAGATGCAGGTTCTGGACGTTAACGCGGCTCGGAAGCCGCCGGCCGGTCGCCCGACTCAGCAACAGACAAGAGAGGACCTTGGTGTCCGCACCATCGCCGGCATCGAGGCCAAAGGCACGCGCGCCACGGGGGTCATACCTGCTGGTGACCTGGGAAACGACCGGCCCCTCACCAGAGTGACGGAAACCTGGACATCGACGCAGTACCACATCCCACTTTTGACTATTATCGACGATCCGCTCACGGGTAAACGCACAGTCGAAGTCACCGAATTCCAGCCAGGCGAACCGGATCCGGAGTTGTTCCAGATTCCCAAGGGTTACACCGTCCGGGAACGCACCGCCTTTTGACGTGGCTTCGCACGGCCACCGAAAGCTCGCAGTCAGGCCTGAATAACCGGCAACCCGTCCCTAACCCGGTTTTCGGCCGACCGGGGTCCTGGCCGGCGCTGGGCGGGGAAGCGCGAGCAGGCATCCAAGCAAATACAGTGTCCGGACTCACGCAACCTGGACGTTGAAGGATCGTTTATCACCGGCCCGTACTCAAACTCCGGTTCGCAACTGAACCGCTCTGAAAAGCGAGTATGGGAGTTTGTGTCTCGTTGGCCCTTGCGTTCGCTGTGGGATCTGCAGGGCGTTCCCGTCCGTGTTCTCGCCGCGCGCACATGGAGATCCATGTTTCTGGACCGCATCTTCGGCCGCGCCGCCGAACTTGGGTTCTACTTTCTTTTTGCGCTCTTTCCCACGCTATTCAGCGCGAGTTCGATCCTCGGTCTGGCCGCGCAGTCCGCCCACCAGTTCTATGACCGGCTCCTGGACTACCTCGCCCTGGTCATCCCCACGGCCGCCCTCGGCGCGGTGCTGCAAACATTCAACGAAACCACCGCCGCGGCCAGCTCCGGCAAGCTGACATTTGGGCTCATTGCCGCCATCTGGTCCGCGTCAGTCGGCATCTCCGCCGTCCAGGACACGCTCAATGACGTGTACAAAGTCGCAGATCGCCGCTCCTTCTTTGTCGCCAGAATCTGCGCGATCGCGCTCACTATCGCCCTCACCATCATCGTCACCATCGGCCTTGCGGCTTTGCTTGGAGGCGACTTCCTCGCCGCGCTGGCGCATCGAAGCATCCACCAGGACCTGCTCGCTGCCGGAGCCGCCATCACGTCGAGAGTGATCGGCTGGTTTGTTGCATCGGTTCTTCTCGCCCTGGCCTTCGCCGTTATCTACTACTGGGCGCCGAACGTCAAGACCCGCTGCTGGCACTGGCTCACGCCGGGCGGCGCCATCGGCCTTGCCGGCTGGCTTCTCTGCTCCCTGGGCCTCCGCGTCTACCTCCATTACTTTCCCAGTTACTCTCTTACCTACGGTTCCCTCGGTGCGGTCATCATTCTGCTCACGTGGTTTTACATCTCCGGCCTCATGTTGCTTCTCGGCGCCGAGATCAACAGCGAGATCGAAGGAGCTGCCGCCGAGATGCGCTTGGCCAGCGCTTCAAACGGGACCGTCATTCGAGAATATCTGCGAGAGTAAAGAATGTTCGGCGGTGCTCTTCGCGCTGGTCATTCTCAGCTTTGCACTTCCGGCTGTGCTCGATAGCTTCGCCCGGATTACCGGCTATCCGGAAGTTATCCCAAAACGGGTGTAATGTCCGGATTGCCGACGATCCGACCGCGATGCAAAATAGAGATCGTTGATGGAATTGCTTGTCTTTCCCGGCATCGGATGGGATTACGCGTCGTTCAATTTCTTGGTTGCCTCACCATTGGATCGTCGACATCATGAGTGCTGCGGCCCCAAACGAAGCAATGGCCAGAATTACCGCCAATATCCACCCTCTCGACCCCAGCGCTGTGGCAATCAGGCCCAGCAATGCTCCGGCAATCCACAACACTAGCCACAGGACTGGCGCGCCCGCCCCTACGTGCAACCACGCGTCACTCCGATTGAGTGGCGTGAAAAGAAAAAGGCCAGCCCATGCCCAAAATGCCAGAGAGCAGGCAATACTCAGGTAGCCGATTCCGGTCGCAATCGTTCTTCGGTTCATTGGTCGATAAGGAGCATACCACTCTCGCCGGCGAGGCACGTAAAACAGAATCCGAAGGTATCCGCATATTTCCACGTCGCGAGCGGTTTACCGGCCACCCGGAAGCTTCGTGAGCTAGATCACGTTGGGGACGGATTGGCGAACAATACATCCGGAACCGCAAAATGGGGCCGAATCCCGCACCCCTGCGGATTCGCCCTCGTGAAACCAGATTGAACGTATCTTTAGGCTCCCTACCGCCCCACCAGCACAAACGCGCCCCAATAAAACGGCAGATCCTTGCCGTAGCGTTGCCGCACCGTTTCGCGCTCCTCAAGCTGCGCCTGCCGCAGCGCCTCCGGCTTTTCCATGCCCCCGAGCCATTTCGCGTAGAACAGAGCCATCAGTTCCTGCGTTTCTTTGTCCGGCACAGACCACATGCTCATCATCACCGCGTCGGCTCCCGCCTCCTGCAGTCCGCGCCGCAGCCCGAACACTCCGTCGCTGTTCAACTCCTTTCCCAGTCCGGTCTCGCACGCGCTCAGCACCACGAGCTCCGTCCCTTCAAGATTCAGCTGGCTCGCCTCAAACGCAGTCAAAACTCCATCGTCCACGCCTTGCTCCGGCGCCGCGCCCTCCCGCACGCGATCAGCTCCCGCAAAAAACAGCCCCGCTCGCAGCATCGGATCTTCATTCGGGTTTGCTTGTTGCGCCCGCGCTGCCGCGTTCGCCGTCAGTTCCTCGTCCGTTAAGAAGAATCCGTGCGTGGCAATGTGCACCACACGCGGCCCGTGCGCCTGTGTCACCGTCTCCTTCAGCGCCAGGTCGCCTGTGAACTCGGTCGTCCGCCATCCGGCACTCTTCAGCAGTTTGTCCACCGTATCCACTTCAACCTGTGTGCCCGGCAACGAATTCAGATTACCTCCCTTCAGCTCTCCGCCACGCGACGCCGTCTGTGCCGCATTCTCGGCCGGAATCGACGCGTGCTGCAAGCTCGCCCCAACTCCGGTTGCGCCCCCTCTCAACTCCGCAATCGCTATCCTTTGTTGTGTCGCCGTCAAATCAAACTTCGGATTCCCCACCAGCAGCGCGCTCTTCAACTGCGCGACACGCGCCGGCAGCAGCAGGTCTTTCGTGCTGTTCACAATGCGTAGTTGGTACTTCTCCATCACCATCTTGCCGTCGCCATCGGCCATCAACCCGATTGGAATCGTGTCTAGCACTCCATCCGGCGATACATACACGCGCTTCGCACCTCCCAGCGCCAGCTCCAGCGGTCGCCAGAACGCCGCATACGCCGCGTTCGTATTCGCCACCGCACCTGCCTGCCCCGGCCCAACCGGAGCGGCCTCCACCTTAAATCCGCGCGTCTGCCCCACATCGTAGCGATACGCCAACATGGGTCCCGCTTCCAGGTCCTTGGCTGCGCCCAGCACCACCAACTCCGGCTCCTTGCTCTCCGGCGTCACCACAAGCGCGACATAAATCAGGTCTCCAGTCACTGCAATCCCGGTCTCATACTGGAACCGAATCACCTCCACCGCCGACTCGCCCGGCTTCAGCGCCCTCTGCACTAGCCGCCACGTCGCAGCATTCTGCGCCTTTTGGTGGCTCATCGCGGCTGACCGTTTCATCAGCGCTTGCTCCAGTGTGTTCGCCTCATCACCCAGTTGGTTGATCTGCGCCTGGTGATTCGCCGTATCTCCCGCGGTCGACTCCAACAGCGCCGCCATCTGCGCCCTGTCGCTGGTCAGCTTGTCGAGCATCTGCAGGGCCTGCGGATCGCCGCTCGCCGCCACCGCCGCCCGCATCGCCGCCGCGCTCTCGGCAATCAGCCCCTTCTCCTCGAGCAGTGCGTCGTACATCTGCCCCGCCAACTCGGGCATCTGGCCGTGATACTTCAGCACAAAGCTGAAAAATAGCGGATGCGCATTATGAAACGCCGCAAGGTAGATCAGCCTTTCCCGCTCGCTCATCGTCGCAGCGTTCGCGCGAAACTCATCCATCAGGTTGCCCAGGTAGGCCTGAAAGTACTGAGCCGCCTGCGCCGGCTTTCCTCCGAAGTAATACAAACCAGCCAGGTCGGCCTCCGCGTCCCGCAGCCCCGGATTGTCCGGCTTCAGATGGGCCTGCTCGACATTCAACACGCGCTGGTACAACGGTTCTGCTTCCGCCAGCTGTTGTTCATCCTTGTAAACTCTGGCCAGCCCTTCCAGCGAATCTGTCAATTGCATGCTGTCCGGCCCGTATGCCTTTTCCAGAATCTCCAGTGCGCGTTTGTGCAACTTCTCCGCCACAGCATGTCCGCCGCCGTCCTCGGCAATCGCTGCCAGCCTGTCGTAACAGTGCGCCAGCCCCACGCTCCAGTCGCCCTTCGCCTTCTGATAGACCGTCGCCGCCAATGTAAATCCATTCGTCGCCGCGTTGTACTTCGACTGCGCCTCAGAGAAACTCCCCGCAGAATGCGCCTCCGACAGAAGAACATCTGCCGCTTTGAAAACCAGGTCGGCCACGCGCACATCCGCCTGTCCGTACTCCTTCAAATAAACCGGAAGCGCGGCATGAAATAGCTGATCGGCCTGGCCAAATTGCCCGTGAGATCCGTAAAGCTCGCCGAGATCGGCCATCACATGCGCCGTCTGGATGTTCGTTGCCCCCAGCGTCTTCGAATCGATCACCACCGCCTGCCGGAACGCCGCCTCCGCGCCGCTGTAGTTCCCAAGATCGGCCTCAATATTGCCCAACGAATCCAGCGAAAGCCCCACATGCGCATCCTCCGCGCGCCAGGTCGCCTGGGCTACTTGCACGGTTTGCTGAGCCAACGGCAAAGCGGCCCCATCATTGCCCTGCGCCAGCAATTGTTGTACCTGCTGCGTCAGTTGCGCCCATCGCGCCTCTTGCCCATGCACCGGAACGAACGCCGCCACCAGCGCACACACCCCACCTGTCCGCATCAGCACTCGGCGGAAAAACACAACTCTACTATGAATCCGCGACACGGCGATCCGACCTCCTCCTGCGTTGGGTGCCTATTCTAAACGCAATTTGCGACAGCGGATCGCGTCTAGAACGGGGAAATGGGGAACCGCAGCCGCCCGGTGATTTGTACCATCGCCAACCCCGTCGCCCTTGTCAAGAATAAACACCCCTCACACCAGCAGCCAGCGGCGAAAAGCCCCAGGCTGCTAGCTGAGAGCTAAAAGCTGATAGCCGCCTTCCCATCCACTGCCGAGCCGTCACCACGTCAAACAGGAAGCCTCCCGCATGCGCCAGGTACCCCGCTCCTCTCGGAATCAATCCAGATAAGCGCCATCTCCGGGAATGCCTCTGGATTATGCTAGATCGTCATGGCGCGAATCGAGTGCCCGGGGGGAGCAGACAACGGGGTTCCGGACGTTTGACCGGCAAGCCGTCAGGCGCCAATCCGGAAGTCGCCAATCCGGAAGTGTCTTTTTGCTCAACAGCTCCCGTGAACCGGCAACCCGGAGTGCATTTCGCTTCGCGCAAAATCGCCGAGTATAAAACCGAAAGGCAACCCAGGATCAATTCTCGGTCGCGGGGGCGGAGAGTGCCCAATTGTATCGATCCCGAAAAACACCGAGGCCATAGGGTCCGGGAGCTTCGAAAAGGGTACGATTTCAGTAGCGATGCACACAATCTGCACACAGGTGCGGTGGAGATCAGGTCTTATCTTGAATGCGGCTTTCTTCCGCCGCGAGGGTGGGAAACCATAAATCCAGGCTGGCATCTGTTCCGTGGTCCCTTTCTTCATCAGTAGATAGCGGTCATGATTGCAGCCGCAATATCCATGGGCCAGTGCGCGACAATCAGCCGCGCCAGCCTCCGCGTGCGCAGATAGATCAGCATCATGACCAGGACGCCGGGAAGAAAGGCGAGGAAGCGGAAGATCAGGAATCGCCAATCGGGAATGAAGGGCTGCCCAGCAGAAGCCGACGATCAGGAAGGCAATCCAAGTGCGGCCTGTGAGCGCCTGCAACCGGGGCAACCTGTGGCGGCGGCTGGTGCTGCCGAAGGGAATCGAAACGTGGTCGTTGACCAGCTTGCAGCAACGGTTGGTGAAGACAGGTGGACGGCTGGTGAAGCATGCCCGCTACCACCGGCTTTTGCTGGCGGAAAGCCATCTGACGAAGCGGCTGTTTGGGAGTATGGTGCGACGCATCGCGACGCTGCCGCTGCCAGCGGGGTAGCCGAAGAGCTTGGAAAATAAACACAGCAGAAAGGGGGGCAAGAGACAGGAGCGGTGTCTGAAGTATCGGCTGCGCGAGCGGAAAATCCTGGTTCCGAAGTAGTTGTCTGCCAAAGCGAGCAACTCTGAACAGACATGCCGCCGCCCAGGCAGCTTTAATCAGTCAGGATGGCCTCAAAAACAGAAACTCAAGTATCGGGGGCTGTTGGATGCCAAAACGGAAATTCCAGTCTATTGCAGTCTAAGCCATTGGATCGTGCAATCTGTGTCACTGCATGGCTGAGTCCATGAAGAATTGGCTTCGGAAAGCGGGGTTCGTACCGCAACGAAAGAGGACATCGAGATGATCAAGAGCAAAGCCTTATTCTGTTTTCCAATTCTGCTGCTCGCCGCGTCGGGTTTGGCGAGCGCGCAGGAGTCCAACCCCACGGCCACGCAGCCGCAGAACCCGTCGAACGCGGCGCCGATGACACAGGTGGGCATGCGCGACGACGTTCCCCTTTACAGAATTCAGGTGGTCGGACGAGACATCCCTGCCATCAACTACTTCCATCGCAACGGTTCCACAAATATCGGCTTTCAGGGCACAAGCCTGCTGCCGCAAGCAACGGGTTCCGCCAAAGTCGAAAGCCGCCTGGGGCGGACATCGATCGATGCCAGTTTCGAAGGATTGATGCCCGCCAACGGTTTCGGGAACGAATACCTGACCTACGTGTTGTGGGCGATTACTCCGGAAGGCCGCCCAATCAACCTGGGTGAGATACTTCCGTCAGGCTCCAAAGATAAGGACCACCTCACGGTTACCACAAATCTGCAGGCATTCGGTCTGATCCTGACTGCCGAGCCCTACTACGCCGTCACCATGCCCAGCGACCTGGTGGTGATGCAAAACTTCGTCGAGGAAAAGACACAGGGTGTCATCGAGCAGGTGACTGTGCACTACTCCCTGCTACCGCGCGGCGCGTATGCTGAAACCGCGGGACGCCACACCGTGCTCAATCCCATCACCCGCAATGAGCGCTCGCCGCTGGAACTTTACGAGGCTCTCAATGCGGTCCAGATCGCTGAGGCTGCCGGAGCGGGAAAGTACGCCGCCGACACGCTGGCCACATCCAAGACAGCCCTCAAGAATGCGCAGGATCTTGACCTGCACAAGGACAACCGCAAAGAGACCATCACCTTTGCGCGGGAGGCCGTACAGTCGGCTGAAGATGCGCGCATCATCACCATTCGCAAGATAAAGGCTGAAGATGAAGCGGCGCAGTTGCAGGCCAAGAACCAGGCCGAGCAGAACGCCCAACAATCGCAGTTAGCCGCCCAGCAGGCCCAATTGGCAGCCCAGCAGTCCCAAATGGCAGCCGCGGAGCAGGCAGCCGAACGCGCAAAAGCCGACGCTGCGGCAGCGGAAGCCGAAGCCCGGGCACGCCAGGCGCGCGAAGCACAACTGGCAGCAGAGCAAGGTGCTCAGCAAGCCAGTCAGCAGGCAGAGCAGGCGCGCGAGCGGCTCAAGGACCAGTTGAACCAGGTACTGCAGACCACCGAGACCGCCCGTGGCTTGATCGTCAACATGTCCGACGTGCTCTTCGACTTCAATAAGTACACATTGAAGCCGGAGGCCCGCGAAAAGCTGGCCAAGGTCTCCGGGATTCTGCTCGCATATCCCGATCTCAAGCTCCAGGTGGAAGGCTACACGGATAACATCGGATCGGATGAGTACAACCAGAAGTTATCTGAACAGCGCGCAGACGGCGTTCGAGACTACCTCGTTGTGCAAAGTGTTTCCGATGCAAATGTCACCGCAACCGGCTACGGCAAGAACAACCCGGTCGCCGATAACTCCACCAATGGAGGACGAGCCCAGAACCGGCGTGTCGAGTTAGTGGTCTCGGGAGCCGCCATCGGCATTCAGCAAAGCGGGCCCGCAGCCCACTAGGAAAACCAGCCGCCCACCGGCATTGAGTCCTCCCAGAGCCCCGGCTGCGCCCAGACCGCACCGCCTATGAATCTGACCGGCGTGTCGGACCCCTCGCAGTAGAACACCAGTACTCTGCGGGAACAACACGGGCTGTTCCTCCGGCAGTAGGAACAGCCCATTTCTTTGCAACAGACCATTCTGCTGCAACCGGCCCTTCGTCGAACCGATGCCAGCTTCGCTCATGTTCTTCTTGCTCGGCTCACGGAACCAGACTGAAGAAGGGTGGGCGACATAGAAGTGGAATCAAGAGGCCCGACGAGCCTCCCAGTAGTCTTCGAATTGGCCGTTGAGCTGACAGCATCGTAGGGCGACGATAGCGTTTGCCACTCGGACGGTCCAGAACATGCCAGACTGTTTGAGGCGTGAACCAACGACGGTCTTGCATCCGGCTTCGATTACACCGGAACCGACGACCAAGTGCTGCCGGCGAAACTTGGAATAACGCATACGTTCGGCATTTCTCTCAAAATAGTTTGTCTCGGTGCGAAGCTTCTCGATGACTTCTGGATTGGTTGAATCGATGGCGCGAAGGGTTCCTATCATTCGGTGGGAGCTCTTCTAAACTGGAACCGTATACCACCGCACCTGCGAAAATCACCCCAGGCAGAAAAGATAAACGATGTTCCCACAGCGTAACAAATACGAAATGATCATGATATTTGAATCGATTCAGATAAAACGAGCGATCTCGTATCGCTGTTCTGCGTCGCCAGCCCCGTAACCCAATTCAACTGGTCGTAGGTGTAAATGGCCTGGTATCCGTTAGGATAGGTCGCCGTGGTCAGATTGCTGGCCGAGTCGTAGGCCGTTACGCTGGGTGCTCCAGGTCTCGATTCTGAGACCTGGGATCGTGCGAACCCCTCCGAGCCGCGGACTTCTCCCCGAAAACGCCGCGGCGTCAGGGAGCCTTGTGCCCCCATCTCAATTCGAGTTCAAGGCTCGCTCAATCTATGCGCTGATCGAGGCGAGCGCGTTGGCAATAGATTTGCCAGCGGTGTAAGTATCGGCGCTGCCACCTACGTCCCGAGTGCACCGGGATTTGTCGGTCAGGGTGACCTCGATGGCCTTGAGGATGGCCGCGGCAGCTTCAGGTTCACCGAGGTGATCGAGCATCATTGCGGCCGACCAGACCTGCCCAATGGGATTCGCGATGCCCTTCCCGGCGATGTCCGGTGCGGAGCCATGGACGGGCTCGAAGAGAGACGGGTACTGGCGTTCAGGATTGATGTTCGCCGAGGGAGCGATGCCAATGGTACCGGCACAGGCCGGCCCGAGATCGGAGAGGATGTCGCCGAAAAGGTTCGAGGCTACGACGACGTCGAAGCGGTTGGGGTTCAGCACGAAGTGCGCGGTAAGAATGTCGATGTGATATTTGTCCCAGTTAACGGCGGGGAAGGCTTTGCCGATCTCCTGCACACGCTCATCCCAGAAGGGCATGGTGATGGAGATTCCGTTCGACTTGGTGGCGGAAGTCAGATGTTTCTTTTCGCGCCTGTTCGCCAGATTGAATGCGAAGTTCAGGATGCGATCGACGCCTACTCGGGTCATCACAGTTTCCTGAATGACCACCTCGCGATCGGTTCCGGGGAAGATTCTGCCGCCAATCGACGAGTACTCGCCCTCGGTGTTCTCGCGAACCACCAAGAAATCGATATCGCCAGGAACCCGGCCGGCGAGTGGGCAGGGGACGCCAGGCATGAGCCGAACTGGTCTCAGGTTTACGTACTGATCGAATTCGCGGCGGAACTGGATCAACGATCCCCACAGCGAGATGTGGTCGGGAACAGTTTCTGGCCAGCCTACCGCCCCGAAAAAGATCGCGTCGTGGTGGCCGATCTGGCTCTTCCAGTCGTCCGGCAGCATCTTGTTGTGCTTCAGATAGTAGTCGCAGGAGGCGAAGGAAAACTCCTCAAGCTGAAGTTTGAAGCCATATTTGCTGGCAGCGGCCTCAAGCACGCGTACGCCCTCGGGAACGACCTCTTTCCCGATTCCATCGCCTGGGATGACGGCTATCTTGTAAATGCGATCCGCTTGACCTCTCCAGGTACCGACTTTCTCGCTCACGTTGGACATGTTAGAACACCTTTCCGGTTTGACAATTTTGGGGTAGCATCGCCTGGCGCGCGAATCGCATGGCCACGATGGTCACCGCAGATACGATCAGCGTACCTCCAACCAGATAAAGGCCGCGACTGAAGTTGCCGCCAGTTTCATTGGTCGAGCCAATCATGTAGGGTCCCGCGAAGCCGCCCAACGTGCCCAGGGAGTTGATGAGTCCAATGGACGCGGCGGCCGCGGTACCGCCAAAGAAAGTCGTTGGCAGACTCCAAAGGGGCGGTTTCGCAGCGCTCACCCCGAAGGCGGTCAGTGACAGTCCGGTGATCGCGAGGATTGCAGACGAGCCTGCGCGAGCGGCAACAGCCATTCCCAGGGCCCCTATCAAACAGGCGATCGCGGCATGCCAATAGCGCTCTCCGCTGCGGTCCGAGTGGCTTGACCAGAACACCATGCCGATGACCGCAATCAGGTTCGGGATGGCAAGGAGGAAACCCACATTCATGACTGAAAAGCCAAGGCCCTTGACGATGAGCGGGGCCCAGAAGCCAACCGTGTAGAGGCCTGCAGAGGTGCCAAAGTATGCGAGGGAAAGCGCGAGGACCTTCCAATCCGCCAAAGCACGCAAGGTGCTGTGGCTGCGCGTATCCTTTATGCCGGCTTGCTCCTGCGCGATCGCTTGCGAGAGCCAACTGCGCTCTTCAACGGTGAGCCAGGCGGCGTCGGCAGGACGATCGCTGAGAAAGTGATATGTGATCAGTCCCAGCACCACCGCGGGAAAACCTTCGGCAATGAAAAGCGACTGCCATCCCCTCAAACCCAGCAAGCCATTGAGTTGCATCAAGACACCTGAGATTGGCGAGCCTATAAGCCCGGCGGCCGGCGCGGCGGCCATAAACATCGCAGTCACCGTCGAGCGATGATGCGAGGGAAACCAGTAGCTGAGGTAAAGGATGATTCCCGGGAAAAAGCCGGCTTCTGCCAGGCCGAGCAGGAATCTCAGTAGATAAAAGCTGATCGGGCCTCGAGTGAATGCCATTGCGATCGAGACAAGACCCCAGGTGAACATCACCCGCCCAATCCAGAAACGTGCTCCCACTTTGTGCAGAATGATTGTCGAGGGCACTTCAAACATAAAGTAGCCAAGAAAGAAGATGCCCGAACCAAGGCCGAACATCTGCGTCGTCAGGCCCACATCCTTGTTCATAGTCAGAGCTGCGAATCCTACGTTGATCCTGTCAAGAAATGCTACGAAATAGAGCAGCATCAGGAACGGAATCAGTCTCCAGGTGATCTTGCGAATCGCTTGTTTTTCCAGGGAGCTGTCAGCAGGTTTTGCGATGTTGCTCATCCTCACCCTTTGGCAATTGGTCCAGCCTCAAACGTTGGACTTCTTGATTGTACCGGTGGACTTGGGATGCGGCTCGATCGGCAGGGTCCGAAACCATTCAGGGCTTTTGCTCTGCGGCACAGGCAGCCAGGCCGAGGATTAATCCCGGCAATCCTACGCCCGAACCAATAGACGCTCAGCTTAGCGACACCCGTTTCATACCCGACAGTGCTTCCCGGCTTCCTTCAAGCTGTTGGCGAAGCTATTCGGTGTCGTTTGGGCTGCTGAAGGTAAGTTTGAGCGGGATGCGCTCGCCGATGTGAAACGTGCTTTGCCCGCCTGTGGTTTGAAAACTCAGAGCAGCTTGATCCTGTTGTGCGCTCAGCGGCAAGGCCGCAAGCATCAGAGCTGCCCAGAGCGATTGAAGATAAAGAAGGGTCCTTATCTTGCGCATATCCAGATAATTTTCCTGA
>Ga0182015_10002060_pt1 | contig 25094 bp, 21 predicted proteins | sample 712P3MmetaG_FD_120478 | JGI IMG/M metagenome (GOLD analysis project Ga0182015, IMG submission 120478) | Permafrost microbial communities from Stordalen Mire, Sweden - 712P3M metaG | ecosystem: Environmental > Terrestrial > Soil > Wetlands > Permafrost | place: Sweden: Stordalen | collected...
AGGCGCGGATTCAGGTTCGAAAAATCGTTGGAGGGCGAGACGACATTGGCCGCGACGTTAGTGTTCAAAGTGGCCACCAGCAGCGCGACCAGGGCGATGGAAGCGATCACAGGCTCGTGAAATTGGGCCAGCAGCGCGACGGGGTCCCAGATGGCCTTGCCAAAAAGGATGACCGATGCCGACGTTACGGCGACACCGATGAACGAGTAGATGGTCATGGCGGGTGGAAGTCCCAGCGCCTGGCCGATCATCTGCGCCTTCTGCGATCGCGCGTACCGTGTGAAGTCGGGAATGTTCAGCGCCACCGTGGCCCAGAAGCCGACCATGCCGGTCAATGACGGAATGAAGAAGTGCATAAACTCGCCGGTGGTTTGGAACTTACTCGGAGTTTGCAGCACGGGCCCGAGTCCGCCGGCCTTGCGCGCGATCCACCACAACAAGAGCAAGCCCACCGCCAGCATGAACGGCGCCCCGATGCCTTCGAGATACTTGATGGTGTCGATGCCGCGCCAAATCACCGCCATGGTGAGCAGCCAGAACAAATAGAAACATACCCAAGGGGTCCACACGCTCGAAGCCGCCCGAGGCCACAGCACTTGAAGCATCGAATAGATGGCTTGGCCGCCGATCCAGGATTGGATGCCGAACCATCCGCAAGCCACCAGCGCGCGCAACACGGCGGGCACGTTCGCTCCGCGCACTCCGAACGAAGCCCGCACCAGGACCGGAAACGGGATGCCATACTTGGCGCCCGCGTGCGCGTTGAGAATCATCGGAATCAGCACGATGACGTTGCCCAGCAGAATGGTGCCGATGGCCTGCTTCCAGCTCATGCCGCCGGCGATCAGGCCCGAGGCCAGCATGTACGTGGGAATGCAGACGCTCATGGCGACCCAGAGCGAGGCGTAGTTGTAGATGCCCCAGGTGCGCTTGTCTGGGGGCACGGGCGCGAGGTCTTTGTTGTAGAGGCTCGACTCGCGCTGCACATTTTTTGACCCGCGTTCCGCTAGGTCCATGCTCCGCCTCTCGCCTCGCGGCGCAAGTATTGTCCGCGGCCGGTGCGGCCGACGTATCGTCCGTACTCGACAATCAGTTCGCCGCGCGAAAACACCTGGCGGGCATTGCCTTGGACTTTGAAGCCTTCGAACATCGAATAATCGACGCGCATGTGGTGCGTCTTCGCGCTAATCAGATGCTCGGCTTTGGGATCCCACACTACGATGTCCGCGTCGCTTCCAGGCGCGATCGCGCCTTTCTTGGGATACATGCCAAAGATTCGCGCGGGCGCGGTGGACACGATTTCGACAAAGCGGTTCAGCGTGATCTTGCCGGCATTCACTCCATGATGATGCAAGAGCTGCAGTCGGTTCTCGATGCCCGGGCCGCCGTTGGGGATCTTCGTGAAATCGTCTTTGCCCAGCGACTTCTGATCTTCGAAACAAAACGGGCAATGGTCGGTCGAGACCACTTGCAGGTGGTCGCTCTTCAGACCATCCCACAGCTTCGGGAGATTCTGCTTCTCGCGCAGCGGCGGCGTAAAGACGTACTTGGCGCTTTCGAAGCCTGGGACGTTCATGTCGTCGATGGAGAGCAGCAGATATTGCGGGCAGGTTTCGGCAAACGCGGGCAAGCCTCGGTCGCGGGCTTCGCGCACCTGGTTCAGAGCGTCTTCTGATGAAAGATGCACGATGTAGATTGGAACACCCGCGATCTCCGCCAGCGCGATGGCGCGATGAACGGCTTCTGCTTCGGCCAGCGTGGGACGGGTGAGCGCGTGATAGATGGGCGCGGTTTTGCCTTCGGCCAGCGCCTGGCGCACGATCACGTCGATCACGCTGCCGTTTTCGGCGTGCATACAGATCAACGCGCCGTTCTTCGAGGTCTGCTTCAGGGCACGAAAAATAGTGGCATCGTCCACCATCAGCACGTTCGGATACGCCATGAAGAGCTTGAAGCTGGCTACTCCTTCGCGCACCATGTCGTCCATGTCTTCGAGGCCGGCGTCGGAAAGGTCGGTGACGATCATGTGCAGCCCATAATCGATGCACGCCTTGGATTCCGCCTTTTTCCACCAAGTGTCCAAAGCGTCGCGCATCTTCGTTCCGCGCGCTTGGATGGCGAAGTCGACGATGGTGGTGGTGCCGCCGATGGCCGCCGCGCACGTCCCGGTTTCGAAATCGTCGCTCGAGGTTGTGCCGCCGAACGGCATGTCGAGATGCGTGTGCGCGTCGATGCCGCCTGGCAACAGCAACATGCCTGTGGCGTCCAGGATTTCGTGGCCGGGTTCGGCCGGAATTCCCGCGCGCACCTCTTTGATTGTCGCGCCTTCGATCAAGACGTCCGCCGCGAGGGTCTTATCCGCGGACACAACCGACCCGTTACGAATGAGGAGTCCCATTGACCAGATCTTCCCAAGTCTCGCGAGGCAAGTGATTTTCCACGCGCTCCATCGTGATGCAACTTTCGACCGGACACACCAGCGCACAGAGATTGCAGCCGACACATTCGTCCTCATCCACGCGCGGAACACGAGCCAGCGGCGCCTCTGCCTGGACGCCACGGTCCAGCCTGGGAATCGGAGTGACGGAAATTCTCGCGCGGCTGGCTGCTTCAATCGCGGGCGGGGTGGAATGCGCGTGATCCAGATGAATGCATTGATGCGCGCCGTCCCAGCAGGCAATGTAGCAAAGCTCGCAGCCAATGCATTTCTCTTCGTGAATGCGCGCCACGATCTTGAAATTCAAGTTCAGGTGATTCCAGTCGGTGACCTTGGGCGCGCTCAGCCCGCGAAAATCCTCGATGCGAGCGAAGCCTTTTTCGCGCATCCAGTTCTGGAGACCGTCGGTCATGTCTTCGATGACGCGATACCCGTAATGCATCACGGCGGTGCACACTTGGACCGTGCCGCAGCCCAGCAGAATAAACTCAGCCGCGTCGCGCCATGTGCCGATGCCGCCAATACCCGAGATCGGCAGCCGTGATGCCTCGTCGTTTTGAAGCTGATGCACCATGTTCAGCGCGATCGGCTTCACCGCGGGCCCGCAATAACCGCCGTGCGAAGAGAGTCCATCGACATTAGGCCTCGGCTCCAAAGTATCCAAATCGATTCCGGTGATGGAGTTGATGGTGTTGATGGCCGATAGCCCGTCGGCCCCGGCTCGCTTGGCTGCGCGCGCGATCTGGCGGATGTCGGTGATGTTGGGCGTGAGCTTCACCAGCACGGGCGTCCGCGCCTTCTCCTTCACCCAGCCCGTGATCATCTCGGTATACTCGGGCACCTGCCCAACGGCGCTCCCCATACCACGCTCGGACATTCCATGCGGGCACCCGAAGTTCAGTTCCAGGCCGTCCGCGCCTGCGTCCTCGGAGCGCTGCACGATATCGTGCCAGGCGTCGCGCGTGGACTCTACCATCAGCGAAGCGATCACCGCGTGCTTCGGGTAGCACTTTTTCACCTCGGCGATTTCGCGCAGATTGGTTTCGATGGGGCGGTCCGAGATCAGTTCGATATTATTGAGGCCCATCATGCGCTGGCCGTTCCAATCGACGGATGAATAGCGCGAGGACACGTTGGTGATGGGCTCGCCAATAGTTTTCCAAACCGCGCCACCCCACCCCGCGTCGAACGCGCGCATGACCTGTTCGCCGCAATTCGTAGGCGGCGCGGAGGCCAGCCAGAACGGGTTGGGGCAGCGAATGCCGCCGGCAAACGTCGTGGAAAGATCAGGCATCGGCGGCCTCAAACGATTTCGCGATCGCCACGCCGGCCCGCTTTCCATCCGCCACGGCGTCCACTACTTCGCGCCCTCCATTTGCGCAATCCCCGCCCGTATAGTATTTCGGACCGCGGCTTCGCTCCAGTAATGACCTGAGCGGCGCTTGCCCGATGGCTGGGATCAGCATGTCGCAAGACAGGTGAAAATTCGAGCCTCCGCGGGCGCATTCCAGCGAGACAATTCGGCCTGAGGCAGGATCGGCGTGAATCGCAACGGGTTCAGCCAGCCACTCAAATACGACACCCTCTTGTTTGGCGTGCTCATACTCGAAGCCGAAAGCCGGCATGCCACTTTCGGTCCGGCGGTAGACGATGGTGACGTGAGCCGCTCCCAGCCTCCGCGCCGCAACAGCCGCGTCAATGGCCGTGTTGCCCGCGCCTACAACCACAACATTGTTCCCAACCGTGAGATTGCCTGACGTCTTGTATCTCGCGATGAACTCCAGCGCATCAACGACGTATACGGCGACGTTTACATTGTGATGCGCGCCCGGAATGTGCAACTCGTGCATCGCGCCGAGGCCGACTCCGACGAAGATCGCATCGTATTCACTCTCCAATGCCGCGAGGTCGCTCTGGTGCTCAATAGAAACGCCGAAGCGGAACTCGACGCCCAGCTCGGCGATCATTGCCACTTCGCGAAGACTGTCCGGTGGCCGCAGCTTATACTCCGCCACGCCGTACGTGTTCAAACCACCGGGCAGAGCGTGCCGTTCGATCACGGTGACGGAGAACCCCTGCTGGGCGAGTTCAGCCGCGCAAGCTAGCGATGCCGGGCCCGCGCCGATGCACACAATCTTCTGGCTGCGCCTTCGGCTCGACTTTTTGGGCAGGTGCGCGCCACGCTCCCAAAAATGATCCATCGCGTGACGTTGCAGCCTTCCGATGGCGATGGGCTGTTTGTTGTAGCGCAGCATCACGCAGGCGCCTTCGCACAGCACGTCCACTGGACAGACGCGCGAACAACTTGCGCCCAAAATGTTTGCGTCCAGGATGGTCAGCGCCGAACCCATCAAGTTTTGCGTCCCGATTTTCTTGATGAAACGCGGCACGTCGATGTGCGTGGGACAAGCCGCCGCACAGGGCGCGTCAAAGCAATTCAGACAGCGGTTGGCCTCCGTCAGCGCCTCGTTCGAATCGAAGGCGGGATGCAGGTCCGGAAATCGGCGGGCAACCTCCGCGTTGTCCTGAAACGCAAAAGGAACCGCGGCGCCCATCCTCTAGGTCTACCAAACGAATGGCCGCTTCGTCCATTTGGCCGGTACAATGTCCACAGCAAGTCATGAGCCTTGATCCACAACGAACGGTCGCCGAGCTGAAGGAATTGCGCGAATTGACTGGCGACGAGAATGGCGCGCAACGGGTGGCGTGGACGGACACGTGGCTCAAAGCGCGCGAGTGGTTTCAGTCCAAGATTAAGGAGCTGCCCGTGCAGCACCACTACGATGCCGCGGGCAATAGCTGGACCACGCTGGCAGGCGCGTCGGAGAAAACCTTGATCATCGGCGGCCATCTCGATTCCGTGCCGAACGGTGGATGGCTGGACGGATCGCTGGGCGTCACGGCCGGTCTCGAAGTGCTGCGCCGTTTCGCGGAAGAATTCGGCGGCCGTCCGCCGGTGACCGTGCGCCTGGTGGATTGGGCCGACGAAGAAGGCGCACGTTTTGGCCGCAGTCTTCTGGGATCGTCAGCGTTCGCGGGCACGTCGAGTATCGAAGCCGATCGCGGACGCACCGACAAGGACGGCATTCGCCTGGAGCACGCAGTCAAGCGTTGTGGCTTTCCGATCGAGCGTTTTCCCGACGCGACGAGCGAGAAGAAGAATGCGGCGGCTTACCTCGAGTTGCACATCGAGCAAGGCCCCGTTCTGGAGAGCATGGATCTACCGCTGGGCGTTGTGTTGGGAACCAAAGGCGTGGAGCGCCACGCGATCACTTTCCTGGGCCAGGAGGCGCACTCGGGATCGACACCGATGCACGCGCGCCGCGATGCCCTGGCCGCCGCCGCGAAGCTGGCGCTCGAAATCCGCACCATCGCCGGCAAACATAAGGACGCGGTTTGCACCATCGGCAGCGTCAAGACTTTCCCGGGGATTGTGACAGCGGTGGTTGGACGATGCGAAGCCACGCTGGATCAGCGCGACCTGGACGCGCGGATACTGGCCGGCATGTACCGCGACGCGCAGGAGGCCAGCCAGCGTTTTGCCCGCGAGGAAAAATGTACGGTGGAGTGGTCGCGCATCTGGAGCATCCAGCCGATCGCGTTCCATCCCGCGCTGCTCGGCTTTTGCGAAGAGGCCGTGCGCGAGGTCGCTGGCGTTGCGCATCGTCTGCCGTCCGGCCCGCTACATGATGCCGCGGAAGTGGCGCGCTCTGGAATCCCCTCGGTGATGATGTTCGTGCAATCCCTGCGCGGCATCAGCCACAATAAGATTGAAGACACCAAGGAAGAGCACCTGGAGATGTCGGTGAAGGCTCTCGACCGGTTGGCCACGAAGGCCGCGCGCTGGATTCTCGATTCGGCAGCTTAAGCGCGGACCGCCTACCTCGCAGTACGATCAGAGTATCGAGGTTGGGAAATGAAGGCCGCTAATAGCTCGCAGTCCCCGGACTTCTTACTGAACAATCGGCCTGTTTCTGTCCGCGGTGTTGACCCTCAGACTACGCTTCTCGATTACATTCGCGCGCAAGGACTGACGGGCGCGAAGGAAGGCTGCGCGGAAGGCGAGTGCGGCGCGTGCACCGTGGTCCTGGTTGCGAATCGCGCAGGCGGAAGCGAGTACCGCGCGGTGAATAGCTGTTTGATGCTGGCGCCGATGGCGGCGGGACACGAAATATACACGGTCGAAGCCCTGGCGGCCGGCGGGAAACTGGCTGAAGTTCAGCAGGCCATGGCTGCGGGAGGGGGCTCGCAATGCGGCTACTGCACGCCGGGCTTCGTGATGAGCATGTTCGCCGAGCACTACCGGCCGGGTCGCGTGGGCCCTTGCGATCCGCATGAACTCGGCGGCAATCTGTGCCGCTGCACTGGCTATCGGCCGATCCGCGACGCCGCGCTGTCACTCGGTCCCGCGCCTTCGGGGGATTTTCTCGATCGCCTGTCACGGCCGGCGCCGCGGCTGGAAGCCATCGAGTACGAAAGCGCGGGCGCGCGATTCTCGCGTCCCAACAGCATAGAGAAATGCCTGTCGATCCTCGCCGGCGATCCCGAAGCCCGGTTGATTTCCGGCGGCACGGATTTGGTGGTGGAATCGAATCTGCGCTCGCGACGCTGGAAGCACTTGGTAAGCGTGGAAGCGATCGGCGAGCTACGCGAGTTTTCTGAAAGCGCGCGCACAATCACCATCGGCGCGGCACTTCCGCTGAATGAAATCGCAATGCGTTGGAGCACCGCACCCGACGTTTGTCGCCAGTGGCTGCAACTGTTCGCATCACCTCCGCTTCGCAACCGGGCCACTCTCGGCGGGAATCTCGCGACGGCGTCGCCGATTGGCGATGGCGCCCCTCTGTTGCTGGCGCTCGACGCCTCGGTGAGGCTCGCGAGTCAGCGGGGACGGCGAACGATTCCGCTGGCTTCCTTTTTTACCGGCTATCGCCGCACGGCCCTTGCGCCGGACGAACTGATTACCGCGATCGAAATTCCAAAGCCGCTGCCCGAGTTCGTGCGCTTCTACAAGGTCGCGAAACGCCGCATGGACGACATCAGCACGGTTGCTGCTGCCATGGCGATGGACTGGGATGCGTCGGGCAGGATCGCGCGCGCTCGGTTTGCATTTGGTGGTGTCGCGCCGGTTCCGCTACGCGTGCTGGCGGCTGAAGAGGCCGTCATCGGTCCACATGGGGGCCAGCGCTGGAACGATGCCGCTGTGGAGCGCGTGCAGGCGGCACTGGAGAAAACTCTCGATCCAATCGGCGATCACCGGGGGTCTCGCGAATACCGGCTGGCGGTCGCCAAAAGTTTGGTTGCCAAGTTCCTATGGGAGCGGCGGGAGGCGGCTGCTTGAAGATTGCCGGAACCATAGCTGGGCAGGCGGTCCCGCATGAGAGCGCGCGTGAGCACGTGACTGGCGATGCTCTCTACACGGACGATCTGCTTCTGCGTTTTGCGCGCCCACTGCACGCCTGGCCAGTGATTGCGCCTCACGCTCATGCGTTGGTCAAGGCTTTGGATTTTTCGCCAGCCCTGTCGGAACCAGGCGTCGCCACGGTTCTTACCGACAAGGATGTTCCTGGTGAAGGCGATTCGGGATCCAACCGGCACGATGAACCGCTGTTTCCGACCGAGGTTATGTATCATAGCCAGCCTGTCGCCTGGGTCCTAGGGGAGACTCTCGATGCGGCGCAGCGGGGCGCCCGCCGAGTGTCGGTGGAATACGAACCGCTGCCAGCGATCCTCTCGATCGAGGACGCGATTCTAGCAGGCAATTTCCACTCCGCTCCGCTGCGGCTGGCTCGCGGCGATGCCTCGGTGATTGAATCCAGCCCGCTGTATTTCCAAGGCGAGCTGAAGATCGGTGGACAGGAACATTTTTATCTTGAAACGCAATCCGCGATTGCATGGCTGGATGAAACTGGCGGCGTTGCGGCGCATTCCTCCACGCAGCACCCCACTGAAACACAAGAGGTGATCGCGCGCGTCCTAGGAATCCCGCGCAACAAAGTGACGGTGGAATGTTTGCGCATGGGAGGCGCCTTCGGAGGCAAGGAAGTGCAGGCGAATCCTTGGGCGGCAATCGCGGCGCTGGGTGCGTGGAAAACGCGGCGGCCGGTGCGTGTCAGGCTCACGCGCGCGCTGGATTTCGCGCTCACCGGCAAGCGCCACCCGTTCCTGGCGCGCTACGCGGCGGGATTCACCAAGAACGGCCGTCTTGAAGGCGTGCGGATCTCGCTCTATTCCGACGGCGGCTGGAGTCTGGATCTATCCGAGCCCGTGCTGTCCCGCGCGATGTTCCATTGCGACAACGCGTACCTGCTGCCCGCCGTGGAGATCACCGGCCTCATCTGCCGCACGCATAAGACTTCGCAGACCGCCTTTCGAGGCTTCGGAGGTCCACAGGGCATGCTGGTAATCGAAGAGATTCTGGACGAGGCAGCGCGCCGCCTTTCATTGCCGCCGGAGATCGTCCGCGAACGCAATTTTTATCGCGACGGTGACACCACACACTATGGGCAGCCGGTCAAGGATGCGGGCCGCATCGAAATCATCTGGAGCCGGCTCAAGGAATCGAGCGGATTCGCTCAGCGGCGCGAGGAGATTGACCATTGGAACTCGCGCCATCCGCACTTCAAACGCGGGCTCGCCATTACTCCCGTGAAGTTTGGGATTTCCTTCACCGCAACGTTTTTCAACCAGGGCGCGGCGCTGGTGTTGATCTACCGGGATGGCAGCGTGCAAGTGAATCACGGCGGCGCGGAAATGGGACAAGGGCTGCACACCAAAATTCAGCAGATCGCTGCCGAGACTTTGGGCCTCGATCTCGAATCAGTGCGTGTCATGCCCACGAGCACCGGCAAGATTCCCAATACGTCCGCGACCGCGGCATCGGCTGGGACCGATTTGAACGGCGCGGCGGTGGCTGATGCCTGCTCTCAACTGCGCTGCCGCTTGGCGCAAGGTGCCGCTGTGCTTCTCGGCTGCGACGTCGCGGACGTCCGTCTTTCCCAGGGCCTCGTTTTTCCCGATGCCGAGGAGCATCGAGCGATCCCATTCGCGCGAGTTTGCGATGCGGCCTATCGCCAGCGAGTGCCGCTATTCGCGCAAGGGTACTACAGAACGCCCGATATTCATTACGATCCGCAGGCAGGCCGGGGCGCGCCGTTTCATTACTTCGCCTATGCCGCGGCGGTCTCCGAAGTCGAAGTGGATGGCTTCACCGGCGACTATCGACTGTTGCGAACCGACATCCTCGAAGACGCTGGCGATTCTGTTTCGCCGCTGGTGGATCGCGGGCAGATCGAAGGCGGATTCATTCAAGGCGTGGGCTGGTTGACTTTGGAAGAGCTGGTGTGGGATGCGAAGGGTCGCTTGGCCACCGCGGGCGCGTCCACCTACAAACTGCCGTCGTGGACCGAAGTCCCGGATGTTTTCGAGGTCAACTTCCTCGAACGAGCCACCGAGCGCGGCACCATCTTCGGCAGTAAGGCGGTGGGCGAACCTCCTCTGATGCTGGCCATCTCGGTCCGCGAAGCGATTCGTGACGCAATCGCTCGGTTCGGCGCGGGCGGACCAGTCCTGCTCGAAAGCCCCGCCACGCCCGAGCGCGTGTTCTTCGCGGTACAGCGAGCGCGCGCTGAGCGAGAAGCGCGTGTAAGTCCGGTCGGTGCCACGCAGTGATCCCCGCGCCAGGGGGCGAACTGCTGCGCGCGCCCCTGTTTCACACGCCGCGCAATCCATTTCGAGATAGCAGCGCGTTCGAAAGCTATGCGGATGGCGGCTTGCTGATCCGCGCAGGGCGCGTGGCCGGCTGCGGTGATTACGGAACTCTCCGTGACGCGCATCCAGGCGTTCCGACAGTTGATCTGCGCGGCGGCTTTCTTCTGCCCGGGTTCATCGACGCGCACATCCATTTCCCTCAACTCCGTGTGCTCGGCAACTTGGGCCGGTCGCTGCTGGACTGGCTGGAGCAATGCGCGCTGCCCGAAGAAGCGCGAATGGCTGATCATTCGTACGCCTGCCGAGTCGCCCGCGAGTTCGTCCATGCGCTGGTCTCGCATGGAACCACGACTGCTTTGGTGTTTGGCGCTCACTTTGCTCCCGCAACGGCCGCGCTCTTTGAAGCCGGCGAGTCCTTGGGATTGCGGATCGCATGCGGACAAGTGCTGTCCGACCGGCGGCTGCGTCCAGAGTTGCATCAGACGCCGGAACGCGCCTATCGCCAGAGTAGCCTACTGATCCAGCAATTCCACCAGCGCGGTCGCTCAATGTACGCAGTCACGCCGCGCTTCGCCCTCTCGACCTCCGAGGCCATGCTGGAGGTTTGCCAAGCGCTGCTGCGCGAGCATGAGGGGTTGCTCTTCCAAACGCATCTCAACGAAAACCTGCAGGAGATCGCGGAGGTCAGGCGCCTGTTTCCCTGGGCGTCCGATTATCTCGCGGTGTACGAACGGTTCGGACTCAGCCGTCCGAACGCGGTAATGGCGCATAATGTTCATCCCACCGAATCCGAACTGGATCGTCTGGCTTCGAGCGGGGCCGCGGTCGCGCATTGCCCGTCAAGCAACGCCGCTCTCGGCAGCGGCCTGTTTCCCTTGAAGCGCCACATGAACGCCGGTGTGCGATGCGCCCTGGGAACCGATGTCGGAGGGGGCACCGGGTTTGGACTGCTTAAGGAAGGCTTGCAGGCGTATTTGCTGCAGCGAATCGCGCCCGATGGAATGCTTCTGGATGCCGGCCACCTGCTCTACCTGGCCACGCTAGCGGGAGCTGAGGCGCTTGGAGTGAGCAACGAGACAGGAGACTTTCGAACTGGAAAATCCGCAGACTTTGTGTACCTTCGGCCGCCCGCTAATAGCCCACTCGCGGCTGTTCTCGAAAGGGAACAGCGTCCGGCGCGCGTGCTGGCCGCGATCTTTACGCTGGCGGGCGCGGAGAGCGTGAGCGAAGTCCGCGTGGAGGGTTCCATTGTTTATCGTTCTGCCGCCGCGGAGAAGCAATGACAATTGCCGAGTTGAATCTGCTCGACCGTTCAGGTTTTGTCGAGGCCGTCGGCTGGGTCTTCGAACATTCCCCGTGGGTGGCCGAGCGCGCCTTCGATGCCCGGCCGTTCGCTAACTTGGATGCTCTGCACGCCGTGATGACGGAACAGGTGGAGAACGCCACGTTCGCCGAGAGCCTCGCTCTCTTGCAGGCGCATCCGGATCTCGGAGCACGCGCGCGCCTGAGCCCGGCTTCCACTGAAGAGCAGGCAGGCGCAGGTTTGGACAGCTTAACGCCTGGTGAATTTGAGCAACTCCATCGCCTCAACGCGGCCTATCGCAACCGGTTCCGCTTTCCTTTTCTGCTGGCGGTGAAGGGCAGCACGAAACACGACGTGCTGCGCGCGCTTCAGGCGAGAATACAATCTTCACCGGAGGATGAATATCGCGAGGCGCTCCGTCAGGTGTATCGCATCGCAAGATTTCGGTTGGAGGACATCGTCACCTAATGCGCCAGTTTGCGAGTGGCTGGAAGCGAAGCTATTACGGCAAAGGCGACGTGATCGTCTACCGTCTCAACCGGGACGGCAAGGCAGCGGGGGGCGGGAGTTTTGTCTTCGGCGCGAGTATCACGATTTTGGTTTACGGTGACGCGCTCTGGTCAACCTACACAACGGGTGACAACACAGGTCTGATCGCCACGGATTCGATGAAGAACTTCATTCAGCGTGAGGTGCTAAATTACGAAGGATCGGACCTGGAAGATTGTTGCCGCTTCCTCGGCGCGAAGTTCCTCGATATCTATCCGCAAGTAGAGGGCGTGCAAATGTCCGCCATCGAGATCCCCTACGCGGCTCTGCCGAATAGTGATGTTTCGTTTGCGCCCGCCGGACCGGATCGCGCTACCGCCCGCCTGGAACTCAATCGCGATGAAGCCGTGGAAATTGCTTCCGGCATCCGCGGATTCAAACTCCTGCGGCTGGGCGGAAGCGCGTTTCACGGCTTCGTGCGAGATCAGTACACCACTCTGCCCGACATCGCCAATCGCCCCTTGCACATGTGGCTGGATCTGGAGTGGCTGTACACCGAGTCTTCGGCGGGCTTCAGTTCAGGCGCCGTCACCGCGGCCGTGCGGCGCATCGTGCGCGAGGTATTTCACGCCTTCGAGTCCGGAAGCATTCAGCAGGTGATCTATCAGATTGGCACGAAAATGCTGGCGGACATTCCCAGCATCGCCGAGGTGCATCTGGAAGCGAACAACCGGACGTGGGACACTATTGTCGAGCGCGGCGAGGAACTCGGCGTTTATACGGAAGCGCGCCCTCCCTTCGGGGTTCTTGGCTTACGCTTGAAGAGATAACGTCGTATATACACATGGCCCGGCTCTCCACGCACGTGCTCGATACTTCACGCGGAAAACCTGCCAAAGGGCTCGCCATTGATCTACACTTTGGCGCGAAGCTCATAAAATCGGCCGTTACCAATGTGGATGGCCGAACGGACGAAGCGCTGGTCTCAGCAGATCGCCTTGAAATCGGCGTTTACGAGTTGACGTTTCACGCAGGCGACTATTTTCGCGCCGCTGGAGTGGAGCTGGCTGACCCGCCGTTCCTCGATCTTGTCGTCGTTCGCTTTGGAGTCGCCGATCCGAACGGCAACTATCATGTGCCGCTCTTGCTGAGCCCGTACGGCTACAGCACGTATCGAGGCGCGTGATGAACGACGTCCTTGCGCGGTGCCGGCTGCTAGCGGAAGCCACCGAAGAGCCTGGTTTCATCACGCGGACTTTCTTGTCCGAGCCAATGCATGCGGTGCACGCGCATCTGCGCGGTTGGATGGAGCGTGCCGGCATGAGCGTCTTCACGGACCATGCCGGTAACCTAAGGGGCCTTTACCCATCCGCGCGAGCTTCGTCCCCGCGCCTGTTCATTGGTTCGCATCTCGACACGGTTCCTCGTGCGGGAGCGTTCGACGGGGTCTTGGGCGTGGTCCTCGGAGTTGCTTTGATCGAGCGTCTCGACGGCCGCCGGTTGCCGTTCGAGATTGAAGTGATCGGATTCTCGGAAGAGGAAGGTGTGCGATTTGGCCTGCCATTCATCGGAAGCCGCGCGTTGATTGGAGATATTGACGATCAGTTGCTCACGATGATCGCTGATGCGATCGGGGCGTTTGGATTGGTTCCAAGCCGAATCGATGAAGCGCGGGCAGCTGACGACGCCCTCGGATACCTTGAGTTTCACATCGAGCAGGGCCCCGTGCTCGAGAGTCTCGACTTGCCGCTCGGTGTCGTGGAGACAATCTCCGGCCAGAACCGTCTGGCCTTACTCTTTGAAGGCCAGGCGAACCACGCCGGGACCACGCCAATGAATCTTCGTCAAGACGCGTTAGCTGGCGCAGCAGAATGGATCGGCGCGGTGGAGCGTGAAGCGCGCGCGGTCGCTGGCGCGGTCGCTACCGTGGGCCGCGTGAACGTGTCTCCAGGAGCAAGCAACGTGATTCCAGGTTCTGTCGCAACCAGTTTAGATGTCCGGCATGCCGAGGATGCCGTTCGTCACGACCTGGTGACACGACTGCTGCGATGCGCGGAGCAGACCGCGGCCGATCGCTGCCTCACCGTTTCGTGGGAGCAACGCCTGGATCAAGCCGCTGTTGCGATGGATTCCATTCTGGTACAGATGCTGGAGCGCGCCGTGGCGAGTTCCGGCCGTCCGGTTCATCGCATGTCGAGCGGCGCGGGCCACGATGCCATGATTGTTGCTCGCCGCATGCCCGCGGCGATGTTGTTTCTGCGCAGTCCGGGCGGCATCAGCCATCATCCGGACGAATCGGTTCTAGCGGAAGACGTCGCTGCCGCGCTCGAAGTCGGAGAGCGTTTTCTACGGGAGCTGGAGCAGCGCCATGCCTGATCTGGTGGTGAGAGGTGACACAGAGGATATCGCGATTGAAGACGGCAAGATCGTTGCAATTGGACCGGATCTTCCGGGTGCAGCCGAAGAAATCGACGCACGGGGATTGCACGTGTTCCCCGGTCTGATCGACGTGCATCTCCACTTCAATGAGCCGGGCCGCACGGATTGGGAAGGCGCCGCGACTGGAAGCCGCGCACTGGCGGCCGGAGGTGGAACGCTCTTCTTCGACATGCCTCTGAACTCGACGCCCTGCACTGTCAATGCCGAGGCCTTCGATCGCAAACACGCGGCTCTGGCCGAATCCTCCATCACGGACTTCGCTCTTTGGGGCGGACTGATTCCCGGCAACGTCCCTGAGATGGCGGAACTGGCTGATCGAGGCGTTGTCGGCTTCAAGGCGTTCCTCTGCGATTCCGGATTGCCTGAGTTTCCGCGCGCCGACGATTTGACGCTATTCGAAGGTCTGCGCGAAGCAGCACGGCTCGGACTGCCTGTCGCGGTGCATGCGGAAAGCCAAGAGATCACGCAGGGGCTCAAGCAAAGAACCGCGCAAGAGATCGCGCCCGACGAACGCGGCGCCGTCCGGGCCTTTCTTGCGTCGCGCCCGGTGCTGGCCGAGCTCGAAGCCATCCAGCGCGCCACCTTGTTCGCCCGCGAGGCAGGCGCTAAATTGCATATCGTTCACGTCAGCTCTGGCCGAGGTGTGGCGCTGGCTGCCGAGGCGCGCGCACAAGGAGCGGATGTCTCGATCGAGACTTGCCCGCACTATCTCTTCTTTACCGAAGATGATGTGGAGCGGCTGGGTGCCGTCGCGAAATGCGCGCCCCCGTTGAGGAACGCCGTAGAGCAGGACGCTCTGTGGACGCAACTGCTCGCGGGAGCGGTCGACATCGTCGCATCGGATCATTCACCCGCGCCGCCGGACATGAAGTCCGGTGATTTTGCGCAAGCCTGGGGCGGCATCGCCGGCGTGCAGTCGACTCTCGCTGTGATGCTCGATTGCGGGTATCATTGTCGGCACTTGTCGCTGGAGCGGATCTCGTCACTCGTCGCGGCCGAGCCGGCCCGAAGATTTCGTATTCCAGCAAAGGGCAGTATCGCTGTCGGCATGGACGCCGACCTGGCGCTCGTGGACCTTTTGCGAACCACGCAGTTGCAGCCCGAGCATCTGATGCAGCGGCATGCGTTGAGTCCTTACCTCGGCTCCAACTTTCGCGGTGATGTTGTGCGCACGATCCGGCGGGGCGAGACAATCTTTCTATCCGGTGAAATCGTCGCGCGGACCAGCGGCAGATTCGTCCGGCCCAATTTATGCACCATTTAGGACAAACCCGCAGTGCTCATCGAGCCGATCATATTCTTCAGACGCCCGACACGTTCGTTCGAGCGCCGCTTCCCGGAATGCACAAGGCGACGGCGATCGTTCACATCGCACCGGCCCTGGGCGCGCGGTTTACGCAATACACGGCCGAGTTCGAGGCCGGAGGCTTGCTGGAACCCACTTCGGCGCAACGATTCCTGTACGTGCTCGAAGGCAACGTGGAAATTAACGGCGCCCGCCTGACTCATGGCGATTATGCGTACCTTCCGCCAAACCACGCCGCAATCGTCTCCGCGAAAACCGCCGCGCGAGCCGCGATCATCGAGAAGCCCTATCTCCCATTGCCCGGCGTCTCCGCGCCCAAGTACTTCACCGGCCGCGAGAGCGACGTTTCCGCCGCGGCGCTCATGGAAGATGACGCGCTCCAAGTTCGCGTCCTTCTTCCGGACGATGCGTCCTTCGACTTCGCCGTCAACACAATGACCTATCTTCCCGGTGCAACGCTTCCCATGGTTGAGATCCACGTCATGGAGCACGGGCTCTTGATGCTTTCGGGCGGTGGCATCTACCGCCTCGGCGACCACTGGTATCCGGTGGCGGAAGGCGACTTTATCTGGATGGCGCCGTTCTGTCCCCAATGGTTCGGAGCGCTCGGAAAAACTCCCGCGAAATACCTTATCTACAAGGACTGGAATCGCGGGCCGTTAGATATTGATCGATGAAACTCGACATCGATTGGGAGCGCTTGGTGACCGAACTGGACGCACTGGGCGCGATTTCTCAGGAAGCGCCGCCGGTGGTGACTCGCGTGGTCTTCACGGAAGCAGATGTGCGCGGCCGCGAATTTGTGAAGAAACTATGCCGCGAAGCTGGGCTCATCATTCGCGAGGATGCAGTGGGAAATACATTCGCGCGTTGGGCTGGCCAGAATCCCGAGTTTGAACCTGTCGGAACCGGTTCCCACATCGACGCGATTCCCAATGCTGGGCGTTTCGACGGGACAGTCGGGGTGCTGGGCGGGCTGGAAGCGATCCGCGCACTCGCACACGCGGGCTACCGGCCACGGAGGTCGATCGAGCTGATCATCTTCACATCGGAAGAACCCACGCGATTTGGAATCGGATGCCTCGGAAGCCGGCTTTTGTCCGGCCTGCTGGACCCAGCCGCTGCCAGTCAATACAAAGATCGTGATGGGGTCACGCTCGATGCTGCCCGATCCGCGGCAGGTTTCGATGGCGCGTTGTCATCGGTGCGCCTGCCGCCGGGATACTATTCTGCTTTCGTTGAAATGCACATCGAACAAGGAGCGATTCTCGAACAGCGCGACGTGCCGTTGGGGGTTGTCACCGCGATCGCCGCGCCGGCCAGCCTCAAGATAACCATTGAAGGCGAGGGCGGGCATGCAGGCGCCGTGCTGCTGCCGGATCGCCACGATGCGTTTCTCGCGGCCGCCGAGATCGCCCTGGCAGTAGAGGCGAGCGCACGATCGAGCGGCTCACGCGATACCGTAGGAACCGTGGGCGTATGCGACGTTTTCCCCGGCGCTGTCAACAGCATTCCCAGCCGCGTGCGGATGGAGGTGGATGTTCGCGACGTCGACGAAGCGCGTCGTGATTCCGTATTGCGAAAAATCGAGCAGGTCTGCGAGGACGTCACGCGCCGCCGTGGCGTCCAAGCAAGAGTCGAGCTCGTCAACGCCGATCCGCCAGGGCGCTGCGCTCCGCGTGTTGTGGACACTCTCGCCAAATCGTGCGAAACGCACGGCCTGCGGTTCGAGCGGATGATCAGCCGGGCCTACCACGACTCGCTCTTTATGTCGCGGATCGCGCCGACCGCCATGCTATTTATTCCCTGCCGCGGCGGTGTGAGCCATCGCCCGGACGAATATGCATCGCCCGAATCGATCGCGCAAGGAACGCTGGTCTTAGCTGAGACTCTCGCGAGCTTGGCGGAGCAATAGCGGCCCCGCCCGGGGCATTTGCCGCCGTCGCCCACGCCACCGGCCCGGGGTCCAACCCTACTGCCGTGGATGCTGGTCCGGCAGCGCGGCGCCGGCCGGATAATGCTGCAAGTCCCGCTCGCCTTCCAGGCATTCTTCTTCGTAGATCATGTCGTGTTGCAGCTCGAAATGGAAAGCCATCTTCCACGGGCGAGTGTATACTTTCGGATCTTCAATGGTCGCTTCATATTGAATCGTGTTCAAGTTCGTCCGCGTGTAGCGCTCCACAATGCGCGCGGCATCGCTATAGAAATTTCCCGCCATGTCCAGGCGCGCCTTGCCGTTCAAGTTGGCCACGTCCACCACCAGCGTGTCGCCATCCCAATGGCCGATCGAATCACCTTCCCAGGCCGAATAGTCCTCCAGATGCTCGCGCCGGTCCATATAAATCACGCGGTAGCTGTGGCGATATTCGTGCAAAAACGTAATTACTTTGGGAGTCTGCACCAGCAACAGCGGCCCAATGTAGAGATGATGCGGAACGCCTGGCATCATACAATGCACTTCCGGGTCGTCGGCTGGATGCGCCAAGTTTTTCGCCACCTGCTCCTGCGCCCACGGCTGATACGGTATCTTGCCGCCCACCACGATACCTTTGTCCGATGGCTGGATGCCGAAGACCGCCACATGCGGTTCAATGTCGTAGATCGCGCCGCCTATCGGTGCGTTCCACATCCCGGAGAGGTCGGGCTTTCCTTCCCTGGTGCGCGGAACCGAGCTATCCGACTTGAGCTGGCAGAAAGCGCTGGGCAGCGTGTTGAGCGCCGCCGCACACGCCGCCACTTGAATGAGAATGCTGAAACGGCTCACTTCGCCTCCGGCTTGTCGGGCGGCGCACCCTCGCCCGGCGGCGCGCCAGGACCCGCCGACCCGGCCAGGATTTGCCGCCCATCCGCCGTCTTCACAACGCGGGCGTTCATCGTATGCGAGCCGTCCTTCGCGCCGTAGCCGCTCACCGTCACTTCATCGCCAGGCTTCAGCGTGCTGGGCTTCCAACCTCGCCGGCGCAGGATACTCGGGGCGCCCGTTTCGCACTCCCAGGTCGCGATGCCGTTCGCCTCCTGGACATCGATAATGATCCAGGAATGAGGATTCACCCAATCGAACTTTTTGACAACGCCATTCAGCGTCACGGGCCGATTGGCATCATACTCGGCCGCAAACGAGTGATGCGCCAGCGCGGGGAAGACCGCCAGGAGGCAACCAGCGGCGGCAACGCTCAGCATCCGCATCCCGAAAGTATACGACACCCCGGCTCACTCCCGGCTCAGTACCCGCACCGCCTCCCGATACTCATGGACCAAACGTCTGCACAGCTCCGCGGTGCTGGGTATGTCATGGATGTCGCCTACGCCATGCCCGGCGGACCAGATATTCTTCCACGCCTTGGCTTCTCCCTCCGCGGTCACCCGCATTCCGCTGTGGGATGGCAGGTTTTCCGGATCGCCGCCCGCCGCCACGATGCTGGCTCGCAAAAAATTCGCGTGTACGCCGCTGATGGCGTCCGTGTACACGATGTCCTTGGCACTGGCATTGAGGATCATCTCTTTGAATCCATCGGGCGCCAGACTCTCGCGCGTGCTGATGAAGCGTGTTCCAAGATAGGCGAGATCGGCGCCCATCAACTGAGCTGCTGCGATCTGGCTTCCGTTGGTGATGGCGCCGGATAGAACCACGGTTCTGTCGAAGAAAGCGCGAATCTCCGCAAGAAAGGCGAACGGACTGAGCGTTCCGGCGTGGCCGCCCGCTCCCGCAGCCACCGCGATGATGCCGTCGACGCCGGCGTCCGCGGCTTTCCGCGCATGATAGAGATGGATCACGTCGTGAAAAACCAATCCTCCGTAAGAGTGAACGGCGTCCACCACTTCCCGCGCCGCGCCCAGAGACGTAATCACCAAGGGAACCCGGTGGCGTACGGTGATCTCCAGATCGCGCTCAACGCGCGCGTTGGTTTTGTGGACGATGAGATTCACTCCGTACTGCGCCGCCGGCCGGCCGGTTTGGATTCTAACGTCATCCAGACGCCGCTGGATTTCCACAAGCCAGTCCTCATATCCTTCGCTGGTTCGTTGGTTCAGAGCCGGGAATGTTCCGATCACGCCGTGCCGGCAAGCCTCGACTACCAGGTCTGGACCGGAGACCAGAAACATCGGCGCCGCGATCGCCGGAATGGCCAGGCCTTCGCGCAATTTTTCAGGAAGGGACATTGAGATATCATCTCATCGCTAGGGAGGTGTCGAGTGAGAGCCTGGCAAGTGCGAGAGTGGTGTGAGCCGGACGGCATGGAGTTTTGCGATCTTGCTCCCCCCGATCCGCAACCCGGCCAAGTCCGCGTGCGAAACCGCGCCGCCGCGCTGAATTTCTTCGACATTCTGCAGATCCAAGGCAAGTACCAAAGCAAGCCGCCGTTTCCGTTTACTCCGGGCGCCGAAATTGCCGGCGAGATCGACGCGGTCGGCCAGGGAGTCTCGGAGTGGTGCGTTGGCGACCGCGTTCTCGGTTTGCCCGGCGGGTCGGGCTTCGCGGAACAGACAGTTCTCGATGCCTCCAAAGTCTTCCGCATCCCCAACGGCATGGATTGGGCCCCGGCCGCAGCTCTTCCCATCGTCTATCACACTTCGTATTTCGCTTTGAGGGACCGCGGGAAGTTGCGCGAAGGCGAATGGTTACTCGTGCATGCGGGCGCCAGCGGCGTCGGGATGTCGGCCATCCAGCTCGGACGGGCATTCGGCGCGCGCGTCATTGCTACCGCGGGATCGCCCGAGAAACTCGAATTCGCCCGCCGGCAGGGCGCGGAGCACGTTCTCGACTATAGCCCTGACTCCAGCAATGCTAACTGGGTGGACCAGGTCAAGCAGATCACCTCCGATCGCGGCGCCGACGTCATCTACGATCCAGTAGGAGGCGATGTTTTCGACCTCTCCACCAAATGCATCGCTCCCGAGGGCCGTTTACTAGTGATCGGTTTCGCCGGCGGCAGAATTCCCTCCATCGCCGCGAATCGCGTCCTGCTCAAGAACATGTCGGTGGTGGGAGCTTTCTGGGGCAACTATACGAGGGACCACCCGAACTATATGGCCCAGACCCAGTCCGCGCTGGAGGGCCTTTGGGCGGAAGGCAAGATCCGTCCGGAAGTCTCTCACACCTGGCCACTCGCCGAACTGCCGCAAGCCATGCACGCGCTCGCGGCACGCAAAGTGCTCGGCAAGGCCGTTGTACTGCCCTGAAACAGTTAGTGCACCGCCTCAAACAAAGCAGCAGCGCCCTGCCCGCCGCCGATACACATGGTGACCACACCATATCGCGAATCGGGGCGGCGCGCCATTTCGTTGGCTAGCGTACCCGTCATGCGCGAGCCGGTCATACCGAAGGGATGCCCGATGGCGATGGATCCGCCGTTCACATTCAGCTTCTCCATGGGGATGCCGAGCACGTCGCGGCAATAGATGACCTGCACGGCGAACGCTTCATTCAGTTCCCAAAGGTCGACGTCCGAGACTGTGAGGCTCTTGCGATTGAGAAGCTTCGGCACCGCGAAAATCGGGCCGATCCCCATCTCGTCTGCTTCGCAGCCGCTCACCGCGAAACCGCGAAAGATGAGGCTGTAGGGAATACCAAGCTGGTCGGCCCGCTGGCGCGACAGCAGGAGCGTAGTGGAGGCGCCATCGGAGAGCTGCGACGAATTTCCAGCGGTCACCGAGCCCTGCCCGCTGTCCGGATCGAAATGCGGCTTGAGCGCCAGCAATCCTTCGAGTGTCGTCGACGGACGATTGCACTCATCCCGGTCGCAGCAGACTTCCTGCGTTCCAACTTGCTCGCCCGTTTTCTTGTCGTGCAGCGCCATCGTGGTTTTCATGGGCGCGATCTCGCCGGCGAAAAAACCTGCCTGCTGTGCGCGCGCGATTCTCTGCTGGCTGATCAGCGCATACTCGTCCTGCGCCTGACGGCTGATGTGATAGCGCTTGGCGACCACTTCCGCCGTGTCACCCATTCGCATGTACAACCCGGGCATCGTGTCTTTGAGTTCCGGATGCGGATTCGAGTCCGGGGGCGTCATCGAGATGGTCTCCACACCCCCGCCGATAGCGGCTTCCACGCCCTCGTGCATGATTTGGTGCGCCGCCATGGCAATGGCCTGCAAACCAGACGAACAGAACCGATTCACGGTGGTTGCGGCAGTGGTAACAGGCAATCCTCCCAGAATCGCCACGCGGCGCGCCAGGTTGGCCCCCTGCGGGCCGTGCGGAGCGGCACATCCGATGATCGCATCTTCGATTTCGGCGGGATCGAGCCGCGCAGCCTTGCGGAGAACATCCTTGATACAGTGCGCCGCCATGTCTTCAGGCCGGGTCATATTGAAAGAGCCGCGGAACGACTTTGCCAAACCGGTCCGCGAACTGGCAACCACGACGGCTTCTCTCACGTTGATTCAATTCCTTTCGCGAGACTGAGCGAAATGTCCCCAGCTTACGTTCTCGCGCAAGCTCTTCTTCAGAATCTTCCCGCCCGGATTCCGCGGCAACATCTCGGTTCGGATCACGACGTATTGTGGAACCTTGAAGTCCGCCAGGAGTCCGCCGGCGAACTCCAGAAGCTCTTCCACCTCGAGGCTGCAGCCCGGCTTCGGCACCACCACCGCGCCCACCTTCTCTCCCATCATGCTGTCCGGCACACCCAGCACCGCCGCTTCGAATACAGCCGGATGAGCGGCCAGCGCGTTTTCCACCTCGACGCAGTACACGTTCTCTCCGCCTCGAATCACCATGTCCTTTTTGCGGTCCACGATCTGCACGAATCCCTGGGCGTCGATGCGCGCCATATCGCCGCTGTGCAGCCAGCCATCCACGAAGGTTTCGGCCGTCGCTTCGGGTTTGTTCCAGTACCCCGGCACCACATTCTGCCCGCGGATCAGCAACTCGCCCACATCGCCATCCAACGCGCCTTCGTCCAGCCGAACGTCGACCACCGGAGCCGGAAAGCCCACGGTCTCCGGCCGCAAACGTGCGAACTCATGCGGCAGAGATGTCGCCAGCGCGGAAGTTTCCGTCAATCCGAATCCATTGCTGACGCGCGCGTTCGGGAAAGCCTCCGTGATACGGAGCACCAGATCGGGCGCGATCGGAGCGCCCCCGTAGCTCAGCCGTTCGATCCGGGAAGTATCAAGCTGGCGAAAATTGGGCTGATTCATCGCCAGCCAATAAACGGCCGGAACGGAAACCAGCGAATCGATCCGCTCTTCAGTGATGGTCTTCAGAAAGGACTGCACCTCAAACGCCGGCATGATGACCATCGTGGATCCAATGCCGGCGCCAACCAGCAACTGGGCGTTGCAGCCCGTGACGTGAAACAGCGGCACGGAGATCAGACCTCGCAATCCCGAACGCAACGGCACGATCGCCGAGCGCTTGCAATTCTCCACATTGGCGAGAAAGTTCTCGTGGGTGGTCATGGCCCCTTTTGGGAACCCGGTGGTGCCGCTGGTATAAAAGATGGCGGAGACTTTCTTCTCATTCACGTCCTCCACCGCCAACGGGGCGCCGTCGGGCAGCGGCTGATCCGGCAGGAACACGAACTTGGCGCCAGAATCGTTCACCACATAGTCGACTTCGGATTGGCTGAAACGTGTATTCACGGGAACGGCGATCGCGCCAGCCAATTGAATTCCGAAGAATGCCAGACACCAGTTGACTCCGTTGCCGAGGCGGATTGCGACCCGGTCGCCCCGCCTGATCCCCGCCGTTCGCAGTCCGCCCGCCACACGCGCCGACCGGTCCCATGCCTGCCGATACGTAAGCCGTTCGCCACCCGGTTCAACCAAGAACTCCGCATCCGGAATCTGGTCGACGGTCAACCGGAGCATCTCCCCAACAGACCTTGGCAGGTCCTGAAACCGGGCGATGCCATCGCTCCCGCGGACGATCCCGGACTGGTCGAATGGCTGAATCCGGGGCATTAGTCCGCCGCTAGGCTGGCTTCGCGTTTTGAAGGCTGCCGGTCAATCAGCGATTGCGCAATGCGCTCGCGATGATATGTGGCATCGCCAAATGCAATCTCCGACGCTTTGGCGCGGCGGTAGTAGAGGTGGGCATCGTTCTCCCAGGTGAACCCCATGCCGCCTTGCACTTGAATCGATTTGTTTCCGGCGTCGCGATACGCTTCGCTAGCGTAGGCTTTTGCCACCGAAATGGCCGTACGCGCCGCGGGATCGTTTTCACTCAGCGTCCACGCCGCATAGTAGAGCGCCGAGCGCGATCCCTCCAGCAGAGCCAGCATGTCCGCGCACTGGTGTTGCACGGCCTGAAATGTTCCTATCGGCCGGCCGAACTGTTTGCGAGTCTTCGCGTAGGCGACTGTCAAATCCACCAGGCTTTGAAGCCCGCCCACCATCTCAGCCACCAACCCTAAGCAGGACACTTCCAAAGCCGCTTCCAGGGCTTGACGCGCGCGTTCCCCGCGCCCCAACAAGCTCTCGGGCGACGCCACGACGTTTGTGAACGAAACGCGATAGAGCCGGCGCGTCAGATCCATCCCCGGCGTCGCCATTTTCTCCAGTCCTGGCGCATTGCCGGGCACTATCAACACCGCAAGTTCACCCTCGATTCGTGCCGCCACCAGGAGAAAATCCGCGATCCCGGCATCGCTGACGAACAGCTTCTCGCCATTCAACTGGTACCCGCCGTCAGGCAAAGACCCGCCTTTAGGCAAACCTTTGCCTTCCAGTTGCACGGCATCCAAGTCCCACGACGCGCTCTGCTCCAACAACGCGAGGGTGGATCTCGCCTCGCCCCGGCAAATCGCACTCAGGTACTTTCGTTTCTGCTCTTCGTTTCCAGCGTGGTCCAACAGGGTTCCTGCCAACAGCACCGTGCTGATAAACGGACCCGGCACCAATGCCCGTCCCATTTCTTCCAGCGCGGCGGCCATTTCCACCATGCCCAGCCCGAAACCGTCGTACTTCTCCGGGAAAATGATGCCGGTCCAACCCTGCTCGGCGAACTTGGACCATAGCGCGGTGTCGAAGGCCGTTTCTGTTTCCATCAAGCGCCGTACCTGCGGCATGGGGCACTCCGCCGCGAGAAATTGCCGCGCCGAATTCTTGATGGCCTGCTGAGTTTCCGATAATCCGAAGTGCATGCTGTACTCAATAACTCTTGGGCAACCCGAGCACGTGTTGCCCAATGATGTTCCGCTGAATCTCCGATGTTCCCGCTTCAATGGTGTTGCCGCGCGCCCGCAAGTAAGAATAGGACCACGCTCCGTTGTCGATGGCGAGATCGCTTCCCTCGGTGAGTTGCGCGTACGGCCCCAGAATCTCCTGCGCCGTGGCTTGGAAACGCTGGTTCGCCTCGCTCCAGCCGATCTTCAGAATGGATCCCTCGGGACCGGGCGCGCCGGTCTGAATGATTTTGCTCACCGCTCGCATCTGGTTCAGCCGCAGAACCTCGTTTTCCACGTA
>Ga0182015_10002061_pt1 | contig 25093 bp, 22 predicted proteins | sample 712P3MmetaG_FD_120478 | JGI IMG/M metagenome (GOLD analysis project Ga0182015, IMG submission 120478) | Permafrost microbial communities from Stordalen Mire, Sweden - 712P3M metaG | ecosystem: Environmental > Terrestrial > Soil > Wetlands > Permafrost | place: Sweden: Stordalen | collected...
ATCTCGCGAGTTATTCGGGGTGGCTGGGGGCCATTGATTCGCGGACGGATCGAGTTCAGGGAGGTCGGCAAAACGGACCGATCCACTCAACTTGGCGTTAAAGGAGATGTATATGAAAAAGTACGTGAAGCCCAGTCTGACGGCCCTTGGTCTGCTGCGCGAGGTTACGAAGTTAAGCCGTTGCGAAATATGGTGCGAAGTTCTCTAGTAATTGAACTTCGGAAGGCGGGAAGGAACGAGTCAGCACTCGCGACAACTTTCCCGCTTTCCGAGGACAAATCAGCCCGCTTCTTCGAAAAGTTTGGTCGAAAACGGAGGCACGAAATGATTAGCCGCGAGAGTTGCCCTAGGCGCATGGAGCAGGTGATCGCCCAGAAAGCGTCGAACGATTTTCTGCTCTTCAACATGGATAACGGAAACTACTATTCGCTGAACGATATCGGCGGCAGGATTTGGGAGCTTTGCGACGGACAGCATAGCGTGTCGCAACTCGTTGTAACCATCGCCACGGAGTATGACGCCCCGGCTGAAATTGTTGAGAAGGATATTGTGGATCTGCTCGAGGGACTGCAGGACGGGAAGCTGATCAGCTAGAAGAGCGGTTCGGACGCGCTCGCGCCCGGCCGAGAAGAAAAACTCGGATGAAGTTTCCGGCCAGAACTCTTGATGAGTAATCGGAGCGACGATATGCAGCCGCAATCCCACTCGATCGCGATTGGCCAACTTCGATCTCGAGATCAAATATGAAACTGCGACTCTTCTCCAATGCCGCTCTCTTCCTGCGCGTGCTTGCTTTCGCAGCTGCTGTCCCGTACTTGCTAAGGCTGAAGTTGTCCACGGTCGCCCGCGTGATCGAGTCCGAAAAGAATCCGTCGGTCCTGAGTGAAGGCAGGGTCGGGAAAATAGTGGCCTATGTCGAGAGGGCCATTCGCCACGGCAGGCCTCTCGTGCGCCCAGGATGCTTGACCCGCGGCGTGACGCGCTACTACTTCCTTCGGAGAGCCGGGATGGATGTTGCTCTGTGCTTCGGGATGGGTCGGCTCGACAAGGACTTTATTGGCCATTGCTGGCTGGCAAGTGACGGAGAGCCCTTCCTCGAGGTCGAGGACCCACGGCGCCGGTATATTGAAATGTACCGCATCTCGCGAGAGGGCGGCCGAGCCTCCACGCATGCCGAGGCCAGCGGAATGAGGAGACTCTCCCACTCGTGAGTGAAATCCAGCAGACACGATCCTATTCTTTCCACGGCCTGGACCTCAGGATAGCGTGCTCCGCTGCCATAGCAGATTCTTTGGACAGCCGCTTCCGTCTTCTTCCTTCCGGCGAGAAGCATCAACAAATCATCTCCTTTAATTTTCGATCCGTGCCCGATGGAAGCCAGCACTGTGTGGAAAAGCCGCAGGGCGAGGGGCGATCTTTTTATGAGCTGCCCTCCGGCGAGGGCGTCTATTTCAAAGGAGGGGACCAACTCTACCTTAGCTTTGGAGACGGAGTGCGAGTCTTGAGCAGACCTGACCTGGGTTGCGCTTCGTTTTCCATCGTCGAGTCGGAACCCGCTAACTTGTTTATGGCCTCCCATCTTATGCTCACGATCTTGTTGGTTGAAATGTTGAAGCGGCGCGGCTGCTATAGCATGCACGCGGCGGGATTCAGCAAAGACGGCAAGGTCATTCTCATTCCGGGCACGAGCGGCGCCGGCAAGTCTACGCTGGCCATCACGCTTTTGAGGGGTGGGTTCGGTTACCTGAGCGACGACATGGTGTTTCTGCGGCGGAGTTCGGATGGATTGCGAGTCCTCGGCTTCCCAGAGGACGTGGATGTGAGCGATCAGACGATAAGGTTTTTCTCCGAGCTGGATTTTCTCCGAGGCGTTCCAAAGCCGTTCGCGTGGGCAAAAAGTCAAGTCCGGGCAGACGAGGTCTACGGGATTGAAGTGATTCGCGAAGCCCGCCCGGGAGCCATCGTAATTCCGAAGATTTCCGCAAAGGAAAAAAGCGAAATTCGGCCGATCGACGCGGATGAAGCCTTGCTCGAAATGGTTTCCAACGTCCTGCTCACGGAAGGGCGCTCCTGCCAGAGCCATCTGGATATCCTGACCGAACTGGTAAGGCAGACGCCCTGTTATCGGCTCGAGACGGGGCGCGACTTCGATCGCATTCCCGTCATCCTCGGTGAGTTGCTGAGTGGCAGTCGAGAGGAAGTTCATGCCTAAACCACTTATGCAATCCCCAGACGCGAGAAGCCGGCGCGAAGCGGACTTGCTTCTGGCCTGTGCGCGGACTCAGATCACCCCGAGAATCTCCGATCGGATCCGGGCGGCGGTTCAGCAGGAGATAGATTGGATTGGACTGATCCGGCTGGCGATGCGCCACGACGTGATGCCGCTCTTGTATCGGAACCTCCAGTTTGTCTGCCCAAATTCCGTGCCGGAAAGCGTATTTCGGCCAGTCCGCGCGCGATACGAGGTGCAGACGGCGCAGGCCAAGCGCTACGCTGAAGAACTCGTGCGGATACTATCGTTGTTTGAAGAGCAGGGGATCCCCGCAGTGCCTTACAAAGGCCCGACGCTGGCCCAAAGGCTCTATGGCGATCTATCGCTGCGAGAGTTCGGCGATTTGGACATTATGATCCTTCAGCGCGACGTCCCGAGGGCCCAGGATCTGATTCGGTCCTACGGCTATAAGTTCGCCTATCTGAAAAGCGCGGACAAACTCACTGAATACATTCGGGCCAACCGTGAATTGCAGTTCTATCACCCCGATGGAACCCAGTTGGAGTTGCACTGGCGATTTGCGTTGCAATTGGCATGTGTGAAGCACGACCCGGAGCGATTCTTACAGCGGTTTGAAACGATCTCACTTGCCGGTGCGCAGGTGCCCAGCCTGCCTCTGGAAGTTTATTTCCTGATCCTCGCCATGCATGGGACCAAGCACAAGTGGAGACAGCTCAAGTTGATCTGCGACATTGCTGAAATCCTTGGACAACCCGACCTCGACTGGAAATACGTGTTGCAGGAGGCAGACGATCTGGGTCTAAAGCGGATGTTGGCGGTCGCGGCGCTGTTGGCCGAAGATCCACTCGAAGCGGTCGTACCTGCAGAACTGGCTCACGGACTGAACATCGATCGCACGGCGAGAGCTTTAACCGCCGAGGTTCGCCGCGCCCTTTTCGAGGCGCCTGTTGAAGACTGGCATGCGCAGGCTGATTTTCCTTTTCAGCTCAAAATCCGTGAACGCCTCCGGGACAGGGCGAGCATGTTGTTCTGGAATCTGCCGTCCAAACTCGAGCCAGACGAACGCGACCGGCGTTTTCTGCCAATGCCGGAGTTTCTTTCTTCCATGTATTACATGGTAAGGCCTGTTCGATTGGCGTGGGAAAAACTGAACGATAGAGAGGCCGCAAGCACGTCCCGGGTTTGATGACAACTGCCTCTTTAGTCCTTGAAGCGATAACGAACGATGCACCATAAAGCCTGAAAGCCGTCTTTCCACGTAATTTTCTTCCCCTGCTCGTAGGTCCGGCCCGCGTAGCTGATAGGCACTTCGTAAACACGCCAATCGCCTCGCGCCACTTTGGCGGTGATTTCTGGTTCGAATCCAAAGCGATTTGATTTCAAGCTAATTCCCTGCAGGACCTCGCGGCGGAACACTTTGTAACATGTCTCCATATCTGTGAGGTTCAGATTTGTAAAAATGTCCGAAAGTAAGGTAAGTATTCTGTTCCCAACGTAATGCCAGAAGTAGTGCACGCGCTGAGGGCCGCCAAGAAACCGGGAGCCATAAACCACGTCCGCTCTGCCATCCACAATCGGCTCCAACAACTTTGGATAATCCACGGGGTCGTATTCGAGATCGGCATCTTGAACCAGCACGATGTTTCCGGTTGCTTCCGCAAACCCGCGTCGCAGAGCGGCGCCCTTTCCTTGATTTGGCGTTTGGAAGAAGAACCGAAGTTCGCGCAGACTGAGGGGGTCAACTCCGTCCTGAGAAGCCGCTGTTGTCTCGCCTTTGGCTTGCAGTCCAACCATTCCCTGTAGGATTTCTCGAGTTCCGTCGGTCGAGTTATCGTCTACGATTATTACTTCTGTGACTATGCCCGTTGTGAGAACGCGCCCCAATATCTCCAGGATGGTATCTTTTTCGTTATAAACCGGTATTACGACAGACAATTTGGGATTGTCCAGCGCCGCGGGATTTCGTCTACGAGTCGTCATATTCTCAGAGAACTTGTGACTGCATACGGTGGCACAAGCAACGTAGTATTGCTTCTTGGGTTCTCAAGCTCGAAAGATGAATTATTGTACGTAAGCCGCAAACCTTTCGCCAGATGCTCCAGCGGATCTTTGAGTGGCTGGTGCCGAGTGGGTAACGCTCCGATTGCGGTTGCGAAATGCTACGCTCCTCTATGAACACGGATGCGAGGAGAGGGTGGAGAAGCTCGCGCAGGTTTCTTCTTTTTTCGATCGGTATAAGGAGAGGAAAATGTTGAAGACGTTTCTGCGCGCAGGTTTCCGGGCGGCCTTGCTGGGACTCTGTCTATGTTCTACCGCGGTTGCCGCGGTCACCCGCTATCCGGCCCCAGCGCCGATTCGACTTTCAAGCGACTACACCATACTGGCCGACGGTTTGCCGATCGATGTCTATGCGGCTACCACCCATTTGCGGGACGGCAAATATTCCTACGCCTATTTCGATTTCTCGGACTCCGTGACCGTTTCGATCAAGTCGAAATTTCCCTTCACCAACTGCCGTGTACTGCCGCTTTCTGCCGGAGTCGTTCCTCGAATCACGGGCAACTCGCTGGAGTTCACGCTGGACAAGCCTCAGGATTTGTCAATTGAACCGAACGGTCCCAACAGCCCTTTGTTGCTCTTTACCAATTCTCCGGAAACAAACCCGCCGAACCCGGGAGATCCGAACGTCATCTATTTTGGCCCTGGTATTCATCAGGCTGGCGTTATCAACTTGGCCAGCCACCAGACGCTCTATCTGGCGGGAGGGAGCGTCGTCAAGGGAGCGATTAAGGCTCGTGGGACTGATATCACCGTTGCCGGGCGGGGCATTTTGCTGGGAGACGACTGGCCCTGGCTAAAAGGACCGGCGGGAGCCATGGCCAATTTTGAAGACAGCCACAACGTAACCATGCGCGATGTGATTCTGCAAGGATCTTGGGGATGGACCATCGTTCTCCAAGGCTGCCGTTCCGCGACCATCGATCACGTGCGTATCGTCGGTTCTCGAGTCGAAAATGACGACGGGATCGATGTCGCCAATAGTGTGGACGTGCAGATCCGCCGCTGTTTTATCCGTACTGACGACGATTGCATTGCCGTCAAGGGACTGGACCGTTCGCTTCCCAGTGAGAGGCTGTTGGTTGAAGATTCCACGCTCTGGACGGACCGGGCCAATATCTTTCGCATCGGTTTCGAATCCCAAGTGGCAGGCAGCATGCGTTCCATCCAAGGCCGCAACCTGGATGTGCTGCATTATCCCGGGAGGGATGGCCGTGGAGATTATTGGTCCACTTGGGTTTGGTACATCCAGCCTTGCGATGAATTGCCGATGGAGGATATCGAATTCGAAAACATCCGCATCGACAACCGCGATGGGGCACACAACCTAATTAAGATCCAGCCAATGATTCGCACCGAGTCTAACTGGAACGGCATACGACCGGGCAAATATGTGAAGAATGTCCTCTTCAAAAATGTGTCCTTGACCGGCAGCACCGCGGCAAAGGCTCCTGGAGTCATCTATGTGTCGGGTGCGGATCCAAAGCACGTGGTGGATGGCATCCATTTCGAAAACGTAACGCGGTACGGCCGGTGCGTGCAGGAACATGCTCCTTCCGTCAAGATCGGAAAGCATGCGACCGATATCCAGTTCCTCTGTCCCGCGGGCGACGCCAACACGACTGCCAAGCCGTGAAAAACCCGTGATGAATTGCGCAGGAGAACCCCAGATAGGCTAACTTGAACCGGGAATTAGCGTACGCCATGTCAGTTCTATGACGACCTGCGCAAGCGAGCCGACCGACCCGAAGACGCAGCGGGGCTGCGGATCAGAAATGGACGCCCCAATGCGAATTTGTTATGTTTGCGTGCATAGGGGCTTACGTGGCAAATCAAGTGGAACCCACCATTCAGCGCAAGGCGGAGATTGGACGGCGTGCTGCGAAGGCGCCAACTGAAATTGCCATCTTGATTCCTTGCTTTAACGAGGAGCTCACCGTCGGGACTGTGATTAACCAGTTTCGGGGCGAGCTGCCGCATGCAAAGATCTATGTGTTCGACAACAACTCCACGGATCATACCGCGGAAAGGGCAGGCGAGCAGGGTGCCTTAGTCTTCCGCGAGCGCCGCCAGGGAAAGGGCTTTGTCGTCCAGAGCATGTTTCGCGAGATCAACGCCGATATCTATGTGATGGTAGATGGTGACGGCACTTACTCAGCCGCAAGTGTTCACAAACTTCTCGAACCGGTATTGAGCAACGATGCAGATATGGTCGTGGGTTCGCGATTGAACCGCGCGAGCCAAAGTGAGTTTCGCTTAATGAACCGAATGGGCAACCGTATGTTTCTCTTGCTCACGCGGACCGTGTTCCACGCGGACATCGAGGATATGCTCTCCGGTTACCGTATTTTCAACCGCAGTATTGTGAAACATCTTCCTCTTCTCTCCAGCGGCTTCGAAATCGAGACTGAATTGACGATCAAGGCGCTCGAGCGGGGCTATCGCGTTATCGAGCTTCCAGTTGATTTGTCGAGCCGGCCAAAGGGAAGCCACTCAAAAATTCGACATGTCCATGATGGGTTGATAATCGTAAGCCTGATCTTTTCGCTGGCGCGCGATTACAAGCCATTAACTGTTTTCGGAGCCATCGGTCTTTTCCTCGTTGCGATGGGTTTTATTCCCGGAATCGTAGTGATCTTGGAGTTCCTTCGCACGGGGCTAATTTCCCGGCTTCCGTCGGCTGTTCTTGCAGTCGGATTGGTCGTAAGCGGACTCGTTGTCGCGATGGTCGGACTGGTGTTGCACACCGTGGCGCGGCGCTTTCAGGAATTGGATCTACAGTTGCGAAGCCTAGGACGTGAGGTTTCAGACGGGCACCCAGGGCAATAGAGTGAATCAACGCCGCGGAGGTACTTCACCCGGCTTCCCAATCGCAACAGTTCGACCGTCGGGCGCGGCTGCTACTTTGTGGCGCATCCGGATGCACGCGGACCATGTCCCACCCATGGAGTTAACCCCGGAAACCGCTCCGTGTTGAGACAGCACGAAATATGCTGACGAAACGGAGTCAAATCGTCTGCCTCGTTCTATTGCTCGGCCTTTCCGCATTACTGGACGCATTCGTCGCATTGAGAATGTCCGCCACACCGGACGAAGCGCGCCACGTTCAATATGGCGCACTCGTTCTCCAGTTACGGCCGGACCGTCTGAATGCGGGCCGCTATGACAGCCAGATGCCCGTTTCCGCATTGAACGCTGTTCCCGGAGTGGTCGCTTCATATCTCGAGAGGCGCCATCTGTTTCCCCGCCTCTCCGCATTTCTAAGCCGCTTCCGCGCCGCGCGATTTCCCACCATTCTGGCGACTCTCGCCCTGAGCTTGATGGTTTATCTATGGGCATACGATTTGTACGGTGCGGAAGCTGCCCTGGTGGCTTGCCTGCTTAGCATATTCTCACCGAATCTCATCGCGCACGGAACATTGGCAACCACGGACATGTATCACGCGCTCGGGGTGGTTGGATCGCTGTATTTCGTTCGGCGCTTTCTTCTGCAGCCAACACTGGTGCATGCATTGCTCGGTGGCTTCACTCTGTCGCTGGCGCAGATTACCAAGCCGTTTGCGCTCTTTCTCTATGGTGTCGTTGGAGTGGCCATAGCACTTGCGATTTTCAGGCGCAGCCCGCTTGGATCCTTGACGCCGAGACGCCTTCTTGCCTTTGCGGCGATAGCTGCTGCATCGTTCGTGATCACAATCAACGTCGTGTACTCCTTCGACCGGACATTCACGCCAGTGGGCTCCTATCGTTTTGAGAGTTCGCTGTTTGCACGATTTCAGCAGATTCCCGTTCTACGCCAGGTCCCTGTTCCTCTTCCTTACCCCTTCCTGCAGGGACTGGACATGACGAGGCACAATGAAAAGAACGGCCAGTCTTTCGGCAACGTCTATCTGCTGGGTCAGTTGCGGGACGCAACCGACGAAACCTTCCACGGATTCAAGTCCTATTACGCTGTAGCAATTTTTTTCAAAGAGCCGGTCGCGCTGCAGATCCTCTTTTTATGTGGTTTGTTCTGGATCTGGAAGAATCGCAGTATCGCGGATTTCCTTTTTGGCGAAGGTTTGTTGCTGGCGGCTGCCGCAATTCTCGTGTTCTGGTTGTCCTTTTTCGATAGAGCCCAGATCGGCATCAGACACATCCTTCCAGCCTTGGCCATTGAGACCGTAATCGCCGGAGCAGCTTTTTCCAACTTCTCGTTGAAGCCCCTGGCTAAAAAGGCCTTCTTGTCCCTCCTGGTTTTGTGGCTGGTTGTGTCTGTCGCAAGCTACTATCCACAGATGATTCCCTACATGAACGAGTGGGTTCGCGACCGCCGCCTTTCCTACAAGATACTGGCTGACAGTAATCTCTATTGGGGACAGGACGACGCTTTGGTCCAGGAGTTTATCCGAAAGAACCCTGCCGTGTTTCTCGATCCTCCGGTGCCTGTGCCGGGTCGGATTCTCGTCGACGCTAACCGCCTCACCGGCGTCGATCGATGGAATCCGTCTGAGACTTATTTGGAACGGTATCGTCCCGTGGCCCAGGTCGGATACGCGCACTTCCTGTTCGTCGTGCCCGCAAAGGACATCACTTCTTCTCCGCCGTAGCTTGCGGCACCTACGCGCTGGTTTTCACGATCGGATGATAGCAAAGAGAGAGATGACGAATAGGCTCAAAACGGGAATGCACGCAGCAGCGCTTGTCGTCGTGGCGATCGTGCTGACCTATCCTTTCTTGGCCCACGGTCTCATACCTGGTCATGACCGTCGGGTGCACATTGAATACCAGCACCTCTTCAACGAACAGATCGCTGAAGGGGATCTTTATCCGCGGTGGATGCCGGGCCTGAACCTCGGCCGTGGCAGTCCCATATTCTTCGTCCAGTATCCGCTTCCTTATTACGTTGCCTGGGGACTCGGCCGTATCATACCGAACCATTGGGGTGACTACACCGAGACGCATACACAGGGACTCGGCATGGTGTTGGCGGCGATTCTAGGAGCGTTGTTCTCCTACGCGTGGTGCGCCACTTTTGCAGATAGCGTGAGCGCGATGATGGCGTCCGTCGTGTTTCTCACTCTGCCGTACTTCTTTTCGATAGATTTATATGTCCGCAGCGCGGTCGGCGAGGTTTGGGCGTTGGCGCTGATGCCGCTCGCATTTTATTTTGCGGAGCGAAGATCCGCGGTGCCCCGCCGCTCGCTGGCGGGCCTCGCCGCCGTTTTTGCGCTCGTGCTGTTTTCGCACCTGTTCACGGCGGTGCTGCTTGCGCCGGCCCTGCTGGCATATGCGGTCTGGCGGGCGGAACCAGCGAGGCGTTTTTCTGCCATGTGGCAAACGGCAGTTGCCCTGGCGCTCGGAACCGCTCTGGCGGCCGTTTATACCTTGCCGGTATTCGCTCATCGGCACTTTCTGCATCCCGAAAACGTGCTTACGATCTTTGGAGCCAACTATTCTCCGCTCAGCCAGATGTTCCCGTACGACCTCTTGATGTTCCCGAAAGATACTCCCGGTTGGCACTTTCTAGGCCGGTGCGCGCGCCTCCTGGCGGCGGCCACAATCTGTTTGATCGGATATGCGTGCTACCGATTCAGACGGGAAGGATTTCTGAATTTTCGTACCTTCCTGGCGGCCCTCTCGATCGTGACGCTCGGTTTGACATTCATGGCAGGGCATTTGCCCGGCCTGGGAGCAGTTCCCGGCGCGTTGCCTCTAAGCTATTATTTGGTTGACCAACGAGCTCGCATCTTCCTGGGTAGTTTTCTAACGCTGGAGGCCGCATTGTTCTGCTACTGGTCCTTGCGGAGGCGCCCCGAACGTGGGCTTGCCGATTTTCTTGTCGGCATGGCGCTTCTGAGTTTTTTGATGATGACGCGCTGGAGCCTTTTTGTCTGGAACACGCTTCACCCTCTCTGGAGCATGCAATTTCCTTGGCGCTTCAACGTATTCCTTGCTCTCGCCACAGCGGGTCTCGCCGCGCTGGCAATTTCAAATCTTGGAACGCGGCCCTTGCGAGAGCGAGTGCTGGGCGGCGTCCTTGCAATTGTTATTTGGGCGCTGGTCGCAGGGGGAATCGCGGAGGCGGGACACGTGAGCGACACGTATTGGGGAACACAATCGGTAGCGAATAAGCCCGCCCAGGACCCAGCTTTTCCCGTTTATGCCCAAGTGAAGAATCTGCAGGAAGCCAACGACGTCACGCATTCCAGGCAGGACCAAGTCGGCGTCGTCGTGACTGCTGGCATGGGCAAAGCGGACGTAAGTATGATGCACCCGCGGCTGATCGAACTGCACGTCACGTGCGAGAGTGATTGCACTTTGCAGATTGGGCAGTTTTACTATCCCGCTTGGCGAGCGAGCCTCGCACAGAGCGGGGCCGAAATTCCGTTGCGAGCGGCCACGCCGGGTGGGCTGATGGAAATCTCCCTGCCTACCGGGGAGAATGACGTGTTGGTCGAACTCCCGCACGGCTGGTCCGAACAGATTGGTCCGTGGGTTAGTTTGGTATCCTTGATCTTGGTTCTCGTGTTTGCGCTGAGTGAGAAGTCGCGCAGAGGACAGTCGGCCACACGCATTCAGGCCGCCTAGACACCAAAGGAACTGTCACCCACAAGAGGAACCGGGCAGATGATGGTGATCTACGTCGTGACAACAGGTGGAACAATCGAGAAGGCCTATTCCGAACAAAAGGGCACAGTAGCGAATCTCGACAGCAAGATCGATCGCTATCTGCGCCTCTTGAGACTTCCCGATTCCGGAGTGCGCATTGTTCAGCTGATGAACATCGACAGCCTGGAGATGACGGATTCAGGTCGCGTCCAGATTCTGGGAACGGTAAAGGCTCTCCTGCCCGAACAAGCTCCCATTGTGATAACTCACGGAACAGACACGATGATTCAGACGGGTTTATACCTGCAGCGGGCGCTGCCTGAACTGAAGGTTCCGATTGTATTGACGGGAGCCATGACGCCGCTCGGCTTTGAAGGCAGCGACGGCCTGCAAAACTTGACTGAGAGTTTGTTTGCGGTTCGCATCTTAGCGCCCGGAGTCTACGTTGTGATGCATGGCCAATTATTTCCGGTGGACCGCGTAAAGAAGGATCATACCTTGGCGCGATTCGTGCCGACCGGCCAGGAATCGGCGTAGAGAGCTTTAATCAGGTTTACGAGTCAATTCGTGACGCCAGGAAGCGAACGTAAAGCTTTTAGAGCATATGAAGACTCGGGAAAGCCGATTGATGGCGGTCCGGGAGAGAACCCAAAGTGAAAGCCCTGGTCAAGAAGCGCGCTGAACGCGGTCTGTGGCTCGAAGATGTGCGCGAACCTCAGGTAAGTTTTAACGACGTGAAGATCCGCGTTCTCAGTACCGGAATCTGCGGAACCGATCTGCACATATACGAGTGGGATGAGTGGGCCAGCTCAACGATTCCCGTGCCCTTGATCATCGGCCACGAATTTGTGGGTGAGATTGTCGAGGTGGGATCGAATGTGGAGGACTTTCGTCCCGGCGATATTGTGAGCGGCGAGGGTCACGTAGTCTGCGGGAGGTGTCGCAATTGTCTGGCCGGGAGGAGGCACCTCTGCGCGCACACCATGGGTGTCGGCGTTAACCGGGATGGAGCCTTCGCGGAATATATTGTGCTGCCGATGAGCAATATCTGGCGGCACAGCGCAAAAGTGGATCTTGAAACGGCGACAATATTCGATCCATTCGGCAATGCCGTCCATACGGCACTCTCCTTTCCGGTCCTGGGCGAGGATGTCCTGATCACGGGAGCGGGGCCGATTGGGATCATGGCCGCCGCTGTCGTGCGTCACGCTGGAGCTCGGCATATCGTCATCACCGACGTGAATCCGAAGCGCCTTAAGCTGGCGGAGAAGATGGGCGTCACGCTCGCCGTCAATTCCAGTGAAACGCCGTTGGCCGAAATTCAGAAGAAGCTTGGCATGCACGAGGGTTTTGATGTGGGGCTGGAGATGTCGGGCAACGCGAATGCCATTCGTGAAATGCTCGCAAACATGAGTCATGGCGCCAAAATCGCGATGCTCGGCCTTCCTTCACATGAGATGGCGATTGACTGGAAACAGATCATCTTTAACATGTTAACGATCAAAGGCATCTATGGCCGCGAGATGTATGAGACTTGGTACAAGATGACGGTCATGGTGGAGTCCGGACTTGACGTCCGGCCGGTCATCACGCACCGGCTGGCGTGGCATGAGTATGAGAAGGGATTTGCGGCAATGAAGTCCGGCGATGCCGGCAAAGTCATCCTGGACTGGCGGGAATTGCGCTAACCGAATCAGCAGGGGGTTGTGAGGCGATAGGAGCGACCGACGATGTTCGAAACCGCACGATCGCAATACGAGTCGCAGTTGCGCGAGATTCGCGACCTGGGTTTGTACAAGTCCGAGCGCATCCTTGCGAGCCCACAGAGTGCGCATGTCGATCTGCCCACCGAGAAAGCCGTCCTGAATCTCTGCGCCAACAATTATCTAGGACTTGCCAATCATCCCGAGGTGCTCAAGGCTGCCCACGAAGCGCTCGACCGCTGGGGCTATGGGCTTTCCTCCGTGCGTTTCATATGCGGCACGCAGGAGATTCACAAACAATTGGAGCTGCGGCTGAGTGAATTCCTCGGTATGGAAGACACAATCCTCTACGGCTCTTGCTTTGACGCGAATGGCGGCTTGTTCGAGACACTCCTCGACGCGCAGGACGCGATCGTCTCCGACGAACTCAATCATGCGAGCATTATTGACGGTATCCGCCTGTCGAAAGCACAGCGTTTCCGCTACCGAAACGGAGACATGGACGATCTTGAAAAAAACCTCAAAGAGGCCTCGCATGCGCGCCGGATTCTGATCGCCACGGACGGCGTCTTCTCGATGGACGGTTTCATCGCCAAGCTGCCGGAAATCTGCGATCTGGCGGAGCGGCATAACGCAATGGTGATGGTGGATGACTCCCACGCGGTCGGGTTCATGGGCGAGAATGGTCGCGGCACGCACGAGCACCACAAGGTCATGGGACGCGTCGACATCCTCACTGGAACTCTCGGCAAGGCGCTGGGTGGCGCGAGCGGCGGGTACATCAGTGCGCGCGGAGAGATTGTGGACCTGCTCCGCCAACGTTCGCGCCCCTACCTCTTTTCGAACACAGTTGCGCCGGCTATCGTCGGCGCATCACTAAAGGTGCTCGATCTAGTGACGCGCACGAAAGACCTGCGGGAACGGCTCTTTTCGAACACACGGTTTTTCAGGGAGAAGATTTCGGCGAAGGGCTTCGCCATACAGCCGGGCGAGCATCCCATCGTGCCCGTAATGTTAGGCGACGCGGCGCTGGCGACAAAAATGGCCGCACGCCTGCTGGAAAACGGAGTCTATGTTGTCGGCTTTTCCTATCCCGTCGTGCCTACCGGCAAGGCTCGTATCCGCGTGCAACTCTCGGCGGCACACAGCCGCGAGGATTTGGAGTTTGCGATCGAGCAATTCGCCGCGGTTAAGGGTGAACTGCGCGCCGCATAAAGCGCATCTGTAATTCGAGTCACGGAACTGAGGAGATTCTTGGCCGATCCCGTCACCGCGAAACTTCGCAAGACGCCGTTGAACGCCGTTCACCGCGCCTTGGGTGCGAAGATGGTGGATTTCGGCGGCTGGGAGATGCCTGTTGAATATCCCTCGACCGGGGGGCTGGTTGCTGAACACAAGGCGGTGCGAGGGGGCGTGGGCGTGTTCGACGTCAGCCACATGGGCGACATTCGAATTCATGCGAGGCGTACTTCCGGGGCCGCGCTTGAGGCGGTGCAGTACATCACCATGAACGACGCGGCGCGCTTGGCGATTGGCCAGGCACAGTATTCGGCGATGCTCTACCCCGAAGGAACGTTTGTGGACGATGTGATCGTGCACCGACTGGGAGAGGATGACTTTCTGTTGGTCATCAATGCCGGCACGCGGGAAAAAGACATCAATTGGGTTCGGGAAAGCACGAAGGATTTCGATTGTTCGGTAGTTGATCTAAGCGATTCGTACACGCAACTCGCAATTCAGGGTCCTCGTGCGGTCGATGTTGTCCAGAGGCTGACGAACGCAAACCTGAACAAGCTCGGGAACTATTGGTTCACTCATGGCAGCGTGTGTGGCTTGGAAAATAAGCTGATCGCACGGACCGGCTACACCGGCGAAGACGGCTTTGAAATCTATGTTCCGTCGGATCCCAAGACGAGCGAGGAGGTATGGACTAAGGTAATGTACGCCGGGCGTGAGTTCGGCATTATTCCCTGTGGCCTTGGCGCTCGCAATACCCTGCGGCTTGAAGCGCGGCTGTCTTTGTACGGGCACGAGATCAGCCAGAGCATCAACGTCTGGGAGGCAGGCTTGGACCGCTTCTGCAAGATGGAAAAGGGCGACTTTGTCGGCCGCGCCGCGCTGGAATCCGCGAAGGCAGCAGGCCTGACCCGCACGCTGGTGGGGCTTGAAATGGTCGATCGCGGAATCGCGCGTGACGGCTATCGCTGTTGCAAGGAGGGGGGCGACGTAGTGGGAGTCATCACAAGCGGCTCGCCTTCGCCGACTCTTGGCAGGAACATTGCGCTGGCGTTCATTCCGCTGGAAATGGCGGCGCTTGGCGCGATCGTCTACGTTGATATCCGCGGCCAGAAGTCGAAGGCTCGCGTGGTGCCGACTCCTTTTTACAAAAGGGCCAGGACACCAGCTGCGCAAACCCAGAGCTAGTTGGAGAGTGAAGACATGGTGTATCCGACGACGTATCGCTACACGAAAGACCACGAATGGATCGACGTAAAGGGCGACTCGGGGACGATTGGCCTCACGGACTACGCGCAGTGCCAAATGGGCGACATCGTCTTCGTGGAGTTACCCGCTGTGGGAGCCATATTAGAAGCGGAGAAGCCGCTGGGTACGGTCGAATCCGTGAAAACGGTTAACGAAATTTATGCGCCGGTGTCCGGTGAAGTCATCGAGGTCAACGGCGAACTGAAAGACGCGCCGGAAAAAGTGAATTCCGATCCGCATGGCCAAGGATGGCTGGTCAAAGTGCGCCTGAAAGATTCCGCGGAGATTGCCGCATTAATGGACGCACCGGCTTACGAGGCGCATCTATCGGCCTCCGGCAAGGAAGATTCACACTGATGCGGTACCTCCCCAAGAGTCCCGCCGAGCGAGACCAGATGCTCGCCGCAATCGGCGCGCAATCGATCGACGATCTTTTTTCAAGCATCCCCGAACGCTTCCGCCTGCGCGAATCTCTGAACCTGCCGGGTCCGTACTCCGAAGCGGAGGTCATCCAATACTTCCAGGAGCGGGCCAAGGAGGGCTCTGTGGGTTATACGAGCTTTCTGGGAGCGGGTGTGTACAACCACCTGCGCTCAGTGGTTACAGACACGATCATCCAGCGGGGCGAGTTCCTCACTTCTTACACGCCTTATCAGGCGGAAATCTCACAAGGCACGCTGCAAGCGATCTTCGAGTTTCAGACGCTGATGTGCCAGCTCACCGGACAGGAAGTCGCCAACGCGTCCATGTGGGATGGCTCGACGGCAACGACGGAAGCAGTGCTGATGGCCGAGAGGATCACTCGGCGTCGGCGTGTCCTTGTGGCCCGTTCGTTGCATCCGGAGTATCGCGACGTGCTAAGGACCTACGCGAAGAACTCCGGCCTGCACGTGGAGGAAGTTCCTTTTGGTGCGGACGGCACGCTGGAACAAAAGGCGCTTGAATCCGCAATCCGGGATGACGTTGCCGCCGTGGTAGTCCAGTCGCCGAACTTTTTCGGGGTGATTGAACAAGTGCCTGCGCTGGCAAATATCGGGCACTCATCGGGAGCGCTGCTGGTCGTTGCCGTGACCGAAGGAGTTTCGCTCGGCCTCGTGCGGCCGCCTGCCGAGGCCGATATCGTCGCGCTCGAAGGCCAGAGCTTCGGTCTTGCGCCGAGCTACGGAGGGCCGTTCGTCGGCGTGATCTCGACGCATGAGAAATTCGTGCGGCAAATGCCCGGGCGTCTCGCGGGACAAGCGGCCGACTCGCACGGCCGCCGGGGATTCGTGCTGACGCTCGCCGCACGCGAGCAGCACATCCGCCGCGAGAAGGCCACTTCGAATATTTGCACCAATCAAGCGCTCTGTGCCCTTGCCGCAACGGTGCATCTGGCATTGCTTGGGAAAGAGGGACTGCGTGAGATGGCCGCACAGAACCTTTCCAAAGCGCACTTCGCTATGAACGCGCTTGTGAAGGTTCCCGGTGTTCGGCGCGCGTTCGAGGGGGCGTTCTTCAATGAGTTTACGATCGTGTTGCCACGGTCCGTCGAAACGGTGAACCAGCAGCTACTGCATGAAAAGTTCGTCGGGCCCCTGTCACTCGGTTCCTTCTATCCCGAACTAACCGACCACGCCCTCGTGTGCGTTACGGAAACCACGACGCGAACCGAAATCGAGCGTTTTGTCTCCGCATTGGGCCGCTCGCTGGGGCGCAACTGATGGAGCAGAAACCACGATGAGCGACAAAATCACGAAGGCTTCGCGTCACGTCAGCCAAAACGAGGGGTTGATCTTCGAAAAGTCCTCTCCGGGCAAGCGCGCCTTCGATTTGCCGCCGCTCGATGTTCCCGCGGCTGACCCCGCGGAGGCGCTCGGCGCGAATCACCGCAGTGAAGGCGTCGCGGGATTTCCCGAGGTCAGCGAGATAGAAGCCCTGCGTCACTTCACCCGGCTTTCGACCTGGAACTACGCAATCGATCTCGGGATGTACCCCTTGGGGTCCTGCACCATGAAATACAATCCGCGCGTGAACGAATTCGTTGCCCGGTTGGACGGCATTGCCACCGAGCATCCGCTTCAACCCGAGGTTCTTTCCCAGGGCTGCCTGAAAATAATGCGGCTCCTTGAAAAGTGCTTGCTTGCAATCACCGGGATGGACGCGCTCACGTTGCAGCCAGCGGCGGGCGCGCAGGGAGAGTTAACCGGGCTGCTGCTGATTCGCGCGTATCTTGAATCGCAGGGGGACGCTCGCAAAAAGGTGCTGATCCCGGACTCGGCGCACGGCACCAATCCCGCGACAGCCGTCATCGCGGGTTACCAGGTCGAAAACATCAAGTCGGACTCGCACGGGCAGATCGATGCCGAAAAGCTGCGCGAGCTCGTGACGGAAGATGTAGCCGCATTGATGATCACGAACCCATCGACGCTGGGCATCTTCGAACAGCGCATCTCGGACATTGCCGCGATTCTTCACGCGAAGGGCGCATTGCTCTACATGGACGGGGCGAATATGAATGCGCTCGCTGGCGTAGCGCGGCCCGGCGATTTTGGCGTAGACGTGATGCATCTGAATCTGCACAAGACGTTCTCGACGCCTCATGGCGGCGGAGGCCCCGGCGCCGGACCCGTCACGATGAAGAAGATCCTCGAGCCGTTCCGGCCAGTCCCTGTTCTTGTCGAGAAAGCAGGCGGAGAGTTGACGCTCGAACAGGACCGGCCGCACTCGATCGGGCGAGTCAAGGCGTTCTCCGGCAACTTCGGCGTGCTGGTGCGCGCGCTCGCGTACATTCTTGCGTACGGTCCGGGCATCCGCCAGGCAACCGAAGACGCCGTGTTGAATGCGAACTACATTCGCAAGCATCTCGAGGGTGTCTTCGCGCTCCCTTATTCTCTGCCTTCCATGCACGAAGTTGTCTTTAGCGACGCCATCCAAAAGCAGAACGGCGTGAACACGATGGACATCGCAAAGCGCCTGATTGACTACGGCTTCCATCCGTATACGACGGCGTTTCCGTTGATCGTCCCCGGTGCTCTGATGATCGAACCCACTGAATCGGAATCGAAGGAAGAGTGCGATCTATTCATCGAAGCCATGCGGGCCATCGCGGCGGAAGCGGCCTCGGATCCCGACATCGTGAAGCATGCCCCTCACACCACGCGAATCGGTCGGCTCGACGAAGTCACCGCTGCTCGCAAGCCCATCTTGCGTTGGTCTCAAGGCCGCAAGTAGCAACCCGACCGCAGCTGCTGACCCTATGCCGCCGCAGCTTCTCCTTTCGTTGACTTGGCTATTCACGCAACCTAAGATGCCGCCCGATACGAGGTCACCGTGGCTAGCCGAATGTCTGCGCTTGAAATTCGGTCTGCCGGCGCGATGTTGAGGACCGCTGATCATGTCTGAAGAAATTGAGTCGGCGAAGGGAGCGGCCGTCACCCTGCATTCCCGTCTGGTCAAGAGTCTTGGCCTTCTCGATGCGAGCATGATTGTCGCGGGCTCGATGATTGGGTCGGGAATCTTTATCGTTTCCGCCGATATTGCCCGGCAGGTCGGCAGCCCTGGATTGCTCCTCGTTGTGTGGCTCGCGAGTGGCCTGATTACCACCATGGCGGCCCTTTGTTATGGAGAGCTTGCCGCGGCAATGCCGGCAGCGGGCGGCCCGTACGTGTTCTTGCGTGAGTCCCTCGGCCCGCTATGGGGGTTCTTGTACGGTTGGACCACTTTGCTGGTCATCCAGACTGCCACGATTGCGGCCGTGGCCATCGCTTTCTCAAGCTTTAGCGGTGTCCTGTTCCCCCGCGTCTCGGCGTCCGCGTGGGTCTGGGAATTGGGGACATTTGGGCCCTACAAAATGTGGTCTGAGGTGCTGGGGCCTTACCATGTCGGGCTGAACACGCAGAACCTTTTAGCGCTCTCCACGATTGTTTTTCTCACGTGGATTAATACACGCGGTCTGCGGATCGGGGCGGTGGTACAAAACATTTTCACGATTGTAAAAATCGCCGCCCTGGGTGGATTGACCCTGTTGTGTTTCGTGTTCGCCACGCAGGCAGCACGCAGCGCCAACTTCAGCAATCTTTGGCGAAACGGGAACCCCGGTGGATTGCACGCCTACCAGGTAGGCCAAAACGCCGTTTGGGTAAGTACCCTGACTCTAATTGCCCTGGCTACCGTTGGTGCCCTTTTTTCGTCCAGCGCCTGGACCGGCGTCACCTACATCGCAGGCGAAGTGCGAGACCCAAGGCGCAACTTGCCGCTTGCCCTGGCCTTGGGCACCGGAACGGTGACGCTGCTCTACGTACTGGCCAACCTTGCTTACCTGAGGGCGCTGCCCATGGTTGGCACCGCTGGCGCAGGATCAGTGTTCCAGCGCGGAATCCAATTTGCCACGGCGGATCGCGTGGGAACAGCCGCGGCCGAAGTGACCATTGGCGCGAGCGGTGCAGCCCTCATGTCCATTGTCGTCATGATTTCGACTTTTGGCTGCAACAATGGCCTTATCCTGGCCGGTGCGCGCGTTTATTACGCGATGGCGAAAGACGGTCTATTCTTTAGCAGCGTCGGCGCCATGAACAAACACAACGCGCCGTGGGCCGCCCTCTGGATTCAATGCATATGGGCATCTTTTTTGTGTCTCTCTGGCACCTACGCACAGTTGCTCGACTTTCTAGTTTTCGCGGTGTTGATGTTTTATATCCTGACGATCCTCGGTCTTTTTGTTTTGCGCTTCCGGCGGCCGGACATGGAGCGGCCGTATCGAGTATTCGGCTACCCGGTTTTGCCCGGCCTGTTTCTCTTGCTCGCTTCGTTCATCGAAGTGCAGTTGCTGCGCTACAAGCCGCAATACACCTGGCCGGGGTTGGCTATCATCGTATCGGGTGCGCCGGTTTACTGGCTCTTGCAACAATCGCAAAATCTAAAATCGCGAAGGAACGCCTAGCGTCCCGACTAACCGTCTTTGGATCGCCGCCGGAGGGCGCTGAGTTCCACGCCCGCCTGCCGTAGCGCTTGCGCCACCGCTGCCGCAATTTTCGGCGCGCCCGGAGTATCGCCATGGATGCAGATTGTCTGTGCGCTTGCGGCGATTTCGGTTCCGTCGTGAGCAACCACCGTGCCTCGTTCCACGATATGCAGTGCTTGTTGACCAGCTTCCGCGGGATCACTTATCAGCGCGTTTTCGAATTTGCGCGAGCGCAGAGTTCCGTCCGGCTCGTACCGTCGGTCTGCAAACGCTTCGGCGGCTACCTGCAAGCCAGCCTGCCGGAAGGCATCCAGCATTAGCGATCCAGCCAGACCCACAAGTATGACGTCCCGGCTCCACCGGGAAACTCCGCTGGCAATTGCTTCCGCCAGCGCGCGATTCCTCGCAGCCTGGTTGTAGAGTGCGCCATGCGGCTTGACGTGCGTCAAACTGACGCCGAAACCGGCGGCAATTTCCCCAAGTGCTCGCACTTGTTCGAACACGGAGTCGGCGATTGTTTCCGCCGGCAGCGACAACTCCAACCGGCCAAAATTCCCACGATCCGGATAGCCTGGATGCGCCCCGATAGCCAGATTCCAATGAAGCGCCTGCTCAATGGTTGTTTTCATCGAGCTTACGTCGCCCGCATGTCCCCCGCACGCCACGTTTGCCGACGTCAGGAATGGCATCAACGATTCTTGGCTGCCGTCATTGACGGTTTCCGGCACTTCGCCCATATCGCAATTCAGATCCATGCGGCTCATTCCAGAATCAACTCCTCGGATGCCAGCAGTTTCTCCTGTTCAATCAGCAACGATCGTGCGGTTTCCAACTCGATTTGTTCAAATCGTATCTCATCCCGCGGGCGGAGCTGTCCGATGCGGCGAAAATCCGCGCAAATCACATTTGCGATTATTGGATATCCGCCCGTGGTCTGTTGTTCCACAAAAATGATGATGGGCAAGCCTTCGGGCGGCACCTGTACGGCGCCAAGCGAAACGCCCTCGGTTATCATCTGTTCGGCGCCCGCGCGCAATATCGGCGCGCCTTCCAGTCGAAGACCCATCCGATTGGATTCCTCGCCGACGCGAAACGCGGCCGCATCAAACGCGCGTTGGGATGACTCGGGAAACCAATCCCACTGCGGCCCTCGGGTGACCCGCAAGGCGCCACGCGGCGATAAGCAATCCCGCACTCGCGGACCAATGGTTCTTTTGCGGTAGGATTTGGTCGCGGACCCAATCTCCAGAACGTCTCCTTTTCTAAGTGGTCTGCCCTCGAATCCTCCGATGCGGCTCAAGATGTGTGTTGACGCGCTCCCCAGAAAAGAAGGCACAACGATTCCGCCTTGAACGCATAAATAACAGCGCGCTCCTGAACGCGTAGCGCCCAGGCGAAGTGTTTGGCCCGGCCGAACCTCGACTGACGTCCAAAGTTCGACGGTTGCATCATCGATACTCGCCCCGAAATCGGAGCCGGTGAGTGCCACGACAGCGGCCTCGGGAAAATGGAATGTTCCGCCGAGCAGCGTCATCTCCAGACCAGCCGCGCTCTCGGAATTAGCGACCAGGCGATTTCCGAGGCGTAACGAAATCGGATCGGCAGCCCCGGAAGGTGAAACGCCCAGGGGCCCAAAACCTTCTCGCCCCAGATCCTGTACCGTGGTGAGCAGGCCCGGCGCTTGGACGTGGATGAAACTCACGCATTCTCCAGCGCTGTGAATCGAGCACTCGAAATCGAAGTGAAGCGCACGCGGTCTCCGATGGAGAAAAAACTCATGTTGTCTCGGTCCTTGCGGAACATCTCACTGGGAGTTCGCCCGATCAGTCTCCAGCCACCAGGAATGGCAATCGGATACACGCCAGTCTGTTTACCCGCAATCCCCACGCTACCCGGCGGCACGCTTCGGCGCGGCCGAGCCAGGCGCGGCGTCGCCAGAGCTTCCGGCAATTCACCGAGATACGCGAAGCCGGGAACGAAACCGAGAAAGTAGACGACATACGTAACCGACGCGTGCAACTCGATTGCCTGAGCGGGTGTCATTCCGTGCAGTGCAGCTACCTCGTTCAAATCGGGTCCGAACTCACCGCCGTAGCAGACGGGGATTTCCAATTGCCGCGGATCTGGGAGACGCACGTCCTCCAGCCGAAAGAGATAGCCTCGCAGAATCGCTTCTAGTTCGCTGTGGGTCAACCTCAACGCATCGAAGTTGATCAGAAGAGAACAATACGCAGGATTAAGGTTGCGAACGCCGGCAATGGGTTCTGATTCGAGCAGGCGCAGCAGTCGCCTCACCTGTTGATTGCTATAAATTGTGATTTCGTGGCCAAAGCGCACCAGGAGTGATCGATCGCTCGCCGGTTGAAATCGCGCCACTTCAGTCATGGGAGTCAGCAATTTACGGGAGTATACAGCACGCGGGATTCTAATTGGTGAGAGCGCCGCAGTGTCTCGGCGGTGCGCTTCGCGCAAAAGGTCGGTTTGTTCCGAACCTCAAATACAATTTTCGCTTTGTCGGGTATCGAACAGAGATTCCATACCCCGTCAGATAGTCTTGCAGTCCCACTATGGAGAAGGCGAGACTCCCACTCATACTCATCCTGTTGTGCCTGACTCCTGTCGGCTGTTCCAAACTATGGCGTAAGACTGCGTTGGTTTATTTCGGCTTTGATGATCCCTCGGGAAAATCGGAAGAAGTGACTGAGTTGGTCAAGACTTGGTCAAGTAGCCCGCCTTGCCCTTACTGGCGCGTAACCACCGATCCGAAGTCAGCGGACTACCGCGTGTTGGTTGGTGACGTGGCTGTGACCATTGTTGATCGCCAAGGCCAGGTCATCTATAGCGGCGGGCAGGGCGTGATGTACGCCAACGGCAACACCGATGGCAGCGGCATCAATATCTGCAAACTGACCGGTGAGTGATGCAAGGGCGCATGGCGTCCGGGACCGAGGCGCACCCGGTCAAGTTTCTGGCACGCTGGTAATTCAAGGTGGTACCATCGCGCCGACCCAACATGAGCGGCCCGCGCTCTCTTTCCGTGTCGTTTCTCGTGATCCTGTTTTCAGGCTTGTTCCTGCCTGCGGCCGGGCAATCCCAGCCTGCTTCGCCACCCACTGTCGTGCTGCATGCGGCGCACTTGCTCGACATCCGGAACGGACGCGTAGTGACGCCGGGCGAAGTGCTCGTGCAGGGCGGCCGAATCGCCGAAGCCGGTCCGGTGGTCAAGCATCCGGAGGGCGCCGAAGTCATCGATCTCGGCGATCGGACGTTGCTGCCGGGACTGATCGACGCCCACGTACATCTGTTCTTGCATCCCGGCGCTGAGGATCTGCAAACCGTGCAGGAATCGGTGCCGCAGCGCACGATCGCGGCCACTCTCGCCGCGCGCGCTGACCTCATGGCGGGTTTCACCGCCGAGCGCGATATGGGCACCGAAGGCGCCGGCTCAGCCGATACCGCCGTCCGCGACGCAATCAACGAAGGACGCATTCCGGGGCCGCGCCTGCGTATCAGCGGCAACGCCATCAACATCCTCGGTGGACACGAAGATGCCATCGGCTACAACCCCGCACAGCACGTTCTGCCCAATGCCGATTACGCGAACACTGCTGCCGAGTTGGTGGCCGTTATGCGCCAGCAATATAAGGAAGGCGCGGACTTCACCAAGATTTACGAAACCGGCTCGGATACCGTGCGCGATGGGAGGGCCTCGACGGTTTACCAGTACACGGAGGCGGAACTGGCTGCCGCAGTCCAGGAGGCAGCGCGCGTGGGCCGGCGTGTCGCCGTGCACGCCACGGGCGAACCCGGAACGCTTTTCGCCGCGCAAGCGGGAGTCGTTTCCATCGATCACGCCAACCAGTTGGGCGATGAAACCATGCGCCTGATGCGCGAGAAGCAGATCTATGCCGTACCAACCTTCGCCATCTTCGAGTATTTTGCTGACAACGCAACCGTGCCCGCGCAGATAGCGCGTGAGCGCCAATTGCTCGATCTCAAGGTGCAGGACTTCCGCAGGCAGGTTGCGGCGGGCGTGCCGATGGCGGTGGGTTCTGACGTTGGGCCATTTCCTCACGGCACCCAAGCGCGGGAGTTTGAACTAATGGTGAAGCACGGAATGACTCCTCTGGCCACCCTCCAGGCTGATCTGTTGAATGGTGCGAAGCTGCTCGGATGGGAAGGACAAATCGGAGCGCTGGAGCCAGGCTATATGGCCGATATCATCGCGGTGGCCGGCGATCCGCTACAGGACGTCAGCACGCTTCAGAATGTTTCGTTCGTAATGAAGGACGGGATCATTTACAAGAAATAGGCGAAGAGGTCCCCGGCCAGGTTATCGGGATGCCTCTCTATTTCTGAGAGTGATCCTGAATCTTTCGGCGTCACTCCTTCGAGACTTTAATCGTCATCGTTCCGTCTGTGCCGACCACGCCACGCATCATGCCGTTGGTATTGAAGATCATGGCGATATGGCCCTGGTGATCAAGGCCAATGATTCCGCCGTCCCCATGCTGCGCGACGAGCTCTTTCATCACCACGTCGTTCGCCGCCTCCTCCAACGAGACGTGAAGGTATCTCACGCGCGCGCAGATATCAGCGGCGACCACATTGCGTATGAAAAATTCGCCGATACCGGTCGCGGAAATCGCGCAACTGTCGTTGTTGGCGTAGGTACCTGCTCCGATCAGCGGAGAGTCACCCACTCGTCCGGGCATTTTCAGCGTCGTGCCGCCGGTCGAGGTCCCGGCCGCCAGGTTACCCGCTTGATCGAGTGCCACGGCCCCGACGGTTCCATGCACGTCGTTTTGAATTAGTAGCGCAGACTTGCCTTTTGCGTCGGCCGTCTTGAGGTCCTGGTAGCGTTTCCATTCGCGCTCGTTGAAGAAATAATAGGGCGACACCAACTCGATCCCCTGAGATTTGGCGAATTGTTCGGCGCCGTCGCCGACGAGCAGGACATGAGGAGTCTTCTCCATGACCAGCCGAGCGAGGCTGATCGGGTTCGCAATGTGTCTGACCGCAGCGACCGCCCCGGCACTGAGGGTACGACCGTCCATGATCGCGGAATCAAGCTCGGGTATTCCGTCA
>Ga0182015_10002062_pt1 | contig 25084 bp, 25 predicted proteins | sample 712P3MmetaG_FD_120478 | JGI IMG/M metagenome (GOLD analysis project Ga0182015, IMG submission 120478) | Permafrost microbial communities from Stordalen Mire, Sweden - 712P3M metaG | ecosystem: Environmental > Terrestrial > Soil > Wetlands > Permafrost | place: Sweden: Stordalen | collected...
CTCCCCTTTTTCTTTCTCACCCCGATCAACTTTACTTGCTGTTACCGCCGCTGCCGTCCATGGCGGCTGTCTCCTGGCCAATTGCGAGTGCGTATTTCTTCCCACTGAAGTGAATTTCAGACAGCGACTTGCTGCCGTCGTCATTGCTCTTAATTACCGCGGAGTTGCTGTTTGGTACTTGATTGAGATCGATGACCCGGGCGGGAGTTGTGGCTACAACCTTCTTGCCTTGCATGATGCTCAACTCGACGTTCGGACCGCTGCCATCCCATTTCACCGAGTAATCGCCCGCGGGCAATTGCTTGCCGCTTACGGTGGCCGGATCGATTAGTTGTACGGAACCTTTGTTAGAGGCCGCGAAGGCGCCTGTTGCCAGCAGCAAAGCCAGTCCCAGTAGCAACCCCTTAGAAAACTTTGCAAATTTCATAAGCTCCTTTTTCTTTCCCGAAAGCGTCGGGAACCGGTTCTGGGCGGCCTGGACTCGCTTCCACGAAAACCTTGCGTTTTCCGGTGAAAGCCTTACAATGCTGCAGCGGGGTTAAGGAGAAAGCGCGTGGCCGCAAGACCGCGGGCTATCTGCTGCAGGGATTGCGCTCACCTGGGCCGCCAAACCGAGATTGAGCCAGTCCCTTAACCCCTGAATTGTTTTTGTACTCCGAGTGAGCAACTCACCCGCGCCCTTTTCACTCTCCGTGTGAATATACGTTCTTCGATGTTTCAAAGTTCCCTGTAGTTTCAGATTGCAATTACCAACTTGGACGCTTGAGGAGCAGGGTCGTTAGCAAGCGATCGAGTGCGGGAGTCGCCACAGCTCTCACGTGTTCTGTTAAGAGCAAGGAATTTTACGAGCTTTCACAAAAATTCATGAAACATCATCAATTCGCAGTAATGATCGATGTCAATTTTCGCAGCGAGAAGACGGAGTGCAAGCGGTTGTGTCAAGCATTGATGTCTTGGCGAGAGCGGGTACGCTGGGCTTAGCAGTTTGCGAAAAAATTCGTATCCGCGTCCAGGATTTGAAAGGGCGCGGCTTGCCGTGCCCCTTTAAGACTCCGGCGCCTGGAAGATTTTTCGCAAGCTGGTTAGTCGATTTCCAAAACTACTTTGCCAAAGTTCTTTCCTTCGGATAACAATCGGTACGCTTCGGTGGCCTTCTCCATTGGCAGCACATGTCCGATTACTGGACGCAGGTGGCCCCGCGACATCCAACTGGAAAGTTGTTTCCATGCCTGGCTCATGAGTTCCGCTTTGGCGGAGAGATATGTCAACCACAATCCGTGGACGCTGGCGCCCTTGGCATAAAGGATTCTGGTATCCAATTCCGGTTTTTGCCCCGAGGCGCTTCCGTACACGATCGCCCGTCCGAAATCGCGCAAGCAGCGAACGCTCTTGGTAGTGTGCTCGCCGCCCAACATTTCGAATACTGCGTCCACACCCTCGCCGTGAGTGAGGTCTTTGATTGCCTCTTCGTAATCGCGCTGCTTGTAATTGATCCCGTGCTGCAATCCGAGTTCTTTCACTCGCGCGAGCTTTTCCTCGGAAGAAGAAGTCCCGTACATTTCGATGCCGAGCAGTTTTCCAATCTGCACGGCGGCTGTTCCCACGCCTCCAGCTACGGCATGGATGAGTACGCTTTGCCTGCCGCCAGCAGCCGGATTGTGCTCTCCAATGAATCCCGCCTTCCAGAGCGCGAAGTACGCCGTGAAATAATTTACCGGGAACGCGGCGCCTTCTTCGGCGCTCCAGTCGTCGGGAACCGGCCACAATAGTTCGGATCGTGCGGCAACCAGATCGGCGAACGCTCCCCACTGCGTATAGCCCATTACCCTGCGACCGTCAGTTTCCCTTTTGCCGCAAAACTCCCGGCCCGCCACCAGCGGAGGTTTCGGCGTGCCTGGGTATCCTCCCTGGGTGGTCATGACGTCGGCGAAGTTCAAGCCGCCGGCCCCAACCCGAATCAATTCCTGTCCGGGACTGGGCACCGGATCAGCAACTTCTCGTACCGCAAGGACTTCTGGTCCTCCCAGACGAGCAATGACGACGGCTTTCATAAGCTGACATTCTACAGCAGGTCCCAAAACGCCACCCCTTCGAGTAATACATCACCCGAGGCTGTGACTTGAGTAATCGCGAACGCTTCGGCCTGGGTATATACTTCCACTGGAATATCTGTATTTGGTAACTGTCTAGATTTTGGACGTAAGCGGAGCAGTTTATAGCGGTCTCATTTATAGGCTCCGCATAGATCACTGGCCGCAATAGCTTGAGCAGTCGGCGGCGAGTGCGGAACACCACGTGCAACCGTGGCTTCCGAGGAGGAGCGTACGTGGACTTAATAATGGTCCGTCTTTTATTCGTGGTTTTTGTCGCTGTTACTTGCTATCTGATTCAACCTTTTGGTCTTTCTCCTAAATTGGATGCCGGAGTCGGCGCGCTGCTGGGCATTGCCGTTGTCACCTTCGAGTGGCGATTGCGCCTGGTGAGCTTGAAGCGTCTGATTGGAGCCGCCATTGGCAGTGTGCTAGGCATTTTTGGCGCCTACCTGTTTGCCCTGGTGATCCGCAACAGCATTCCCGCGGGGCATACCCAGAGCTTCCTGCAAATCATGGTTATGCTCTTGATGGCGTACGTTGGCTTGATTGTCGGCGCCAACAAGGGCGACTTGCTCAATCTGGCCGCACTCGGAGGGATTTTCGGCGGCGAGAAACAATCGCGAAAGAGTTTCAAAATTCTGGATACCAGCGTAATTATCGATGGACGCATTGCCGACATCGCCGAAACCGGCTTCCTCGATGGCGTAATCGTGGCTCCGCAGTTCGTCTTGCGTGAACTGCAATTGGTAGCCGATTCGGCCGATTCGCTCAAGCGCAATCGTGGGCGACGCGGCCTGGACATCTTGCAGCGCCTGCAGAAGATTGCCTCGGTGCAAATACAAATCGTTGAAGACGACTTTCCCGCGGTCCGCGAAGTCGATCTTAAGCTGATCGAACTAGCCAAGCTGTATGAAGGCAAAATTATCACTAACGACTTTAATCTCAATAAAGTCGCGCAGCTGCAAGGCGTCGCGGTGCTAAACATCAACGAATTGGCGAACTCTCTGAAGCCGATTGTGCTGCCGGGCGAGACCATGAAAGTCTTCATCCTGAAAGAAGGGAAGGAATACAACCAGGGCGTCGCCTATTTGGACGATGGCACCATGGTGGTCGTGGACAACGCGCGGAAAATGATTGGCAAGACCATCGACATTTCTGTCACGTCGGTCCTGCAAACTACGGCGGGAAAAATGATCTTTGGCAAGTGGGATGAGCGCTCGGCCCGCACGGAGCCGCGGCCGGCGGTAGTTTTGACCACGGCGACCGCAATCCCTAACGGAGAGCCAAAGAAAACTCCGCCAGTGGTGCTGGAACGCCCAGTGGAGTAGTGGGCGGTGGAGGACGGGCGTCTCGCCCGTCGAGCAGTACACGAGGAACACGTAGCGGCCGACGCCCTCGTCCGCCGAGCGGTGCGAAGCGCCGCAGCTCCGCGACTATCTTCGTGAGTTCCCCCGGACGAGTCCGGGGCTACGTGTGTTTTTACCAGCCTACCTTCTGGCCTTTATTCTGCTCGTCGAGCCACTTCTGCAATGGTGCAAAATATTCGAGCAGTGCTCCCGCGTCCATCTGGCGCTGTCCGGTCAATACTTCTAGCTCGTCAGGCCAAGGTTTGCTTTGTCCCATCGCCAACATCTTGTTGAACTTTGCGCCTGCTTCCTTCGAACCATAGAAGGTGCAGCGGTTCAGCGGTCCGGTGTATCCCGACGCCTGGCACAGGGCGCGATAGAACTGGAACTGAAGAATACGGGCCAGAAAATATCGCGTGTACGGCACGTTGGCGGGAACGTGATACTTGGCGCCGGGATCGAAATCCGCTTCACTGCGCGCCACCGGCGGAGCGACGCCCTGGTATTTAAGCCGAAGATCCCACCATGCCTTGTTGTACTCGGCGGGAGTGACTTCGCCGGAGAATACTTTCCAACGCCACTGATCGATCATCAGACCGAAGGGAAGAAACGCGACTTTATCGAGCGCCTGCTTAAGCAATAACGGAATATCACTGTCAGCGGCGGGAGCTTTGTCCAAGAGTCCAATCGTTCGCAAATATTCTGGCGTGATGGCGAGGGCAATAGTGTCTCCAATTGCCTCGTGGAAGCCGTCGTTTGCGCCGTTCTTGAACAGGTATGGCTGATTCTCATATGCGCGCTGGTACATGTTGTGGCCAAGTTCGTGATGGATAGTGACGAAATCAACATCGCGAATCTGTATGCACATCTTCACCCGCAGATCGTCAAAGTTATCGATGTCCCACGCGCTCGCGTGACAGACCACGTCGCGGTCACGAGGCTTGGTCAAAAGCGAGCGCTCCCAAAAAGTTTCGGGCAAAGGAGCAAATCCCAGCGATTTGTAGAAACCTTCGCCGTAGCGCACCATGCCCTTGGCATCGAGGTGTTGCGCTTGCAAGAGCTGAGTAAGGTCGTAGCCGCTGCTGTTCTCTGGCAGACCGAGAATGGGGAAAACATTGCCCCACTCCTGTGCCCATGGGTTACCGAGCAAATGCGCGGGAATGGGCCCACCTGGCGGAACAATTTGCGGCCCATATTTTTGCACCAACCGCGCCCGAACGTAAGTATGCAGTGAAAGATAGAGCGGCCGGACTTGCTGCCACAGACGTTCTACCTCTGCGCTGAACTGGTCGGGAGGCATGTCGTAGCCCGCACGCCAAAGCGCTCCCGTGTCCTTAAAACCGAGTTCCTGCGCGCCCTGGTTTGAAAGCTGAACAAATCGCGCATAACGCTGCCGCATGGGCGCGCCGACCTTGTGCCATCCCAGCCAGACATCTTTGAGCTCATTGGGGTCGCGGCTTTCTCCCATGATTTTTTCGATGGTGGTGATGTCAAGGCAATCGTCCGGCTTGCGGCAATACTTGCCTTTGCCGTAATCCGCATCGAGCGAGGCTCCGATCTGCGTCATTTCTTTTCGCAGCGCCGGATCTTTCGGAGCCGGGGCCGTCAACGAGAGCCGCAGCAGCAAAAACTTTCGTGCGAGTTCGGGCGGAAGCTGAAGGCCATCAAAACGCTTGGCCTGTTCTATCAACTCCGTGGTGACTGCTGTGAGTTGATCCTGACCGTCGGCCGACAAGGCTTCGGTGTCATCTGTGATGAAGTTCTCCTGCACCCAACTGGCTCGAGCCGCTTTGACCTCGATGTCATTGAGGCGCACTTCGGCCTGGTTCATGAACTGTTCGGCATCGGCCACCGTGGGTTTCGAAGTGGCCTGAGCTTCGATTACGCAGAGCAACAGCGATAACGACAATATGACGCGAGATTTCATTCACTTCCTCCGGTTGAGCATTATGAATGAGTGGACGGGAAATGTCAGGTTCAGTTAACGGGAAGTCGAGCCTTAGCGCCGCCCACGAATAGCCCAGGCTCGGGCGGGCAATTCGATTGCACCGCTGGAATTGGTAGGAATTGAATCGCGCAGACGCTGGCAAATCGCGCTGCGAATAGATTCACCGCGGCTGGCGAGATAGTTGGGAGCAGAACCTTGCCCGGTGAGAAATGGCTGCCAATAGTCATCGAAGCTCGCGAACCGGGTTTTGATATCGAGCGCGCGCACCGTTATGTCTTGCAGGGAAGCGCTTTCGAATAGCTGGCTCAGCGACTCAGGATTGCACATAGGGAAGCGGTGAGCCTGATCGTAAGCCGACGCTTCGGGGTCGACCGCAGCGGCCACGTCCCAGAATCTGCGCAGAAATCGCGCACCCTCGGCGTAATCCCAAACGTAAACAGCGATGACGGCGTCCGGAACCGTGACTCGACGCATCTCCTGTAAGGCAACTTCAGGTTGAGGGATGAAATTCAATCCCAGTCCGCAAACAGCAACGTCGAAACTGGCATCGGCAAAAGCGAAGGCCATAGCATCGCCAGTTTCGAAGCTGGCAGCCGGACTGGCACGGTGGGCACGGGCAAATTCAATCTGATGGGGAGAGGCATCTATCCCCATAACTCGAGCGGGGGCGAAACGCTGAACGATCGCTTCGGTGAGAACACCGCTTCCGCAACAAACATCGAGCCAGCGCAAATTCGACGACGGAGCCAGCCAGATCAAGAACTCGTGCGCCAGCAACTGGCTCCAGCGCCCCATCCAGCGATCATAAGCAGCTCCCGAAGTCCATTTGTCCATATGTGTTGTGTGGGGCGGACGCCCTCGTCCGCCGGCCGAGCGAAGCTCGCCAGTTGTGGTGGCTCCGCGAAAGCATCAGAGCATTAAGGCGAGCTTCGCTCCGCCACAACGGGGGCGTCCGCGCCTAGAGCATTGCTGCCCCAGTACAGATCTTCCATCGCCTGGTGAACCTTCCCCGAAAGCGTCTCCATCTCGCGCAGTGAATATCCCGCAGTCGAAATCGGCTCGCCCACTCGCATTTCCAGCGGTCGCGACTTGATGTGGTAGGTATTCATGGGCAGCAATTCGTAAGTCCCGACGAGCGCGATGGGAACGATATCCGCTTGCGCCTTGATCGCCAGATAAAACGCGCCCGGCATGAACGGTTTGATTTCACCATCCGGCGTACGGCCACCCTCCGGGAAAATCACCAACGGCATCCCGCTTTGCAAACTCTTCACCGCCGAGCGGATGTGGGCGATCGATTGCGTCGGTTTCTGCTGATTAATGCAAACTTGTCCTGAGCGCCGCAGGTGCCATCCGATAATCGGATAGGAGAGCAATTCCTTCTTGAACAAGATTCTGAATTGAAACGGCAAATAAACGTACAGTACCGGAATGTCCAGCGCAGAAGCATGAGTTACCGCGTAAACATGCGGCTTAGAAGTGTCGATCTTCTCCAGGCCAGTGACCGTGACTGGCGAGAGAATCGTCTTCATGATCAGCCACGCCCAGAAGCTTGCGAAACGATGCAGGATGCGACTCTTCTCGCCGAAAAGAGACACGGGAACGGAAGCAATCCCGAGTACGACGGTGTACAACCAGATCAGCGGATCGAAGATGAAATAGGACCGAAGCCGGCTTGGCCACCCATGTTTCTTTACCGGGATAACGGGAGCAGCCTCTTTCGATCCAACCCTGATGCCCGAAGACACATCCACAGATAAGTGCGCGCTCGACTGCGCCTGCTCTCCGACTGATGTACTCAAGTCCTGCATCTACAGTTAAACCTTCACACCCAAGGCCCGCATGGCCTCTCCTACAATGTATATCGACCCGGTTATAACTACTATGCCGTGAGAACCAGCCAGGGAACGGGCCCGGGCCAGTGCCGAGGGCACATCCACTGCATCTTCGATGTCAGTTGCGGTGCGCGCGGCTGCCTCTCGAATCTCGTCCGGCGTGGCCGACCGGGGATTATCGGACCGTGTGGCAATGACCCGCTCGGCAAGAGGGAAAAGGATCTCAGCCATCTCCCCAATGGCTTTATCGCGCATGGCTCCGAAAACGAATGTCATGGGGCGGTCTTCATAAGAGGTGGAAAGCGCGGAGCGCAAGGCCCACGCGCCAGCGGGGTTGTGCGCCACATCGAAGATATACTCCGGTGCGCCACGCTCGGCGGGAATCACCTGGAAACGTCCGGGCCAATGGGTTTGGCGAATGCCCTGTTCGATAGTTTGCGGAGTAATGGAAAATCCCTGATGACCGAGTACTTCTGCCGTGGCAATCGCCAATGCGATGTTACGCAACTGGTGCCGGCCCACCAGGGGGCTCTCCACCAAAATTTCTTGTCCCCTTACCTGTAATGGATAACTCGAAATCGGTCTTGCGTCCGCCACGCCGGTGTACTCGGGGCTATTGGGAGACACCGGCGGCACGTACGGAACCGCGCTCACCACCTGCGCACCCAATTCCATAATCGTATTTCCAATGACGTCATTCGCCCGCGGCTGTTGCGGCAGCGTCACCACAACGCCACCCGGCCGGATAATCCCTGCCTTCTCCCGCGCGATCTCGCTTACGGTGTTGCCCAGAAATTTCTGATGATCGAGCGAAATGTCGGTTATTACGCTCACGCGCGGCTCGACTACGTTGGTCGCGTCCAAACGCCCGCCCATACCTACTTCTAACACCGCCATCTCTACTTTGTTTCGCGCGAAATATTCGAAGGCGATGGCGGTCAGCATCTCGAAAAAACTTGGATGCCACGGCAGTTCACGTTCTTCGACCAAGCGCTCTGCCGTTCGATCGACTACACCATGCAACAAGGCGAAGTCGTCATCGCTGATTTCATCACCGTTGATGCGAATGCGTTCATTGATCCTCACCAGGTGGGGTGAGGTGTAAAGGCCGGTTCGCACTCCCGAGGCTTGCACAATAGAGGCCAGCGTGGCAGCCGTTGAACCCTTGCCATTCGTTCCTGCGATCAGGACAGCGGGGAACTTTCTTTCAGGATGATGCAAAGCTCCCATCAGGACGCGCATGTGCGCCAAATCAAACTTATGCGAGGGCGCGTTCGCCAGTTCGTGACCCAGCGCATACATGCTTGCCAGCGCGGTTTGGTAGGACATAGGGAAGTTATCAGCCGTCAGCTATCAGGTTTTAGATTATCAGTGTGCGGCTAGGATCCAGGAATTGCCTACATGGTCGCAGCCAACGTGGGAGCTGACAACTTGAACGGCATGAATCGCTGGCTGAGAGCTGACGGCTGACAGCTTACGCCGCAGCCATAAATTCCAGCGCGCGCCCGATATACGCCTTCAACTGTTTGCGCGGAACCACCGCGTCCAGCATGCCATGTTCCAGAAGAAACTCACTTCGTTGAAAACCCTGAGGCAGCTTCTGCCGGATGGTCTGCTCGATCACGCGTGGGCCAGCGAATCCGATCAAGGCATCCGGTTCAGCAATGTTCAAATCGCCGAGCATGGCGAAAGATGCGGTAACGCCACCTGTGGTCGGATCGGTCAGCACGGAGATGTATGGCACGCCGGACTCATCTAGGCGCGCTAACGCCGCTGAAATCTTCGCCAGTTGCATCAGGCTGACAACGCCCTCCATCATGCGCGCCCCACCCGAAGCGGAGACAATAATGAGCGGAGCCTTGCTGTCGGTAGCCTGTTCGATAGCCCGCGTAATCATCTCTCCCACCACCGCTCCCATACTGCCGCCGATAAACGAGTACTCCATGGCGCTGACAACCACCGGTCGTCCATTTAGCTTGCCCCGCGCGTTGATGACCGCATCGTTCAGTCCGGTTTCGGACTGCGCCTGCTCTAAGCGTGATGAATAAGGTTTCAGGTCGACAAATTTCAACGGATCGGTCGAAACCAGGTTGGCGTCGAAAACTTCGTACTGATTTTCGTCCAGAAGCTGCGAGAGGCGAGTGCGCGCGTCGATGCGAAAATGTTTGTCGCACTTGGGACAAACATTCATGTTCTCTTCCAAATCTTTTTTCCAGATGATCTGCCGGCAATGTTCACACTTTACCCACAGACCCTCGGTGCGGACTTTCTTCTCACCTGTGGCATCCAATTCGCCAGATTGTCGTTTGAACCAAGGCATAGGAATTTTGTAATTGAGTGATTTTGTAATTTGGTAATTGAGGCTTGTCGCTCGGCCATTCGAAATTACCAAATTTGTTAGTATTCGATTCCTCTCTGCGCCATTACACCCTTTTCATAAGCATGCTTCACCTGGCGCATTTCGGTTACGGTGTCAGCCAGTTCGACAATTGTCGGGTGCGCGTTCCTGCCGGTCAAGATAACATGAACCATCTCCGGTTTCTTTTTCAGGCTCGCGGTCACTTTCTCGGGATCGAGCATACCGTAACTGATCGCATAATTAATTTCGTCGAGGATGACCAAATCCCAACTGCCTGAAGCAATCGCGCGTTCCGCCTCGGCCCATGCCTCTTCGACCATCCTGACGTCTTCAGGATCAGGTTTCTCAGTTCCTACCTTCACGAAGCCGCGGCCCATTTGCTTCATGATGAACTTGTCACCGAACGCCAGCACCGCGTCTAGTTCGCCGTAATGCCATGAACCTTTCAGGAACTGCAGCATGAGGACCCGCATGCCCTGGCCTACGGCTCGCAGCGCCGTTCCCATGGCCGCAGTGGTCTTGCCCTTGCCCGGTCCCGTGTTGACGATAATCAGACCGCGACGGATGTCGTCCATATGTAAGGATGATTGATTGTACCTGTTCGAGGCGCGGCGCGGAGTTCGAAAACGCAAGTGTAGGCGCGGGCGTCCTCGCCCGTGCAGGCGACTAGTGCTCGCAATGCAAGCGACCAGTGCTCTCAATGGTTAGGAAATTTACGGCATGTTAACTACAGGCCGGAGATCAGTCTTTTCAGTTCCGGCGGAAGCAGGTTCTTCTCCCAGCAACTTGGCGGTGATTCGCAGAGCTTCTATTTCCTGTTTAACTCGCACCATATCCTGCTCTTTCATGCGCAACACTTCAACCGGATTTTTCATCGGGGGGAGGCTCCTAATTGGTCACGAACACTTATGCACTCTAAACTGCGAGCTTAAGTAATAAAACATCACAAAGGTACACACTACACATTCTTCAACTCTCAGTGGCCGAGATGATAAGGATGTCCCTTTAGAATTGTGAATGCACGGTAAAGTTGCTCCAGCAAAACCACTCTGGCCAATTCATGCGCAAGGGTCATTTTGCCGAGGGAAAGCACTAGCTTCGCTTCCCGCCGCCCTTCCGTGGTAAATCCGTCCGCGGGTCCGACGGCGAACAATAACGGATTGTTTTCGGAATAGTTTCCAAGAAATACCGCCAACTCTTCCGACGAAAGCTGCTTTCCCCGACTGTCGAGCAGTACCAGCCCGTGTCTCATGGGACGCGCGTCGCGGGCACAGAGCTTCAACAATGCGGACTCGTCTTTCAGCGCCATCCCTTGCGCATCGGCATATCGTGTCAACCGCTTCAAGTATTCGTCAGTCAACGACTGAATGGCAGGCTCTTTGGTTTTGCCGATCCATGCAACTCGGAGCTTCACACCGGGATTTAATCACAGTGGACGCGGAGTGCCCACAGAAATTCAATTAGCAGCAATGCGGGATTGTTAAATCGCGCTAAGAGTTGCTTATCGCCCGCCGGACGCCAGAACTACCACTGCCCCAAATTTAATACTGTCGCCATCGGCATATTGCTGGATCGCGGATATCACTTCGCGGTCGATTTCGCTCCGTTGCTCCGCCGGAACCCGCTGCAATAGCGGAAGAAACGGTGTTGCCACTGCCTGGGCCTGCTCCCAAACTTCTTCTGCGGTTCCGGGCCAGGTCCATGGAAGTGTCGTGGTTTTCTCTTCAATGTTCGCGAACCCTGCCTTGCGCAGTTCCGCAGACAAACTTCCGGGACTGCTAAACTTAAACGGATCTGCCCCGCCTGGAACAAGTACAGAACCTCCCACATGTTTTGCGACAATGCCCATGGTGCTCGACCAATACGGCTGCTCAAACGGTCCCCAGGCCAGAAAACAAGTTCTCGCTCCGGGCTTAAGTACGCGATGCACTTCGCGCAATGCCCTTGCACAATTCTGAAAAAACATCACGCCGAAGCGGCTCGTCACCAGATCGAAACTTTGATGAGGGAACGGTAGCTCGTGCGCGTCCGCTTGCCGGATCGAGAAGTTTGTCAATTTCCGCTGTTGAGCTCGTTCAGCAGCGATCTGCAAAAGCTCGCTGCTTAGATCAAGAGCGGTAACATGACCTGCCGGCCGGACGCGCGAAGCCAAGCTGATGGCCGGTTCGCCGGTGCCGCTCGCCAGATCTAAAACTTTCATTCCAGGTTTTGGCTGTGCGTATTCGACCAGCGCCTCGGTGACGTCGCGCCCCATGGCAGCCGATTTCGCCTTCCATTTTTCGGAAGCAATCAGGCGGTACGAATTTCCCCACTGCGGATTCGAATTGGCATTCATCTCAAAAGCGGCCCGCGGATTTGCACGGATTACGCGGATCAGTTTTTCTCAATTTATCCGTGACATCGGTGAAAATGCGCGGCGGTTTTTCCTAAGCTCGTTTTTTCGCGATACCCCGCGTAGCACTGCGTCTTGTCTTTGCCAGTTCCGACGGCGTCAATCGCTTAGCGGACTTCCATAGCCGCTCCAAATCATAGAACTTGCGCGCCTTTTCCGAGAACACATGCACCACGAAATCGACGTAATCAAGCAGAACCCATTCCGCCTGCTTGTAGCCTTCGATGTGCGTGGGACGCTGCCCGGCCTTCTCCAGTCGTTCCTCGACCTCATCCGAGATCGCCTGGACCTGTCGTGGATTGGTGCCGCTGCATACAATGAAATAATCCGTGAACGCCCCGGATCCCTGTTCCAGCTCTAGAATCGTAATTGCTTCCGCCTGTTTTTCCTGGCAAGCGCTAATGGCTTCGGATACTTGTCGCTTCAAATCACTTTTTTTCATGCAATATTTTTGGTCGTTGGTCGTTGGTCTTTCATTCTAACTGACGCCGGGCTGCGTTAGAGCTGAATCGGTAATTTGCATTTAGCCGGACTGTCGAGAAATGCGAACGGCCGACGACCAACGACTATTTGCTCTGATACAGCCCCATTTTCTTGATGTAGTCGGCAACCGCCGCGTCGACAAACTTTGTCAGTGGCCGTTTGGCGACAACCGCATCTCGAATCGCAGTAGCCGAGACATTTTGATGTACATTTTCGAGCAGGTGCACGGTTGCTCCGGTTAGAACAAGATCGCCCTTTGCTGCTTGCCGGGCGAAGGGTTTGGTTATTTCCGACTTCGGACGCAGCTTTTCAGGCAGCGCATTGGCTACATCCGCCAGTGAATATCCGGGACGGCTGGCCACGATGAATTCGCATTCGTGGAAAAGTGCCTCCGCCTCACGCCAGCCCGCAATTTCTTTGAATGCGTCAATCCCGATGAGAAAAAAAAGCCGATCGCTTTTCTTGAGTGTCGGTTTCAAACGTCGAACTGTGTCGATGCTGTAATTGACGCCGGCGTCAGAGCTCTGTTTTACTTTTTTGCTCTTGATTTCGTCTGCTGCGCCCTCGGCTGGAGCTTCCAGCAACGATGGCCGGAATGCCTTGTGATTCGCGGTCGCGAGCGCGACCATGGCGTAGCGGTGGAAATAAGAAGTGACCGGATGCCGCTGCTTGTGCGGCGGAATGTGCGCCGGGACAAAATGAATGCAGCCCAAGTTGAAGCGCTCTTGCGCTCCACGGGCCAGAGCCATATGTCCGTGGTGAATAGGATCGAAGGTGCCACCGAACAGTCCTATATTCATCTTGTCTAACAATCTGACAACTTGTTGAATGTTATGCCCGTGTAACTCTTGATTCTCGAAATCCGAAATTTCAAGCCTTGATGAAATTCACAGGGCAACCTCGTTGTACATTCAGGCTAACAGTTGAGGCCGTGGTTGTCCTCAAGGCCAGCGCCCACCTGCTAGCAACCACATGAACTCCCGTAACTCGCGGAGTTCTTATTTTGAAACTAAAGTTGACTTAATGCGACTGAAGCTCCCCCTTCTTCGCGCACGCTATATTCCCCCGGCTCGGGCTCCTATCCTCCGGTATGGCGTCGCCGTTCTCAGCATTACGCTAGCTCTGATTCCCGCATTAATGCTGGCTGACGTGGTCGAAAGCCGGTTGGTGGTGTTCGCCGTCGCGATTATGGTTAGTGCCTGGTATGGCGGCTGGAAACCAGGCCTGGTTGCCACTTCTTTCGCACTTACCGTCAGCGCTTATTTTTCTCTCGCCGGAGAACACTCGCCCGCCGAATATCGCAAGGCAATAATACATCTGACGCTGTTTGTTTTTGTGGCACTCTTAATTTGCTCGTTCAATGCCGCGCTGCGTTCAGCGCAAGAGGGCTTGCGGCGGTCGGAAATCAACTTCCGCTCGCTCGTGACCAATGCGCCCTATGGAATTTGCCGGTGCGACTCAGACGGAATTCTGCTCAGCGCCAATCCCGCGCTGGTCGGCATGTTGGGATACGCTTCGCCCACCGAATTGGTGGATGGCAATTTTGCAAACTTATATGCGGACACGCAACAGTGGTTCGTTGTTGCCGACCATTTTCGTTCGTCACAACGCTTCAACGGTCTGATTGCCGATTGGGTGCGCAAAGACGGCATTCCAATCACCGTGCGCCTTTCCGGCCGCACTATTCGCGACGAACGTAATTCAACATTCTTCGAACTGTTTGCCGAGGACGTGACCGAGCATCGCGCGCTTGAACAACAGCTACGTCAAGCCCAGAAAATGGAGGCGGTCGGACGTCTCGCAGGCGGGATCGCGCACGACTTCAACAATTTGTTGATGGTGATTTCGGGATACTGCGAGTTTCTGCTGGAGCGGATCGGCTCAGATCCGGCAGTGCGCGGCCCTGCTCAGGAAATTGCCAATGCCGCAAATCGCGCTACTGCGCTCACTCGCCAGCTTCTGGCTTTCAGCCGCAAACAGATGCTGACTCCCAAAGTCCTCGATTTGAATGCGGTGGTCACGGAAAATTTCAAAATGCTGACCCGCCTTATTGGCGAAGATATCGAGCTGGTCATGGTCCCCGGCAGCGAGTTGGGTGCGGCCAAAGCTGATCCCGGACAGATTGAGCAAGTCATCATGAACCTGGCGGTGAATGCTCGCGACGCCATGCCGCGTGGCGGCAAGCTCACCATTGAAACTGCAAACGTCACGCTCGATGAAACCTATGCTCGTCTGCATCCACCTGCCGAGCCGGGTGAGTACGTGATGCTCTCTATCAGGGACACTGGAGTTGGAATGGATTCGGAAACTCAGAGCCGTATTTTCGAACCGTTCTTCAGTACCAAAGGACCAAAAGGCACGGGGCTTGGCCTTTCCATGGTGTACGGCATTATCAAGCAAAGCGGCGGCTATATCTGGGCGCAAAGCGAACCGGGCAAGGGAACAACTTTCAAAGTCTACTTGCCTCGCGTGAGCGAGACGGGAGATCCCGCTGTGCTGAAACCCGCCGTCACCGCCAAGGAGGTTCAGCAAGGCCGCGAAACTGTTTTGTTAGTCGAGGATGAGGTTACCGTGCTTCGCCTCGCGCGCGAGTACCTGGAACTTCAGGGATACACCGTGATCGATGCCGGAGATCCCGCGACCGCTATTCTAATTTCAAATGCGCACGCCGGCCCCATTCACCTGCTGCTGACCGACGTGGTCATGCCGGGAATGACTGGCCGCGAGCTGGCAAATCATCTTAGCCCGCGCCGGACCGAAATGCGGGTGCTTTATATGTCGGGCTATACGGAAAACGCGATTGGACAAAATGGCACGCTGGACGAAGGAATCACTTTGCTTCAGAAGCCATTCACCCTGCTGACCCTCAAAGCAAAAGTAAGAGAAGTTCTGGACTCTCCACTCCCCAAGGAGGTTTCAATGTCTGCTCGTTTAGCCATGCAAGCCGAGGCCAATCGGCCGATCGCGAAATTGTCGCCGTATCGCGCGCAACGTTTCAATCTTCAATTGCCAATAAAATATCGGCCGCTTGGAGAAAATGATTGGCGGGCCGGCACTACTGAGAACATCAGCCGCTCGGGACTGTTATTCCGCGCGGAAGAAATGCTTCCAGCCAACGTGCAAGTGGAAATAAATCTGGTGCTGCCTGCAGAAATCGCCGGCCTATCGGCCGCGGAGGTCGTATGTCGCGGCGAAGTGGTTCGCACGATGGAAGCGGAAACTCCGTCGATGAACCCTGCTCTCGCCGCGAAGATTCTGCAGTATCACTTTCAGCACGGCGCGCACGTGCTCGAGGCGTGAGCGGCGGTCCCTGAAGACCCAGGTTAGCGTCCCGGAGAACGGACGCTAACCTGGGGCATCAAGCTAAACTCTTTTTTCGCTTTCGCGGCATGATGTCTTCTTTCTCTGCGTGTGTGGGATCTTCCTGAGGCCTGTCGCCAGCAGGCTGACGCCCAATTTCTTCCACTTTGTCGGCCATGGCGTACTTTAACTCTTCAATGCCTTTTCCCGTCACTGCGGAGATCGGAAACAGTTCCAGATTTTGCTTCTTGCAGTAACGTTTCAGCTTTGCCAGCTTGTCTTTATTGGCGACATCGATTTTCGATGCGGCCACAATTACGGGCTTATTCTCTAACCCTGCGCCGAAACTCTTTAGTTCGTCGCTGATTACTTCAAAATCTTTCACGGGATTAGGACGCCCACTTCCATCGGACACATCTATCAGATGTACCAGCAATCGCGTCCGCTCGATGTGCCGCAGGAACTGTGTGCCTAAGCCCGAGCCTGTGTGGGCGCCTTCGATGAGTCCAGGAATATCCGCTACCACGAAGCTGCGTTCTTCTTTGGCTTCGCCGACTGCGACGACGCCGAGATTTGGCTGCAGAGTCGTGAAGGGATAATCGGCAATCTTCGGCCTGGCGGCGGAGATACGTGAGATCAACGTCGACTTTCCGACATTCGGATAACCGACCAGTCCGACATCAGCGAGCAACTTGAGCTCTAGCCGAAAGACGCGCTCTTCGCCGGGTCGTCCCTCTTCGTGCTCGCGTGGCGCCTGATGGGTGGACGTGGCAAAGCGCGCGTTGCCTCGGCCTCCGCGGCCACCATGGGCGATCACCACACGTTCGTCTACGCTCGAAAAATCGTGGACTTTCTCGCCGGTATCGGCGTCGAACACAATTGTTCCCACTGGGACTTTTAACAGAACGTCTTCGCCTTCGCGGCCTTTGCAGTTCGAGCCTTCACCGTGGCGTCCGCGTTGCGCCTTGTATTCAGGATTGAAGCGGAAGTGTACCAGGGTATTATGGCGCTCGCTCGATTCCATGATTACGTCGCCGCCATCACCGCCGTCGCCGCCGGATGGTCCACCTCGCGGAACATATTTCTCCCGCCGAAAAGCGAGGCAGCCGTTGCCGCCATCCCCAGCCTTTACCCGAATTGTGGCTTCATCGATGAACATGGAGATGTTGGACTTCCTTTGTGCACCTCTGTGTCCTTTGTGGTTTACGCCGTTAAAGTAACCACAAAGGACACAGAGGTGCACAAAGGAGAAGTGGAAAATCACCGAACAAAAAAGCCTCGGCCCGAAGGCGAGGCTGTGTGGCGCGGGCGCCCACGCCCGCGAGGTATTAAATCATTACTCCGCGGCGATGGGCTCAACCATCACGTATTTGCCAGACTGCCCGCGGTCCATGAACTTGATCCGGCCGGTGATTTTAGCAAATAGCGTGTCGTCCTTACCGCGACCTACGTTCAGGCCCGGCTTTACTCGCGTGCCCCGCTGCCGCACGATAATGGTTCCGCCGGGAACCAGTTGTCCTCCAAACGCCTTGAAGCCGAGCCGTTGCGCATTTGAGTCGCGACCGTTTCGAGAAGTGCCTTGTCCTTTTTTATGTGCCATAGTGATTTCCGTAGCGCCGGCGTCCCCGCCGGCTGTCGCGAGGGCGTCTCGCCCTCGGTTCATACTATTTCTTCTTTTTCGGAGCGGCTTTTTTCGCCGCCGATTTCTTCGCCGCGGCCTTTTTCTTAGCCGGAGCTTTGTGAGCTTTCGCCACTACTTTTACTTCTTCGGTGTCCGCCGCAACCGTCTTCTTTGCCTGGGCAACTTTCTTGGGAAGTTCGGGAGCCGTAAATTTCTGTCCATCGAACGCAATCTCGGTTATCCGCACGGCAGTGTAGTTCTGACGATGTCCGCGCAATTTCTTGTATTGCTTCTTGCGTTTGTAGTGAAAGACAAGGATTTTCTTCTCGCGGCCTTGTTCGACCACATCGCCCGTCACCAGCGCTCCGGGTTGCGGTTTGCCGATCTGGCCGTCGCCCGCTGAAACCGCCAGCACATCGCCGAATTCAATTTGACCGCCGGTGCCGGTGCCCTGGCTCTCCACCCGAATTACGTCGCCGGGCGCCACCCGGTACTGCTTCCCACCGGCGCGGATGACCGCGTACATGCTTATCTCCTGCAGTTCGGGTCCAGCCGATTTAGTGCGATAGCAACCGTTCATCGCACACTGGCGCGACCTGCTGAACTGATAGATTTCTGTGCTTGCTGCTTTCCGCGTCGGCCTCTTGGCAACGATAGCGGACGGCCCCAGAACGGAACCGCGAGTACAGGCAAACTCAATCATTCTAACGTGCGCTGCGGAGAAGCGTCAAACGCTGACTTATCCGTTGAGCTAGCCAAGCGGACGCGTATATGTGAAACTGTGTTCATGGGAAACAAGAACGCACCAAAGCGCGAGAAGAAAAAGCCGCCGAAAAACAAATAGTTATAACCGGTCGCTATGGCGCCACGTATTGCCATCCCGGTTCCGCATTCTGGCGATCCAGATTATGCTGCGCGTTCGCTTCCACAATACGAGCGGGCCGTCGAAGTCGCTGGAGGCCTGCCGGTTCGTATTCCTCTGGATCAATCATCCGCCGAAATAATGAAGTTGATCGAGCGGTGCGACGCGGTATTGCTGCCGGGAAGTAAAGCTGACGTTGAGCCGGCCAAGTACAGTGCGCAGCGCTCTCCGCAAACAGCGGAGGCGGATTCCGGCCGCGACACAGTCGACTGGATACTTCTGGACGATGCATACCGCACCCATAAGCCGATTCTCGGTATCTGTTATGGATTGCAAAGCCTGAACGTGTACCGCAGCGGTACGCTAATCCAGCACATTGAGTCTCCAGTCAATCATGCTGCAGGACGGACCGTCGCAGTCGCGCACACGGTCGAGGTCGAGCCAGAATCAAAGCTGGGAGAAATTATTCACCGCGCCGAAGTTCCGGTGAATTCCAGTCATCATCAGTCAGCCGATTTAGTCGGCCAGGGGTTGCGCGTGGTCGCCCGGTCTCCGCAAGACGGAATCATCGAAGGGATTGAAGGAACCTCTGCGGATCACTTTGTGCTCGCAGTGCAGTGGCACCCGGAGCGTTCGGTTGATGGGGATGGAGCGTCGCGAGCGATTTTCCAGGCGCTGGTTGATGCTGCGCGTGTCAGACAGGAAAAACGGGAACTCAAGTCGGTCTAAGAACCAGCCACGGAGTTCACGGATCAAATCCGTTGCGAATCTGCGGCTAGCTTTTCTCCAGCAAGACTACAACATTTGCGATCGCGGCATTCTCAGTGCCCAGGCCTTCGGGTGTTTTGGCTTTGAGGCCGACACAATCCACGGATACACCTAGCAACTCAGCCACATGCTCGCGGATGGAAGTGGCGTGCGGGCCGATTTTGGGTTCGGCAAGAATGAGGGTGGAGTCGACGTTGGCCACGGAGTAACCTGCAGTTCGCACTCGCTTCAATGCCTCTCGTAAAAAGACGGCGGAGTCAGCGCCTTTCCACTTTGCATCGGATGGCGGGAACAGCGAACCGATATCAGGTGCAGCCACGGCGCCGAGCAGGGCATCGGTCAGCGCGTGCAAAAGTACATCGCCATCGGAGTGGCCGCCCAGACCTTTGTGATAGTGCAGGGCGATCCCGCCAATTTTGAGGGGAATTCCGGTTTTGAATTCGTGAGAGTCCCAGCCGAAGCCGATTCTCATGCGGCAACTCCGGCCACGGATTTGCACGGATTCGTCTCGCTCTTGTCTTCGGATGGCGAAGTTCTGGGTTTAAGTTTTCGCATTTCGATCAGAACCCCGCCCAAGCGGAGATTGGACGGGGCACCCTCCGGTTCCTACTTCTTCAAATAGAACTCCGCCAACTCCATATCTCCGGGGGCGGTTATTTTTATGTTTCTTGGAGATCCCATGACTACCGCAACTGCGTGGCCAGAGCGCTCGACCAGCGAGGCTTCGTCGGTTCCGGTAAAGCCGTCGGCCGCCGCCTCGTCGAATGCTTTCTTGAGAACGTCGTAGCGGAAGCCTTGCGGGGTTTGCGCCAGCACTATCCGCTCTCGCGGCAACGTTGCTGTGATTAAAGCGCCGTCGGCCGTGCGTTCAACTTGCTTGACTGTATCGACCGCGGGCAGGCCGGCAATCGCGGCGCCGTATTTTTGCGCGGCGCGGATTACCTCGTGGATAATTTCTTCAGTAATGAATGGACGAACCGCATCGTGAACCAGAACGATGTCGTCATCGGCAGCCGAGACCGAGTTCATCGCATTCGCTACCGATTGTTGCCGATGATCGCCGCCTTCGACCAGATGAATGCTTTTCTGCTGAATGTCTTCGGCTTCCTTTTCGAGCCGGGCGCGGAATCCTGCGATTTCATTGACGCGCAAAGCAACATAAATTTCGGCGACCTCTCTGCTGGATGCGAATTGGCGTAGAGTGCGAATCACAATCGGCACGCCGCCTAGTTCGGTGAACTGTTTGGTCGCCGCGGGCTTCTTGCCTTTTAGAACAGGAGCGGATGTCATGCGCGTCCCCAGGCCGGCAGCGGGAATAATTACGATCACCTTCATGGCGGGCTGCAAGTATACGAGGCTGGATGCTTCAGTTCAAATCGCGGTCGTGTTTTATACTGGATAGAACCCTATGGCAGACAGCATTCACATTAAGCTCCCCGACGGGAGTGTGAGGGACGTTCCTAAGGGCAGCACTGCGCTCGACGTTGCCAAGTCGGTTGGGCAGCGGCTCGCCGACGCCGCGCTTGCTGCCAAAACTAATGGCGACCTCATCGATCTCACGCGGCCGCTGGAAAAAGATAGCGATCTGCGCATCTTGACCGAGCGCGATCCTGAGGCTCTTGAGGTTTATCGGCATTCGTCTGCGCATCTGCTGGCGGCGGCGGTTCTGGAGCTTTTTCCTGAGACCAAGCTCGGTCATGGCCCCGCGACCGAAACCGGATTCTTCTACGATTTTTATCGTCCCACTCCGTTTACTCCGGAGGATTTGCAAAAGATCGAAAAGAAGATGCAGGAACTGGTGCAGCAGAATATTCCTTACGCGCGCGAATTTCTGCCTCGCGAGCAGGGACTGGAGGAGTTCAAAAAAGAAGGCGACTTCATGAAGTGTCATTTCATCGAGCAGTTCACCAAGCCCGATGAAAAGATTTCGATTTATCGCACCGGCAAGTTCACTGATTTTTGCCGTGGACCGCATCTGCCTTCGACCGGCAAGATCAAGGCGTTCAAGCTGCTCAGCATCGCCGGCGCTTACTGGCTTGGAGACGAGAAGAATCAGCAACTGCAGCGCATCTACGGAACTTCGTTTTTCTCGAAGAAAGATCTCGATGACTTTCTGAACAAACAGGAGGAAGCGAAGAAGCGCGACCATCGGCTGTTGGGACAGCAGCTTGATTTGTTTTCCATTCAGGAGTTGGCCGGGCCGGGTCTGATCTTCTGGCATCCCAAGGGCGGAATCATCCGCAAAGAGATGGAAGACTGGATGCGCTCCGAGTACATCAAGCGCGGCTATTCGCTGGTGTATACGCCGCATGTGGTGCGGCGGCAGTTGTTTAATGTGTCCGGCCACGAGGGCTACTACTCGCAGAACATGTTTGACTTCATGGAGCTTGACGATGCGGAATATCGCCTAAAGCCCATGAACTGTCCCGGCCACATTCTGATTTACCGGGACTCGCTGAAATCGTATCGTGATCTTCCCGTGCGGCTTGGCGAACTGGGAACGGTTTATCGATATGAACGTTCGGGCGTAATGCATGGGCTGTTGCGGGTGCGCGGCTTTACCCAGGATGATGCCCACATTTTTTGCACTCCGGAGCAGATCGAAGAGGAAATCGTCGGTTGCATGGATTTTGCGCTTGAGGTGCTGAAAGATTTTGGCTTCGATAAATTTCAGACTGAACTCTCCACTTGGGATCCGAACGATCGTAAGAATTTTCTTGGCTCGGAAGAGCAATGGAACCTGGCTAACCGTTCGCTTGAGAACGCGCTGAAACGGCGGAATATCGAGTACAAAATCATTCCTGGCGAAGCTGCGTTTTATGGCCCAAAGATCGACGTTAAGCTGGTGGATGCGATCGGCCGGCTATGGCAGCTTTCGACTATTCAGTTCGACTTCAATCTTCCGCAGCGCTTTGGGTTGGAGTATGTCGCCGAAGATGGATCGCGCAAACAACCGGTAATGGTGCATCGGGCGCTGTTTGGATCGATAGAGCGATTCTTCGGCGTGCTGATCGAGCACTACGCTGGCGCGTTCCCGGTGTGGCTGTCGCCGGTTCAGGCGGTGATGATTCCGATCGCCGAGCGCCATGTCGATTACGCAAACAAAGTGGGTGGTCAGCTCAAAGCCGCCGGAGTACGCGTCGAGGTCGATGCGCGTAACGAAAAGATGAATGCGAAAATTCGGGAGCATGCGATGCAGAAAGTCCCGTTCTTGTTGGTCGTCGGCGATAAAGAGTCTGAGGCGGGGAAAGTCAACGTGCGCACTCGCGGCAAGGAGAAGACCGAAGACATGCCGGCGGCGGAGTTCGTGGAAAAGATAAAAAAGCTGATTGCCGAGAAGAGCCCGACCATTTAGCTCCGGTTATTATCGTCCAGTTATTTTGTCATCCCGAGCGAAGCGAGGGATCTGGGTCTTCCGCCAGGACCTGCAGAAATCCAGATTCCTCGTCGTTTCACTCCTCGGAATGACAGGGTTGTTTAGATCATGCCAACTGACTTTTCTAAGAAGCGTGTGGCCGTTCTGGGTGCGGGAAAGATGGGCGGAATTCTGCTCAAAGCGCTTTTAGAAAAGCGGTGGTTATCTACCAAGACGACCGTTGCCACAGTTCAGCACGAAGAAAAGGCTCGCAATCTTAGCAAGAAATTGGGAATTTCGGTGACGACCGACAACCGGGCGGCGGCACGCTACGCCGACATTATTCTGGTGTGCGTCAAGCCGCAGATTGTCGATCAGGTAATGGAGCAGATTCGCCCTGTCGTCACCAAGAACCAGATCATCATTTCAGTGGCTGCTTCAGTCCTGACCAGCCGCATCGAACGGGTTCTGAAGCGCGCGGTTCCTGTAGTACGTGCCATGCCCAACACGCCTTGCGTGGTTGGGTGCGGAATGACTGCGTTGTGCAAGGGAAAGTTCGCCGCTGCGCAACATCTTGAAATCGCAAGCGCACTGTTCGGTGTGGTGGGCAGAACGGTTGTCGTCGGCGAAAAGCTGATGGACGCCGTGACAGGATTGTCGGCGAGCGGGCCGGCTTACATCTACATCATCCTGGAGTCGCTTGCTGAAGCCGGAGTGAAAGTTGGCTTGCCTCGCGATGTGGCCACTCTGCTTGCGGCGCAAACCACCATGGGCGCGGCGACAGTGGTGCTCGAAACCGGTGACCATCCTGCGTTGCTTAAAGACGCGGTCACCACGCCGGCCGGCTGCACCGTTGACGGCCTTTTGGAGCTCGAAGAGGGCAAGCTGCGCGTCACGTTGATCAAAGCGGTTGTGAAAGCCGCGCAGCGAGCCAAAGAGCTGGCCAATGGCTGATTATTCGATGGAGGCCGGGCGTCCTCGCCCGGAACGTCCATTAGAATCAGCGTGTGATTGTCGGCGTCATTTCTGATACGCATGGCCTGCTACGGCCTGAGGCGTTTGCCGCTCTGCGAGGGTCCGACTACATCATTCATGCGGGTGATGTTGGGGACCCGGAAATTCTAGACAAGCTGGCTGAGATCGCGCCGGTCACCGCGGTTCGCGGGAACGTTGATCACGGGGCGTGGGCGCAAAAATTGCCGGCTACGAATGTGCTCGAGATTGGTGAAGTCTCAATCTACGTATTGCACAGTCTTCAGGAACTCGACGTGAAGCCGGAGGCAGCGAAGTTTGCAGCGGTGGTTTACGGTCACAGCCACGTTCCCAAACAAGAGATGAAGAATGGCGTGCTATATTTCAATCCTGGCAGCGCGGGGCCTCGGCGATTCAAGCTGCCAGTAAGCGTGGGCCGGCTAACCATCGAGGCCGGCGAGATTAAAGCAAAGATCCTTTTGCTCGAAACGAACACGTAAGCCCGGATCCCCGTCTTGGCGGTGAGCAAAGCTCACACGGTTGTCGCGGTCCGCTACAATCTCCGAGGTGTCCATTCAATTCCAGATCGAAGCTCGATGTGGCTCAGCGCGCGCCGGCCGGTTGATCACACCTCACGGTGAAATCGAAACACCGGTGTTCATGCCGGTCGGCACACTGGCCTCGGTCAAGGGCATTCCGCAGGATGTTCTCGAAGAGCTTGGAGTTCAGATACTTCTCGGAAATACTTATCACCTTTATCTCAGGCCGGGAGTCGAGCAGGTGCGAAAGCTGGGCGGTTTGCATCGGTTCATGGCGTGGCCGCGGGCGATCCTTACCGACTCGGGTGGGTTCCAGGTATTCAGTCTTAATGAACTGCGAAAAGTTACTGAGGATGGTGTGACGTTCCGTTCGCATCTGGATGGGTCTTCGCATTTTCTCAGTCCGGAGAGTGCGATGCAGGCGCAGATTAGCCTGGGTGCGGACATTATGATGGCTTTCGATGAGTGCACCGAGTATCCAGCGGATCCGCGGCGAATGCGGGAGTCGATGGAACTTACATTGCGTTGGGCGGAGCGGAGCAAGAAGTATTTCGAGGAGCATAAAGCCGAAGTGCCATGGGCGAAAAATCGCGTAGCCCCGGACGCCTCGTCCGGGGGGAAAGCAAAGGCTGCTGATAAGAGCGATCATTTTGCGAGCTACACGGGCGAGGGTGCCCGCGCCAGACAGGCGGCTGCCGGGCTTTGCTCGTCCAGACAGCCGCGGGCGGCTGTCTCCACACAAGAGGAGGCGACGCAAGCTCTATTTGGCATTGTGCAGGGGGGGATGGATCGGCAACTTCGGAAGGAATCAGCGGAGCGGACTATCGGCATCGGCTTTCCTGGTTACGCTATTGGCGGGCTCAGCGTGGGCGAACCGCGGCCGCTCACCCGCGAAGTTGTCGAATCCACGATTGAACATCTGCCCGCCGACAAGCCTCGTTACCTCATGGGAGTGGGCACGCCGGAGGAGATTGTTGCATACGCCAAGCTCGGCATCGATATGATGGATTGTGTCTTGCCCACGCGGGCTGCGCGGCATGGATTGCTGTTTACATCCGAGGGTAAAATCTCTATCAAGCAGGCGCGCTACGCAGGCGACGATTCTGCGCTCGATCCAAATTGTGGGTGCAGAGTCTGCCAGCGCTACTCGCGAGCTTATCTGCGGCATCTTTATGCTGCGAACGAGGTGTTGGCGCAGGTCTTAAATACCA
>Ga0182015_10002063_pt1 | contig 25078 bp, 24 predicted proteins | sample 712P3MmetaG_FD_120478 | JGI IMG/M metagenome (GOLD analysis project Ga0182015, IMG submission 120478) | Permafrost microbial communities from Stordalen Mire, Sweden - 712P3M metaG | ecosystem: Environmental > Terrestrial > Soil > Wetlands > Permafrost | place: Sweden: Stordalen | collected...
AGTCCGATTCGATCGGCCAACTCGTCGTTCGACGGCTCGGCGAGGAATGTGCCGTCGGGAAAGACGATCGTGGGGATGATCCGCTTGCCGTCGTTGCGCGCTTCGACCTCGGCGGTCTTCTCGGGGGACTCCTCGAGATCGACCCACTCGTAGGCGACGCGGTGCGAGGCGAGGAACTGCTTGGCGCGTCGACAGTCCGGGCACCAGCTCGCGCCGTAGACGATGATGGGTGCTTGAGTTGACGCCATCGGATTGGCCTCTCAGTCGTCGGAACGGTATTGACGGAACAGGTTGACGAGGCCCTCGACGACGTCGCTCGGCAGATCGTCGGGGCCGACCTTGCCGCTGGCGGCGATCGTCGCGCGCATCTGCTCGAGGTAGGCCGTGCAGGCGTCGCACTCGGCCAGGTGCTTCTCGAGGCGCCGGCGCTGACGTCGTGACAGGGTGCCGTCGAGGTAGTCGCTCGCGAGCTCGACGGCGTCGCGACACACGAGAGGTGACGGCAGCAACTTCATATCTTCGATCCCTTCACGGCCTCTTCGACGATCTCTCGAACACGAGCGCGGCCTCGGTGCAAAATCACTCGCACGTTCGCTTCGCTCAGCCCGAGAAGTGTGGCCACCTCCTGCGTAGATAGTCCTTCGACGTCGCGAAGCGTTACGACCGCCTGCTGGGGCTCACCCAATTCGTCGATCGCGTGACGGACGGCGTTCAAGAGCGCCGAGTTGTCGAGTCGAGTGTCGATCGCGTCGGTGAAGGGCACGGGCGGGTCACTCCAAAAGCCGCCCTGGTCGAATCGGTGGGCCGACACGCTCGGGCCCGACTCATTCGGGTCGACCGGAATCGACCGGTGCTCTTTCACGCCCGACGTGCGGGCCCGGTTGACGCAGATCCGCAACAGCCAGGTCTTGAAGGAGCTGCGGCCTTCGAACTTCTCGATGCCCTTCAAGACGGCGATCCACGTGTCCTGGGCGACGTCTTCGGCACTGGCCGCGCTCGCCACGTAGTAGCGCGACACCTTCACGAGTGTCGGGTGATAGCGCCGAACCAGTTCGGTGAACGCCGACTCGTCGCCCCCGAGCAGGCGTGCCAAGAGCTCGACGTCGTCCACGTGAAGAACGCTACCCGGCGAGGTTTCTCCGTGTGCGTGCGCTCGTCGCTTCGGGCTCTCCGGAATGCCCGAAGGCTCGCCAGTTCCTCGCTCGGCGCCACGAGGCGGCGACCGCGGGGCTAGAGCCCCGCGGTCGCCGTCACATCAGGTATTTGTCGCTCAACTAATGGCGAGTCCCTCCGAGGCGACGGGGATGTTGAAGATCGTCTCGATCGGGCTGAGTGATCCATTGGCGCCGATGGCGAACGCGTCAATCGTGCCCGCGCCACCGCTCTCGACGTAGAAGAACTTCCCGTCGGGCGAGACCACGGAGTCAGTCGTCCCGGCGTGGGCCGTCGCCGCGGTGGCGTTCACGAGGACGGGTGCCCCGGACGAGTTCTCCGTGAATGAACTGACGGTGCCACTGCCGGCGTTCGAGCCGAAGTAGAAGCCGTTCGCTCCCGAGATCCAGCACAACGCCATAGCGCCGTCAGTGACGGTGCCGATCGAGCTGAGCGAACCGTTCGAATTGACGCGGTAGGTCGTTACCGAGCTCATCCCTGCTTCGGTCGCCACGACGTTACCGGCCGCGTCGAAGACGAAGGAGAACGGGAGGGCGTTGACCGAGGCCGTGACGACGGGCGCCGCACCGAGTGCGCCGTTCACGCCGACCGAGAACACGTCGTAGGAGTTCGTCGACAACTTGGTTGTGACGATGAGGTGCTGGCCGTTCGGGGTGTAGCCCACTTGACCGGGACCGTGGTGGAAGTCCGGGAGCGTCGCGTTCGACAGTTCGAGCGAGCGCACCTGACCGGCGAGCGGGAAGAGGTGACCGTTGAACCACCCGAACTCGGCCACCGAACCGGCGCCGCCGGCGTTCAACACGGTGACGAGATTACCGCTCGTCGCGATCGAGTCGGGAAAGAGTCCGCCGCTCGGGAGTTGCTGCTCGAAGTACAGATGCGTGCCCTGGACCGCGAAGACCGTCACCGTGTCGCTGCCGGGGTTCGTCGCGATGAGGTTCGCGCCGTGGTTCGCGAGCACGAGTCCGTCCTGGCTCGCGAGGGGATCGGCCGTCGCGCCCGCGCTCGTCGCGCCGAGGCCACCCGTCGCGTAGCGACCGGAGTACGAGATGGTGCCGTCACTCGACTGTCGGTAGCTGAGCACGCTGTTGCCCGCGGTGGCGTCGGTCTCGACGAAGAGCGCGCTGTGCGGTCCGTGCTCGCCGAAGAAGTGCGGTGTCGCCGCGCCCGCGGTGGCGGAAATTGTGACGCCGAGTCCGAGCGCCAACACGCCCGCGCTCGCCGCACGAAGTGGATTGCGTAGTTTCATGAGTTTCTCCTTGGTTGGGCATCAGTGCCACCTATGCAGTCCCGCGTTGCGCCTTCGCGTTACAGATCTGTCGAGAAAGGTTCGTCGCGCGACGATGCCCCGGCCGAAGTGGTCGGGACATCGCTGTGTGGGTTGGAGATTTTGGCGGAGGGAGTGGGATTTGAACCCACGGTGGGCAAGCCCACGCCGGTTTTCAAGACCGGTACATTCGGCCGCTCTGTCATCCCTCCGAAGGAGACCTTAGTTGACGACTACTTCTTCTTCTTATGGAGACGGTGACGTGCCGCGACGTCGAGCACGGCCTTTCGCAGTCGCACCGACTGCGGTGTGACCTCGACGGCCTCGTCATCGGCGATGAATTCGAGCGCCTGCTCGAGCGAGAAGATCGTGGGCGGGGCGATTCGTTCGGTGTTGTCACTGCCCGAGGCGCGCATGTTGGTGAGTTTCTTCTCTTTCGTCGGGTTCACGTTCATCTCGTCCGAACGAGAGTTCTCCCCGACGATCATGCCCTCGTAGACCTCGACGCCGGGTCCCACGAACAAGACGCCACGCTGTTCGAGGTCGAGCAGGGCGTTGCCCGTCGTGTCACCGCGCCGGTCGGCGACGAGTACGCCGTTCTGACGGAGCCGGATGTCGCCGAACCACGGCGCGTAGCCGTCGAAGTTCGAGTGCATGATGCCCGAGCCGCGCGTCTCGGTCATGAATTCGGTGCGCATCCCCACGAGTCCGCGCGCGGGGATCCGCCACTCGAGGCGGACCCAACCGGTGCCGTGATTCACCATGTCGGTCATCGTGCCCTTGCGCGTGGCGAGGAGCGTCGTCACGTTGCCCACGAACTCCTCGGGCACGTCGATCGTGACGTGTTCGACCGGTTCGTGGAGTTTCCCGTCGACGGCCTTCGTCACGACCTGGGGCTTGCCGACGGTCAACTCGAATCCCTCGCGACGCATGGTCTCGATCAGTACCGCCAGTTGCAACTCGCCGCGTCCCTGGACCTCCCACGAGTCGGGACGTTCGGTGTTGAGTACGCGCAGCGCGACGTTGCCCACCAGTTCGCGGTCCAAGCGGTCCTTCACCATGCGCGCCGTGAGCAACTTGCCTTCGGTCCCGGCGAGCGGTGACGTGTTGATGCCGATCGTCATCGACAGGCTCGGCTCGTCCACGTGCAGCGGTTCGAGAGCGATGGGGTTCTCCGGGTCGGCCAGGGTCTCGCCGATCGTGATGTCCTCGAAACCGGCGACCGCGACGATGTCGCCGGGCCCGGCGCTCTGGGCCGGGATGCGCTCGAGCGCTTCGGTGATGAAGAGTTCGGTGATCTTGGCGTGCTCGATCGTGCCGTCGATGCGACACCACGCGACGCGTTGGCCGCGCTCGAGGTTGCCGTTCATGACCCGACAGAGCGCCAGTCGGCCCAGGTACGGGGAGGCGTCGAGGTTGCACACCAGCGCCTGGAGTCCGTGACCCTCTTCGTACTCCGGGGCCGGGACGAAGTCAGCGATCGTCTGGAAGAGCGGCGTCAGGTCGCCCGAGGTGTCGTTCACGTCGAGCGAGGCCCAACCCTGGCGCGCACTCGCGTAGAGGATGGGGAACGAGATCTGGTGTTCGTCGGCGTCTAAGTCGAGAAAGAGGTTCTCCACTTCTTCGACGACCTCCTTGATGCGCGCGTCGGGGCGGTCGACCTTGTTGATGACGAGAACGACCGGGAGGCGCTTCTCCAGGGTCTTGCGCAGCACGAAACGGGTCTGGGGCAGGGGGCCTTCAGCCGCGTCGACCAGCAAGATGACGGCGTCAACCATCGCCAGCCCGCGCTCGACCTCGCCGCCAAAGTCGGCGTGACCAGGCGTGTCGATGATGTTGATCGTGAGGTCGTTCCACTTGACCGCGGTGTTCTTGGCGAGGATGGTGATGCCCTTTTCGCGCTCGAGGTCGCCCGAGTCCATCACCCGGTCCGTCAACTCCTCGTGGGCCGTGAACGAGCCGGTTTGGCGCAGCATTTTGTCCACCAGGGTGGTTTTTCCGTGGTCCACGTGGGCGATAATCGCGATATTTCTAAGGGAAGTTCTCAAGGTCATGACCCATCAAGGCTACTCGGGTGGCCCTCGATTCAGAACCTAGGCCGCGAGGAGTACGCCTCGACGTCGTTGCGCGACGGCGGTGCGGACCAGATCGCGCGCGCCGGCGCGGAGGTCGCTCATCGTGCCGTCGACCGAGAGACAGACGCCCGCCTCGGGCCAGAGCCCGATATAGCGCACCGGCGCGACGCCGTCGTGGTCGGCCAACGCCTCCACCGTGAGATCGGCGCGAAGTCCGGGCCCCGCGCTCTTGCCCGGTGCGCCACTGCGCACCCGAACGATGGTCCGCGTTCCCTCACCGCGCACGATGAGGTCTCGACGAGCGCGAAGCGTCGTGCGCGCCGAGGCGACGTCGTAGTAGGCGTCGCTCGCCGGGATCTCCCACGGGAACTCCAGCCACTGCGAGATCTCCTGGAGCTGCGTCGCCCAGTTGACGGCCTCGGCCGTCACGAGTCCGATGACCGGATGCGGCGCCGAGGCCAGCCAGTTCGACAGCGAGCCGCGTCTGGCGTAGCCCGACGTGGCGCGCAGCATCTGGTCGCCCAACTCGTCACGCACGGCGTCGCGCACCGACACCGTCTGGCTCGCCATACGGCGGAGGGAGGCGTTGCCGAGGGCGCGTCGAGCGGTGCTCGGTGACCAACGAAAGACGTTGCCACTTCGTCCGGCTCGTTCCACGCCCCACGCGTCGAGCCGTCGATGGCCCGGCACGCTCACGGCGCGAAACCGCGTCGCGAGTGACGCGCGATGCGCGTCACTCAGATGCGCCGGTTCCGCCGGCGCCTCTCCGACGAGGTCGTTGAGGTCGCGCTTCGTGAGTCGGCGATGCAACAACGTCACCTCGCACGCCACTGGTCGCGGACGCTCGCGAGCACGTCGTCGACACTTCGGGCGAGGAGCTCGTAGTCGACGTCGCGGATCCAGACCTCGCCGGTGGCGCTCGAGAACGTGCAGGTTCGCAGCGGCATCACCGACGTCCGCAGCGTTTGCATCAGTGCGTGATATCGCATCGATCGTTCGGCACCCTCGCCGAGTGGGGAGGTCGTGACGTCGAAGAGGGCGATTGACGCCACTTCGCTCGTCGAGGTGCCGATCAAGAGGTCGATGACGTCGCGCAGCACGACGTTGCCGCCCGCGAGTCGTTGGGTGGTGCGAACACCGGTGCGCGGCATCCAACGCGCGGGGATCTCGCCCAACGCGCGCGTCAGCGTGACGCAGTGCGCGTCGACGTCGGTCGCGAGACGCGCGCGCTCGTCCTCGTCGAGGGCGTCGAAGTAGTCGAGCAGTTCGCTGGTGTCCGCCTCTGCGCGCCACGCCGCGACGGCGTCGTCGAACGCGTGGTCGACCGACATGCCCACGCTCAAGAGTCGCAACAGTTGGCCGATCAACACGCCGCGAATCCGACCGGACGATGACATGGTGAGATCAGTGGTGGCGAAGCGCTGCTGCAGCGAAGCGGTTCGCACGACGACGGGTGTGTCGAGCAGGGTTGATCCGAGGACGTCGAAGATTCCATCTTCCAGGAGCGAGCGAAGACCTCCGGCGCTGGCGATGTCGATCAGGGGACGCGTGGAGCGGTCACCGCGCAACGCCTCCACCACGGTGACGGGAGAGGAGTCGAGCACGGTGGTCATGCGTCCACTTTTGCGCGTTGGTGTGACACGACCTAGCGTGACGACGTGTTCATCGCCGTCTTCTCGGTCTTCATCGCGGCGACGCTGGTGCTCATCGTGCTGACGTTGCGCTGGGCCATCCGTCGCGACCGCGAAGGTCGGGCCGCCTGGCGCTCGAAGGACAAGTCCCCGTAGCGGTTACTTCTGCAGTTCTTTCAGGGCGCGGTCGATGTCGGCGATGGCGCGGTCGATGACCGAGAGTCGTGCGGCGAGCGCCTCGTCGACCAAGGTCTGGACCCGGTCGTCCACACGGTCGTCGACGCGGCGATCGATCTGATCACGAAGACGCGAGTCGAGCGAGTCGACGAACGGCTGGGTCAGGTGCTTGAGACGATCGCGCAGGTCCTGGACCTTCTCACCGAAGGCGTCCGACGAACCGCCAGATTCCTTTGGTTCCTTGGGCTCGGCGCTTTCGTTGGCGTCAGACGTTTCGCTGGAGTCACTCATGGGGCCCAGACTACGGCGCCGCTGGCGCGCAGTACACACCGGCGTCGAACTGCAACGTGTTGAACTGACCCGACCAGGGTGGGTTCAAGAGCGTGGACTCTTCGGAGGCGAGCGTGGACGTCGGCGTGCAGGAGGCCGAGAAAGAGATGTAGCCACGGATGTTCGAGCCCGTGGCGCCGCCGATCGGCGTCGGACCGCCGTTACCGAAGGCGACGGCGACGAAGACTGGCATCGACTGCGTGACCAAGTCGTAGTTGCGATACTCGGACTGCGAGGCGTAGACCCCGGCGTTCAGCGTCGGGTCGACCGACGCGATGCCGCTCGCCCAACCTTTCAGCATCGAACTCCAGTACGTGGCGTAGAGCGCGAGCGTGACGCTCGACGAACCACCCGGCGCGTCGAGACCGGAGTGGTTGTCGGGGTATCCCTCGGGATCGAAGATGACCCAGTCCGGTTTGAGGCCCACACCGAGGGAGCGGTACTGATCGATCTGCGTCGCCACCCAGACCCCGGCGGCGAAGCCGTGGTCGTAGTAGTTGGTCGTCGTCAGCGGCTGACCCTTCAGTGGTCCGCTCACCGTCCAGAACGAGAGCCACGTGACGCGCTTGTGGGAGTTGTAGATGCTCTGGCCCATCAAGAAATCCGGTGAGTTCGCCACGCTCGAGCTCCCCGTGAGGCCGACCCACGGCGCGCTCCGGGTCCCGAGTCCGCCGGTCTCACTGACGATCGGCCAGCCGTCGCTGATCGCCTGGCCCCACTTCGACGAAGGAATCGCGTAGACGCCCACGCCCTGGGGCGGCGGGGAGTTGACGCCCGCGGCGTAGAGCGTCAACGTCGGGCCGACCTGCACGCCGGTGACCGCGCCGCCGACCGTGCGCGCGGCACTGCCACCGGTCGCCGATACGTCGGTGGCGTTCCACGTGGCCGAGCCGGGTGTGTTCGTGAAGGAGAAGAGGTCGCCCCAGTTGGCGGCCTGACCGTCGACGGAGACCAGCGTCGGCGTCGCGCTGACGAAGATCGATCCGCTGAGGGGCGGCGCGCCGGTCGCGACGCTCGTCACGTCCAGGGCCGACCACACCGGCTCACTGACGACCTGGGTCGTCAACGCGGTGGGATCGGACGTCATCGGTGAGCTGAAGAGTTCGACGCTGCCGTTACTTGTGAGGGCCGCGACGTCGACACCGGTGGCGTCGTACGCCATCGTCAACGTTCCGGCGACCTTCGGCGCCAGCGTCAGGGCGGAGACGTCGAGCACGGACCAGGAGTTGAGTGTGGTGCCGGTGTCGGTATACACGAGGAGATCGCCCACGTTCGACGTAGTCACGAACGTGGGTACCGTTCCCGGAATCACGATCGGGTCGCTCGCGACGGCGACGCTGGACGCGGGAAGGGTCGTGGTGGTGACCGGTTTCGTAGTCGTCGTCACCGGTTTGGTCGTCGTTGTCACTGGCTTCGTGGTCGTCGTTCCCGGCTTCGTGGTGGTCGTCACCGGTTTAGTCGTCGTAGTGACTGGCTTCGTGGTCGTCGTCACCGGTTTGGTGGTCGTCGTCACTGGCTTCGTGGTCGTGGTGACGGGTTTGGTCGTCGTGGTCGTGGGCGGCGTGGGCGGAGCCGTGACGGTGACGCTTCCGGGCGAACCGATCATGTACGGGACGGGGTGACCAGCGGACCACGCGACCTGCAGCACTTCGATCGTGCTCTTCGTCGTGCGAAAGGCGACCGTTGCCGAGAGACCGTTCACCAGGATGCTCACGAGTCCGTTGGCGGCGGTCGCGCCGGTGAGGGCCGAGAGGTCAGTCGCCACGTACGGTCGCCACGCGGCCTGACCGTGGAGGTGGCGCCACAACGGGGTGATCGGATCGTTTTGGCTGAGCAGGATCACGTGCGAGCCGTCGTCGATGTAGAGCAGGTCGACGTTGCCCGAGGGGTCGAAGAACGGTATCGGGTCGGCCGTCGGCGCGGGCAGGCTGTTCGCCGGCGTCGAGAGGTTCGTCCACTGCTTCACTCCCGCCGTCGTCTGGGTGAAGAGGGCGAGCTGGTCGTAATTGGTCCGGTACGCCACGGCGCCCTCGGTGGCGTCGCTGGCGCCGTGAGGTGACCCGATCATGGTGGTGTGATCGATCGAGCCTTCGAGCGAGAGCGCGTTCCACGGGAGAGGTCCGGTGCCGGAGTCGACGAACTGATAGATCGGCAGGCCGGCCGGGGCTGCGAGGGACGTCGCACCACGCGACCCACTGGCCGCGAGGGTGGTGCTGGCAAGCACCACGATGACTAACAGCACTACTCGTCGAAGTTTCACTCGTACCTCTCGGGTACCAACCCAATTCGTCGTGCACCTTCTCCATAGGAGTCTAGGGGCGACGCATTTTCGGACTCGGTCAACGACCACCTGATCAGGCGTTGACGGTTACTTTCGTGTGACGATTGACTGGGTGCTCGAAGCAGCGCCCGCGCCGTTGGCGTTGAGCGCGCGAACGCTCACCCGATAGGTCTTGCCCTTGGCCAGATTGCTCACCGCGATCGACGCCGAACGCCTCGCGATCGAGATCCACTTCGCCCCGCCGTTGACGGAGTACTGGTACGCCGTGATCGCACTGCCGCCGTTCGACGCGGGCGCGCGCACCACGAGGTCGAAGCCGCCCACGAGCGCCGAGAGCTTCGCGATGGTCGCTCGTCCCGGGAGATTCGAGATGATCTTGGGCGCGGCCGTGACTTGAATCGTCGCCGTGTCGATGGCCAGGGACTCGTAGTTCACGACGACGTCGACCGAACCCGGCTCACTGCCGGAGACGCTGAACTCCGCGTCGCCGTTCGCGTCGGTCGTTACGGTGTAGCTCGCGCTGCCCTTCGTCGACTCACTCGAACGGTCGCCGTCGATCAGGACCTGACCGTTGGCGTCGACGTTCGTGGCCGTGACGCTCACCAGCGCGTTGGTGAGCGGCTCGCCGCTGGTGTCACGCAAGGTCGCGGTGACGTTGACCGCCGCGTTGACCGCGGCGCTCGTCGTCGAGAGGGCGAACGAGCTCTTCGCGACGTCGAACTTCGGAGGACAGAGACCGGCGAAGAAGGCCGCGCCGTCGGGGCTGCCGAGTCCCGAGGCCATGTCGTAGCCGGGGCCGGCGCTGTACTCCCCGACGCTGTAGAGGTCGTTCGAGCCGGTCGTCACGTCATTGAAACCGGTCGAGGCCATCTCGTAGAGCGAGGGGTTGATGAAACCCAGGCGCGCGACGCCGCAGACCTGGGCAGCCGTGGCGACCAAGGCGCTCACCATCGGCGAACCGATCGAGGTGCCGCCGACGGCGTTCCAGCCCGCTTCGCAGTTCTGCGTGCAGACCCCTTGGCCCGACCCCGTGAAGTATTGGACGAATCCGGTGCCGGGATCGGCGTCGCTCGAGAGGTCCGGGACCATGCGCATCGTGGCGCCGGCGGCGATGCCCGGCGCGTTCTGCCACGTGGGCCGCGACCACAACTCCGAGACGCCCCCGCCGCCCGCGCCGCCGTTGCCGGTCTTCACCGGCGTGTTCCACACGGTCTCGTTGAGGGGAGCGATGTCGTTGACGGTGAGGCCGCCGACGCCGGTCACGTAGGGCTGGGAGGCCGGGTCATCGACGGCCGGGTCGTTGTTGGTGATGCCGTTGCAGTCCGAGGAGCCCTCGTCGCCGGCGGCCGACATGATGGTCTGGCCCTGGGCCGCCATCTGTTCGAAGATCGGCTGTTCGGCCGACGGGTCGCCACTGGGGTCGCTCTCGCACGTGCCCCACGACGTCGAGACGACCGTGGCGGTGTCGTCGTCGGCGATCTGCTGGTACGTGTCGATGGGACCGGTGCTGTTGTTCGGACCTTGGTAGATGTCGACGTTCGCGCCCGGGGCCATGGCCGTGAGTTCTTCGATGTCGAGCGTGGGCTCGTCGTCGTAGCCGCCGGTCGGTCCGCCGTCGACCGAGACGGGGGTGATCGAGGGGGTGAGTCCGTAGCAGGTGAGGAACGTCGCGAGGTCGCCCGGGTCGTACGCGCTGAGTTCGTAGACGGCGATGGTCTGGCCCACGCCGGTGATGTTCTTCGCCCACTCCGTGTTGAGTCCGTAGAGCTGAGCGAGTTGGAAGGGCGTGTAGCCGCCGTTGGAGTTCGGCGTCGTCGACGTCTCACCGCCGTCGGCGGGACACGTCGTCGCGACCGCTGAGTGCGCACTCGAGTGCGAGAGGACCAAGTCGTTCGACGGCTGCACCACGCTCGAGAGACCGGCGACGCCCGCGATGTCGTGGGCGATCGGTGCGGGCACCGTCCCCGTGGTTGACAGTTGCGCTGCGAGGACGCCGTTCGTGCGACGCACCGTCTCGATCGACGCGGCGAAGGCGCGCGCGATCTGCGTCGTCGTGCCCTTCACGTGGAGCACGAGACGGCCCTTGCTGAGCGAGCCGGCGCGCAGTCCGAATGACTCAAAGTACTCGCGGACCGCGTCGACGCTCGACGTCGTCGCGCCGAAACGGTTCGCGAACTGCGCGGTCGAGAGGAAGTGACGATAGATCGGTGACGCGGTGTCGGACAGACTGGCGATGTAGTCGGCGAGTCCCGATGTACTGCGCGGCGCCAGCGTCACGTCGAAGGTCGTAGTAATGGGTGCGCGCACGACGGTGACGTTCGACGGGAGTGGCGCGACGCCCGCGACGACCACGCGCGCTTCGGTGGCGACGGCGCTCGTCATCGGGAGCGCGAGACCGACGAGCGCGACGCTCAGGGCCCCGACGAGCCAGCGGAGACGGAGCGGTACGCGACGCATGGCCGCAGCCTACGAGGGCTTCGACACCACGAACATGTCACGTATCAATGTTGTCGAAGAAGTTAGAAGATTCTTACGCCTCTGTGTGCGTTACGGATGCGTAACGACGCGTGAGATCGGCACAGTCGAGACATATCTCTTCGGGGATGACGCCGACGCGCATCAGCCAGCCAAAGACCGTGCAGCCGAGACAGTAGCCGAGGAATCCCTCGAGAGACGCGGCGAATATGAGCGGGATCAGGATCCAGCGCGCGTCCCCCCATCCGGCCGTGACCCACACGATCGTGGCCGCACCCGAGAAGGTGAGGCCCATGGCCTGGGCGAATCGCTTCGGCGGACCGGGTAGCGACTTCTGCCATTTCGTCAGCCGCGGCGCCGCCACGCGCACGGCGAATTGACCGAGCGGCGAGATCGTGGGCCCGGCCGCGACGCGCGCGACGAATCCGTAGGTCAACGGGATGAGGAGCCACGCCCAATTCGTCGCCAGGGCGACGACCGACATCGTCACGACCCCGAGGGCGACCGTTCGCGCGGCCGCGTCGTTGACCGGGTTGGGGAACGAGAAGAATCCTTTCATCCACAAATCTTATCGATAAAGTCGTCAATTGGCTACGCGGTGATGGCCAGCCGGATGGTCGTGATCGCACCGACCGCGATGATGACGACGCGCACGACGCGGGGGGAGAGTCGCATGATCAACAGGGCGCCCAGCCAGCCGCCGATCAGCGTGCCGATCAAGAACATGTAGACCGCGTCGACGATCAGGTGACCGCGCAGGACGAAGATCAACGCCGCGAGGGCGTTGATGATCAACGAGAGCACACTGCGCAGTCCCTGCAACTCTTGAATCTCGAAGGGCAAGCTGAGCGCCATCACGGCGAGCAGGAGTATGCCCATCCCGGCGCCGAAGTAGCCGCCGTAGATCGCCACGACGAAGATACCGACGTAGAGTCCCCATCTTCGCGCGCGGTGCGCGTGATCGACGTGCGCGAGTCGCTTCGTGATCAGTGGGGCCAGGGCGAAGAGCAACGTGCCCGAACCGATCAGCCACGGCACCACTAACGCGAACAGGTGCGGTGAACCGAGCAGGAGGAGCGAACATCCCGTCGCGGTGCCGAGCAGGCACGCGGGGATCAACGATCGAATGAGATCGCGGTGTCCGCGCAGCTGGAAACGAAAGCCGCGGATGCCGCCGAGATAGCTCGGCACGACCCCGACCGTCGTGGTGACGTTCGCGGTCAGCGCCGACGCGCCGGTCGCGAGCAACGTCGGAAATGTGACAAAAGTCCCACCGCCGGCGATGCCGTTGGCGATACCGGCACCGATTCCGGCTAGTAAATAGATTGTGAGACGCCACCCCAATGGAATGGTGGCGCTGAGCATTGTCGTAGCCTATTGAAAGTGAAATCTTCGCGAACTGGACGACGCAATACCAGACTTTCACGTCCCGGTCATCTACCGTTAGCGACGTGTACCTCTTGAGTGGTGAGTTGATCGTCCCGAAGGATGCTCCGACTGACCTCATTCGCGCGGCCGGGGGCATCATCCGGCGATTCGTCCCCGGCGGTCGCGTCGAAGTCGCGTGCATCTACCGCGAGGCGAGGGGCGACTGGACCTTTCCCAAGGGCAAGATCGACGAGGGCGAGACCTTCGAACAGGGCGCGCTGCGCGAGGTGTTCGAAGAGACCGGCATGTCGTGCCAGGTCATCCGATTCGCCGGCACCACGAACTACACGCACCGCAAGGGCAAGCCGAAGATCGTCGCCTACTACCTGATGGAGGCGAACGAAGTCGAGTTCGCCCCGAACGAGGAGGTCGACGAACTGGTCTGGGTACCGCTTGAGAGTGTGCGCGCACACCTGACGTGGAGCCGCGACCGAGAACTGTTCGACGAGGTCATGAACTTCCCGGAACTGCGCGCGCAGGCCTCTTAGCGCACTCGTTCGAGAAAGAGCCGCGTGGATTCGTGCTGCGGCTTCGTGAAGATCTCCTCGGGCGTACCTTGCTCTACCAGCACGCCGCCATCGAGATAGACAACTTTTTGGGCGACGTCGCGCGCGAAGTTCATCTCGTGCGTCGCGATCAGCATGGTCGTGCCGGTGTGCGCGAGATCGCGAAGAAGATCCAATACCTCGCCAACGAGTGAAGGATCCAGCGCGCTCGTCACTTCGTCGAGCAAGAGCAACGCCGGTCGCATCGCTAAGGAGCGGACGATGGCGACGCGCTGTTGCTGCCCTCCGGAGAGACGCTCCGGGTACTCGTCGGCGCGATCACGGAGCCCGATGCGCTCGAGGAGCCGCAACGCCTCGTCGACCACGTCACTGCGCTTGCGTTTGAGCGCTCGTACCGGCCCCACCAAGACGTTCTCGAGCACGCTGAGGTGGGGAAAGAGATTGAAGGACTGAAAGACCATTCCCGTATGTCGTCGCACCTTGTCGGGGTCGATCCGCACGTCGGTGAGCGATTGTCCGAAGAGCGTGATCGTGCCGCCGTCGATGGTCTCTAAGAGATTGACGCATCGCAGCAGGGTTGACTTGCCCGAACCCGAGGCGCCGATGAGACACACCACCTCGTGGCGATGCAGGTTCAGAGAGATGCCGCGCAGGACCTCGTTGTCGCCGAAACGTTTGACGACGGCGTCGAGCTCGAGAATCACTTCGCTCATGAGGAGGCCAAGCGTCGGTTGCGATCCCTCGCGATGAGACCATCGGTGACACGCGTGAGTGGAATGGTCATAACCAGGAACAAAATGGACGCGACCACGAGACCACTGGAATTGAACTTCGCGTCTTGAAAGATGGTCCCGGCCTGGACGGCTTCGATCACGCCGAGTACCGAGAGCAGTGCGGTGTCCTTCTGCAACGAAATGAAGTCATTCAAGAGAGGTGGGATGACCGTGCGAACGGCCTGGGGGAGGATCACGCGACGCATGGTGGTCGAGTTGGTCAAGCCCAGTGAGCGCGCGGCGAGGATCTGTCCGTGCGGAACCGAGAAGATACCTGCCCGGAAGACCTCGGCCACATACGCGCTGTAGGTGAGGATCAGCGCCACGGCGCTGTAGACCTCCGGCGACTGATTGGAGATGTACCCGAGTTGCAGTCCGGGCACGCCGTAGCCGATGAGGAGGAAGACCAGTAGGACCGGGATTCCACGAAAGATGTCCGAATAAATGACCGCCAGTATGCGAAACGGCATCAGCACGGGTGCCTTGGACATTCGCGTCCACGCGAGCGTCAATCCGAACGTGAGTATGAAGACCTCGGCGATCAGAAAGACCCGGATGTTGATGAGCAAACCCAGGCCAACTGAGTTCAGCGATTTGTGATGGTTGCCGACTAATGATTCCCACATGTCGTGCGGGTTGAAGAAGTCGCGGCGAACGATCGCTCCGCCAGGGGCTAGGTAGAAGGCGGCAACGAGGCCACCGATGATCAGAATCGTCGAGACGGCGCTCGCCACGGTGGCGCGGCGTCCGAGAAGGAGTTGTTTTCTTCGAGGCGCGAAGAATGAAGGTGTCTCGTCGGTCAGGGTGATGTCGGTGTCGTCGACCACGACGTATTACGGCTTGATGATGGGCACGCTCGTGTAGATACTGAGCCACTTGGTCTGCAGTGCCGCGAGTGAGCCATTCGACTTCAGGGCCGCGATGGCCGCGTTCACGCAGCCGACGAGCTTGTTGCCCTTCTGGAAGAGAAGTCCGTAGTGCTCACCGACGCTCGGGAACTGACCGACCTGGACGGCGATGTTCTTGCCCTCGGCATTCACCACTTCACCGGATCCCGACGACGCCATGTACTGGCCATCCGGCGTGTCCAACACGATCGCGTCGATTTGATGAGTCTCCAATGCCGACGCCGCGTCGGCGAGTGAGTTGAACACTCGCGGGCTCTTCGTGGGGACGATCACTTGATCGATGTACGCGAGTCCCGTAGTGCCGATCTGGTCGCCGTACTGATAGGTCTTGAGCTCGGCCGGCGTGTGGTCCTTTACGATCTTGCTGCCCTTCAAGGCGATGATCGACTGTTGCACGTCGTAGTAGCTGCTGGAGAATGTCACAACCTGTGCCCGGGCGCTGGTGTAGGAGATCTCGTTGATGTCGAAGTCGAACTTCTTGTTACCGGGCTCGAAGCTGGCGTTGAACGGTTCGTGTACCCACACCACGTTGGACTTCTTGACGCCGAGCTGCTTGGCGATGGCGTAGGCCACGCCCGACTCGTAGCCCTTTCCGTTGGATGGTGTGTTGTTGACGAACCACGGCGTGTAGGCCGGCGTGTCTGTCGCGACCGTGAGCTTGCCCTTGGTGTACTCGTGTGCGTTCATCGATGTCGTGCATGACGCGAGCGTCGGCAGCGAGGAGGCGTTGGCCGCGCTGGATGACAGCGACGCCGTGGCGATGGTGGCGAGCGTCACCAGGCCCGCCAGCGTGAGTCGTACGTTTCGCATGGGAGTTCCCTCTCGGATTCGACGTCGTGGTGTTTAGCAGTGTAACGCTGGGTTTCGTCGCGTTTCAGAAGTTGACGAGGTTCGTTGTTGCGTTGAGCGTCGTCGCCGTCACTATCAGAAACCATTTTTGTTAGTGACGCTCCTTTAGTAGGATGGCGTGGCTGGGAGAGGTGGGTGAGTTCGGTTTAAACCACATTCCTGCTAAGAATGCGGCCTGCGAAAGTGGGCCCGAGGGTTCAAATCCCTCCCTCTCCGCCAGTACCACCGAGCGCAGTGCGCTCGGTGTTGTCGTCAACTGAGGAGACGTGTGCGGTACTGGATCGAGACGCTCGGGTGCCCGAAGAACCACGTGGACTCCGACAAATTGGCGGGACTCCTCGAGTCCCAGGGCTACAGCGTGGCCTCGTCGCCCGCTCGGGCCGACCTCGTGGTCGCCAATACCTGCGCCTTCATCGAAGCGGCCCGCGAGGAGTCCATCGAAACGGTCCTCGCGCTGGCCGACCTGAAGGGGGCCAGCGCTCGACTCGTCGTCACCGGCTGCATGGCCGAGCGCTACGGCAACGAACTCGCCACCGCTTTGCCCGAGGTCGACCTCGTCGCCGGATTCGGCGAGAGCCTGACGGCATTGATTCCTTCGACACCGGTCGCCCTGCGGACACGACCGCTGCCGTCCTTCGACCTCTTGAACCTGCCGCGTCCGGTCTCCGCCACGCCGTGGGCCTACGTGAAGATCGCCGAGGGCTGTGACCGACGTTGCGGGTTCTGCGCCATACCGTCCTTTCGCGGCGACCAGCGCAGTCGTTCGACCGATGAGATCCTCGCCGAGGGTCGCGCCCTCGCCGAGGGCGGGGTGCGTGAACTGGTCCTGATCGCCCAGGACCTGGCCAGTTGGGGACACGACCGGCGTCGCGCCGGACGCGGCGAGCCGGTCGAGGTGCTCGACGAGGGCGGAACCCAACCGCTGATCGAACTGACGCGCACGTTGAGTCGCGAAGTCGACCGTGTACGACTGCTCTATCTCTACCCGTCGGGACTCACCGGCGGACTGATCGACGCGATCCTCGAGAGCGGCGTGCCCTACTTCGACCTATCTTTGCAGCACGCGTCGAGACCGCTGCTGCGCGCGATGAAGCGCTGGGGCGACGCCGAGCGGTTCTTGGAACGCGTCGCCGCGATCCGAGCGAGTGACCCCGACGCGACGTTTCGGTCGTCGTTCATCCTGGGCTACCCCGGCGAGACCGAGGACGACCAGCGTCGACTGCTCGAGTTCATCGACGCGGCGCAGCTCGATTGGGCCGGCTTCTTCACCTTCTCCTCCGAAGAGGGCACCCACGCCAACTCCCTCGGCGGCCAGGTGCCCCGCGAGTTGGCCCTCGAGCGACTGCGCGAAGTCAGTGAACTCCAAGACGAGATCACCGCTCGTCGCCGCGACGCCCTCGTGGGCACGCGACAACGGCTCCTCATCGACGCCCCCGGCGTCGGACGAAGCGTGCGCGAGTGCCCCGAGATTGATGGCATTGTGATGGTGGATCGCTCCCTTCGCGTGGGGACGCTGGTCGAGTGCGAGATCGTAGCGAGTCACGGCACGGATCTGGAGGCGGTACGGGTATGACGAGCGATCGCACCTACGGTGAATCCGCTCTCCTCACGCCGGCCAACATGTTGACGGCTTCGCGCCTCCTCGTGGCGCCGGTCTTCATCTACCTGATCGTCTTCGACCGGATCTCGTGGTGGACGGCGCTGGTTGGATTCTTGGCCGCGATGTCGGACTACTTCGACGGTATCGTGGCGCGTCGTCACGGCACGACGACCTCGGGCGCGTTCCTCGACCCCCTGGCCGACAAGGTCATCGTCTTGGGATCGCTCTACGCCTTGATACTCGCGCGACCCCACGGCCTCAAGGGCTTCATCATCCCGGCCGCGCTCATCACGCTGCGCGAGATCTGGATGAGCGTGTTCCGCTCCCGAGCCGCGCGACGCGGGGTCTCCATCCCGGCGAGCAAGCTCGCGAAGTGGAAGACGTTCACCCAGGACTGGGCGATCGCCTTTTGCGTCATCCCGGTGACGGCCCATCACACGTGGATCGGCGTCACCGTCATCTGGATCGCCGTGGTGCTGACCTTGTATACCGGGTGGCAGTACTACGCCGAGGGCAAAAAGGTCGGTCTGAGTGCGCGTTGAGATCGTGGCCGTGGGTACCGAGTTGTTGCTCGGTCAGATACCCGATACGAACTCGCAGTGGCTCGGCGAGCAACTCGCGGCCCACGGCATCGCCTCGCAGTTCCACCAGCACGTGGGAGACAACCACGAGCGGATCCTCCTCGCCTTTCGCACCGCCCTCGCGCGCAGCGACGCGGTCATCGTGTGCGGAGGGCTGGGTCCGACCCAGGACGACATCACCCGCGCCGCCCTCGCCGAGGTGATGAACGTCCCGCTGGAGCGCCACGAGGACATCGTCGAGAAGATCCGCGCGATGTTCGGCTCGCGTGGTCGCACGATGCCCGACAACAACCTCTTGCAGGCCGACGTGCCGCGCGGCGCGACGGTCATCCCCCAGACCCGCGGCACGGCCCCGGGGCTGATCTGTACCGTCGGCCAAAAGGTCGTCTACGCCGTGCCCGGCGTGCCCTACGAGATGACCGACATGTTCGAGCGCGCCATTTTGCCCGACCTCATGGCGCGCCAGGCCGCCGACGGGACGACGTCGGTCATCACGAGCCGCGTGTTGCGCACGTGGAGCGCGAGCGAGTCAGCGCTCGCCGAAGCCGTGGCGTCGCGCTTCGACGAACTGGAGGACGACGACCGCGTCACGATCGCCTTCCTCGCCTCAGGCATCGAGGGCATCAAGGTCCGACTGACTGCACGCGGCGACGACGCAGTCCACGCCACGTCGCTGCTCGTGAAGGAAGAGTCGATCGTTCGCGCGCTCATCGAAGAGCGATTCGGCGACATCATCTTCGGCGTGGACGACCAGACGATGGAGGACGTCGTCGCGGCACAGCTGCTCGAGCGCGGTCTCACGCTCGCGGTCGCGGAGTCGGTGACGGGGGGACTCATCGCGTCTCGACTGGTGGGGGTCGCGGGAGCGTCGAAATGGTTTCGTGGGGGCGTCGTCAGTTACGCCTCCGAGGTGAAGTTCGACCTTCTGCACGTGCCGGTCGGCCCGGTCGTGAGCGCCGAGGCGGCCGAGGCGATGGCCACGGGCGTGCGCGAACTACTCCACTCCGTCGTGGGGTTGAGCGTGACCGGCGTCGCCGGCCCCGAGGAGCAGGACGGTCAACCGGCCGGCACCGTCTTCGTGGGGCTCTCGATCGGAGAGAGTTTGCAACACGCGGCACTTCGACTCCCAGGGGACCGACCGCGGGTGCGCGCCTACAGCGCCATCAGCGCCCTCGACGTCCTGCGTCGTGCGCTCGGGGCCCTGCGGTAGTTCGACGCGCTCTGCCGTAGTGTCGCCTTAAACGGGGGTGGTCATGTCGGCATTGGAGATTCGCGTCGATCCGCTCGCCATGGGATTCGACCCCGCGCGACTTGGTCGCATCAAGGCGCACTTCGACGCCTACGTCGAAGACCGACGGCTGCCCGGCTGGCTCGCGACGATCGCGCGAGGCGGCGAACTGGTGTGGAGCGATAAGGGTGGCTTCCGAGACCGCGAGAAGAGTCTCGAGGTCGCCGACGACACGATCTGGCGCATCTACTCGATGACCAAGCCGATCACCTCGATCGCCGTGATGATGCTCTACGAGGAAGGTCGATTCGACCTCAATGACGACGTCGGGCAGTGGATCGACGCCTTCAAGGAGCCTCGCGTCTGGGCCGGGGGCACGGCGGCCAAACCGTTCACGGTCCCGGCGATCGAACCGGTGCGCGTGCACCATCTGCTCACCCAGATGAGCGGGCTGACCTACGGCTTCCACCACGCCCACCCGACCGACGAGATCTATCGCCTCAAGGGCTACGACTTGGGATTCGCGCCCGGCACCGACCTCGCTCAGGCCGTGCACGACTGGGGTTCGAGTCCCCTCAGGTTCCAACCCGGAAGCGGGTGGAACTACTCGGTCTCGGTCGACGTGCTCGGTCGGCTCATCGAGATCTGGAGCGGCCAGAGCTTCGAGTCGTTCCTGCAGGACCGCGTGCTCGGACCGCTGGCGATGACCGACACCGACTGGTTCTGCCCCGAGGACAAATGGGAGCGCCTGGCGATGCTCTACGTGCCCCACGGTGGCGACTCGTTCCCCAACGAAGAAATGGCGAAGGGCGCGACGCACGCACCTCGAATTCACGGTGGTGGCCAGGGTTTGGTCTCGACCGCGAGCGACTACCAACGATTCATGACGATGCTGCTGCAGGGCGGGGAGCTGGACGGCGTTCGTTTGCTATCGAGTCGCACGTTGGAGTTGATGACGCGCAACCACTTGCCCAATGACGTCGATTTGACGGCGTTCGCAACGGACTCGTTCTCCGAGACGAACTATGCCGGCATCGGCTTCGGTCTCGGCTTCTCGATTGTCATCGATTCGGCGAAGAGCAAGAGCCTCACGTCCGAGGGGACCTTCGCCTGGGGTGGCATGGCGTCGACCGAGTTTTGGGTCGATCCGCCCGAGGATCTGACCGTCGGTTTCTACACCCAGTTGCTTCCGAGCCGGACCTATCCGATCCGCCGCGAGATGCGCCAGCTCGTGTACCAATCTCTCGTCGATTGACCAGAATTTCATTGGAATCACCGTGTTTCTGGTCCCCTAGGGTGCATCATTGGAAGGTCGATCGATATTCCCGAATACGAACACTTGTTCGTATAGTGTGAAGACGGGGTGGAGACCGACCGATGTCACAAGAGGTCCATAGCGTTCCTCCGATGACAACGAACAAGGAGACAGTAATGGCAACCGATGACCGTGAGAAGGCCCTCGACGCGGCACTCGGCCAGATCGAGAAGCAGTTCGGCAAGGGCTCGATCATGCGCATGGGCGAGAACCTGCACATGAACATCGAGTCGATCCCGACCGGCGCCCTCGCCCTCGACATGGCCCTCGGTATCGGCGGACTGCCCCGCGGTCGCATCGTCGAGCTCTACGGTCCCGAGTCCTCGGGTAAGTCAACGCTGGCGATGCACGTGGTCGCCGAAGCGCAGCGTAACGGCGGCGTCTGTGCCTACATCGACGCCGAGCACGCCATGGACCCGGTCTACGCGCGCGCCATCGGCGTCAACGTCGACGACCTCCTCATCTCCCAGCCCGACACCGGCGAGCAGGCCCTCGAGATCACGGACATGCTGATCCGCTCCGGCGCGCTCGACGTCATCGTCATCGACTCCGTGGCGGCGTTGACGCCGCGCGCCGAGATCGAAGGGGACATGGGCGACACGCACGTCGGACTCCAGGCCCGTCTCATGAGTCAAGCCTTACGTAAGTTGACCGGCGGACTTTCCAAGTCCAATACGGTCGCAATCTTCATTAACCAGCTCCGCGAAAAAATAGGAGTCCTCTACGGATGCTTTAGTTATGACGCTCGTGTCGTGTTGGCCGACGGGACGACCGAGAAGATCGGCAAGATTGTCAACCAGAAAATGCCCGTCGAGGTGCTCTCCTACGATGCGAAGACAGGTTCGATCATCCCCAAGCGTGTGGTGAATTGGTTCGACAACGGCGTCACGGATCAATTTCTCAAGTTCACTGTGACCAAGCCAATCAAGAACGGCATCGCTCAGTTCGGCTGCACGCCAAATCACTTGATCCGCACGCCGGGCGGCTGGGTCGAGGCAGGAGATTTGAAGGTCGGCGATCGCGTTCTCGAAGCGTTGCCGCACTACCTGTCGGAGTTTCAGATGGCGGCACTTCGTGGCACCCTGATGGGCGACGGAGCAATCTCACCGACGCGCAACGGCCTCGGCGCGCGGTTCCGCTACAGCCACTGCGAAGCGCAGACCGAATACGGAGACTGGAAGGCATCGCTCTTCAGCAACGTTGGTGTGAGTCGCTACATCCGCAATGACAAAGTCGTCACATACGACTTTCAACCAATGACCGAACTGGCTGACCTGCGCCAAGCTGTCTGCGTCGACGGTAAGAAGGTGTTGGACGACGACTACCTAAAGAGTCTCACGCCGCTGTCGCTCGCACTTTGGTACATGGACGATGCGAATTTCACTGTTCGGTCCAAGGGTCTTCAGAAGCGGACCGAAGGTTTAACCGATCGCGTGACAATCTGTGTCGAGGCAATGGAGGAGACGACGCGCGAGCGTCTCGTGGCTTATCTGGCTGACACGTGGGGTCTCAAGGCAAAACTGATTGAAAGCGGCGCAGCGAAGAAGGCCGTGTTGGTGTTCAACAATGCGGAGTCGGCCAAGTTTCATGCTCTGATCGCTCCTTACGTCCATCCCAGCATGGAGTACAAGCTTCTGCCTCGATTCCGCAACTGTTTCGCGGTCGAGCCGGTCCTTGAACCGATGCGATACGAGCTCGTTGCAATGTCGGTCACAGATATCCACGTGAAACCCAAGACGCGTTCGATGCACCGTTTCGACATCGAGGTGGAGGACAGCCACAACTACTTCGTTGACGGCGTGATGGTTCACAACTCGCCCGAGGTGACGCCCGGTGGCCGTGCCCTCAAGTTCTACGCCTCGATCCGACTGGACATCCGTCGTATTGAATCAATCAAGGACGGAACGGATGTTGTGGGCAACCGCACGCGCGTGAAGGTCGTGAAGAACAAGTGCGCCGCACCGTTCAAGCAGGCCGAGTTTGACATCATGTACGGCCATGGCATCAGTCGCGAAGGCTCCGTACTCGACGTCGCCGTCGAGTTGGGATTCGTTAAGAAGGCCGGCGCGTGGTTCACTTACGAAGGTGAGCAGATGGGTCAGGGTCGCGAGAACGTAAAGGGTTTCCTTCAAGAGAACCCGCAGACCATGGCCGAGATTGACGGTCGAGTGCGCGAGCACATGGCGAACGCCCTCTTGCCGGACGTCGTTGGTACCGGTGTGGAGCTCGACATCGACACCCCGATCACGCTCGACTGAACCCTCCTCGAGCAACGTCACCGACGATGTGAGTTGAATCGCTGCGCCTTGGACGACGTCTTATCGCGCGTGACCATAGATGTAGCGTCAGTCCAGTGAATAACCGACTTCGCTTTCGACAGTTCCTTGGCGCAATGGTGCGCGCGTGGCGTCGGTACTTGAATGAGGTGGCCACGGTTGGACCGAGCGACCCGTACGCGAAGAAGTTCCACTATTTCGGTGTGGGAGCGGCGTTGATGGCGCCCCATGGTGTGATCTACAACGAGCGCTACCTCTCTATCGGTGACGGCACGCTCATTGGACCGAACGTCGCGCTCACGGCAGGCATCAGCGGCGAGCAGACGATGCTCAGTTCACCGGTCGTCTCGATCGGCCGTCAGTGCATCATCGGACGTGGATCGCACATCATCGGTCACTGGTCGATCGTGCTGGGGGACGAGATCCAAACCGGTCCGTACGTGTACATCACCGACGAGAATCACTCGTACGAAGACCCCGACCAGCCAATCGGCTGGCAGACGCCCACAGAAGCCGCGGTTCGCATCGGTTCGGGCAGTTGGCTCGGCGCCAACGTCGTGATCCTGCCGGGCACCGAACTCGGTCGAAACACGGTCGTCGCGGCCGGGGCAATCGTTCGCGGGACGTTCCCGGATCACGTCGTGCTCGGTGGTGTTCCGGCCAAGGTTCTGCGTCACTACTCGCAGGAGAACGGATGGCAATCGGGACCACCCGGTGAGTAGAAATCTCGGCGTCGACCTCACGCCACTTCGCGTCTCGAAACAGTACCGACGTCTCTACATCGCCGGGTTCGTGACCGCGCTCGGTAGCCAAGCCACCTACGTGGCCGTCCCTTATCAATTGCGACTGTTGACGCGTTCGCCACTCGACGTCGGGTCGATCGGTTTGGCTGAACTCTTGCCCCTCGTGGTCTTCGGCCTCTACGGCGGCGTTCTGGCGGATCGACTCAATCGCCGCCGCTTGATCATTTCGATGGAGCAGATTCTGATGCTGTCGACGGCGGTCTTGTTCGTCAACGCCCTGCTGCCCCATCCACAGGCGTGGATCCTCTACGTCGATGCGTTCGTCGCATCGGGCGCCGGGAGTCTCCAGCGACCGAGCGTCGAAGCGCTGAACCAGAGGTTCGTGTCCCACGACATGCAACGAGCGGCTTCGACCCTCGCGAACATCCGCTCCACGACCGCGTCGATTATCGGACCGGCCCTCGGGGGACTGGCGGCCGTCGCGCTGGGGCCGGGTTCGGTGTACCTAGCCAATCTCGTCACGTTCACGCTTTCTCTCATCCTGCTCTACTCACTGCGTGCGACCGCGGCCAGCGTGCCCGCGGAAGACGGTGACGTGGCCGCGCTTCGCTCGGGCCTGCGCTACGCGATGTCACGCCCCGACATCCTCGGCACCTACATCATCGACTTGCTGGCCATGATCCTCGCCTTCCCGGTCGTGATGCTGCCCTTCGTGGCCGCGCGGTTCCACGAGAGCTACGCCCTTTCGCTGCTCTACTGCGGACTCCCGGCCGGAGCTCTCGTCGCGACACTGACGTCGGGCTGGTCGCACAAGATCCATCGTTACGGGAGGGCGGTCGTGTACTCCGCAGCGCTCTGGGGACTGGGGATCGCGCTCTTCGGCTATTCGACATCCCTCGGGGTGGTCTTCCTCGGACTCGCCGTGGGGGGCGCCGCGGACGCCATCAGTGGCATCTTCCGCTCGACGATGTGGAACGAGTCGATTCCGCCGGAGATGCGAGGTCGCATGGCTGGCATCGAGATGATCTCGTACTCACTCGGTCCGACCGCCGGACAGTTCCGCGCCGGCGTCATGGCGGCGTGGACGACGTTGCGTTTCTCTTTGACCTTCGGCGGGTTGGCCTGCACCGGATCAGTCGGGGCCGTCGCGCTCGCGTTGCCGCGGCTATGGAGTTTCGATGCTCGCACTGACCCGCACGTCGCCGAAGTGCGCGAGATGCGCTCGGGCGAGGACTACGCAGAGTCCTAGACGTTCAACGTCAACCTCTACGCTTTAGTGGTGAGTTCTTCGACGTTTCTCGTGACCGTGAGTGGTCCCGATCGCGTCGGCGTCGGGGCCGAGTTGTTCGCGGCGCTCACGGCACTCGAGTCGCGCGGCATTGTGATCACCGACGTGGCGCAGATCACGATTCGCGGGGCCTTGGTGTTGTGTGCCGAAGTGAGTTCGCGAAACACCGTGTCG
>Ga0182015_10002065_pt1 | contig 25053 bp, 26 predicted proteins | sample 712P3MmetaG_FD_120478 | JGI IMG/M metagenome (GOLD analysis project Ga0182015, IMG submission 120478) | Permafrost microbial communities from Stordalen Mire, Sweden - 712P3M metaG | ecosystem: Environmental > Terrestrial > Soil > Wetlands > Permafrost | place: Sweden: Stordalen | collected...
CCGCGGTTCTGAAGCGTCTCAAGCACAGCAGCGACATCGGGCCAAAGCTTCAACTGCAGGTACGCGGACATCAGCTGCTGGCTCTGCTCCGGTTCGAGTTTCAGCTTGTTCTGGTTGGCCGCATAGTTCAGGGCGTCCTGAGTCACGTGCCAGAAGTCCGTGTACTGGTGCATCGAGTTGCGCAGCCATGTGTACTCAAATTGTCGCGTGCGCCATTCGTTGCTTAGCTCCATTCCACGTCCAGGAAAAAGCTGTTCCGCTAGACGATACACGGAGCGCGAATCGAAGATTGCGAAAGCATCGAAGGCAACTGCTTTAATCGCCGAGTGTCTCTGCGCGGTAACGAACTCAGGCGCAAGTGCCGAAGCGGCGACCATTGCCGCCGTACTGAGGAATTGACGTCTGTTTGTTCCCGCTCGTTCCGTTGTAGTGTTGGTTCTCATCTCGCGCGCCTTTCGTAGGATTTCGTTACCGAAGCGGACAGGCTATTTCGCTGCGACGGGAACCGGCACCGACGAGAACAACACGATGAGACCCTCCATCAACGTGGGGTGGGCCAGGATGGCTTCGCGCAAGGCTGTATACGGTAGATCGCCGATCATGGCGATTTGAACGGCGGACATGATCTCTCCACCGTCGATTCCGAAAACAGTGAAGCCGAGGATGCTATCGTCTTCGCCTACCAGAGCTTTCATGAACCCGCGTGTTTCCGAGAGAGTACGCGTGCGGAGATCGGCGGCCATGGGAATTTTGAACAGGCGATAGGTGATGTTCTTTTTCTTTGCTTCGGTCTCGCTCAGTCCGATGTGTGCCACCTCTGGATCAGTGAACAAGGCGAAGGGAACCTGTCTGCCAGTGGTGATGCGGCTGCCGCCCGCGAAGTTGTCACGGAGGATGCGGAAGTCGTCGAAGGCGATGTGTGTGAACTGCGGGCTACCGGCTACTTCGCCGTCGGCCCAAACGCCGGGTGCCGTGGTTTCGAGCTTTTCGTTCACCTTGATGTAGCCACTGTCGGTCAACTCGACTCCTGCGAGCTCGAGGCCGATGCCGTCGGTGTTCGGCGTCCGCCCTGTGGCGACGAGGATATGCGTGGCTTCGATGGTTTTCTTCTGGCCATCCTGCTTGTAGGTGATGGTTACGGAGTCGCCCGACACGCCTGAGACTTCTTCGACGGTCGCGTTGAGGACGATGTTGATTCCTTCATCGTTAAAGAGAGATTCTATTCCTGCGCTGACATCCGGGTCTTCACGATGCAGGAGGTTGCTGTTTCGCTCGAGGATAGAGACCTTGCTGCCGAGCCGGCGCATCGCCTGCGCGAACTCAAGACCGATGTATCCGCCGCCGAGAATGAGCAGATGTTCGGGCAATGTGTCCAGTTCGAGGGCTTCAATGTGTGTCAGTGGGTTGGCTGCGGCTAGCCCCGGAATCTTATGTAGGGATGCACGCGTGCCGGTGCCGATGACAATTCTCTCGCCGCGGACCTGACGCTTGGTGCCATCGGGCATATCTACCTGCAGCAGTTGTGGGCCGATGAAGTAGCCGTGGCCAAGGATCAGTTCGACGCCGTTGGTTTCATAGTTGCGGACGTGAATGTCGACGAGCTCTTTGACCATTTTGCGTTTGCGTCCCGTGACGGCTGCCATGTCGACGGTGTAACCGCGGCTTTCGATGCCGAACTCGGCAGCGCGGGCGAAGTATGAAGCGACCTTGGCGCTGTGAATGATGTTCTTACTGGGAAGACATGCGATGTTGGGGCATGAGCCGCCGATCCATCTGCGCTCGACCATGGCGACGCGCTGGCCTTGCTTAGCGAGCGTCCAGGCGAGGAATTTTGATCCTTCACCGCTGCCGATGACTACGAGGTCATACTCTTCCGGAGTAATGGAGTTCGATTCAGTCATTGCAGGCTTCATGGAGCCTCCTGTAGTTACCATTCGTTGCTTGTTTTCGCGAGATCCATGTAGGGCTTGGTCCAGAGAGCGATCTGCATCTGTAACGACCGCGTCCAGGCGAGGTGCATTCCTGCTACGTCGCGATCGCTGTGACCTTTGTTGGCGAGGTAGGGCTTGATGGTGTCATTCAGAACGGCAGTAAACGCTACAACATCTCGAAAGGGAACATGCGCGGTTGATTGGACGCCATCGGCTTGATTCTTCTTGACGCTTGTGTGCCTCAGCGCGATTTCCTGCTGGTAGTTCAGCCAATCCTGATCGTAGGGGCGGAGGCACGTGTCGAGAATCCATTGCTCGAAGCGAAGATTGCTTTTGGCAAGGTATTCGGGGTTGGGCTCGCCTTCCGGCGTACGCGAGTGCCGGGCGAGATTCGGAATGCTGGCGATGATGCCGCTGCGCCAGTGGGCGACGATTTGCTTTGTCTGTCCGTCGAGCACCTCGCCAGCGATGTGAAGGTAGCGCTCGTCCTCTTCGGTAAAACCTACCGAGACTTTCAGAGCCCGCAGCTCATCGAGTGAGATCGGAGAGGTTTCTACGACGGGCGTTCCGTAGGTGTAGGCGGGAATCTGATCGGCAACCTTCTTCATGGCAACTCCTTAGGACAATGATGAACGTGTTCTCTATACTCGAACTCACTCAGAGTATCGGAAAGCTGTTTCGGAGTATCGATATGAGGTCGATATGGATAAGCTATCCCCTTTTCTATCGCGCTTCTCTCTAACCGCGCGGGTTTTTCTTGCCGGGCATGTGTGCGGGACTACGTCTGACCACGTTACCAAGACGGCTGGGCATTTGCATGTTCTGCGCAGCGGTGTGCTGAATATTTTGAATAAAGGCGACGAGCCGCGATTCATACTTCACATCTCACCGGAATGTACCGCGACTGGGAGCTTGGTGCATTGCGCGATCAATTCCCGATGTTGAAGGAGCGGGTCAACGGACACGCCTTGGTCTATCTCGACAGCGCTGCCGCAACCCAACGTCCTCGGGCGGTCGAGTTATCTCCGGGGACCAAGCTAACGCGGGATGTCCATACCGGTTGCGCCTCTGGCGAACGACCTGAATGATTGCCGCCAAAGCCCTAATCGATTTTTGGCAAATTTTTGGCAAAACGGTTTTTTGAGGGAGATCCCCGAAAAGGGGAAAAGTGAGAATAGCCTTGTATTTACTGGTGATTTGAATGGTGGGCCTGGGTGGACTTGAACCACCGACCTCGCCCTTATCAGGGGCGCGCTCTAGCCACCTGAGCTACAGGCCCGTTGAACGGAGTGGCAGTCAGATACAACGTGAGCAGTTTACGATGCTGGGGGAAAAACCGCAATTGTGTCGGGAGCCACTCGTGTCTGAAATGAGCAGGGAAACAACAGAGGCCGGCGAGCGAAGGTGGCGATTGATGATGGCGACGAGTGTTGGCGAGGAACGCGGCGGTTAGTGCTGGCCGAAGATGCGATTGCCGAGGATGGCTTCCTGGTAGGCGCCGAGGATTTGGGGGTCGTCGATCGAGCCGTGGTGATGCACCTGGCGCCAATGCTCGTCTTCGGAGCGGCGAAAGATGCGCGTGGTGCGAATAGCGACGAGCATGTTGCGGCCTTCGTAGCGAATTTCACCGCGCTCACGTCCAACAACGTAGAAGATCTCGGGGGATTGGTGCAACGTGTAATCGTGAAATTCGAAGCGGAAGGTGAGCGGAGATTTGAATAAGGTTTGGTAGGTCTTGGCAATTTCGGTCCAGCCCCGGCGAATTCCGCCCAAAGGATTGTCCATGGCAATTTCCGCGGAGTCCGCCCAGTTTTCCTGCATGAGTTTTATATCGCGAGTGTTGAGGGCGCGGTAGAACTGCGACAGCGCCTCCATGGTCTGCCGTGTATCGCTGCAGTCTTCCTGGCCGGTGACGGGAGTTTCGATGGGGTTGAGGAAATTCATGGCACCCTCCGATGGACGGCAAATGGGGTTATGAGAATAGGATGAGCGCAGAGGTGGGAAGGGTACTGTGGAGGCAAGGGCGCGGAGAGCGTGACAGGCAAGCTAAGAGGGTGCAGCATTCACCTGATGGCAGAAAACGGATGGAGTGCATAACTTGGATCGCGATTCTAATCAAACCAAAAGCTCTGGAAGTTTGGCGAGCGAGGTGAAGGCGATGAGACAGGGTGGAAGAGAACCAAGTGTTTTGAAGGGCATATTGGCGGGAGCATTGGGCGGACTGGTGGCTTCGTACGCGATGAACCAGTTTCAAAAAGTGTGGTCGGCGGCGGAAGAACAAATCAACGGCAAGCAAAAGAAAAAAGCGGAAGAGGGCGAAGACGCGACGATGAAAACGGCTGACCGCATCTCGGAAGCGGCACAGGGGCGGCGGCTGACCAAAGCGGAAAAAGAAAAGGCAGGGCCTGCGGTGCATTTCGCGTTCGGGACGATCATGGGAGCGGTATACGGGGTAGCGGTGGAAATCAATCCTGCGACGCATACGTTTGCGGGCATTCCGTTTGGCGCGATTTTGTTTGCGGGCGCGGACGAAGTGGCGTTGCCTGCGCTGGGATTGTCGAAAGGCCCGGCGGAAACTCCGCTATCGAAGCACATGTATGGGCTGGTGTCGCACGCGGTCTACGGCGTGACGACGGAGGCGGTGCGCAGAGTGGTGCGCGGGTGAGATTGCGAAGGTTGCGCAGGACTCGCAGGATTACTGAACGAAGCCAACCGTGGGCGTGGGCTCGCTTCCGGCCGGGGATTCCTTGATGGCCCCGTACTGGGATTCATAGCGCGCGATGTTTTCTCCCAGGGCTCGCCAGATGCGTTTGGCGTGACCGGGACTGATAATCATGCTGCCGGTCAGCTTGCCTTGCGCCCCGTTGGGAAAAATGTAGATAAAGTTCATCGTAAATTCTTCCAGATTGTGGTGAATCATCACCAGGTTGCTGTACTGGCCTTGCAGTTCCTTCTCGTCCGCTTTGATCTGAACCTGGCCCTGCTGTGGTGGCCGCTGCTCGTCCATGCGCTGTGTCTCCCGAAATGCTCTTCGAAGTTAACACAAGCGGTACGAAATTGGCTCGCGCCGACGAGGTGGATTGCACTTTTGATGCGGTCCTAATTCTTTGTATTGGGTGAAAATCCTGCGCGAGGTCCATTGACCGGCGAGGGTATTAAGTGTAGTTTAGTAGCTGACTTTAACGCAGTTAACATGAACTATGGCACGCATCGTACCCCCTTCCCTAGAAACGGAACCCTCCGTAAGTAGCGAAGTTGCCGCGCCCGAGGCGCAGGCTTCGTCGCGGCTGTGGTCCACACGCGCGATGCGCAGCGGAATGGCGTTGCCTTCGCTGCCGGAATCCCACCGCACCATTCCCTTTAGCGCGGGAGCTTCGCGACTTAGAAAATTGCTGGCGTTCGCAGGCCCCGGATACCTGGTGGCGGTGGGGTACATGGACCCGGGCAACTGGGCTACGGACATCGCGGGCGGATCGCGATTTGGATACTCGCTGCTGAGTGTGATTTTGCTGAGCAACCTGATGGCGATGTTTTTGCAGGGGCTGTCGGCGAAGCTGGGAATCGCCACGGGACGCGACCTGGCACAAGCGTGCCGGGAAAATTATTCGCGGCGCACGGCGATGTTTTTGTGGGTGGTGTGCGAGATTGCGATTGCCGCTTGCGATCTTGCGGAAGTGCTGGGCTCGGCGGTGGCGCTGAAACTGCTTTTTGGATTGCCGCTGCTCGCTGGAGTTTTGATTACCGCACTGGATGTGCTGATTGTGCTGGCGTTGCAAGGGCGGGGATTCCGGTTAATCGAAACGTTCGTGGTGACGCTGATCGCATCGATCGCGGCGTGCTTCGCGTACGAAATATTCATAGCGCAGCCGCTGTGGAAGCATGCGGCGATGGGTTTTATTCCGCACCTGGAAATTCTGCGCAACCGCGACATGCTGTACATCGCGATCGGGATTCTGGGCGCCACGGTGATGCCGCACAATTTGTATTTGCACTCCAGCATCGTGCAGACGCGGGCGTTTGGGATTTCGCCGAAGGACCGCAAGCAAGCGGTGCGATACGCGATATTTGACTCGACGTTCGCGCTGGGGCTGGCGCTGTTTGTGAATGCGGCGATCCTGGTGCTGGGAGCGGCGGTGTTTCACACCCGCGGACTGCATGACGTGGCGGAAATCGAAGATGCCTACAAATTGTTGAGCCCGCTGCTGGGCGCGAGCCTGGCCAGCACGATTTTTGCGTGCGCGCTGCTGGCTTCGGGACAAAACTCCACGTTGACGGGCACGCTGGCGGGCCAGATCGTGATGGAAGGCTTTCTGGAGATTCGGCTGAAGCCGTGGCTGCGGCGGCTGATCACGCGGTCGATCGCGATTCTGCCGGCCGCGCTGGTGATCGGCATCGCCGGGGAATCGAAGGTGACGGCGCTGCTGGTGTTCAGCCAGGTGATACTGAGTTTTCAGTTGCCGTTCGCGGTGATCCCGCTGATTACGCTGACGAGCAACCGCGAGAAAATGGGCGAGCTGGTGAACTCGCGGTTTACCACGGTAGTGGCGTGGGTGGTGGCGGCGGCGATTCTTTTCTTCAACGCTGAGCTGGTGTGGCTCATACTCCGTTCCTAGCAACCCGATTAAATGGCAAATATGGATGAGAAGGCGCGAAAGAAACTAAAACTGCGCAAGGCGCTGTTTTGCGCGCTGCTCGGGCTGATCGTGGTGTCGATCGTGCTGGCGGTGATGCGCAAGGGCGAGTGGGTCATTTCGGAGGAGGCTTCACGCCGGCAGAATCCTGTGGCGGGGTCGGCAGAGGCGCTGAAGGCGGGACGGGCGGTATATGAAGAACATTGCGAGCGTTGTCACGGCGTCACAGGCAGGGGCGACGGGGCGGACGCGTGGAAGCAGTTCACTTCACCGGGGAATTTCACGAATGCGGGGCGAATGAATGGGCTGAGTGACGGGGCGATTTTTTATGAAATCAGCGAGGGGCGGAAGCCCATGCCGTCGTTCAAAATGCGATTGACGGAGGAGCAGCGCTGGCAATTGGTGCTACTAATACGAAGCTTTGCGGCGCACAGCGAAAAGTAGTTAGAGCATTCACGAGAAATTACGTAAAACACAAGCCGCACCCGCGATAGCGTTGGGTGCGGCTTGTGCGTTTTGTGTGGCGGTTTTTGTGAAAAATTATGCGGCTGCTGATTTTACTTGCTGGAGGGCAGCAGAGACTTCGTTCAAATCGGGCACGACGGGAATGTCATAGTTTTTGATCCAGGCGATTTTGCCCTGTTTGTTGACGATGACGATGGCGCGCCCGGTGATGCCTTTATCGGCGAGGTACACGCCGTACTTTTCGGCCATGGCGCCGCGGGGATTGAAATCGGCGAGCAGGGAATAGTGAATGCCCATTTTGTCGGCGTAGGCTTTGTGGGACCAGTGGCTGTCGACGCTGATGCCGAGAACTGCCGCGTCGAGCTGTTCAAAGGACTTCATATCGTTGACGAAGCAGGCATGCTCGTTGGTGCAGGTGGGGCTCCAGTCGAGGGGGTAAAAGACGAGAACGACATTTTTCTTGCCCGCGAAATCGGAGAGCTTGATGTCTTTCTGGCTTTGATCTTTCAGGGTGAAATCCGGCGCTTGCTGGCCTACGGAAATACTCATGAACGTTCCTCCTGTTGCGAAGTATGCGAAGCAATCTTACCGAATCGGCGGGTGCGGGTACAAATGAGTGTGAGATGGATTAATGGTGTCATTTGACAGGAAACGGAAACCAGTGAATTTTCCCATTGTTGTCTTTCAGCGTGGCGAACCGGAATACTCTTCGCGCCGGGAAGAACGTATATCCAACCCTGAAATCCACGACAATTCCTATATTGGCGTTCTCCACTGGATTCAGATATGGGTAACTGCAAGAGGGGAGCGTGGATCGTTCACCGGGCATCATTTCTGGACTGCCAAAATTCTGAGTCGCGATTTTCCCGTCTTTGTCTTTAAGCATAAAAAAGTGAGTTCCGAAATTTGCATCGCCAACGACCTCTGGCCCGTTTTGGTGCTTCACGTCGACTATTCCACAGGTAAACCGAACGCTTTCCATGGGCAAAGGTCCGTCATTGGTAACGATAAATGGGCTTGAAAATGCGTTATCTGGGTCGAGCTGATCATTTTGGGAGACAGAAACCCGAGGGAGCAGTGCGAGGTACCCAGTTACGACACCCAAGACAAATCCGAGGTCTAAAATTACTTTGCCGACAATTTTTGAAGTACGTTTCGCGATTCGCCATGCTGGCTCTGTTCGATCGGTGGGGAGGCTTGGTTTTTTATGCGTTCCTTTCTTATCTGTCATTTTTGCTGCCGATTGCGTTTGGTCCTTGGAGTCAGCATCCGTATGGTCCTTAGAATTCTTCAAGTCCTTTCTCCGTTCATGTCTCCTCTGTTTCGAGTTCATGCGCCGATCCATAACAGGGATGGGAATCGTTTCCACGACTTCGGAAGGGCTATAACGTTCAAGACTTTCTTCGTCGCGACTAAAGAGCCTCCGTCGCCAACCCTTCAAATCAAATGACACGGGTTAGCGGGTGAAGGAGATGAAGAAAATCTGGCCGTGGCGTTCGATCTGGAGGGCTACGGGGTCGCCGGGTTTCTGAGAGGCCAGCGCCTGGCGCAAGCTATCGAGGGTGGTGACGGCTGTTCCATTCAAGCCGTGAATGACGTCGCCGGTTTGCAGCGGAATTTCTCCGGTGCGGGAGCCCAAAGTTCTGGCGGCAACGATAACGCCGGTGGGGATGCGCAAATCAGGCAGCTCTTTGGCAAGGTCGAGAGTCAGTTCCACGCCCAAGATATTCAGCGGGCGAACCAGATTTTTTACCGGGTCGGCAACGTCGGCAAGGCTGTCTTCTTTGTGGGGGCGTTCGGCAAGCGCAACTTCCAGCTGCAGACGCTGGGTACCACGCATGACCTCAATTCGGGCATGCTCGCCGGTTTTGTGGGTGTAGAGAGTCTGGGCAAATTGGGGCAGGCTGCTGATGGCGGTGTGATCCACGGCCAGGACCAGGTCCTTAATTTTGAGTCCCGCTTCATCCGCGGGACCACCCGGGGAAATGTCGGAGATGATGACGCCAAAATCTCTTTGAAGATGGAGGGCGGCGGCGAGTTCAGGAGTGATGGTTTGCACCAGTGCGCCGATGGCGGGTTGGTGGATGTGGCCAAACTTCACCAGCTGAGGATAGGCGGAAGAAACGACGCTCACAGGAATGGCAAAGCCCAAGCCCTGATTGCCGCCGGATGAGGAGAGGATAAAAGTGTTAATGCCGACGAGTTCGCCATTGGCATCGACGAGCGGGCCGCCGCTGTTGCCGGGATTGATGGGCGTGTCGGTCTGCACGTAGACGAGCGGACTATCGGGATCGGGCTGGCGCGCGACGGCGCTGACTACGCCCATGGTAACGGTATTGCGCAAACCTTCCGGGCTGCCAAAGGCAAAAACCATTTCGCCCTGCCGGGCCTGGCGCATGGAACTGTGGAGGGAAAGAGCGGGCAAGGAGTGGGCTTCGACTTTAATTACGGCGAGGTCGAGCTCACGCGAGACGCCCACGATGCGAGCCTGAAAATTTCTGCCCTGGGTGGACTGAGCGGGCGCTTGCGAATCTGAAGGCATGGGCTGGGGCGGGACGAGGACTTCGATATTCTGCGCGCCGCTCACTACGTGGGCATTGGTGATGATGAAACCTTCGGGATCGACAATCACTCCCGAGCCGATGGCGCGGCGCCTGCCAATGATCAATTCGGTTTGGTTGCGGTCGGTCTCTTCCGCTGAGCCGTAGCCGGTCACGAGAATCTGTACCACCGTAGGAGAAACGCGATCGACGAGGGCCTCGATAGAGGCGTTGAGCTGGTGCAAAAGATCGGAAGGGTGCGCGACTTCGGAGGCTGGCGTTTGCGATTGCGCCGAGGCACCCGGCAATGAGGAGAGAAAAGCGCCGATGAAGAACAACAGGGCCAGGCGGCGTGGAGTAGATCGCTTACCAAAGATGTGATGAGCCGCGCGCATGTAGTTTTCCCTTTCGAGCTTCCCGGGCGTGGGCTGAAGCACTTTTTTGCTATTTGCATTATAGCCGGGTCCGGGGCTTTCTTTATGAAAGGGGGAGCAGTACACTCGCGACGAGAACAGCGAATGAGCGGGGAAGGCACACGCCGGGCTTCGATGATGTCCCTTCGAGAATTGGTGCAGCGTTATCGCGGGCTTGCGGGCGATTTTGGCAAGCCGGTGGCGCTGGCGGAGTTTCAATTGGAGCGCGCGGAAACCGAGCGGCTGTTTTCGAATTACGACGAGGATTACCACATCAGCCGGTTTTTCCATTTCAGCGAGGCGGACGGGATGCCATTTCAAATCAATGGGGAGTTGGTCACGCACGTGGCGCTGGATGCGGAGATCGAGAGCATCCTGTAACACTTCTTCCGCGCGAATATCCCGGGATACTTGAACAAAACGACATTCAGGACTCAACCGGCCGTTTTGGGTCGCGGGATAATTTCGCGCGGGGAGCATAATTTCGTTTGAAAAACTAGGATTATTGCATAGGCTAATTCCTCGCGGAGGTACATGCATGGCTGGCACGCCAACTCCTTTGCCGGAATCGCGCCTGGGCAGCACGCTGAGGCGGGATAGCTGGTGGCTCGAGCTCATACCCGTAATTGTTTTGCTCGGAGGATTCGGAATTTATGCCACGCTGCGAGCGTTTGAAGGCGCTTACTTCACTTGGGGACCTTACCTTTCGCCGTTTTATTCGCCGCTGATCGATCCGCAGCACCACTGGTGGGCGCTTTCGCCGGCGCTGCTGGTGCTGGCCGGGCCGCTGGGATTTCGCGCTACCTGTTATTACTACCGCAAAGCGTATTACCGGGCGTTTTTCCTGGATCCACCGGCTTGCGCGGTGGGCGAGCCGGCGAATCGCAAATATCGCGGCGAGACGGCGTTTCCGTTCATCCTGCAAAACGTACACCGCTATTTTCTGTACCTGGCCATTCTGTTTCTCTGCTTTCTGTGGCACGACGCGATTAAGGGATTTTTCTTTGACGGGCACTTCGGCATCGGGGTAGGCAGCCTGGTGCTGCTGGTGAACGTGACGCTGCTTTCGATCTACACGTTGTCGTGCCATTCGCTGCGGCACCTGGCGGGAGGAAAACTGGATTGCTTTTCGTGCGTGTCGTTTGGGACGACGCGGGCGGCAGCTTGGCGAGGGTTTTCGTTTTTGAATGAGCGGCACATGCAGTTCGCGTGGGCCAGCTTGATCTCGGTGGGCTGCGCGGATTTGTATATTCGGCTGCTGGCTACCGGGGCAATTACGGACCTGAGGATTCTGTGACGGCAAATTTCGAGGTTCGCGAGCACGACGTATTGATTATTGGCGCGGGCGGCGCGGGACTGCGCGCAGCTATCGAGGCGCTTGCGCAGGGCGCATCGGTGGGCGTGGTGTGCAAATCGCTGCTGGGTAAAGCGCACACGGTGATGGCCGAAGGCGGGATTGCGGCGGCTATGGCCAACGTGGATGCCGCGGATAGCTGGCAGACGCATTTTCGCGACACCATGCGCGGCGGAAAACTGCTGAACAACTGGCGCATGGCGCAACTGCACGCGCAGGAAGCGCCGGATCGAGTGCGCGAACTGGAACAGTGGGGCGCGTTGTTCGATCGCACGGAAAGCGGAGCAATTCTGCAACGCGCTTTTGGCGGGCACACTTTTAAGCGGCTGTGCCATGTGGGGGATCGCACCGGGCTGGAAATGATTCGCACGCTGCAAGATCGCGGAGTGCAGCAGGGCATTGATGTTTATATGGAATGCACGGTCACGCGGTTGTTGATGGATAACGGGCGGTTCGCGGGGGCGTTTGCGTACTGGCGCGAAAATGGGCGCTTTATTGCGTTCAAAGCGAAAGCGGTGGTGATTGCGACGGGAGGAATCGGCAAGGCCTGGACGGTGACTTCGAACTCGTGGGAATACACGGGCGATGGCATGGCGCTGGCGTATGAAGCAGGCGCGGAATTAATGGATATGGAATTTGTGCAGTTTCATCCCACGGGAATGGTGTGGCCGCCCGGCGTGCAGGGACTTCTGGTGACGGAAGCGGTACGCGGCGAAGGGGGGATCCTGCGCAATAAGCTGGGCGAGCGCTTCATGGAAAAGTACGACCCGAAGCGCATGGAGCTTTCCACGCGAGACGTGGTGGCGCGATCGATCTACACGGAAGTGCGCGAAGGGCGCGGCACGGAGCATGGCGGCGCGTACCTGGATATTTCGCAAAAGCCGGCGGAGTACGTAAAGAAAAAGCTGCCGAGTATGTATCACCAGTTCAAGGAACTGGCGGATGTGGATATCACCAAGGAGGCCATGGAAGTTGGCCCGACGTGCCATTACATGATGGGCGGGATTCGCGTGGAGGCGGAAACGGGGCAATCGACGATCCCGGGAATCTTTGCGGCGGGAGAAGCTGCAGCGGGATTACACGGCGCAAACCGGCTGGGCGGAAATTCGCTTTCGGATTTGCTGGTTTTCGGCAGGCGGGCAGGGATGGCCGCGGCGGCACACGCAAAGAAGACGGCGTATGCGTCGCTGGATAACGCGCAAATGCAGGAAGCGGAGAAAGATTTGCTCGCGCCATTCGCGAATACGGGGGAAAGCCCCTACGCGATTCATCGCGATTTGCAAACAGTGATGCAAAGTCTGGTAGGAATTTACCGCACCGCGGAGGACCTGGAGCGCGCGATGACGGAGCTGCAGATGCTGAAGGCCCGTGCCGCGGCAGCCAGCGTAGAGGGGACGCGGATGTTCAATCCGGGATGGCACCTTTCTCGCGAGCTGAAATCCATGCTGATTATTGCCGAAGCGGTGACGAAGAGCGCCATGGCCCGCACGGAAAGCCGTGGCGCACACAGCCGCATTGATTTTCCTGAGCTGGATGCGAGCACGTGGGGAACAAAGCACAACATTATCGTGCTGGAAAAGGGCGAGATGGTGCGGCGCGAAGTGCCGGTGGAGGCCATGCCTGCGGAGTTGAAAGAGATTCTGGCGCAGGAGTGAGTGCGTGTGGTGATGGTGTGGTGCGGTTGCGACGGCACAACAGTGCGGGGATAAAAAATGGATAACGAGATGGCCATCGTTGAAACCGACGCAGAGATTGCTGAACCAGAGGTAAAGATGGCGGAGACTACCCTGCGGGTGTTTCGTGGCGATGCGAACGCCGGCGCGACGGTGGACTTCCAGGTGCCGGTAGCACCGGGCATGGTGGTGCTGGATGCGTTGCACTACATTCAGGGACATCTGGCGCCGGACCTGGCGGTGCGCTGGAACTGCAAAGCAGGGAAGTGCGGGTCGTGCTCGGCGGAAGTTAATGGAAGGCCGCGGCTGACGTGCAAGACGCGCATGGATGAACTTCCCAAGGACCAGCCGATCACGGTGATGCCGCTGAAGGCGTTTCCAAAGATCAAGGATCTAGTGACGGACGTGTCGTGGAATTACCGGGTGAACAAGAAAATTCCGCCGTTTGAACCGAAGCGCGGAGTGGACTGGAAAATTTCGCAGCTGGATGTGGACCGGGTGCAGGAGTTTCGCAAGTGCATCGAATGTTTTTTGTGCCAGGACGTGTGCCACGTGTTGCGCGATCACGACAAGAAAGAAGAATTCGCAGGGCCACGTTTTTTTGTGCGCGTGGCGGGACTGGAGATGCATCCTCTCGACGGAGCCGATCGCACCGGGCTGCTGAAGGATGAACTGGGCATCGGCTACTGCAATATCACCAAGTGCTGCACGGAAGTTTGCCCGGAAGAGATTCACATCACGGATAACGCGATCATTCCGTTGAAAGAACGAGTGGTGGATGAGTTTTATGACCCGTTGACGATGCTGTTCCGGAAACTGCGCGGCTCGGGCGGGAGCCAAAAAGAGAAAAGCAATTAGGAGGCGGGCACGGGCACGTTTTTGCTGAGGCGGGAGGTTCCATGGATGCCGAACTGAAAACCATTTCACGGGCGGGAATCGCGGAAGCCATTGCGAAGGCAGAACTGTACCGCTATCTGAATGAACCGGAAGAGGCGGAGTCGATCTGCCGCGACATTTTATCGGTGGACCAGGTGCATCAAATGGCGCGGCGCTTGTTGGGACTCTCCATCACCGATCAATTCACCGGTTATGCGGGCGACCGTTACGCGGAAGTGGCGGAAATATTCCAAGGGCTGCGGGACGATTACGAGCGCTTTTACTACATGGGTTTGCTGCACGAGCGGCGCGCCAAGGCGCAGCTTCACGCGGGGTACTCGGCGCACATTTTGTTGCCGCTGATTGAAGATGCGATGAGGTGCTTTGCTAAAGCGGAGGAGATTCGCCCGCCGGGCAACGACGACAGCATTTTGCGGTGGAACCGCTGCGTGCGGCTACTGCAAAGCCAGCCTGACTTTCGCGTGGAACGTGATGCGCACCCGCACGGAGCGGAAGACAGTCCGCCGGAGAATGTGCGATTGAAACGCGCCGGCGAACACTGAGTGGCGACGTTGTATCCTGCCCCCAGTTGATCCCAAGAAGTTGATCTTAAGTACGGCGCCATGACGGCTTTGCAGGGTGCGATAGGCTGGAACAGTGCTCGCCCAGCGGCGCATAATCGCCAAAAAATCCGCCACATTACCTACCGCGGCATGTCCATAAAACCGCAGATCGATCATCAAATGGGCTAACTGGCATACACCGGGCGCCAAACGGCAGCCACCGCCACCGGCATCACGGGTAACGAAGCGGCAAGGCGTATCCAGAGGAGTTTCCATGGAGATCGGCATTGACAGTTTTGCTGCGGCGATTTCGGATCCGGCAAACGGGTTAGCGGTCACGCCGGTTGAGCGCATGAGGGAACTGCTGGCGGAGATCGAGAAAGCTGACCAAGTTGGGCTTGATGTGTTTGGCATCGGCGAACATCACCGCGAGGAGTTTCTGGATTCCGCGCCAACCATCATTCTGGCGGCAGCGGCCGCGCGTACACAAAATATCCGGCTGACCAGCGCGGTCACGGTGTTGAGCGCGGCTGACCCGGTGCGCGTGTTTCAGGAGTTTGCCACGCTGGATCTGATTTCGAACGGGCGAGCGGAAATTGTGGCGGGGCGCGGCTCGTTCATCGAGTCGTTTCCGCTGTTCGGTTTTGAGCTGGAGGATTACGATTCGCTATTTTCGGAAAAACTGGAACTGCTGCTCGAAATTCGCGACAACATCAAGGTGAATTGGTCTGGGAAGCATCGTCCGGCGCTAACCGGGCAGGCGATTTACCCGCGGCCGCTACAAAACCCGCTGCCGATCTGGGTGGGAGTGGGCGGCACGCCAGCTTCGTTTGTGCGCGCCGGAATGTTGGGCCTGCCGCTGATGGTGGCCATCATCGGCGGCGAACCGCACCGGTTCCGACCGCTCATCGATCTTTACCGGCAATCGGGGATTCGCAGCGGACATAAACCCGAGCAACTGAAAGTGGGCTTGCACATGATCGGCTTCCTGGGGGAGACGACTGAAAAGGCGGCGAACGATTTTTTCCCCGGCTATGCGCGCACGTTCACAGAAATTGGCAAGGAACGAGGGTGGCCGCCGACGACTCGGGCGCAATTCGATGCATTGCGCTTACCTACCGGGGCGCTGCTTATCGGCGATGCGGAAACCGTGACGGAAAAGATTTTGTATGTGAATGAAGCGCTAGGCGGCATCTCGCGGCTTACATTTCAAATGGGGGTTTCGACGCTGCCGCATAAGAAAATGCTGAACGCTATTGAAATACTTGGCAACGCGGTGGCTCCCGCGGTGCGGAAAGAGCTTACGAGGGCCTGAAAGGCCTGTGCGGGGCCTGAAATCCTGAGAGAACCCCGCCGGATGCAAGACCACGCTTCAGGAAAAGAAATCCGGCGCTACAAAAAAGACGGGGAGGCGCGTCGCGCTAGTTCGCACGGCGCCTCGCTCCGCTAATGGTTAGGAGTTATCGCGTACGAGGACGACGCGGCGATTTTTGGCGCGGCCTGACTCGCTCGCGTTGCTGCCAACGGGATGAGAATCGCCGTAGCCCTTAGAAGTCAGTCGAGACTTGTCTACACCATGATCGCCGAGCCAATTCATTACCGCATCGGCGCGATCGCTGGAGAGCTTGAGGTTGACGTCTTTGGAGCCACGATTGTCGGTGTAGCCCTCGACGCGAATCTTCCAGTCAGGATGAGCTTTCAGGGCATCGGCGGCCTGGGTCAAAGCGCCTTCCGAGTCGGAGGTGAGGTCGGCTTTCCCGGTTTCGAAATGAACGTTCGAAAGGGTTACGCGACCGCGTGCGGTTAAGGAGGCGCCAACGTCTTCGTGGCCGGCATTTCGGTAGCGGTTTAACTCGGCAACGAGAGGTCGTGCGCCTGCAGGTGTTTTGTAATCACCCTGGAGAATTTGCTGGTTGGTGACTTTTTCGCCGTAGAGCTTTTCGTCTTCGCCGTTATCAGGGCGCAGCGTGGAGCCTTCCAGGGAGAGGCCCGCAAACAAACCGCGCGAGCGCGACCAGGAGAGTATCTCGGCGTGGAGAAGCACGTCGGTGTTGGCGCTGGCGTCGCGGCCAACCGGCCCCGCAGCAGCTTCCGCTTCGCCGCCGATGGTGAACTTGTCTTCCAGCAGCTTGTGCATGCCGCCTTCGTTCATGACGAGAAGGAAAACGTCAGTGGAAGAGCCACCGATTTGAAGGCCGTAGCTTCCGCCTTCAATGCGGATGGCCGCAGGGGTGCCAAAACGGCCGTTGCCGCCGCGGCGGCAAGATACGAAGCCACGGCCATATTTACCGCCGACGATGAAGGCGGCTTTTTTGACGCCGGGAATGATCGCAATGCAGCGCGATTTGTCGAACAAGTCGCGAGGGATGCCTTTGTCGGGCTCGTGCATCACTTCGCGGAAGGATTCGGTGGCGCTTCGCAGGCGCTTGTCGGGAGTATTTTCAGCGTCCTGACCGTCCTGGGCGCGAAGCTGAGCGGCGCCAAAAAAAGCAGAAGCGGTCAGGAGTGCAACGGCGATGCGTGCTGCGCGAACGGTCGAGACACAAGAAGTTGCCGGTGTTTTGCGGGGACTGATAGATACCATCCATATTCTCCTAAAAATCTTAATGGGAACCGCTCTGATAATAGTGGCGGCACGGGGTTCGTGACATCGGGCTTATCGTGTAGGTTGGACGGAAGTGCTTTGTGCGGGGGCTGAAGCCCCCGCCTCCTAAAGAAAAATCAGCACCTGAGCCACAGCTGCATGCTTCCTAAGAAGCTTTTGAGGCGCGAAAGCGACGGTTTACGATCTCGGAGGCCGCTATAGCGAGTGCTGCTCCGACTAGAGGTAAGAGCAGCACTCCGTGCAACAGACGATCGCCAAATACGAAGATCATGCCGAAGATAAGGCTGAGGAGAATGCCGTGCCTCAGAATTTCACGAGCACCTTTGCGGTATTTGAATTCAAGGTGGAGCCGGTGGTGGATGTGATGGAGGCGGTGGCGGTGGAGCTCAAAGCCATCGAATGTCGCAAGAAACACGCGTCCTAGGCAGCGCCGATGGCTTGATGCGCGGAAGGAGATTTGGCGCGGGCGTGCATTTTTTCTATCTTCGGCAAGGAACGTTGTCTCAGCGTGATTTTACGTCCTCCGGTGTTTTCGGCCCGGACGCTGGAAACGTTTGCTCTTACCGCGCGAGTAGTTGCACGCGCTTGGGGTCGTAGTTGAAATTCACGAGACCGTCGCGGTAGTCCAATTCCACTTCAAGCTGCCTAAGCACTGTAAATCCCAGAAGGCCGGAAACCTCCGTCCTGGTCAGGCGGCTCAACCTGGCAAGGTCTAACGTCACCATGCCCAAGTTGGACTGCTGAAAGTGGCCGAAACGCAGTGTGGCCTTGTCGGCGCTGTAAACCTTGTCTACTGCGCCGTTCACACCGCGAACTTGCATACGGTCGTCGGAACTGACCTTGGTAACCAGTCGGCCAGCGCGCACCGAGAGAATACTGCTGGAGGAGCCGGTATCCAGTGCGAAAAGCATGTTTTTCGAGTCGTTCACGCTAGTGGGCACCAAAATGGTGTGCCCAAAGCGGAAGACTTTTGTCCAGTCGGCCATTTCGGGGGCAATGTATCGATCTTTGGGCAGGCGGAGCGGGGGTTTCGATGTGGGTAGAGGTAATCGCTGATCCTTTGTAGTTTGCTGGCCTGCGGTGTTTTCTTTTTGCTCAACGTTAGCTTGCTCGTCGCCCTCACTGTTCAGCGACTTGGGAGCCACGGCGTCTTCGGGACGCTTTGGCAGGGGAGATAGTTTGAGTCGCATTCCGGGAAGGTCAATGTCGATGAGATAAGCTCCCAACACATCGGCGCCGATCAAGCCGTCTTCGTCGGATACGGAGAGTTTGTCGCTGACTTCGACCACACAATCCTGGAATTCCAGTTCGCCGATACGGATGTGATCTGCTACGGCGGTATGGCCGCTCTGCAAGCCTTTGTCGCCTATGCCACCGTAGTGCATCGCAGAGACGAAGGTCAGTCCGGCCTTCTCCGCGACCTTGTGATTTACCATAATCCCGCCGGCTCCCGTGTCAAGCAGCAGGTGGGTGTTCCGATCATTGAGCTTAACCGACAAACCAATGCCCTGCATGCGATGTCCGCCGGATCCGTACATGGTTTCTAACTTGGTCTCGGTCTGCTCCACCTTGCTGACCAGCCTGCAGACATGGGGCGGTTTATCGGCCGTCGCTTTTAGAAACTCCAAATGCTCGGTCATCCACTTAGTTTCTTCATCATCATCAGGGTGCGGCCCGGCGAGGTAAGACTCCATGGCTGCAAGTCTCTCTTTTCGCGGGAGAGTGTTCAGCCACGCTCTCTGAACCTCGATGTCGTCTGGAGCGATTTCGTGGGCACTTAGTAGTGGTCGAAGGCCGTGCGGTACAAGGAATAGGACCGGTACAATTGGGCCAGTCCGAGATAGGCATGCGCTTCCTTTGGGTCGGCTTTCCTGGCCCGGAGGTATGACAGTTCGGCATCATGCATTTCACCGAGCCGAAACTGGACGTCGCCTTTAGCCGCAAGTAACGCCGCCACATTGGGCTGGACGACTAACGCAGCGTTCACGGTGTCTAACGCTTCATCGAGCTTCTGCTGCCGCAATACTGCTCGTACAAGTCCGACTTGCGCCGGCACCAGATTCAAATCGGTCTTGAGTATGGCTCGATAGCTGGCCTCGGCGTCCGCGAACTTTCCGGCTCGAAAAAGCTGGTCAGCCGCGGCAAGGTCCGGCTTGGTAGCTGACGGCTTGGCCTCATCGCTCAGTGCTGTCAGATGCGGGGAGAGCAGCAGAAGAGCAGAGACGAGGGTCGAGCTAAAGAGGGAGAACGTCAGATGAAGTACCCCGCGCAGGCGAAGCAGAATAGCACGGTTGCACGGGTGAAGCCGTATAACATCCGCCATAATTGACCTGGGATGTACGTGCAATTTTTTTGAGTACTCAACGCTACTGCGGCGGAACAGTGGCGCGAGTCGGGCGGGAGCACAAGACGGTGATTGGATATTGTTGTCAGTACTTGAACTGGCCGACCAGTTCGTGGAGCTGGGAAGACATGCGGGCCAGATCGTCCACGGTTTTTTGAGAGTCGGTGACGCTGTGGCTCGTGCCGTCCGCGGCGGTGGCGACGCCGGAGATGTTTTTGGTGATGGTTCCGGACCCGCGGGCGGCCTCGTCGATATTCCTGGAGATTTCCTCGGTGGTGGCGCTCTGTTGGTCGACGGCCGAAGCGATGGTGCCGGCGATGGAACTAATCTGATCGATGATTTTGCTGATCGCGCCGATGGCCGAAACGGCTTCCTTGGTTCCTGCCTGGATGGCATCGATACGCCCGCTGATATCCTCGGTGGCTTTAGAGGTTTTGCTGGCGAGGTCTTTGACTTCGTTGGCGACAACCGCAAAACCCGCTCCGGCTTCTCCTGCGCGAGCCGCTTCGATGGTAGCGTTCAGAGCGAGCAGATCGGTCTGCCGGGCGATCAAGTTGATCACCTTGATAACCTCTCCAATTTCCAAGCTGGCATCTCCGAGCCTGGTGACGACCGCGTTAGTGGACGTAGCCATGCCCACGGCTTCGTGAGCGACCTTGGCGGCTTGCGTGGCGTTCTTGGCGATTTCGCGAATGCTGGAAGTCATCTCTCCGGTGCCGGTGGCCACGGTCTGGAGCGTGCGGGTGACAAGCTCGGCGGCGCCCGAGACCTGATTCGCCTGGCTGGAGGTTTCCTCCGCGTTGGCGCTGAGGGTTTGGCTGATAGAGCTTAGATGTTCGGAGGAAGTAGCGACGCCATTGGTGTTGAGGCCGACATTGGTAATCACGCGCTGCAATTTGTCGATGAACAGGTTAAACCATTTGGCGACTTCGCCGATTTCGTCTTCTGAGTTAGCCTCCAGCCTGAGAGTAAGGTCTCCTTCGCCTTCCGCGATATCCTTGAGGCGAACGGCAAGCAGGCGCAGGGGTTTGACGACCTGGCGATCGATCACGATGGAGGCGATCGAGCCGCCCAGGAGCACCGCAACGGCGATCACAATCAGGCCAAAGGTTCTTTGGCGCTGCGACCACAGGAGAACGGCATCGAGCTCGGGTCCGAACGCCGCCGACACGGCAGCACGCAGGGAAGCCAAGGAGTCCTCCAGGTCTTTGTTTTCTCGGGCGAGCGCTCCGATGGCGGCCTGATTCTGTTCGGACATGTTGTCCGGGCTGTCGATCATGGCGGTGTAAAGAGGCTTGGAGCGCGATTGAATGTCGGAAAACATGTCAACGGCAGCGGAAATCTGTTTTTGCAGGTCGAGGGTGAGACCCGGCTTTTCCTTTGCGGAATGCATCGCAGATAAAAACGCCTGAATATCCGGCTCGTTGCCGTCCGGGCGCTTCTTGTCTTGCAAGAGGACGGCGTCGTTATAGCGTTTTTTGAGTTTCTGAAAACTTGCTGCTGCTTCCTGAACGTTGCGACCAGCGGGAAACAGCGACGCAGACAGAACCAGCATATGCGATGTGGTCTGGGAGGAAGCCCACAGTTGCAGAATCAGAAGGGCAGCATAGCCGACGCCAAAGATTGCGATGCAGAGCCAGATCTTGGCTTTGATGCCCAGACTACGCATGCACCCTCACTTGACCGCCAGCTTTCTTACCGTGTCTCCGGGATCCTTTCCGACATAACCGATGGCACCGGGTGTAGCGGCTACGTATTCGATAAGTGCGGACTCCGAATCGAACGTCTTCGGCATCGAAGCACTGCCAGCGAAGACCAGACTCCGCCATCCAGCGCGGAACGCGGCATCCCCTTTTCCGACGTATTTTTTGAGGAACGCTTCGTGGACGGGCCCGCCCTTTAGGGTTGCGGGCACTACATGGCTTCCATCGCTCAAGCTGGTCTTGTCCCCGGAGTAGACATCCTTGAGATCGCTGGCGCTGACACCGGAGGATTTTACCGATTTGTTGGCGATGACGATCACTTCCTGGGATTTGGCAACGCTGCAACCCAGGAAAAGGCAGAAAAACAGGGCAACCATTATTGATTTTTTCATCGCTCTTATCTCCCACGATCACTGAGCTGATCTCCAGGCGCTGTCAAAACACAAATCCCACTTTGGCAACCAGCAAGTTGGTGCGAGGTTTGAGGCCGTTTGGATTATCGAAGTCGTAGAAGCCAGACACATTGCCGTTGATGAAATGTCCTTCGAGTTTTCCATATAAGTAGGAGTTGAAGTCATATCGGCTAGATATGGTCCAATCGTGACCGAAATTCGCGGGATCTGAGTTATCGTGCGGCGCGGCATCGAGTTCGCTGGAGTAATAAGCCCCAACTTCCAGTTTGTCAGTCAGGTGATATCCGGCCATGACAAACCAGGTGCGAGCGTCTGACACGCTGAGCGCCGGTGGCTGCCCGGTTATTTCAACGTCTTGATGAGCGATGGTTCTCGCGTATTGATAAGCCAGGAAGAATTTGTGCGCGTCGTATTGTGCATAACCGGTCGTGGAATAGTACGGTGCTATGCGAAATGTGCCATTCGTAAGTGTGCCCCTGGCGTCGACCCTTTGCGTCGAAGCGCCGACAAGCAGTCCCTTGAGTGGAGTCTTCCAGCGCAAATCGACGCCCGGCGTCTTACCCCCAGGTGTGTTCGCGAAATTGATTCCAGCTTCCTTAAAGCCTTCCGTAAGTCCGTCGCTGGAAGAATAATAGTAATCGCCAAAATACAAGCTATAGACTATCGATCCCCAGCGTTTCGATAAGGGCAGATCGCCGTAGAGTTCCCCTCCTAGTTGAGAAAGCGTGGTGGCGCGATCGTCGATGGAATAGATGGACTCGGGCAACAGCGCCCACATATATCCAGGATCGGCATCTTGTGTGTCGTTGTAGAGCCCCCAGCGGATCTTCACTTTGCCGGCCCGGATTCCCAGCCAGCGTTTCACGCGATAGTCGCCCATCGCCCAATCGATGCTAGGTTCGTCGCCACCGAAGATGCCCAAACGAATATAGTGGAGCTGTATTCCGATGCGCAGATTATCGGATGGCTGGTCGACGATGTTGATGGCCGCCTCCGTCCAACCGGTGCTTCCCTGACTGGTGTACATGCCCAGATAGTTATTGCTGCCGCTGTAGAGCAACGCCTGAGTAGCAAATCCGTGGATTTGGATGTTCGACATATCCTGACCGAACAGCGGACTCGCAAGGCCAAAAACAAAAAGCAGAAGCAGAATTCGTCGGCGCATAATGCCTCCTCAGGTGTTCCGGTGTTACCCATCGGCAGAAGGTCACGGAGGTTGATCCTGGCAATTCGCACGACTCCGAGGACATGTGCCCTCAGAGCTCGATTGAGGTACGGAACTGGTACCAGACCCGAAAAGGTTTCGCTTCCACTGATTGTTTAAAGGCAACCCGATGGGTGGTATTAGTAATTCCCAATTTTAACGATCGGCAGTTTCCGCCATGCTAAAGGATGGTGATGCACGCGTCCCGCCACAGATGCGGCAAATGGACGAAGTCAGGGAGAAATCCGCGGTCTTCTTGCCCGCTACCAGAACTGCAATGGAGTCATGTGCTTTCGGCCTTCGACATGCGTGCCGTGAGCTCGGATCTGGGCAAAACGGTGGCCTAAAGCGTTCCCGTTAAGGGATTTCTCGAAGGAACTCAGTCGATGTGGGACTCGAAAGCCTCGCGCGGACCTCTTCAAAATCTCAATTTTCTAATATTGCGTTTTCTGGTTGCCCGCTCTCACATCGTCTACGAATACCGAAGTCTCGTGAGCCGACTGTTGGCCAGTGAATGTTCTGATCGATTGGATGAAGAATCGTGGTGAGTTATCAATGTCCATCGCCGAAGCGAACTCACATCTGGAATTGTGATTCGGGCAGAGCTTCGCTTTATTTCGAAATGTCGAGATAACTCAGGTCGTTTGACGTCTGAGGAAGTAGTGGGTCCAAATGGTGATAAATTTCTAGTCAGAAATTATGCTGGATGACAATCGATGGCACGAGTCTTCAGACTGTCGGTCGAGAGACATGACGGCAAGGCAAACTTAATCCCGCTGCGCGTAATTGTGGTTAGCGTGGCGTCTTTCGCTTTCAGGTTCGAGAGCGTTGAAAGTTTGCGGGAGTGTATCAAGTATTATGAGAGAAACGCGTCCTAGCAGTCGCATCGCCGCGAGGAGTTTGGCCGGAGAACTCGGGGAAGATTGGAGAGAACGGCGGGGATGGGAAGTAGAGCGCTGGTTTGAACGTCTCCCCATGTACCTACTAGAAGAACCCAAGCGGCAGAAAGTGCTCAAAGGGCTCAAAGCCCTGTCCCGAGCTTTTTAACACTCGCTGAACGCGGAAAGCTCTAGTTTGCAACTAGAGAGCTCTAACTTCTGATTAAACGCTAGGAGTTCAGAAGCTTGCCCCAGCCGTTGTGTATTTTATTAGGTGGTGACGGTGCAGTGGAGGCGGCGGGAAAGTTTTTCGTGTTGATCGCGGAGCTCGCGGGGGGAGGCGGGAGCCGAACTTGTCGAAGAGCTGGCGCCCGTCTTCGAGTTCGAGTTGCCAGTCATCGGGATTGACACGGAGTAACTCGTCGAGGGCGCTGGGGGCAAGCTGTAGCCCGTCCAGGGTCAGGCCATGGGCACGTAGCCGATGGTCGAACTGCATCCGCGAATACTCTACCGAATCCCGTTCCTAGCGCGGCTGGATTGGTGGACATCTAGGATTGTGTTCGGCAATTCCTTCACCACGGGGGCTAGTTTCAATATTCACTTTTCCGGTAAGCGCGCTTATCAGCCCTGAAATAAGAAAGTTAAACTGTCACGCATTATGCGGCCGAGCCAATTTTGTCATTATCACGCGACAAAAAAGGTCAAGCCCCGTTCAATCCTAAAAAAGGTACCTCACTGCCTCCGATTCGGATACCCGGGTTGTCAGAAAACACACACTTTAACCCCGCTCTTGAATCGAGCCCGCTTACGAGTCTGGTACGGCAGGGCGCTTGCACTATAGGCTCTGAGGATTGCGATTTCGGGAGACATGGAATTGAGAAAGTCAAAAGGTTTCTCGTTAATCGAACTACTCATCGTTGTCGCGATTATCTTGATTATCGCGGCAATTGCGATTCCCAATCTGCTGCGCTCAAAAATGGCCGCAAACGAGTCTTCAGCAGTCGGGTCCATGCGCTCGATCAACACGGCGGAAATTACCTACAGCACGAACTACCCGAATCGCGGTTTCAGCAATGCGCTGAGCGAACTTGGTGGCGTGGCACCTTGCCTGGTCGCCTCTGGCGGGTCGGCTTGCTTGATCGATAACACCCTGGCGCTTGCCAGTGTGGCGGCAACCGGCAAGAGCGGTTACTACTTCACATATACCGCTGGAGCCGCAGCCGGGGGAACAGTAAACAACTACACGAACTTGGCATTGCCGGTTACGGCAGGAACAACGGGCCAGCGAAGCTTCTTTAGCGACGAAACCGGGGTGATCCGTTACGCGATTTCCGGTGCTGCATCGGTTGCCAGCTCTCCGATTCAATAAGACTTCAATCAGGCTGGGCGAAAGATACCGCGCTAGATGTTTGGCGCGTTGTAATTAAGCAATGGCCGTTTTCTCAATTCCCGATTAGTCG
>Ga0182015_10002066_pt1 | contig 25026 bp, 22 predicted proteins | sample 712P3MmetaG_FD_120478 | JGI IMG/M metagenome (GOLD analysis project Ga0182015, IMG submission 120478) | Permafrost microbial communities from Stordalen Mire, Sweden - 712P3M metaG | ecosystem: Environmental > Terrestrial > Soil > Wetlands > Permafrost | place: Sweden: Stordalen | collected...
CTGTGTTGTACGGCTCCGCGCTGGTCCTGCTGGTAGGCCTGCTCCTGATTAGGAGCGGGGCTTTCATGCTTCAGGGCAGGCGCGTGCGCAGGTAGGCACCAACACCAAGCCGGAATCAAGCAAGAGGCCCCCTCCGAGGAGGGGGCCTCTTTTTGTTACCGGCACACGCGACAGGAGGAACAGTCATGGCCCGCCCCGGACAGGCACCCGCCCCCTATGACGGCATGGGAGCACCGACTCGCTGGGACGCAAACACCCACGACGACGGCGCCCAGGCGAAGCAATTCGATGCCGCACGCGCGGATCGTTTCGCTCCCGGCACTCCACGGCACGACGAGAGCGAAGAGTTCGTGCGCCGTTCACTCAGCCGCTACTACCAATGATCACCGCCCGAACGGATCAACGCTCGAGCGCGGCTGCGACGACAGCAGCAAACCCCGGCGGCCTAGCGGAGCCGCCTCGGATGCTCACCGGCGCGCAGATCGCCCTCGAATCGCTCATCCGTGAGGGTGTCGACACCATCTTCGGCTACCCCGGCGGGGCCAACCTCTGGCTCTACCGCTACCTCCCGGACTACCCGGCGCTCCATCACGTGCTGGTACGTCACGAGCAGGGCGGCGCTCATGCCGCCGACGGGTACGCGCGCAGCAAGCGCGGGTCGGTCGGGGTCGTGTTCGCGACCAGCGGCCCAGGCGCGCTGAACCTGGTGACCGGCCTCGCCACCGCCTATATGGACTCGGTCCCGGTGGTCGCGATCACCGGCCAGGTGCCATCGACCGCCATCGGGACCGACAGCTTCCAGGAGTCCGACGTCATCGGCTCGACCATGTCGGTCGTCAAGCACTCCTACCTGATCACCCGGGTCGAGGACATCGCCCCAACCATCCAAGAGGCGTTCCACATCGCCCGGACCGGACGGCCGGGACCGGTGCTCATCGACTTCCCCAAGGATCTGCAGGCTGCGGTGAGCGCCTTCAACTACCCGGACACGCCCGTGCGGCGCCGGTCGTACCCGGCGCCTCCGCGGCCGGACCCGGCAAAGCTCCGTCAGATCGCCGAGCTCATCAAGGGTGCCAAGCGACCGGTGATCCTCGCCGGCCGCGGTGTGCTTATCGCTCGCGCTGAGGAGGAGCTTGCCGAGCTCGCTCATCAGGCGCACATCCCAGTTGGGTGGACGCTGCTCGGCACGGGGGCGTTCCCGGTGACCGACCCGATGGCGTTGCAGATGGTCGGATTCATGGGCGCCGGTTACACGAACAAGGCGGTCTGCGAAGCCGACGTGCTGATCATGGTCGGGATGCGCTGCGACGACCGGGTGACCACCCGGCTCGACTCGTTCGCGCCGCGCGTCGAGCACCTCGTGCACATCGACATCGACCCTGCCGAGATCGGCAAGAACGTCATCCCGCACGTGAGCGTCGTCGCCGACGCGAAGGTGGCGCTGCGCGAGCTCAACCTGCTCGTCGAACCCAAGCGCGAGCACCAGTGGCTGACCCAGATCGACCAGTGGAAGGAGGAGCACCCGGTGCGTTTCACCAATCACACCGGTCTGCTCCAGCCACAGCAGGTCCTCGAGGAGATGTACGCGCGCTGCGAGGACGAGGCAATCGTGCTCGCCGACGTCGGCCAGAATCAGATCTGGGCGGCGCTCTGGTTCAGCTATCGCAAGCCCGGCCTCTTCCTCAACTCCGGCGGCACCGGGACGATGGGCTACGCCTTTCCCGCGTCGATGGGAGCGAAGCTCGCCAACCCGCACAAGACCGTGTTTTGCGTGACCGGCGAGGGTGGCTTCGTCATGAACATGCAGGAGATGGCGACGATGGTCGAGAACAACATCGATGTCAACGTCATCATTCTGAACAACTCGTCGCTGGGCATGGTCCGCCAGTTCCAGGACGACTTCTACGACGGCGTGCGTTCCGCGGTGGACCTGACCTTCACACCCGACTTCGTCAAGCTCGGCGACGCCTTCGGGATGAAGGCGATGTCCACCGACCGGCTCGAGGACGTCGGCCGGATGCTCGACGAGGCGATGGCGCACAAGGGACCGGTGCTGCTCAATTTCAACATCGACCCCGACGCGAACGTCTATCCCATCGTCCCGCTCGGCAAGGGCATGCTCGACTTCGTCGAGGCGAGCTGATGACCGAGAGCCGGTTGCTGTCCGTGCTCGTCGACAACAAGCCCGGCGTGCTGCAACGCGTCGCGTCGATGATCCGGCGGCGCGGCTTCAACATCGACTCACTGTCGGTGGGCCCGACCGACGACGACACGATCTCGCGGATGACCATCACCGTGCACGTCGGTCGCCAGCAGGCGGAGCAGGCCACCAAACAGCTGGCCAAGCTCATCGACGTGATCACCATCGACGACATCACCGGGCTGCGCAACGTCGCGCACGAGCTGGTACTCGTCCGGATGCACGCGCCGCCAGGCGAGCGCACCGAGCTGCTCAACCTGGTGGACATCTTCCGAGGCCGGATCGTCGACGTCGCCGCGAGCTCGGTGATCATCGAGGTGACCGGCAGCGCCGAGAAGATCGACAACTTCATCGAGCTGATGCGGCCCTATGGCATCAAGGAGCTGGCGCGCAGTGGCGTCGTCGCGCTGGTGCGCGGCGACCAGGCGCGCATCCGTCTCATGGATTTCGCGATCGACGGCGATGAGCCTCAGACCGAGCCGTCACGCGTGGCGGGCGTTGCCGGCGACACCACCGGCGCCGTGTGAATACAGGCAGAGGAGGCAGCGATCAATGACCGCTCGGATGTACTACGACGCGGACGCGGACGCGGACGCGCTGGCCAAGCGACCCATCGCCATCCTGGGTTACGGCTCCCAAGGTCACGCCCACGCGCTCAACCTGCGCGACTCGGGGCATGACGTGCGGGTCGGGCTCCCCGAAACCAGCAAGAGCCGTGCCGCGGCCGAAGCCGAGGGGCTGCGCGTGCTGACGCCGGCTGGAGCGTGCGAGGAGGCGGAGGTCATCATGGTGCTGACCCCCGACACCGGTCAGCGCAGGCTCTACGACGAGGCAATCGCGCCTCACCTGCACGCCGACAAGATGCTGATGTTCGCCCACGGGTTCAACATCCGCTACGAGCTCATCGATCCCCCGGTCGGCGTTGACGTGAGCATGGTGGCGCCCAAAGGCCCGGGACACCTGGTGCGCAGCACGTACGTCGACGGACAGGGTGTTCCCTGCCTGTTCGCGGTGCATCAGAACGCGACAGGGCTCGCACGCGAGCGGACCCTCGCGTACGCGCAGGGAATCGGCGGCACCCGCGCAGGGGTGCTCGAGACGACCTTCGCCGAGGAGACCGAGACGGATCTCTTCGGCGAGCAGGCGGTGCTGTGCGGCGGGATCACCTCGCTGGTCAAGGCAGGCTTCGACACGCTCACCGAGGCGGGCTACCAACCCGAGCTCGCGTACTTCGAGGTCATGCACGAGCTCAAGCTCATCGTCGATCTGATGTACCAGGGCGGCCTCTCGTGGATGCGCTACTCGGTGAGCGACACCGCCGAGTACGGCGACTACGTGAGCGGTCCGAAGGTCGTCGATCAGCGCACCCGCGAGACCATGCGCAAGCTGCTCAGCGACATCCAGGACGGGACATTCGCGAAGCGGTGGATCGAGGAGAGTGAGGCCGGACGGCCGAACTTCGTCGAGTACCGCGATGAGGAGATGCACCAGCCGATCGAGCGGGTCGGCGCCGAGCTGCGCTCGAAGATGGCCTGGCTCAACGCGAAAACGGCGCCCGGCATGGACAAGGTGCTGGCCGATCCGGGTCGCGAGAAGGCGCGAGTATGACCGAGGCGCTGACGATTCTCGACACCACCCTGCGCGACGGCGAGCAGTCACCGGGCGTCGCGCTCAACGCCGAGGACAAGCTGCAGATCGCCCACCAGCTCGCTCGCCTCAAGGTCGACGTCATCGAGGCGGGATTCCCGCACAGCTCCCCGGGCGACTTCGCGGCGGTGAAGGCCATCGCCGAGCAGGTCGAAGGCGCGGTCATCGCCGGGCTCTCGCGCTGCTTCGAGGCCGATGTGCGCGCCAGCGCGGCCGCGCTCGAGCCGGCGGACCGCGCCCGCATTCATGTGTTCATCGGCACCTCACCGATCCATCGCGAGGGCCAGCTGCGAATGACCCAGCGCGAGGTCTACGACCACGCCGTGCAGATGACCTCGCTGGCGAAGTCGTTTCGCGAGGATGTCGAGTTCTCGCCGATGGACGCGAGCCGTACGGAACGCGACTACCTGGCCGACGTCGTCAACGGGTGCATCGAAGCGGGCGCGACCACGATCAACCTGCCGGACACCGTCGGCTACGCAACGCCGGATGAGTGGCGCGACCTGATCGCGTGGATGTACGCCAAGGTCCCTGCGCTGCGCGATGTGGTGCTCTCGGTCCACTGCCACAACGACCTGGGACTGGCCACCGCCAACTCCTTGGTGAGCGTGCTCGCCGGAGCCCGCCAGATCGAGACGTGCGTCAACGGTATCGGCGAGCGAGCCGGCAACGCCGCGCTCGAAGAGGTCGCAATGGCCACGCACCTCCATCCCGAGGTGTACGGGGTGGCGACTCAACTCGACCACTCGCAGCTGTACCGCACCTCGCGGCTCGTCTCGCAACTCACCGGCATGCTGGTGCAGCCGAACAAGTCGGTGGTCGGCGCCAATGCCTTCGCGCACCATTCCGGCATCCACCAGGACGGCATGCTCAAGGACCGCCGGACGTTCGAGATCATGGAACCGGGCCAGGTCGGGGCTGGATCGACGCTCGTGCTCGGCAAGTTGAGCGGACGTCATGCGCTCAGCGATCGTCTCGCGCAGCTCGGCTATCGGCTCGACGGCGAGGAGTTGCAACGCGCGTTCGTCCGTTTCAAGGATCTCGCCGACCGCAAGCGCGATGTCACCGACCGCGACCTCGAGGCGATCGTCGCCGACGAGCGTCAGGGTGGCGAGGAGACCTTCCGTCTCGAGCACCTGCAGGTCAGCTGCGGCACCAACCTGCGCGCCACCGCGACGGTGCGCATGATGCTCAGCGACGGCGTGAGCCACGAAGCGGTGTCGATCGGCGACGGTCCGGTCGATGCGACGTACCGCGCCATCGACTCCCTGGTGCAGGTGAGGGCCGAGCTGGAGGAGTTCGCCATTCAGGCGATCACCGAGGGCATGGATGCCGTGGGCGAGGTGAGTGTCCGGCTGCGCCAGGATGGCACCCTGACATCAGGTCACGGTGCCGACACAGACATCCTGGTGGCTGCGGCGAAGGCCTACGTCCATGCGCTGAACCGTCTGACCGAACGAGTTGCGGCTGGACCGCGGGTGCCACCCGAACGGATGGCGGCGATGGGGGCGTCGACAGCGGCCACCCCTGCCGCGGCAACCTCAGGAGTCGCACGGGCCGAATGACGCCACGCACCCTCTTCGACAAGATCTGGGAGGCGCATGTCGTCGCCGAGCAAACCGGGGAACCGTCGCTGCTCTACGTCGATCTCCACCTGGTGCACGAAGTGACCTCCCCGCAGGCGTTCGAAGGACTCCGACTCGAGGGGCGTTCCGTGCGCCGGCCCGGGCTGGTTGTGGCCACGATGGACCATAACGTCCCGACCGACGGTGACGGCGTGAGTGGTGCCGACGCGATGAGCACCGCGCAGATGGAGGCCTTGCGCAGCAACTGCGAGGACTCGGGGATCGAGTGCTTCGGCGCCGGGCACCGCTGGCAGGGCATCGTCCACGTCATCGGACCGGAGCTGGGGCTGACCCTTCCAGGCACCGTGGTCGTGTGCGGCGATTCGCACACGGCGACGCACGGCGCTTTCGGGGCGTTCGCGCTCGGCATCGGCACCTCGGAGGTCGAGCACGTGTTGGCGACCCAGTGCCTCCGGCAATCCCGCCCCCAGACCATGGAGGTGCGCATCGACGGCGCCCTGCCAATCGGCGTCACCGCGAAGGACGCGGCGCTCGGCGTGCTCAACGTCATCGGCACCGCGGGCGCAGCGGGCCACGTCGTGGAGTACACGGGCTCGGTGGTGCGCGGCTTCTCGATGGAACAGCGCATGACGCTCTGCAACCTCACCATCGAAGGCGGCGGTCGCGCCGGGATGATCGCCCCGGATACCACCACCCTCGCGTACATCAAACGCCGCCCATACGCGCCGGCCGGTGCGGTCTGGGACGAGGCGGTCGCGGCGTGGAGTGCGCTGCAGAGCGACGACGGTGCAGCCTACGACCGCGTGGTCACCATCGACGCTGCCACGCTGGAGCCGACGGTCACATGGGGAACGACGCCCGCCCAGTCGGTGCCGGTCACCGGGCGAGTCCCGTATCCCGAGTCGTTCGCGGACGCCGCTGAACGGGAGTCGGCGGTGCGCGCGCTCGCCTACATGGGCCTCGAGCCCGGCACCGCGATCGAGGACATCAAGCTCGACACCATCTTCATCGGCTCGTGTACCAACGGTCGCATCGAGGATCTGCGCGCCGCGGCGGCGCTGCTCGACGGACGCCGCGTTTACGACGGTCTTCGTGTCCTGGTCGTACCCGGTTCCACCCAGGTGAAGGTGCAGGCGGAAGCCGAAGGCCTCGATGCGATCTTCACCAGCGCCGGCGCGGAGTGGCGCAATCCCGGGTGCTCGATGTGCCTCGGCATGAACCCCGACATCCTCCAGCCCGGCGAACGCTGCGCGAGCACCAGCAACCGCAACTTCGAGGGCCGCCAGGGTCGCGGTGGGCGCACGCATCTCGTCTCGCCCGCGATGGCCGCGGCCGCCGCAGTCGAGGGACGCTTTGTCGACGTGCGCCGGATGCCCATCGCGGCGGGACGCGCATGAAGCCGTTTCGTCGCGAGGAAGGCGTGCTCATCCCGCTCGACCGATCGGACGTTGATACCGACCAGATCATCCCCAAGCAGTTCCTCAAACGCATCGAGCGGACCGGGTACGGCGAGTTCCTCTTCAACGACTGGCGCCGCGACCGGTCCTTCGTCCTCAACCAGCAGGAGTACGCCGGGGGAACAGTGTTGGTGACCGGGCGCAACTTCGGCTGCGGATCGTCGCGCGAGCACGCGGTGTGGGCGCTCGCGGACTACGGGATCCGCGCGGTCATCTCCGAGTCGTTTGCGGACATCTACCGATCCAACGCGCTGGGCAGCGGTCTGCTGCCCGTGAAGCTGCCCGAGCACGAGGTGCGCGCGCTCATGGATCTTGCCAATGAACAGCCGGGAATTCCCATCGCGGTGGACCTCGAGGCGCAAACGGTGACGTGTGGCGACCTGCGTTTTGCATTCAAGATGGATCCCTTCGAGCGCCGGCGGCTGCTCGAGGGACTCGATGACATCGGTCTGACCCTAGAGCACGAGGCCGAGATCACCGCATTCGAGGCGCGCCGGCCCGCGTGGATGCCGGATCTGGCACGCGCGGGGACCGTTTCGTGAAGGCGAATGTCGTCGTCCTCCCTGGCGACGGTGTTGGCCCCGAGGTCGTGAACGCGGCCCTGAGTGTGCTCGCAACCCTGTGCGACGCTGCAAATGCGCGGATCAGCATCGATGTCCATCTCATGGGTGGTCGCGCGATCGATGAACTCGGCACACCGCTTCCCGACGAAACCCTCGATGCGTGCAAAGCCGCCGACGCGATCCTGCTCGGTGCCGTCGGAGGGCCCGCATGGGATCACCTCCGTGGTGAGCAACGGTGCGAGGCCGGCCTGCTCCGCCTGCGCCGGGAGCTGGACGTGTTCGCCAACCTTCGGCCTGTCAAGGTGCATCCGCATCTCGCCGACCGCACCACCCTGCGCCCCGAGGTCACCCGTGGGACGGACCTCGTCATCGTGCGTGAGCTCACCGGCGGTGCCTACTTCGGTCAGCCGCGCGGCCGGATCGGCTCCGGACATGACGAGATCGCCCGGGACAGCATCGTGTACAGCGCCGCCGAGATCGAGCGGGTTGCACGCGTCGCGTTCGCACTCGCGCAGTCGCGACGCGGGGAGCTCATCTCCATCGACAAGGCGAACGTGCTGATCACCAGCCAGCTCTGGCGTGAGGTCGTGACCGCACTGGCCGCCGACTACCCCGACGTCAAGCTCACCCACGAGCTCGTCGACTCGTTCGCGATGCGCCTGATGCGCGAGCCGGCGAGTGTCGATGTCGTGGTCGCCGAGAACCTGTTCGGCGACATCCTCAGCGACGAAGCGGCCGTCCTCGCCGGCTCGCTCGGTCTGCTCCCGTCAGCCAGCCTCGGCGCCACCGACCAGGGGTTGTACGAGCCGATCCATGGAACCGCGCCCGCCATCGCCGGCCGCGGCATCGCCAATCCCTACGGCACCATCCTCTCGGTCGCGATGATGCTCCGACACTCGCTCCACCGCGAAGACCTCGCGGGCGCGATCGAGTCGGCGGTCGAGGTGTGCATCACCGAGGACGTGCTCCCCGCCGACCTCGGGGGCACGACTGGGACTGACGACGTGGCCGGCGCGGTGGCGCGCGAAGCCTTGCGCCATCTGAGCGTCCACAGCGGAGCAGCGTCGTGAGCGTGGAGATCTACGACACGACCCTGCGCGACGGTGCGCAGGGTGTCGGCATCAACTTCTCGGTGTCCGACAAGCTGCGCATCGCGGAACACCTCGACGCGCTCGGTGTGACAGTCGTCGAAGGTGGATGGCCGGGAGCCAATCCAACCGACACCGAGTTCTTCGCGGCGATGCAGTCCCACCCGTTGCGCAACGCGACCCTGGCGGCGTTCGGAGCCACCCGCCGGCCGGGCCTGCAAGCGCAGGACGATCTGCAACTGCGCACGCTGCTCGATTCGATGGCACCGATCATCACGCTCGTGGGCAAGGCCTGGGATCGCCAGGTCGTCGATGTGCTGCGCACCACGACCGATGAGAACATCGCCATGATCGGCGACTCGGTCCGCTGGTTCGTCGACCACGGCCGCCGTGTCGTGTACGACGCCGAGCACTTCTTCGACGGCTACGCGAGCGACACGGACTACGCGCTGCGCTGCCTCGACGCGGCGATGAGCGCCGGTGCCGAGCGGATCACCCTCTGTGACACCAACGGTGGAACGCTTCCCGATCGTGTGGAGTCGGTGGTGCGCGAGGTCACGGCACGATTCGGTAGCGTCGCGGGCATTCACTGCCACGACGACTCGGGATGCGCCGTGGCGGCAACGCTGGCAGCGGTCCGCGCCGGCGCCGTCCAGGTGCAGGGCTGCATCAACGGCTACGGCGAGCGCACCGGCAACGCGAACCTGTGCACGCTCATCCCCAACCTGCAGCTCAAGATGGGCGTGCGCGTCATCGAGGATGCGCAGCTCGCACGGCTGACCGAGGTCGCCCGTGACGTCGCGGAGATCGCCAACATCGCGCCTCCGCTCTCGGCGCCGTACATCGGGCAAGCCGCGTTCACCCACAAGGGTGGCCAGCACATCGACGCGATGAGCAAGGCGTCGTACGCGTATCAGCACATCGATCCCGCCCGGGTCGGCAACGAGCGGCGCTCGGTGATCACGCAGCAGTCGGGGCGCGGCACAGTGCTCGAGAAGGCGGCGGCGTTCGGCGTCGACCTCACCGAGGACAAGGCGCTCGCGCGCCGGATCGCAGACCAGGTGAAGGACCTCGAGTTCAGCGGTCACTCGTTCGAAGGCGCGGAGGCATCCTTCGAGCTGCTCGTGCATCGGGCGCGCGGCAATGCGGCGCCGTTCACGCTCATCGATTACATCGCGCTCGTCGAGCAACGCGAAGGGCGTCAGCTGGTGTGCGAGGCGACCATCAAGGTGCAGGTTTGCGACGAGGTGGTGCACACCGCGGCCGAAGGCAACGGCCCGGTGAACGCGCTCGACGCGGCATTGCGCAAGGCGCTGACCCCGAGTTATCCAGAGATCGGCGCCACCCAGCTCTTCGACTACAAAGTCCGTGTGCTGGACGGCCGTGACGGCACTGCCGCCGGTGTCCGGGTGCTCGTCGAGAGCGGTGACCACCACCGGCGCTGGAGCACGGTGGGCTGCAGCACCAACATCATCGAGGCGTCGTGGAGCGCGCTCGCCGACGCTTTCGAGTACGCGATCATCGCGACCCGCGAGCGGTCAGGCCTTGCGAGCGAGCACCTGGAGGTAGTCTGACTCGAGGGTCAGGCCGCCACCGGAGACCTGGTTGAGCTCGGCCATGAGCTTCTTGCCCTCCTCGCGCAGCGCGGCGGTTTGTTCTGCGTCGAGCGTGCTCAGCATCGCCCCCATCGGCGGATTGGCTCGCTCCCAGAACTCCCAGCCGGCATCCAGCGATGGGAACTCGAAGGTGAGCGCCTGCGGGTAGATCTCGATGGATGCGGTGAGCCCCTTGAAGCGGCGGTGCACTTCGTCGGTGACACCCCATTCGAACGGTGAATGCATCCCCGTTGGCGGCGGCGGTCCATGCTCGGCAAGCATTGCCGTGAACCGCCCGAGGAACCCCTTCGGACCGTAGTTGGCCATCGCCACCAGGCCGCCGCGCTTGGCGACCCGGAACAGCTCGAGTGCCACCCGTTCCGGATCCGGGGCGAACATGGCGCCGAAGACCGACGCCACGACGTCGAAGCGCTCGTCCGCAAACGGGAGGTGCTCGGCGTCCGCCTCACGCCATTCGATCGGGAGGCCGAGGGACCGGGTCCGAGCCTGGCCCATCTCGACCATCGCCGGCGTGAGGTCGGTGGCCACCACCGTCGCCCCGAGGCGAGCCGCGGCAATCGCGAAGTTCCCGTTGCCGGCGGCGACATCGAGCACCTCGGATCCCGCCTGGAGACGGCTGCGCTGGGCAAGCTCGATCGCGTGCGGCTCCAGGTGGGCGGCGATCGCACCATAGTCGCCGAGCGACCACATCCAGCGGACCGCTTCCTTCGTCTCCGGGTCGTCGGCCACGAGCAACCTCCTATGCGGCGACGTCCCGCCGCGCCAGCACGACGCCGGCAGATCCGAACCCCACGATCACGATGGCGAGCATCGCGATCAGCCCACCGACGAAGACGGGCGTGATCAGGGGAGTGCCATACAGCTGAAACACTGACAGGTTGTCCGCCCATGACGGCCATTTGAAGAGGGGCCCGAGCTCGAAGACCAGGTACGAGATCGCGGCGATCGTTGACAGCACGACCACCGCGACTCGCGGCCGCCAGCCGGCGAGCACCGCTCCGACGGCGGCGAAGGTGAGCGCGAACGGGATGAGCAGCGCCGTGGCGATGAGCAGGTTCCCGATGTCGACGGCGATCGCCTCGGCCGGCGCCAGGGCGAGGATCACCGCCATCGCGACAAACGACGCCACCGTCACCGTCACGGTCAACTCGGTGGCCCGCTCCGCGAGCACTCGCCATCGCGGCAGTGGCTCGGCGAGCTGCATCTCGAGCACCCCGGACGAGTCGTCTCCCGACCAGCGAGACACGGTCGTGATCGAGAGGATCGCGACGAGCGCCTGGGCGAAGCTCAGCCAGATCAGTGCGAGCAGCACCGTGTGGACGTTGCCGGCGAGGCCTCGCAGGTATGAGCTGAGGCTCGGGGTCGTGGCAAAGAACGTTGCCGTTGCGTTCACGAGCAGGACGACAGCCGCCGCTGCGACCGCCATCCCGACCGTCCAGCCAACCGCACCGATGCGCCGAATCCACAAGCCACGAATGACCGGGATGCGCAGCAGCGGATTGGTGGATGCCTCGCGCACCTCGGTCGCGCCACGAGGTCGCTGGCGGATCAACCCCGATCCGATGTCGCGGCGCACAAATGCGGCCGCAGCGGCCACGGTTGCGACGGCGCAGACGGCGAAGAGCAGGACCGTCGCCACGAGGTCGAACGATCCACCCGGGGCGACGGCATTGGACTGGTTGAAGAGGAAGAACACGGAGATGTCGGTGAACGGCGCGCGATGGACGCTCGACCTCCCGATGCTGTCGAGCAAGAACATCAGGAGGAGCACGACACCACCGGCTGACGCCGCGGCCCGGAAATCGCCCACGAGCTGGGCCACGACGAGTCCAATGCCGAAGCACGCGAGCGTCAGTGCCCAGAGCGCCGCGCTCTCTCCAACCAACCCCGCAACGTCAGCCGGTGTTCCCGCGATGAGACATCCCAACCATCCGGCAACGCCTGCCAGCGTCACGATCTCCGCGCTCAATGCCGCAAAGAAGATGCTCCGCGTGGCAAGCAGGCGCAGTCGTGAGACGCCCGACGACAGCCACGACTCGACAAGGCCTCGGTCCTCGTCACGCCGCACTGCGCCACAAGCGCTGAAGAGGCCCCAGACGGCGAACACAATCGCGAAGAACCCGTAGCCACGCCACTGCAGGTATCCCGCCGCGGTGTCGGGTCGAACCGGGAGCGGGAGCAACCAGGCAAACGTGGCGCCAAGGACGGTGACCGAATGCCCGAACGCCTCCTGCGCGGCGCGTGTCTTCCCCGCGATGATCGGGAAGGCAGCGCTGTTGACCAGCACATAGAAGATGCTGAAGTACGCCATGGCGATCAACCCGATGCGGTGCAGGCGCAGCAGCAGTCGGGCCGACATCACTGCTTGTAGTAGCTGAGGAACAGCGTCTCGAGGCTTGGCTCTCTGCTGACCATGTCGACGACGGTGTGGCCGCTGATGGCGGCGAGCAGCGGGTCGAAGCCGCCATGCACGGTGCATGTGAGGCGCAGGCCGTCGACCGCGACATCCTCGACTCCCGTCGCAGCGCGGACAGCGGCCTCAGGAACGTCACCACCGAACTCGATGACCACCTCGTGGAAGCGCAGCTCATGGACTTTGTCCATCGTCATGTCCGAGACGAGACGCCCATCGCGAATGATCCCGACTCGGGAGCACGTTTCCTCCACCTCCGACAGCACGTGCGACGAGAGGAACACGGTCGTTCCCGAAGCTTTCACCTCGCCGACCAGGTGGTGGAACGTCTGCTGGTTGAGCGGATCGAGACCACCCGTCGGCTCATCGAGGATGAGCAACCGGGGCCGATGCATGAACGCCAGCACCAGACCCAGCTTCTGCTTGTTGCCACGCGAGTACTCGCGAAAGCGCCGGCCGAGGTCGAGCTCGAGCCGCGCCGACAATTCCTTCACGCGCGCGGTGTCGATCCCTCCGCGCATACCACCGAGGTACGTCACCACCTCGCTGCCGCGCATGCCGCCGAACTGCGGCAACTCGCCAGGGAGGTAACCGACGTCCCGTTTTACCGCAACCGATTCGCGGTCGCAGTCGAGCCCGAAGATGGTCGCGCTTCCGGCGGATGCATGGATGACACCCATGAGCAGCCGGATCGTGGTGGTCTTGCCGGCACCGTTGGGACCGAGGAAACCGAACACCTCACTTTCCGCGACCTCCAGGTCGAGGTTGAAGAGCCCGTGACCCGACCCGTAGTCCTTGGTGAGCCCATGCATCACGATCGCGCTGCTCATCTGCTCCTCCGTTTGTCGAGCCGCCGCACCAGTGCCTGAAACTGCTTGATCGACTCATCGCACCAGTCGGCCATGCTCTGCATCCGCTGGCGCCCCGGCCCGCCCGACGCCGCGCGCGCACCCTGGCGGAGTGTCGCCGCCAAGGCATGCATCTGCGCGCTGCGTGCGGTGATGATCGATCCAAGGTTGTCGAGCGGCTCGTATAGGACGCGCCTGCTTCCGGCCTGGCCGAGTGCCCGCGCCAGACCGAGTTGCGCGAGCTGTCGCGACGCGACGCTCGCACCGCTCTTTGCGATGCCGAGCGTGGCAGCCATGTCGTCGAGAGTCGCGGGCCCGCGTTGCAGCAGCAGATACCCATAGACGCGACCGGTCGTCCGCGGAAGCCCCCATCCCACCATCAGCTGCCCCATGTCCTCGATGAACGTCGTCTGCGCTTCAGTCATGGTTTGGTCGCCATATTCAGTACATTCAGAATATCACGATCATACCTGTACCCGAGGTGCCGCCAGGCCAAGGTCGGTGTCGGCGCACTCTGATCACGGCGTCATGGAAATGACATGACCCGCTCGTATGATCAAGGGGTGCGAATGTTCTACTTCTACGGCGGACCCTTTTGGGTCGGATCGGTCATCTGGCTGGTGGTGCTCGTCGCCATCGTCGTCGGCGTAGTTCTGATCGCACGTTCATCGCGCCGTCATGCCATCTCCACCCACCAGTGGCGAGGCGGTCCATGGCAAGGTCAGTGGCACGGCGGCTGGCAGAGTCCCGGGCTCCACGAGTTGGACGTCCGCTACGCGCGAGGCGAGATCAGTCGCGACGACTACCTCCAGCGGCGGACCGACATGCTGTCGCACCCCGGAATGCCACCCGTGGGGCCGCCCCCCGGCGCGGCCGGTCCGAACTCGCCCGCTTAGCGCATCCCCGCGGGAACGCGCCCAAAGCTCCGCACCGCCCACGCGACCGCGCCGATCAGCCCCGCGTCCGTTCCCAGCGCGGCGGTGACGATCTTGCAGCGCCGATAGGGAATCTCGAAGGCGATCTCGGTGGCGGCGGTTCGGGCGGGCTTGAGCAACAGATCGCCGGCGTGGATCAGGCCACCGCCGATGACGATGACGTCTGGAGCGAGCACGTTGATGAAGCCGCCGATCGCGCGGCCCAGGGCGCGGCCCGCGTCGTTGAAGACCTCGAGCGCGAGCGCGTCGCCCGCGTTGGCCGCCGTCGCAATCGAGCGCGCGTCGATCGAGTCCGGGTCGACACCCTGGAGCGACGATGCGCGGCCCGCGGCGACCTCGGTCCGCGCCCGGTTGGCGATCGCCGTTCCCGAGGATGTTCCTTCCAGACATCCCGGATGGCCCTGACCGCAGGGCGGACCGTGATCGCTGATGGGAGTGTGGCCAACCTCGCCGGCCGACCCGGTGGCACCCGCGTAGAGGTCGCCGCCGATGAAGAGCGCTCCGCCGATGCCGGTGCTCACCGTGATGAACAGGAGGTACTGCGCGCCACGCCCGGCCCCCGCCTTCAGCTCCGCGTACCCGGCGGCGGCCGCGTCGTGGCAGATGACCACGGGACACCCGACTCGTTCGGAGAGCAGCGCGGCAGCCGGCACCTCGTTCCAACCGGTCATGTTGGGAGCGTCGTGAACGATGCCCGCACCGGGGTCGAGGGGACCCGGGATGCCGATGGCGAGGCCCCGAATGTGTGCGGACTGCGCAGCCTCACGCGCGCACTCGGCGACAGCGTCGAGCACGGCCGCAGGCCCTTCCTTTGACGGGGTGTCTCGGACGACCGGCTCACCGTGCGTGACGTCGCCAATCGCCACGGCGGCGCGGATGCTCGTGCCGCCGAGGTCGACCCCGATCAGCACGGGGGTCATACGGCTGCGACCGAATCGTCCCACTCGGCCGGGTGCGCGATCCGTGCGGCCTCCTCCGGTCCCCAGCTCCCCGCCGGATAGAACGTGATCGGCGGGGGCGCCTCGATGACCGGCATCACCGCGCGCCATCCCCACTCGACCTCGTCTTCGCGGATGAACAGCGTGTGATCGCCGTTGAGCGCGTCGTGCAGGAGGCGCTCGTACGCCTCGGGAGGCGACGTCTTGAATGAGTCGCCGTAGTTGAAGTTCATGTCCACGGACTGCGCGGTGACATCCGGGCCGGGCTGCTTGGCCACGAAAGAGAGCGCGATGCCCTCGTCCGGTTGGATGCGCACCACCAGGCGGTTGCGGTGCAGCGCGTGCACGCCGGCCGTCTTGAACAGGTGCAGTGGCACATCGTGAAACGTGATCACCACACGGGTATCGCGCTTGCCGAGTCGCTTGCCGGTGCGCAGCAGGAACGGGACGCCGGACCAGCGCCACGACTCCAGATGCAGGCGCAGGGCCGCATACGTTTCGGTGGTCGACCTGCGCGAGACTCCTTCCTCGTCGCGATACCCGACCACCTTCTCACCATCGATGGTGCCGCCGGTGTACTGCCCGCGGACCACATCATGCGGATGGACCGGCTGTATCGATTCGAGCACCTTCACCTTCTCGTTGCGGATCGCCTCCGCATCGAAGGACAGCGGCGGGTCCATCGCGATCAGCGACAGCACCTGGAACATATGGTTCTGGACGATGTCGCGGATTGCGCCGATCTCCTCGTACAACTTGCCGCGAGCCTCGACGCCGATCGACTCGGCAACGGTGATCTCGACTCGTGAGATCGCCTCGCGGTTCCAGACCCGCTCGAACAGTGAATTCCCGAAGCGGAAAACGAGGAGGTTCTGGACGGTCTCCTTGCCCATGTAGTGGTCGATGCGAAAGATGCGCGGCTCGGGCACGACGTCATGGAGCGTCTTGTTGAGCTCCATCGCGGATTCCAGGTCGTGACCGAACGGCTTCTCGATGATGATCGACGTGCCGTCGGCGAAGCCGGCTGCCTTGATTCCGTCGATGAGTGATGTGAAAGCCGAGGGTGGAACCGCCAGGTACGCAATTCGGCGGTCGAGAGTGCTTGCCTCGCGGATCGGTGTCAGATCATCACTCGCAGTCAGCGGGACGAACTTGAGCCGTTTGGCGAATGACGCGAAGATCGTCTTCTGCAGCGGCGTGCGCGAGAACTGCTTGACCGCCGACTCGGCGAGGTCGCGGAAGCGCTGATCGTTCCAGTCGAACGGCGCCGCCCCGATGATCTGGCCATTTGCCGGCAACAACTTCTGGCGATGCAGGTTGTAGAGGGCGGGAATCAGCTTGCGCTGGGCGAGGTCACCGGTGGCGCCAACGATGACGATGTCCTGGTCGGGCGGCGCGTGGAGCGGCATATCGCTGGAGCGGGGGCCGCTATCGGCCGCTGAAGTGACGCACTGTCACGTCGATGATCTTGATCACCGCGGCGATGATGGCGCACGCGAAGCTGATCAGCACCACCGGCAACTCGGCGCCGGGAGTCGAGTAGGTGTACGTCGCGAGCACGGCACTGGCGAACAGACCCATCACACAGAGCACGAGCAGGAACACGACGGTGCGCGTCGCCCCGTCGAGTTCCGGTGTGCCGCGCATCGACTCGGCGACGCTGGGGCTGAGCTTTTCCGCAGGGGCAAAGTACCGGATCGCCATGACGATCAGGCGGAGCAGGAGCACGCCGAGGAAGATGAAGACGATGGTCAGGACCAGGGGGAGCTCCAGGCTCGGCGTGCTGTACGAGAGTGTCGCGAAGAGCCCGGCCAGCAAGAGTCCGACGAGCACCGAGACCATGCCCAGCACCGTGAGCCAGGTGATCGCATCCCATGCGGGCAAGGTGATCGTCGGGAACTGGAGCGGCCGCACGATCGACTCGCCGCCGGTGAGCTGATCAATGAACGCCGGCTGCGCGGTGAGCCCGGAGACGCGTGCCTGCATCCCGTAGTACACGCGCTCCGGCGCGATCGGCGACGCCTCAGCGAGGAGTCCGGGCTGCGGTCCGGGGAAGAGACGCCGCTCCTCGGTGCGGCCGTCCGGGTAGGTCAGGCGCAGCAGCCCGCACTGTTCGCAGTGCCAGGCGCGGATCGGCAGGCCGCCGACGATCGGTCCGTAGTACGTGACGGTACGGCGCAGCCCCTCGGGGCCGACCGCACCTTCGTAGTGGGCGAACTCGTGCGCCAAGATCCCTGTGACCGGGGCGGGATGGTCGCAGGTGTCTGGCGTCGGTGGGTTGACGGAAGGTGCGTCAGCGACAGCCACTGAGGATCGGATTGTAGTGCGGCGAGCATCAGCCGACGGTTCGGCATGCTCGGGCGTTGAACCCTGCGGCGCGCATCGCTGCTGCCAGCCGTTCGGCGTGGTCCTGACCTTCAGTGACGGTGAAGACGGCACCGCCGCTACCGGTGAGATGCCAGGTGAAGCCGGGGACAGCATCTCGCGCGCGCCGCAGGGCCTCGGCCAGCGCCGGGTTCGCCCTGCAGGCCGCGGGTTCGAGCGCGCTCCCCATGAGGCCTGGGTCGGGCAGCTGACCGGAGGCGAGCAGACGGGCGAGTCGCTCCGAACGACCGTCGTCCCGAAGCTCATCGGAGAGTACGGCGGCATAGGTGTCGGCCGTGGAACTCGGGGTTGTGGATGCGACCGTGAGGTGGAGCGCCGGCGTCTGTAGCGACTCGAGGCGATCGCCACGGCCGCGAACCCGCTGCGCCGTCTGCGACAGCAGCGCCGGCACGTCACTCCCGACGCTGAGCGCCGCCAAGGCAACTCGCTCCGGGTCGATCGATATGCCCAGGCTCTCGAGCATCGCAACCCCGGCGCGAAGGACGGCCGCGGCGTCGGCCGAACCGCCTCCGAGCCCCGCGCCATGAGGAACGATCTTGGAGAGCCACACGCGCATCGCGAGGGGCCGGTCCGCAAGCGTGCGCAGGGCTCGGGCGGCGCGGATCGTGAGGTTGCTTTCATCGGTCGGCACCCCTGCGGCGGCCGGCCCGTCAACCGTTAAGGACAGGGCATCCGCGCCGGTGGGGTCCAGGCTGAGGCCGACCAGGTCGTGCCAGTCGACAGGGACGAGGACGCTGTCGATGTCGTGCCAGCCATCGGCGCGGCGAGCGACGACCGCGAGCGAGAGGTTGAGCTTTGCGTATGCGGGGACGATTCGCGTGGAGAGGCGAGACACAGTCGCTGATATACTGCTGGCTTCGTGCGTCCCTGGCTCGTGACTGCCCGGGGGGCGCGCCCAGTTATCGAGTGATCTAGAAGAGCGAGCATGGCCAACTCCCGATCCGCGCGCAAGCGCATCCGGTCCACCGAGCGAAAACACATCCGCAACCGCGCGGTGAAGTCCGCCGTCCGTACCAAGGTGATCAAAGCGCGTCACGCGCTGCTTGAAGAGGGCAATGCGGGCGGCGAAACCGAGTTGCACGCGGCCATCCGCGCGCTCGATCGCGCCGCCGAGAAAGGTGTGCTCCACAGAAACAACGTGCGCCGGCGCAAGTCGCGGCTGGCATCGATGGCGGCCCGCCTCTCGAATGTTGCCGAGGGTGCCGAGGGCGCTGCCCTTCGCTCAGCGGCCGCTGGCGGCGCCAAGGGACGGAGCGCGAAGCAACCCGCCCGCAGTGCCGCGGCAAAGTCCACTGCCAAGCCCGCCGGCAAGGCTCCTGCCGCGAAGGCAACAGCCGCGAAGGCAACAGCCGCGAAAGCCGCAGCCCCCAAGGCTGCTGCTCCCAACGCTGCTGCGCCCGCGAAGCCTGCGACCAAGGCCGCCAAGACCAAATAAGGTCGTCCCGCAGCGGCGGCTTGGTGCTTCGCTTAGCCCCGCCGCGGGCCGCGCTCGGCAGTGAGCTCCGCCGCGGCACGCAGCACGGCAAGCCGGAGCCCATCGGTCTCGGCGATCTCTCCTGACTTGAGCTTTCGATCGACGTCATGCAGCGCCGCGAGCCAGCCGGCTGCGAGCGCCGGCGAGACGCTTCGGGCCTGGCGGCTGAGCCGGTCTGCCTGCCAGTCGGGTTTGCCGAGCGCGGCCGCGAGGCCCGCGCCGGAACCGTGTCGCTGGACGTAGGCCTGCGTCAGCACGAGGTCGCGTATCTGACCCGCGAGGATCGCGAGAAGATACTGGCCGGCACGTCCCTCCGAGATCAGTCGATCGACCGATTCCGCGCCCTTCGCCGGGGTCGGCCCGAGCAGCTCTCCAAGCGTGTCGTAGAGGCCCTCGGCCTCGTCGCCGGCGACGGCCATCCGAACCTCGGCGATGGAAAGCGGCCGTCCCCCGGCGAGGGCCACCAGCTTGTCGAGCTCTGAGGCGATGCTGCCCAGGTCGGGACCGGCGACCCGGATGAGGTGGTCGACCGACCCGCCACCGAGCCGGAGACCTCGCGCTCCGATCTCACGCTCGACCCAGGTGCGGAGGTCTCGACCTTTGACCGCGGGGTGGAACACGATCGCTCCGCCCCGCGACTTGACGGCCGCGAGCACCGGGTTGCGATCGGGCACCTTCGCGTGCGCCACCAAGCATAGGACTGTGGTCGGAGCCAGCTCGCCGAGGATGGCCACCAGCCGGTCCGGCGGATCGATGCCGCCTCGCTTGGCCGATCCGGTGAGCTGGGGCGGGTCGCGAAGGAGTAGGGCTCGCTCGGGGTCGAAGAGGGGCATCTCGGCGACGGCCTGGCGAAACTCGTTCAGCCGTCCCGGGCCGTCGAACACCTCGATGTCGAGCTGCGGCGGACGCGCACGGTCACGCCACGCGCTCACGGATCGATCCACGAGGAAGCGCTCCTCGCCGTGGATCAGTGTCAGTTGATTCAGTGGAGGAGCGGACGTCATCGACGCAGTATCGCAAGCGAGCTCACGGGCTCTCCTGGAGCCCATTCGGACCTCCCGTGTACTCGAGGTCGCCGTCGATGCTGGTTCGATCGACCGGGTATCCCTGCGGTGCTGGAACTGCCGGGGCGCCTGACGCGATCGGGACCGCAAGCTCCAGAGGCCTGGCGGTGGCAAGCACCACGGGCGAGATCGCGCGCCCGGCGGGGTCACGACGAGGTCGACACCCAGCGCACTGCCGTAGACCGCGCAGAGATTCTCCTGGTCGGCCGTCCCAGCGTCGCCCAGCACGAGCAGCCGGCCGGTCGGATCGTCGACCGTGAGCGCGCACATCTGCCGAGCGGTGGCGAGGGCGATGAACCCGAGACAGCGCCACGTGGCTCCCCCGAAAGTCCACGCTCCACCGTCCGCCTCGAGTACGTTGGCACCGGCGTTCCCGAGAGCAGCGACCACGTCGTTGCCACCGGCGTTGAGGCCGCCCGAGGTCACCACGGTGCCGACCGTGTAGTGGCCTGGGAGGCTGGCGAGCCCGTTCACCGCCGCCTCCTCGCCGCCGGTGACGACGACCATGTCGAGATGGGTTGTGGCCGGCGGCAGCACCCGTCCCAGTGCTGCGAGCAGCACGGTTGGCGACGACCCACCATCGACCAGGACGCTGCTTCCGTCGCCAGTGTGAATCAGCACTGCCGGTGATGACCCGGTATCGAGCACCGACACGTGCAACAGGCCGTCGGGACGCGCCGCGATGAATAACGCGGCGGCCGCGACCACAACGCCGGCGACCAGTGACAGGAGCAGGGTGCGTCGGTTCAACGCAGCGGTGCTGTCCGGCGCGTCATCACCGCGACCATCGCCAGCACCGTCGCGACCCCGGCAGCCTCGGCAACGGTCCAGGCGGCAGGCCAGTTGCCGATCTGAATCGCGGCTCCGGGTATCCCGGACAGTCCGCGGGCAACCGCGGTGATCGCGAATGTCCCAAGTCCCGTGAGCTGCAAGAGCGCCCACCCAAGCGCAGGGTTGAGCGCACTCAGGATGGCGCCGGTTCCACCCACCACGATCATCGCCGGGAGTAAAGGAAGCACGAGCGCGTTGGCGACGGGGCCGGCAACCGAGATGACTCCGAAGGTCCCGGCCATGATCGGCATCGTGGCCAGTTGCGCTGCGACGGTCACGGCGAATGGCTCAGCAAGCAGTCGCGGACCGGGGAGGCGCGCGGCGATGGGGGTAGCGAGCAAGAGAATCCCGGCGGTGCCGAGAAAGGAGAGCTGGAAGCCTGGGTCCTCGACCAGCTGAGGATCCAGTCCGAGCATGAGCCCCGCTACCAGCGCCAGCATCGGTACCGGGTCGGTCCTTCTCGCCCCGGTCGACGCGAGCATCGCCCCACCGGCCATCAGCGCGCTCCGCACGCCGGCTGGACCGGGCCCACTGACGAGCACATATGCCGCAACCACCGGCAGCGCGATCAGCAGGGTCCGCCGTCTCGACCACTCGAAGCCCCGCCCCACAGCGCTGAGCAGGCCGATGATGAGCACGACCTTCAGACCGGAAACCACGACCACATGAATCAGCCCGGCATCCTGGAGTTGCGCCCGCACGTCGGCAGGCAGCGGTTCGTGGATGCCGAAGGCGATGCCCACGACCAGCGCCGCGGCCGGCTCGGGGAGCGCCCCGTTGACGGCCGTGAGGAGTTGCTGCTGAACCAAGGCGATCGCGCGGGCGGGCGAGGGACCTCCGGCGGCGAGCACGAAGACCTGTGGGGACGTCGCCAGCGCCTCGACGTCCTCGCGTTCGAGCGTGTCTGCCGAATCGGCGCCAGGGCGCCGGTCCAGCGGGCGCAGACCCGCAGCATCGACCTCGACCTGGTCTCCGGGCGACAGCGCGGGAATCAGTGGTCCGCTCACCAGGATCCCACCGGAAACCCGCGCATCAGTGTCGGCGTCGGAGAGATGAGCGGCATCGATGATCGCGCTGGAGCCGCTCCCTGGATCCGCGGTTCGCACGGTCCCGACGATCACGAGCGGTCGCGAGCCGAAATGGCCGCTCACCGAGCCCGGGCCAGGCACGATGACCGCCGAGGCGCCGCGCAGAACGCCGAGCGTCACGGCAGCGCCCACGATCCCGACAGGAATGAGTCGCTGTGGGGCAACCGCGGAACAGATCACCAAGCATGCGGCGGACGCGCACAGCACTGGGATCACCGCGTCGTCGGAAAGCGAAGCGGCAAATGCGACACCGCAGGCGAGCGCAAAAACCGCCCAGATCAACGATGCCCAGCGGCCTGCTCGAGAGCCGGCAAGTCGGTTCACTGCTGGGGGAGCACGACGCGGAGGTAGTGCTCGAGGCCGGTGACCGTCGCGGAGTCGACGCCCAGGTCGGAGTGGAGTTGGCTCATCGACGTGAAGGGACCCCACTCGTCGCGGTACTGGACGATCTCCTCGCCGAGCCCCGGCGGCATGCCTGGCACGGCATCGAGGTCCGCCTCCGCGGCTGTGTTCACATCCAGCTTGGCCGCGGTGGTCCCGGCCTTCATGAAGGGGACGTTCACCTGGCGGCCGTCATTCACCCGCTCGGCCATGTTGGGGAGATGACCGGGATCCGCCAGTGTGGTCACGCCACCCGCGGCCGCGATCGCGTCGGCGACCCGCGCGTCGGGGCTCAGCTCGTAGAGGCCGGGATGGGCGACTGCGCCGCTGACGAACACGAGGACCGTCGGCGGGGCGGGCGGATCGACGGTCTCGCCGGCGGGGACGGGGGCGGCCGCCGCGGTCTGGTGCAGCACGGACCACCCTGCTGCCGCGGCAAGGACGAACGCGACGGCTCCGGCGATCGCCAGCCGCTGTGGACTGAGCCTTGGTGGTTTATTCGCATTCGACAACATTCACAGAAGTGTAGCTTCCGGATGTGTTCCGATGCAAGGCAGCCGTCAGGATCAGCGAGCGAGATCGGCGGGTGAGGCCGGCTCGTGGCTCAGAGCGAACGCGGCGCCGAGGAGGGCAGGCGATACCTCAGCTGCCCGTCATCGCCGACGACCGTCGCGGCGCCGGCCCGCTCGGCGAGCCAGCGGACGGCACGCCCGGACACCTGGTCACCGAGGCCGCTCAATTCCTTGGCGATCTCCGACGCCGAAGCGGACCCGAGCTTGCCGATCGTGGCCAGCACGATGTCGGGCGTCACCGATGCAGGCGTCGCCCTCCCCTTCGGCCCTTTGCCGCGGCGGCGGCTCTTGGCGTGCCGCGCGGCCGGCGCTGCAGCCCGTCGAGTCGTTCTCACCGGAGCCGCCGCGTCGCCCGCTCGATCGAACAGTGCGAGCGCTTCACGAACCTCACGACGGAGTGTGGCGTTATCCGCCTTGAGCTCGGCGACCTGGCTCACCAGCGCCTCGATCCGCACCACAAGCCGTTCTGCCGCCTGCACGATTGGCGAATTCGTACCCGGGGCCGGGTCTCTGTCGAGGGCGGCTGCTTCGGGCATGAAATCTCCTGTCGCCATAAGGTCCGGTGCAGTCGGCGCGATGAAATCGTCGCACTGCTCCTGCGCAGTCATTGTCCGATACCGCGCCTCGGAGCTGCAATCGAGCTCACGCAATCGACTGCAATCCTTCGAGGCCGGGCCGCTCGCCGCCGGCGGCGTGCGGCCGGTACCATGGCGCGGGGCCATAGCTCAGCTGGAAGAGCGCTTGCATGGCATGCAAGAGGTCGGGGGTTCGAGCCCCCCTGGCTCCACGGGCGTGCCCGATATTGCGCCGATCCAACCGATCGCTTCGCTGGACATCCCCCAGAAGGACGAATTCCTACGTCGTAAGTCCCCCAACGGGGTGAAATCCGGGGCCGCGCGCCGCAGGCGATGTTGCGAGCCGATATGATCCGCAGGCCTCACCCAGAGTGAGGCTGGTCCAGGAGCAAGGCTAAACCTGGGCTGGGAGGCCTTCAGCCATTACGGGAGGATCGCGTGTTGCGCGTTAACAAATTCACCATTGGTGGCATCGGCTTGGGCGTGCTTGGGCTGCTCACCGCCGCTGCCTGCGGGAGCACCAGCACGACCTCGACGTCGGGCGCGCTGGCCACGTCCCAGGTGCTGCATTTCCCCGTCTTCCAGGACCCAGGGACCTGGGATCCGGGTGAGATGGATGCCGAGGTCGACACCGAGCTCATGCAGAACGTGTTCGACAACCTCTGGCGGTTCGACGACAAGCTGAACATCGTTCCGGACATCGCCACCACCGTGCCGACGCAGGCCAACGGCGGCATCTCCTCGGACGGGCTCACCTACACCATCCACCTGAACCCCGCGGCGAAGTTCTCCAACGGAGATCCAGTCACCTCCAAGGACGTTCTGTACTCCTGGAACCGCGGTGTCGCGCTCCACGGCGCGTACTCCTCCATCCTCAGCGCGATTCAGGGTTACTCGGCGGTGCAGACCGCAGCCGGCGCTCCGCCCTCGTCGGGGACGCCGACCACCTTCCAGGCCAACATCGAGAAGAACCTGGCGGCTGGTAACAGCGCGTTTGAGATGAGCGGGCTGACCGCAGTCAATGCGGAAACCGTCCAGGTCAAGCTCGGCACCGCCTGCGGCTGGTGCCTCACCGCATGGACACTCGAGGGCACCGTCGGCGCGATCGTCGATGAGAAGGTCATCGATGGTCCTGGCGTCGACCCCGTGAACTGGTGGCAGACTCCCGCCGACCTGGTCGGTACGGGCGCCTACAAGCTCACCTCCTACATCCCCTCGCAGTCGATGGTTTTCTCGGAAGTGCCGAACTGGTGGGGTTCTCCGAAGCCCACGTTGAAGACGATCGACATCGACATCAAGGATCCGTCGACGGCCCCGACGACCGTTGATGCCTTCTTCCAGAAGGGCTACGACATCATCGGCTAC
>Ga0182015_10002067_pt1 | contig 25023 bp, 28 predicted proteins | sample 712P3MmetaG_FD_120478 | JGI IMG/M metagenome (GOLD analysis project Ga0182015, IMG submission 120478) | Permafrost microbial communities from Stordalen Mire, Sweden - 712P3M metaG | ecosystem: Environmental > Terrestrial > Soil > Wetlands > Permafrost | place: Sweden: Stordalen | collected...
TCGCACGGGGTGAGCAAAGGCCTCTCGTAGGGTTCGTGGGCTAAGAGGGCCGAGACCTTAACGGCGCGAGCACACCTGTACCATCGGACAGGTAGTTACGCGGTTCCTTGTTTGGGAAGATCACTGCCCTGGAGGGCAGCCGCTGATGCAAGACGAAACAGTTTATGTCTGGATCGAAGGTCTTAAATCGGAAAACGATGCATACAGAAGTGCTCTCTGCGATGCTTTCCACAAAGCAGCGGCCACCTTTGACCCCGTTCATGTGTTTGAAGCAGTATCCGAAAATGGAACGATCAACTTCGGTGTCATTTTCAGCGGTGGGAAAGAAGCAGCGGAGTTCACGGCTTGGTATCGCAAGGGGGCCGGCGGACAGGTAAGAATCGCCATCAAACCGACGGTGCACTAACAGCCTAAGGATAGGTAGGACTGAGCCTTTAGACCCTGAGAAACGGCAAAACTCCGAAGAACGTTTCCCTCTTTACTTGCCCGCTCGCGCGGTCGCGGGGCGTCACGGTCGTCACCTGTCTGGTGCTGTTGATACTGACGACGCGCTCGTTGGAGTGAGCGTTCAAACGACTCTTCGTCAGGAGCGTCGGTGTGCAGTCGTTGATGATCACGAACTTCGCCGCGCAAGCGAAGGCCTCGGTGGTCATTTCTCGGTAGCCAACGCCCTTGCCGAAAACGGGCTTGTCCGTTGCGAACTTGTGAAGAGTGAAATTGTTGTAGTCCAGGTGCACGACCTCTACGCCCTGTTGTCTGCGGTACAGAGCTTTTCGCTCGACGGAATCAGCCATGTCCACCTGGGATACTTGGAATGGCCGAAAGTTCCCAGATAGGACGCGGACGCACAGCGGGTCATAGTCATTCACAAACGTTTGTTGCGCGTTGAAGATCTTTGCAGTAACTCCGACTCCTCCGAACGGCTCAAAGTAAGAGGAGTATTCGCCTGAGAGATGCTCCACGATGCTATAGAGGCAAGCGAGATGCGGTTTATATAGAAGATACTTGCCCTTGGTCTTCTGCATCTGGCGAACCAAGTTCAACACATACGAAGTGCCGCTGTGCAGGTACTTCTTGTCGGTTCCGAGAGTCACGCTGGCGATAATATCTTCGGGCAGGTTGAGTTCCTGTTTGTTACGCAGCTTGATGAGCATCATGTCTCCTGAAATGTTATTCGGTCCTGCGAGAATTCGAGCGCGCGCTTCAGAGGCGGTGGCGACCATCACCCTCGAAACCTAATACTCGAATGCGTATCGCCGTGCCAGAACACAGCAGTCAATCGCATGAATATCGGCCCGATAATGCACGGGCTTGTGTCTTGGCCGCAGCTTCACTCGCAGAACTTCGCATCGAGCTTCTCAGGAGGGCGGGGGAATCCCCGACTTACGAATCATTACGAACTTACGGTTTTTTACCTAACTAGCCTTAAAGGAATATAAAGAAGAGGTAGTTAGGGGGAAATGCGTAATTTCGTAATGGTTCGTAATTAGATGACATCCATATAGCTCGGAAGTTGGTCGCAAGGCTTTGAAACCCCTCCCTGTCCCACGCCCACATACCACTTGCCGTCTTGCTTGCGTTTCGTGACGATTCCACTCACGCGCAACAGTGCTTCGGTGAATTGGCGCTCCTTCATCACCCACTCACGGTTGGCGTCGCACCAGATTTTGTACGAGGTGTACAGTTCGGCGCCTTTGATTTCGGCGTATGGAGTCAGAATGCACTTCGCCCTGAGAAACTGCCCGACGATATCCTGACTGTCGCGATATTGCGACGTTGCAGCGCACACTTTTTCGGGATAGATCAGGCCGCCCTGCTCACGGTATCGGGCCAGACCTTTTAACATCCAATTCAGGATTCCGCTCGCTTCGTTGCGGAGCTTGGCCTTCAGCTCTTTGTCTTCTCTTTCTTTCGGAATAGTGACCTCGAATGGGAGCAGTTTGAGGCGCCGCCAAATGCCCCAGTCCTGACCCTTGATGTTGGGCTTGTAGTTGCTGCTCATCCAAACCTTAAACTCTGGATCGTAGGTGAAAAATTCCTTGTGCAGAAACCGAACCGTGATGGGTTCGCCGCCTGTGATGTTCTTGATCAGAGCTTCGTCCAGGCGCTCGCCATCCTGCGACTCCGAAGCCATCACCACTCGCGCGCCAACTAGTTTCGCCAGATCATTCTTCGGGCCATTGTTGTTCTTCTTCATAACGAACGTGTCAAAACTCGCGACCTCAGCGTAATCACCTAGGATATGTTTCAGCGTGAGATGGAAAACGCTCTTCCCGTTCTGTCCATTCCCGTGTGAAACCATGACGGCCTGTTCCTTGGTGTCCCCAGTCAGCGAATACCCGGCTGCCGCGGCAAGGAAATCGATCATCTCCTGGTCGCCGGCCATGATTTCGTTGATAAATTTCTCAAACAGAGGGCAGGCGGCTTCAGCATCGTAAGTAACGGGAGAAATCTTGGAATGCAGCCGCGTGCGATTGTGGGGGAGTAGCTTGCCAGTTTTCAGATCAAGCACCCCGTTCTGAAGATTGAACTGCCAGGGGTCGCGGTCGTAGTCCGTAGTCACGGAAACTATGGCCTTTTCCATTGCCGCCAGGCTGACCATCGCGTTGCGGCGATCCCTACCACCGCTCTTGAACGCCCACTGGTAGAGGCGCTTCTGTTCATCTCCGTTCGCGCCTGCCGCCTCGTCATGAAGTTCTTTGACAACGTGCTTGGCCAAGCGATCGACGCGATTCCTGCGATCGCTTTTCCTCGTTTGCCGTCCCAAACACGCCAGGCGCCTTGGTCGCGAACGAAGCGAATGCTGCTGCCGAATCGGCCGACCAATCGCTCGGCATTCCCGGTATCGGTGCTTTGGTAGGCGTAACCCGTCGTATCCACTTCGGGAACTTCTTGGGCCTGCTCATCCGAGATGACCTCGGCGGGCTCATCGTTATGCAGCATTCCGTCCTGAAGAAGCAACTCATCATCTTGATCCGCAAAAATGTACGATGGAAACGCCGGCGTGCCTTCTCTCGCCATGTGCTCGACCAGGTCGGCCCACGTGAGTTCCTCGCCGCAGACCCGACAGTCGAAGCCGATTGCATTACCGAAGATCAAGCAGGTCTTTTTGCTCCGCACTTGGTCGTCGTGCCGCCCGCCCTTTATCGGGCAGGAATCGAAAATCCAATAGTGCGCGTTGTCTTTCCAGAAATCCCCGGCGAACGTCCAATCGTAATGATCGAAAAGGTCCTGTTCTTCAAAGTCCGGGTGAAACTTGCGCTTCGTCTTCCCCCTCGTAACCTTGGCTGCCGAATTTTCCTCAATCCAGCGAATGAGTTCGGCGGGTAGACCGATACTGAGGGGAACGTCCTTCGTCAGCACGTATTGGCCGCCATCCTCGCGGGTGCAGCCGGGAGAGCAGCATGCCGCGTTGTGTCCCTTCAACTCGAAGATTTTCGCTTTGCCATCAGAGACGTTCCGCGTGGCGCCCAGTGCTTCCGTTTCCGGCGTGTGGATAAAGTAGCCGTGCGTCCCGCCACTTGGGGATGTGACTTCAAGAGTGTCGGGAAGTTGGGGCATTCCCTTAACAACGTAGGTCAGGAGGTCATCAATATCGTACATGCCGACGCCACCAAACCTCGCGACACTTACGCAATTGAAGAAGGGGTTTTCTTTGTCCCAGGCGGAAATCTGCGCCGCGTTAGTCGTGGCAAGATTTTGCCACTCCGGAAAGTTAGGATAGCGGAGCCCTGGCTGCGTTGGAACTACCGCCACTCCGCGGTTTGCCATGTTCAAGGCAATTTCTCTGAAGCCCACAGTTACGCCTGTTCCTTCTTGGCTTGCCACGCCGGCGACCCTTTACCGCGCTTTCTAATGATGCCGTTTCGTTTGGCGATTTTGCGCAGGTAAGGTGCGCCCACGCCATAAGCAGCCACGATCTGATCGTGCGTCTTATCTAGATCAGTGATCAAAGCACCGGCGATCGCGAGCTCCAGCTCAATCTTCATCTGTTTTTTGTCCATAAACTCTTTCCCTACCCCTGATTCCGCTATTCTGTTCGTAACTCAATTAGTAATTCCCGCCGTGCATTTTGAATAGCAGGTCTTGGCCCGCTTCACACGCTTGGCGACCGGGTCGGGATGTCGGTGTGAATCATGGCTCTGCCTTGTCCACGTCCACTTTCAGCATCGCCATCGCCCAGGCTGCCCCATCCGTTGTGTACAGCGGATTTTCGCCGAAATCGAACGAGTCATAGAAAGAGGCAGCCTCGAGGTACAACTTGCGGGCTAGGCCTCTACGTCGCCAGGCCGGGTGCACCAGAATAGTGAAACTCTCGCCGTCAACGGGCGGCCCATCGCAAATCGTCAGAACGGCGCGAGGGTTCCCGGTATCGTCGGCCCAAGCGAATACGTCTGAGCCGGAGCCGGGCAGAGTGTAGTTGTTGATGCCGGGTTGGAATGTAGCTGATGGGACATATAGAAACTGCTTATCAAGAATTTCAATGATAAATTCGTCCGGATATAATTCCTCCCCGTCCAGGGTGGCCTCAATAATTGGTTCATCGCAAGGGTTGCTGCCTTGATCAGAATCATCGGGAAGATGTTGAAGTGGTTGCTTCATGACTTCACCCCGCGTTCAGCTTGGTAGTGTGCGGTCCCGGTGGTTGGTGTCTCCGCGAGCAGGCCACCGCGAAGATAGAAAATGCAGGCAATGCGCTCGCCGACGACAGGCCCGACGTTCCCATGGAGTTCGTCGCGGATGTCAGCGACTAGCAGGCTACCGGGATTGTTTTCGACCAGCACACCCCAACGCGCGAGGCAGATATGACCGCCGGTAAAACGGCCGAGCGTGGTAAGACAAGAAACGGTATCCACCGCGTTTTTGTTGTCCGTGTGAGCGCGCGTCATGAGACTGTTGCTGTTGATGGTGAGCGTTGAAAAGTCGGTCCCGGGGATGATGACGTCCGGGACCAATTCAGCGAGGCGCTGTTGGAGGCTGTGAGCTTCCGGCCAGTAGCGGCGGAAATTGGCGGAGACGGCTCCGAAAAAAGGTAGCGCGCTAATGAATTTCTCGATGTACTTCGCCGTGAGCGCTGTCATGCCGGTCTCGGGGCGAAACGTGCCGGCTTCCATGAAACCCCAAACCGCCTCGGTCCCCTCCTGTCCGTGGACCGCCGCTCGGTTCGATTGCTTGGCGCTGTAGCCGATCCGACCGATATTGGATTCCAATATCTCCTGTTCCGCCTGACTGAACACATTTCGAGCGAATACGAGCCGTACACGGCCGTCCGAAGTTCGGGCGACCGTGCTGGTCGTGATCGTTTCGCGGCAGTGCTCGCCGCTGAGGAATTGGTTGTCCAGCGCAGCCACTTGCTCGTCAGTTAGTACCGGTTTCAGGGTTATTTCGCGCATGGCTGCACCTTGTAGGTTGTAACCAGTTTGAAAATGGTTTCGGAATCGTTGGCCGTTCCCAGTTGGGCCGAAATCGCCTTGATCGCCGCGCGAAAAATTTCGTGGCGCGCCGGCTCAAGACGAACTTGTGTGATCTTCTTCTTCTGCTTTGCGCCGGCGCGCAGGCGATCCGCACCGGACTTTTGGGTTTCCGTCGTTCCTGGTCCCGTCATCTCGCCGACCGTAGAGCTTCCGGCAGCGGCCGGTGTCTCGGCGGCCTCTGAACCGGCTGTCGAGTTCGCTTCAACCGAAACGAACTGCGATACGGGCGCCAAGCCCGCAACTTCGCGGTAGTAGTTGCGGATGCGCCAGGCCGTGGATTTTGAGATACCGAGTTCCTCGACATCTGCGTCGTAAGTTCCATCGCCGTGGTGCGCGCGCAAGTCGTGTAGTTCGTCGAGCGCCTTTCCAAGCGCTTCGCGATTCCTTTTGTTGCCGGCCTGGAGGATTTCGTTCACTTTCCACAGCAAGCGGATTTGGCGCTTTTTCGCGGCAACCTTTGGATCGTCCTCCGGGCCTTCGGCCGCCTGTTGCGGTGTGGTAGGCGCTTGGGCTGGAGAGCCAACAGGCTCGGCCAGTTGGGCTAAGATGCTGTCCGCTTCTGCCGGCAGAATTGCCTCTGCCGACTCGTTGACGCCACCGGTCGCCCGCTTCGCTGCGTTGCGGGCTTTCATTGTCGCGGCTAGTTTTTGCTTTGCTTCAGGGGTCCACTTCCGGCCTTTGCTGCTGGTATGCGCTTTATTCGGGTTGGTACTCATTTTGGCTCCTGCCAAGCGACACTTACCTTCGGCGTGCTTTGGCAGGGCTTGTTACAGGGTTTGGGGCATTTGCTATTTATTCCTAAGCATTTGTATTTTCAGAGACTTAAGCCCACTCTCAAATTTTTATGCTATTTTATGCATAATCTGTAAACAGGAAGGCAGGGCAGGAAGCGTGGCTGTTATTAAGGATGAAGATTTTTCGAAGCGGCTGGCCCAGAACCGCCGCGCGCGGCGCGTTGAAGTCGGCAAACGGCTAGGGGTGGCTCGCCTAGAGGCGAACTTGTCGCAAGAGGTCGTGGCCGACGCGCTGAACTACAGCCAGTCCGATGTCTCTCGGCTTGAGAGGGGGCACCGGCGACTGGATGTAGTGGAGTTGGAAAATTTCGCAGTGCTATACGGGAAAGAAATGGGCTTCTTTGAAACGTGGAAGACGGAGCTGGCGCGGACAGCGGCGGCAGGCCGGCAGGTGCTTTCCGCCGACGAGTTTCAAATTCGCGCGGAGGATGCGAAGCTCAAGCGAGGGCGCCGGTGGAAAAGATACGAGGATAGCCGGCTGTAGAACAGGCGGGTTAAATCGCCCGAACTGTTGGCTGAGTTCGTTTCAATTGAAACGAATCGTGGACCTAAGAGCCGAATGGCGAGGGTCTAAGAAATCAGCCAGAACGGCACTCGGGGCCAAGTTCGCGGCAGGGCTGTACGTTCCTTCAGTGCCCAGTTACCAACGCCTGTAGCGCTCTCTCACCTTTCCTGGCAGCTTCATCGAGCTTTGTAAGAACGGCCTTCCCTTGCTCCAGGGTGATGGTGCCAAAGAAACCATTTGGCTGTGGATCAGGATCCGCGACGCCTGTGCTTAGGATCAAACTGCGAAACTCGTTGGGAAACTTGATTCCAAAAATTTCGACAAAGTGTCCACCACCGGGCTTGTAGCTGTGTAGCTTTCTGGCGTAACGCGCTAGCAAGTCTTTGATAAGCGCCTGCTGCTTTTCGGGCGCTCCGTCCCGAAACACTCTCTTCATTACTGTTTGCGCTATCGCTTCAGCAACTCCGCACTCAAATTGTGAAAGTCCCTGCCCGCCCTTGTCTTGGTACGCAGTCCGCTCTTTCTGCGTTCCATAGCGGAAAACTATCCAATCGCTTTGTTCAAAGAGTAGGGCCGCTTCTTCGACGGCCTCCTTTACCGCGCTCTCGGTTTCCGCTTGCCCGAGAATCTGGGCGATTTCGTTCACCCGTTGCCAGTCGAAATCTACGCGTCGGAAATCAGAACTGCCGAAACATTGACCCCAGAAAATAAAATATTTGTCGTCGATTGCTTGCTTGACCCAGTATTTCACTAGGGCAATCAATTCGTCCTGCCTCGGCACGAAGCCACTGATCTCTTTGCTCTGCGCATTGGTTGTCTGCTGCGTATCCGTAATTGCTGCTGAGTTCTTCGCCATTTTTGTGCGGCTCCTATCAGTAAATGCGCACACTTTACGCATGTAGGCTGTTAATACTATTTTTTTGTGTGAAGGTTGGCTTTTCGGTTCCAAGCTGCGAGCTGACCAAAAGGGGCGGGTCCTGCGCCGTTCGTCAAAGACCAAGAGCTGTCCGGGTTCGTTTCAATTGAAACGAACTTTGTAGGGACAGGATCACCCCATCCTCCTCGCTTCCAGCCACCCCGCAATTTCCGTCGGATCAAACCGCCACACGCTACCGATTCGGACGCCCGGTATGCGACCGCCGCGCACCCAGTCGCGAAGCGTGACCGGATGGATGGCCAGCAAGTGACTGACCTCGGCGATGGTGAGCAGGCCGGTGCGGGCCCGGAGCTTTTGGACGAGTGTTTCCATAGCACTCGTTTAATACCTGATTCGATGGACTTGCAGGACCAACGATGAGGCAGAACTGGTTGGGCAGATTAGCAATCGAAGTGCGCTGCACCTTGGACCACCTATCGAAGGCCGTCGCAGCTCGGTTCGGCGGCGGTTAGGAAAACCTGCACAATACACCGGAGGTACTGCCCATGTAAGTAGCGCAGCCGAAGATTTCCATCGGCGCAAGATTCATAAAACGGCCGTCAACCATGTCTTTGCTGGAGATTTTGAAAAGTTGTACGAAACCTCGGGAACTTGCCGAACGCCATTGTTTACCGCTTGGGCAAAACCCGCGCATGTCCTTTTTCCGTGTATTTCACCCGGACAGTATTGGTCGAATGCGCTTGAGTCGGGTAAAGCCTCGCTCCGCGTGGGTGGAACCTAGGTTACGAGGAGAAGTCATGAACAAGTTTTCTGCTCTGAAGAGGTATGTTGTTTGTATTGGGTTGTCTTCGCGACCATTTACGGTGCAACGTCGGTACCACGGGTCGAACGAATAGCCCGCTTGTGTTTCTTTCCCCACTTCGCCATCAGCGTTAACACCGGTAATAAAGTCCGACCATACGATGTAAGGCTATATTCCACACGCTCTCCGCGACGCCCCTGAATCTCTCTGGCGATGATTTGATCCTGCTCAAGCTCGCGCAACTGTTCCGTAAGCACTTTCTTCGTTGCTTCCGGTACGTGGCGTCTTAGTTCGCCAAAACGCAATGTCTTCAGTTTCACGGCGTTCACGACAATCGGTTTCCATTTGCCATCAATGACATTGATCGTCACTCGGACAGGACAGTCAGAAAGATACATTCGAAACTCCCGGTTACAAATTTGTGCCTACTGGACGCAGCAATCCGTGTGTGTGAGAACAGGATACCGCCTCACAGCGGCGACGCAAAAAGGCCAAGGGGATCAAACCATGATCGTCGAATACATCCGATACAAGATTGATGAACCGAGACGTGCAGACTTTGAGAACGCTTATCAAGACGCAGGCGCGTCGCTTGACGCTTCCAGCCATTGCCACGCCTACGAGCTGACCCACTGCACGGAAGCGGCGGAAAACTATGTCCTCCGGATCGAATGGGGTTCCGAAGAGGGGCACATGAAAGGATTTCGATCTAGTCCCGAATTCAAAAGATTTTTCGCGCCGATTCAGCCTTACGTGAAGGACATCGAAGAGATGCGCCACTATCAGTTAACCCGGGGTAAACAACAGAAAATGAGCATCGATGCCAAGTCGGGAGCTACCATGAAAATCGGAATATTGGGCTGTGGCAATGTAGGCGGAACTCTCGGAACTCGTTGGCGACAACACGGCCACGAGATCCTGTTTGGCCTTCGAAATCCGAGCGATCCAAAGGCACAGAATCTTGCAAAGGAATTAGGCGCCAAGATCGGTACGGCTGCGGACGCATCCGCGTTCGGCGATGTCGTTGTCCTCGCTGTCCCGTGGGCCGTAGCGGAAGATGTAATTAAGAGCGCGGGTAACCTTTCCGGGAAAATCCTCCTCGACTGCACGAACCCTGTCACAGAGTGGCCGGAAATCGAAATCGGCGCTGAATTCTCAGGAGGGGAACGAGTGGCGCAGTGGGCGACAGGAGCCTCGGTCGTGAAGATCTTCAACACAACGGGTTGCTCAAACATGGCGAATCCGAAATACCGAAGCGAGGCGGTAACTATGTTCTATGCTGGCGATGACGCCTCTGCGAAGAGAGCGGCTGAACAGTTGGCCGCTGACTTGGGCTTCGACCCTCTCGATGCCGGACCCTTATCAAATTCCAAGTATCTCGAGATGCTCGCGGGTTTTTGGGGCACTCTGGCATTTGGGCAGAAGCTCGGACTGGAAATCGGCTTTCGTTTGCTCCGCCGCTAACTGAAGTCAGGTCGTTTTCGGCTTTTGCCGTGAGAGTCATATTGCTGTCGGACTTTACACCGTAACCTTGCAACTCCTTGCTTCATCCTAACTGCGAGACTATCCTCGTCTGAGTTGAGAAGTTCCCGGAGGATCGATGACTTCCTTCCAGCTGAACGGAAAATCTGTACAGATTGACGTGGATCCCGCGACGCCTCTCCTGTGGGTCCTGCGCGAGTCTCTCGGTCTTACCGGCACGAAGTACGGGTGTGGAATGGCACTTTGTGGAGCATGCACCGTACACCTTGACGGCGAGGCGATTCGCTCTTGCGTCGCCCCTCTTTCCCGTGTCGAAGGCAAACATGTGAAGACGATAGAGGGCTTATCTGACAATCTAAGCCATCCACTCCAAAGAGCCTGGATTGAAATCGACGTGCCACAATGCGGTTACTGCCAGTCGGGTCAAATCATGAGTGCCGCCGTGCTTCTCTCCAAAATTCCGAAGCCGACGGACACTGACATCGATGAAGCGATGTCGGGCAACATCTGTCGGTGCGGCACCTATCCTCGTATACGGCGTGCCATCCATCGAGCCGCCGAGCTGGCTGGCGGCAAAGTGACCGCCGCGAACGATGGTTCAGCCGGTGAATTGTCCGAGATTGGGGGCGCTCGATGAGCGCCCCGGCAGTGGTTGACCGGCGTACTTTTTTGAAAACGAGCGTCGCCGCTGGCGGCGGTTTGATCGTGGCGTTCTACGGGCCCGAGCTTTGTGCACAAGAACAAAAGCCCAAACCGGAGCCGATTCTTCCCTTTGCCTACATAAAAATTGCTTCCGACGAAACCGTAACTATCGTCGCCAATCATTCGGAGATGGGCCAGGGCGTCTACACGAGTCTGCCAATGCTTTTGAATGAAGAACTGGAAGCAGATTGGTCCAAGATCCACGTCGAATCCGCCCCAGTGGACGCGGTTTATAACCACCCGATTTTTGGTATGCAAATGACTGGCGGCAGCACCACGACGGCTGCGGAGTGGGATCACTACAGAAAGCTCGGAGCCGCAGGACGGACCGTATTGATCGAAGCAGCCGCCCAGCAATGGAATGTGTCTGCAGATAGCTGTCGGGTCGAAAAAGGAACGGTCATTCACACTGCGACGTCTAGAAGAGCTAGTTACGGCTCACTCGTCGAGTCGGCATCGAAGCTTTCGGTCCCAGCCGACGTTCCTCTCAAAGAGCCGAAAGATTTCACGCTGATCGGAAAGCCCACGAGGCGGTTGGATACGCCCCCAAAAACAAACGGGACGGCTCAGTTCGGTCTCGACGTTGTCGTTCCTGGAATGCTGACGGCTTTAATTGCCCGGTCCCCCGTGTTCGGTGGAAAGGTGGCGAGCTTCGACGCAACCGAGGCTCTCCAAGTGCCTGGTGTGAAAGCCGTTCTGCAGGTTCCATCGGGTGTGGCCGTAATCGCCGAGCGATTCTGGCCTGCAAAACTTGGCCGCGACAAATTGAAAGTTAAGTGGGACGAGGGTGAAAACGCGAACCTGTCTACCGCGAAGATGCTTTCAGATTTCTCCGCCCAATCCGCTTCACCCGGCTCGCTCGCAAAGAAGGTGGGCGATCCGCAGTCTGCATTGGCATCCGCTGGTAAAAGGATTACGGCGGAATATAATGTGCCGTATCTTGCGCACGCCATGATGGAGCCGCTGAATTGCGTCGTCGACCTTAAAGATGACGGTTGCGAAATCTGGACCGGCACACAATTCGAGACTGTCGACCGAGCCAATGCGGCGAAGGTCGCAGGACTTCCTCCGGACAAGGTGAAGATCCACACCACTTTGCTAGGCGGAGGCTTCGGTCGTCGTGCGAACCCCTCGTCTGACTTCGTCGTGGAAGCAATGCAGGTTGCGAAAGCTGCCAAAGTTCCCGTGAAAGTCGTGTGGACCCGCGAGGATGACATTCAGGGCGGCTGGTATCGTCCGATGTGGCACGATCGTTTTGTTGCAGGGCTCGACGCAGAGGGAAATCCTGTCGCCTGGACCCATACGATCGTAGGCCAGTCGATCATGGCCGGTACTCCATTTGAGGCATTCGCGATTAAGGACGGCGTCGATTCGGCCTCGGTAGAAGGCGCAGCTGATCTGCTCTACGGCATTCCAAATCTTCAAGTTGATCTGCATTCGCCCAAAATCGGCGTGCCCGTGCAGTGGTGGCGTTCCGTCGGGCATTCCCATACTGGGTTCTCGGTCGAAGCGTTCTTCGACGAAGTCGCCCACGCCGGTGGCAAGGATCCGTACCACCTTCGTCAGACCCTGCTGGGGAAACAACCGCGAATGCTGGCCGTGCTGAACCTGGCTGCGCAAAAAGCGGGCTGGGGCAAACCGCTATCCAAAGGGGTCGGACGCGGCATCGCGACACATTTCTCATTCGACAGTTACGTTGCTCAGGTGATTGAAGCTTCGGTCGAGAAAAATGGCAGTGTCCGCGTGCATCGCGTCGTATGCGCGGTCGATTGCGGCCGCGTTGTAAATCCCGACACAGTGAAAGCTCAGATGGAAGGCGGCATCAACTTCGGTTTGACCGCGGCCTTAAAAACAGAAATCACTCTCGAGAACGGGCGGGTCCAGCAGAGCAATTTCAATGATTATCCAATGCTGCGGATGTTTGAGGCTCCGTCCATCGAAGTATTTATCGTGCCCAGCGAGGAAAAGCCCACCGGAGTCGGAGAGCCGAGCGTACCTCCGGTAGCTCCGGCGCTCTCGAATGCAATCTTTGCTGCGACAGGTAAGCGTGTACGTCGTCTGCCAATTCGGCCAAGCGACTTCGTCGATAAGGAGGCAAATTCGTGAGTCACCCCGTCGGATCGCACGCTTTTCCGTTTGCGTTGCCCCTCGGAATTGCCTGCCTTCTTCTCGTGGCAGGTTTCACCACGGCGCCCGGCAAGCCGTCACCAAAACCAGACGCGAACGCGTCACAAGCAGCGTTTCTCCAAGTCTATAAAGTTCTTACTTCTCCGCGCTGCCAGAATTGTCACCCTTCAGGCGATGCCCCTCTTCAAGGCGACGATAGTCATGTCCATATTCAGAACGTCAAGCGCGGACCTGACGGTCATGGAGTCACAGCGATGCGATGCAACGCTTGTCACCAGGATCGTAATTTGCCGGGAGCGCACATGCCCCCTGGAAATCCAAAGTGGAGCCTACCCGCCCCGGATCACAAAATGGTTTTTGTTGGACGTTCTGCCGCAGACCTTTGTCGCCAGCTAAAGGATCCGAAGCAGAATGGCGGTCGATCCCTGGAACAACTCTTCGACCACGTCGCCCACGATGACTTGGTTGGTTGGGGGTGGAACCCGGGCGACGGCAGATCTCTTCCGCCTTTATCTCGGGAAGAAACTGTTAATGCGATGCGAACGTGGATAAGTGGCGGCGCGGCCTGTCCGGAATGACGAAACTGACAAATCGCTTGGCTCTGGGACCGTTCCGCCCCTGAGAATAATCTCGCGAAATCCAAAGGTTTCCACGACCCAACCGATGCTCTCCATGGCGTGGCATTTTTGGCGCGTCGGGGAACTTTCTTGACGCAGCGAGGTGGGATTTGTTGCTGAAGACTTGCTGAACAATAGGCTGCGAACGAGGGCGTCCGGTGTAACTGAGAAGGTCGTAACGCAAACAAAACAAACGAAAATTGGTCTGTGCGAGCAGGTCAGGGTGAATTGGAAAACCGTTTCGAGTCCAGATCCTGCTGCAGCAAAGAATTTCTGCTGGCAACTGCTCGCGGGAATGACCGTCAACGGGCAACCGCTCAAGTAAAGATTTCTCGAAAAAGAAGGTATTTGGGACTAAAGCCAGGCGCGTTCCGTCGCTAGGTTGGCAACGCGCTGACGAATTTCATCCCGAATTTTGCGAACTTCGTCGATGGGCAGGCCTTTGGGATCGGTCAAAGGCCAGTCCAATTTTTTGAGGCCCGGCACATACGGACACGCATCACCGCATCCCATGGTGACAAGCAGCGTGTCTTGCCGCGCCAGTTCTTCGGACAAGAACTGCGGCTTGGCGTATGCCAGGTCGATTCCTTCCTCACGCATGACTTCGACCACTTCCGGGTGAACCCGCTCTCCGGGCTGCGTACCGGCCGAAACTGCCCGCGCTTTCGTGCGGTCACACATCCTGTTGAACCAGGCTGCAGCCATCTGCGAGCGGCCCGCGTTATGAACGCAGGCGAAGATCACGATATTCATTTCAAGAGTTCCCACTTTCGGAATTGTGTGGAACGACTACCTGCTTTGCCTCGGCGCGAAGGCTGGGGACCAGCCAGCGAAAGAGAAGTGTGGCCGCGATCGCTCCGAGAAACTGGCCGAAGAGAAAACCCGGAACACCAGCGAGGCGGATTCCGGAGAATGTATCGGTCAGCGATCTTGCGATGGTAACCGCGGGATTGGCGAACGAAGTCGAAGCGGTAAACCAGTATGCCGCGACGATATACCCACCGACTGCAAACGCAACGGTATTGGAACGCAGGCGGGAACATCCCCAGATCACGGAGAGCAGGCCAAAGGTCGCGACGAATTCGCTGAAGATTTGCGATGGGCCGCTGCGTGCATGCTGGGAGAGAGAGAGACCGCTGGCAGTTGAAACATGGCATGTGCTGCAAGAGTTCCGGTGATTGCACCTGCTAGTTGCGCGACAACGTAAACGGGTGTATCCCGCCACGGAATGCTGCCTTCGAGCGCGTCGGCCAGTGTTACGACAGGATTAAAGTGCGCGCCGGAAATCGATCCGAACGTAAGAATAAGGGCTACAAGTGCTGCACCGGTGGCAAGCGTATTGGCGAGGAGCGCCAAGGCTGTGTTGCCGCCCGCCAAATTCTGGGCCATGATTCCGGAGCCGACGATCGTGGCGAGGAGGAATGCGGTACCCAAAGCTTCAGCAGTTGCTCGTTTCGCGAGAGTCATAGTAGAAAAAAGGTTGGCATCCCAGTGGGCGCCAACGACGCATCAGCCTTTCCCAGGAAAAAAGTAAAACTAAAATCGCGTAAGTGAATGTATTTGGCCATGGCACGAACGCAAATGAATTTAATGTTTCGGGCTTTTTCCGATCCCACGCGCCTGCGAATCCTTCATCTACCGCTCGCATGCATGGCGGCGCTGCCCAGGACTCTGGGTCGGGCGATCTCGTGAAACCGTTTCAGTTCGCGCAGCAGCTTGGACCGCAGCATGGCGCCGCAAGCCGACAAGTAGGATGGCCGACAGGTAGGTGCAAAACTCCGCTTGTTTGGCTCAACGCGTTCTTCGGACTGTGGTGGGCCGACCCGCTTGCGGCTCTGATCATGGTTCCTATCATCGCCAAAGAAGGTATCGAAGGCTTACAGGGGACAGCCTGCGACGATTGCTGCGCCCGGTGACGTAGATTGCTTCGGATACAGTACCGATTCTCTTCAAAACTCTTGGGCTTCTTGCTATGGCTCCCTTGGCTGTAAGGTGCCATGTTGCAGAGCGCGCTCCTTCATCAGCGCGACGACCTGCCCCCCGGACAATATCTGCCGGAAATGCAATTCAGCGGTACGGAGCCCCGCGACTTCTGTCGCGAGGTCGACGACGACTTGACAATTCCTTTGCCCGCCACTATATCTAAATTCGTTGTCGAAATCAGATAACAAGTGATAAGAATGATCTCTAACGACAGTCGCGTGCTTTATTCCGGGATGATTCGCCTGCACATTCTTTATCACGCTTGTAAGGGACCGATCTTTGGGCTGGAAATGATTGAGGAGCTCGGACGTCACGGATACAAGCTGAGCCCGGGAATGCTCTATCCGCTCCTGCATGGCTTGGAGTCACGCGGATTGCTGTACTCGTCTGAAAAGAAAGTTGGACGTGTCCGGCGGCGGTTGTATCGGGCGACTCCGGCTGGCCGAAAGGCTCTCAGGGCCGCGAAAGAAAAGGTTCGCGAGCTCTTCAGCGAACTGCTGGAGGAAACGATGGATTTCGAGTCATGAACCGAAACGTCGACGTACTGTCGCGTGGGGCCAAGCTCCCGATCACCATCACGGTGCTTGGTCTTGCTCTGTTTGCCAGCATCGCGAAGTCGCAGACCGGTGCGACTCAGCCACCGAGCCTTACTTTAGAGCGCTCTATCGACTATGCACTAGCGCATTATCCTGCCGTGCGCGTCGCGGTCGAACGTCAAGCTGCAGCGAGCGCGGAAGTGGGAGTGGCCAAGACGAACTATTTGCCTCGCGCGGACCTACTCTGGCAAGGCAATCGGGCGACCCACAACAACTTCTTCGGTCTTCTCCTTCCGCAGATCGTTGTTCCATCAATATCCGGCCCAGTACTGCCAGCAAGCTCGAACGACAATGCTTGGGACAGCGCGGCAGGAGTACTCGTTTCCTGGCAGCCGGTGGACTTCGGCTATCGCGCGTCGCTCGTGAATGTCGCCCGAGCGCAACATATCGCTGCGAAGGCAGGGACGGCCCTGACTCGTCTCGATATTGCGGCAAGCGTGGCGTCGGCTTTTTTCAACCTAGCGGCGACTCAGCACTTTGCGGAGGCCGCACGAGCCGACGTGGAGCGGCGGCAAGTCCTCGCGAACTCCGTTCACGTGCTTGTGGACAACCAGCTGCGCCCTGGAGCGGATGCCTCGCGCGCCGATGCCGAATCAGCGGCCGCACGAATCCGCTTGATTGAAGCGGAGACCGCCGAACGCGTCGCGAAGATCGCGTTCGCCGATCTGCTCGGGATTGCACCCGCCGCTGTTTCCATCGATATCGGCCCATTGGCGGAGGTGCCGCCAGACCACCCAGTAGCCAATCTCCCAATCGCCTCCCATCCCTCGGCTCTCGTTCAGAACGCGCAAACGGAAGTGGCCTCGGCAAGAGTGCATACCCTCGACCGTTCGTACTATCCGCGATTCTATTTGCAATCCTCCATCAGCGGCCGGGGAACCGGCGTGAACACGGATGGGAGTCTCCAAGGTGGAACGAGCGGGCTCGATCTTCAACGGGAGAACTGGGCCGTGGGTGTCACCGTAACCTTTCCCCTGATGGACATCTTCTCCATTCGAGCACAGAAGCAGGTGGCTTCTGCGGAGTTCAAAGCCGAGCAAGCGCGGTACGCACAAACCGTGCAGGATTTGACGAGTCAGGTGGAGCAAGCACGCGCCGGAGCGGACGGTGCGCGGAGGGTCGCCGAGAACACGCCTACCGAACTGCAAGCCGCACGCGATAACGAAAAACAGGCACGGGCGCGCTACGACGCAGGGTTGGCTTCGATTGTGGAAGTGGCGGACGCCCAGGGGTTGCTGGTTCAGGCCGAAGCGGGCGACGCGATCGCCAGAATAAACGTGTGGAGTAGTCTCGCGTCCGCGGCCGTGGCGCAAGGCGATTTGGCCCCTTTTTTGGATCTACTGCGCTCCGCTGGTGGACACTAGTATGTGGTTGATTCGCGCAGCGCTGCGGCGCCCGATTTCCGTAATCATCGTCGTCGTCGCTCTGGCTTTGTCTTCGATTCTTGCGCTGCTGCGGACCCGCATCGACATCTTTCCCGACCTGGATCTTCCGGTCATTTATGTGGCTCAGCCCTATGGCGGTATGAGTCCACAGCAGATGGAAGGTTTCATCGCGTATTACTACGAGTATCACTTCCTGTACATCAACGGCATCGAGAACGTCGAAGCTAAATCCATTCAAGGCACGACACTGCTCCGGCTTACGTTCCATCCCGGTACGGACATGAGCCAAGCATTGGCGCAGACTATCTCCTACGTGAACCGGGCGCGCGCGTTCATGCCACCAGGTACGGTTTCGCCGTTTGTGATCCGGTACGATGCCGGCACGCTGCCGGTTGGCTATCTCGTCTTTTCGAGCGAATCGCGCACGCTGGGCGAAATCCAGGACCAAGCTTTGAACCGCGTGCGCCCCGTTTTTGCAACGCTACCGGGAGTTTCATCGCCTCCACCCTTTGGAGGCAATCAGCGCACGATCGTCGTCAGCGTCGACCCGAGCAAACTACACGCGTATGGGTTTTCACCACAAAGTGTTGTGCAGGCGCTCATTACGGGAAATAGCATCGAACCGGCTGGCGCCGCAAACATCGGAAACTATCAAACACTGGTCACCACGGATTCGACGGTCGGGCAGATCTCGGATTTGCTCGATATCCCGTTGCATACGGGCTCGGGGCCGTCCGTCTATCTGCGCGATGTCGGAACCGTGTCGGATTCTTCGGACATTCTTGCGGGCTACGGTTTGCTGAACGGAAAGCGAACCGTCTACATTCCGGTAACGAAGCGTCCCGACGCTTCGACGATTACCGTAGTCAACCAAGTGCGCGCGAGCCTGCCCCGATTCCAGTCACTGATTCCCGAAGACATCAAAATCAGCTACGAGTTTGATCAATCCCAGTACGTACGCGATGCGTTGCTCTCGGTTCTGCGCGAGGGGCTGCTCGGTGCGGTCCTCACGGGTCTGACGCTGCTTTTCTTTCTACGCGATTGGCGAAGCTCCCTCATCGTCGTGATCACGATTCCCTTTGCGCTGCTGATGGCGGTCGTGGCGTTGTGGGCGCTAGGTCAGACCGTCAATATCATGACCCTCGGCGGACTTGCCCTGGCGGTGGGTGTGCTGGTCGATGAGGGGACGGTGCTGCTGGAAAATATTCACGTGCACCTTGCTCAAGGCCAGCCGAAAGCACGAGCAGTTTTAGAAGCAAGCCGCGAGGTCGCGATTCCGCGATTGCTGGCCATGCTAAGCGTGCTCGCGGTTTTCCTGCCTTCGTTCTTCATGGTGGGCCCGGCCCGGTCGCTTTTCGTTCCGCTTTCGCTGGCGGTCGGATTTTCGATGGCAGCGTCGTACCTGCTGTCCAGCTCTTTGGTGCCGGTGCTTTCCAACTGGCTTCTAAAGGCCGAGAAGATGCATGGAGACAGCCCTGCGGAAGCCCAATTCGACCGGTTTCGAAAGAGATTTTACGCGTGGCTGGATCGCCTGATGGGCCATGCGGCACTGCTTCTGGGTGTTTATTCGCTGGTAGCCATCGTCGTGATATTTCTGGTCGGACCGAGGCTCTCGCGAGAAATTTTCCCCTCCGCAGCGGCCGATCAATTTCGGCTGCGCTTTGATGCCCCCGATGGCACACGCGTTTCGGTAACCGAGGATATGGCGCGGCGAGTGCTCGACACTATCCGTCGCGAGGCGGGACCCGGCAACGTTGCTCTTACACTGAGCTATGTGGGCACCCAAGGGTCGTCGTATCCGATCAATGCGGTGTTTCTCTGGACGAGCGGGCCGCACCAGGCGGTCATGAACGTTGCCCTTCGTTCCGGCGCATCCATTTCTCTTCGCGATTTGGAGGAAAAACTTCGAAACACCTTGCCCCAGCAATTCCCGGGATCACACTTTTCCTTCGATCCCGGCGATCTCATCAGTCAAACGCTAAATTTCGGCACCCCGTCGGTGGTGGAAGTGGCGATGACCGGTCCACAATACAACGACGTTTTGGGCTACGCGGAGCGGGTTCGGGAGGAGCTGACAAAAATAGACGAACTGCGCGATCTTGGGTATGAAGAGCCGCTCCGCTATCCCTCCGTCGACGTTCACATAAATCGTGTGTTAGCCGGACAGCTTGGCGTGACAGCGGATCAGGTGGGGCAGGCGGTGGTAGCGGCAACCGCATCAAGCCGCTTCGTGTCCCCGAATTACTGGCGTGATCCGAAGTCCGGCGTCAGCTACCAGGTGCAGGTGCAGGTTCCGCAGGCACAAATGACATCCATCAAAGATATCGAGACAATTCCAGTTTCAAGCGCAACGGGAGCGGACCCGCTCATCGGCGAAGTGGCCACGGTGCGCGCCGGGAGCGTACCCGGTGAGCTCGACCGCCAGAACGGACTGTGGATGATCGGTCTTTCCGCCAACATTGGCAAGAGCGACCTTGGCCGTGCCGCCTCCGACATCGACCAGGCAATCGCCCGGGCAGGCAGCCCCCCGCGCGGCGTAACCGCTCAGGTGCGCGGGCAGGCGAGCGCTATGCGGCAGATCTTTGGCAACTTGAGCACCGGGCTGGCGCTGGCCATCTTCATCATCCTGCTGGTACTGGCAGCGAACTTCGAGTCCATCCGGCTTTCGCTGATCGTTTTGTCCACCGTTCCCGCCGTGCTTGCGGGCGTCATTCTCATCCTCCTAGTCACGGGGACAAGCCTGAACCTCGAAAGCTTCATGGGCGCGATCATGGCCGTCGGCGTTGCCGTTGCAAACGCGATTTTGTTGGTGACCTTCGCCGAAAGAAACAGGAAGAATGGCGCGGATGCAAACGCCGCGGTGCGAAACGCCGCGGGCGAGCGGCTTCGTCCAGTACTCATGACCAGTCTTGCGATGATCACCGGCATGATTCCGATGGCGCTGGCGATTGGACGCGGCAGCGAGGAGACTGCGCCGCTGGGCCGGGCGGTCATTGGCGGGTTGATTGCCGCGACCGCGGCGACACTGCTCGTCCTGCCGACGGTATTCGGCCTCGTTCAAAAACGCGCTTCTGTGGTCTCGGCCTCTCTCGATCCCGACGATCCGGATAGCCGGCATGCGACACTATCGGAGGCTTCCCCATGAGGCCGCTTTTCGCAGTCTTTGTCTTTAGTCTCGTTCTTGCCGGCTGTGGCAGTTCGGCCGTTCGGCCGTCTCAGGCCAGCCAAGCCGCCGGTGCCGGGTCTCCTCAGCAAGTTGCTGCCGCGTCGGTGGAATCTCTGAAGCTGGACACAACGCTTACTCTTCCTGCGCAGGTGACGCCGTATGAGGCTGTGGACGTCTACCCGAAGGTGACGGGATTTATCGAGAACATGCGAGTGGATCGCGGATCACGCGTGCATGCCGGTGGCGTCATCATCCGTCTCTCGGCCCCGGAGCTCATCGCGCAAGGCGCGCAGGCGGAGGCCAGCCTGCATAGCGCGGAGGCGCAACTCGCAGCCGCGCAAGCTAAGCTCGCGTCCGACCGCGGTACCCTTCTACACTTGGAGGGGGCTGCGAAAACGCCTGGGGTCGTCGCGGGCAACGACCTTCTCGTCGCACAACAAACGGCTGCCGCCGACAATGCGCAGGCGGAGGCCGCTTCCAACAATGTGCTGGCAGCACGCGATAGTTTGCGCAGTGTGACTCAGTTGGAGTCCTACTTGGAGATCCGTGCTCCGTTTGACGGCGTAGTAACCCAAAGGAACCTGCATCCCGGTGCGCTCGTGGGGCCGGCCTCGGGCCAGGCTGGCGCTCAGCCCATCGTCCGCATCGAAAGCCTAGGTCGCCTTCGTGTAGTGGTTCCTGTGCCGGAAGCATACGCTGCGGGGGTCCGAGAGGGCCAGCAAGTTTCTTTCCGAGTGCCCACTTATCCGGAACGTAGCTACCATGCTCCCATCGCACGGATCTCACACGATATTAATCAGAACACCCGCACGATGCAGGTCGAACTCGACTTCCAAAACGCCGAAGCTCAGATCACGCCGGGTTCCTTTGCAAACGTCGAATGGCCCATTCAACGAACCTACGCAACGTTGTTTGTGCCCGGGTCAGCGGTCACCACCGACCTGCAACGGACATTCGTGATTCGGGTTCGCCAAGGAAAGGCAGAATGGGTGGATGTTAAAACCGGCGTGACCATGAACGGGAAAACAGAGGTGTTCGGGGATCTGCAAGCCAGCGACATCGTCGTCCGCAACGCTACAGACTCCATCCGCGCCGGCACCTTGGTCGAAGCGCACGGAAAATAAAATAGGCACGGGAACGATGTCGCTGCCGTTGCTCTCGCGCGCCAAGCGGAAGGTGGGACGTGCTTTGGGTAGCGCCGCCATGCATGCGGATGCGAAACAGACAGAGTTTTGCACGTACCTATCGGCCATCCTGCTAGCCGGGTTGCTGCTCAACGCCGTCTTCGGGTTGTGGTGGGCCGGCCCTGTGGCGGCGCTCATCATGGTTCCTATCAACGCCAACGAAGGTATCGAAGGATTGCGACGGCAAGCCTGTATCGAGTGCTGCGCGGGAGATCGCTGAGGAATGAGCCCGGTTTTCGCGGTCCTCGCAGCCAGCGTGACGACGTTCGCCGCAACCAACCTGGACGACCTCTTTTTGCTGACGGTGTTTTTCGCGCGCCGCGTACCAACACGTCGAGTCGTCGTAGGTCAATACCTCGGTTTTGCCGCGATTGTGTTGATGAGCATGATTGCGGCTTGGGCATTGGGTTTAGCCGTTCCGCGAACTTGGATTCGGTTTCTCGGGATTCTGCCGTTGGCCATAGGTGTCAAGGACCTTGCTCAGATGCATAAGGAGAAGTCCAGCGGTGCTTCTGGAACAAATGCTTCTTTGAGCGTACTTTCCGTGGCGGCGATCACGCTGTCAAGCGGAGCGGACAATATCGGGGTTTACGCGCCGTTCTTCATTGCCAGCCGGTCACACCTGTGGTGGGTTTTGGCGGTTTACTCGTTGCTAGTTCTAGTTTGGTGTATTGTTGGGAAACTGCTCGGAAGTCATGCGTTGGTTTTGAAATCGCTCGATCACTGGGGCCATTGGGTCGTGCCGTTCGTTCTGATCGCGCTGGGCTGCTTCATTCTTCTGTTTCCAATCCGTACTTGATCTCGAATTCTATTTCGAGGTTTGTTTGCTTCGCATGCATCGAGAAGCGATCGACCTACGATGTAGATTGGAGCGCCTCGCTTTGTAACTCCAGCCTGCGAAGCAATTGCGCATTTGCCGCGACGATGATCGCGGATAGGCTCATCGCAACTGCGCCGACGCTCATGGGGAGATCCAATCCCCAATGGACGAGAACGCCTGCCGCGACTGGGATCGCTGCTGGTCTTGCGTCATCGCGGACATGCAGTCCGCGAATTGCAGGCCCAACAGGGCGACCATCGCCACAACGATGAGTAGTTTCGTCCTCATTACCTGAAATAAACTCTAAGGGGCTTAGACGCCTGAGTCAACGAAAGGATACAGACTATTCCCGAACCTCTGTGCTTTGGGCCGTATTGATGTCAAACGTGAATCACGGATTAGTTTGAGACGGTGCAACAATTCGTATCGCAACATTTCACGGGCTTCTGGGCACGCACGAAAGCACTGATAAATTTGCCTTCCACCTGCGGGGCGATGGCTTCTACGTCAATCCCGGCTGCGTTCAGAAACTCCCTGGCATCATCCAGGCTGTAAACTCTCGTCGCCTCGATGTCGACGGATTCGAAACCAGCAGCTTGCAGTTTCTGGCGATATTCCGCATCTGTAAGCGCTCCAGCCACGCAGCCCACCCAAAGTTCCATACTGTGTCGAATTTCCTGTGGCACTTCACCGAGAACGACCACATCCGAGATCGCGAATCGGCCGCCCGGTTTCAAAACACGGAATGCTTCGCGAAGGACTCGGTCCTTGTCGCTCGAGAGATTGATGACGCAATTGGAGACGATCACGTCAACGGCATTTTCAGGGAGCGGAATATTTTCGATTTCACCTTTCAGGAACTCGACATTGGTGAGACCCGATTTGCGTTTGTTTTCTTCGGCAAGAGCTAACATTTCATCCGTCATATCGAGGCCAAAAGCCTTTCCTGTCGGGCCAACGCGCCGGGCAGACAATAGAACATCGATGCCTCCGCCTGAGCCCAAATCCAAGACCGTCTCGCCCGGTTGGAGTTTCGCGAGCATACTCATCTTCCTGCCAATGAGAATTGGCTCACCAAGGGGCTCACTTACTGCTCCAAAAGCAGGCGTGTCCTGGAGTGAACCCCTAAACTGAGACAATTTCCAAGGTGCGTAGCAATTACTTTGACCTGCCCCGCATTTTGAGACAGCCGCGAAGTTGAATCCGAGAAGCTGTAGACGGTCCTCGGGCCGATTTTTCCGGCCTGTTGCGGCCTAAAGTAACTCACTTGAACCTCTCAACACAAACGACCTCTTGGGTGAGGTCCTTTGCCCTTTCCGCTGCGGAAAGGGCAAAGGAAAGTTGCGCAGCCACGCTGGCGAATTCGTCCGGCGTGCGATCCGCCAGCGCGCTGTGCGGACGCTGTTGGTTGTAGTCGTTTCTCCATTTGTCGAGTTTCCGCCGCGCGTCGGCCAGGTCCAGGAAAACTTCCACGTTCAAGCATTCATCGCGCAGCCGGCCGTTGAAGCTCTCGATGTAGCTATTCTCGACGGGTTTCCCTGGACGAATAAAATTTAGTTTCACGCCCGCTTGATGCGCCCAAAGGTCCATCGCCTTGCCCGTAAACTCGCTACCGTTGTCCGAGGTGATCGATTCCGGTGCACCGCGCAGGGTAATCAGCCGGTCCAGTTGTTCGGTGACCTTCTCGCCCGTCTGCGAGCGGTCGGCATGCATGCACAGACACTCTCTCGTGTATTGATCGACGATCGTCAGAATTCGAAACCATCGTCCGTCCGCCACCCGTTCGCTCACAAAGTCCATGCTCCAACGCTGGTTCGCAAAAGTGGCTTCTGCAAGTGTGATGCGCACTTGCGCGGCACTCTTCACCCGCTTCTTCGTCCGCACCTGCAGTGCTTCTTCCCGATACAGCCGGTAAACGCGTTTGGTATTTACACGCCAACCTTCTCGCCGCAGCATCACCGTCAGTCTTCGATAACCGTACCGGATCCGCGTGCCGGCCAGATCCCGCAGCCGGATACCTAGTTCTGTCTGAGGATCGCGACGACTTTGGTAACGATTCGACCAACGCGTGATACGCATGAGCCCGCAAGCGCGGTTTTCACTCAGCTGATACGCCTGTCGTACTTGGCGCACCAGCTCGCGACGCTTGGCGGGCTTCAGGCCTTTTTTGATAGCACCTCCTGCAAAATGTGTTTGTCCAACGTGAGGTCCGCCACGATCCCTTTCAGCTTGCGGTTCTCTTCCCGCAGTTGTCGAAGCTCCCGCAGCTCCTGCAATCCCAGCCCCGCGTATCGCCTCTTCCAGCTGTAAACCGCCTGCTGCGATACCCCCATCTCCCGACAGACTTCGCTGACCTTCTTGCCCGCTTCGACCTGCCGCAAGGTATAGAGAATCTGCTCTTCGCTGTGCCGTTTCCCTGGCATACTTCCTCCTTCGCTTCCGCCCAGAGAACCACATCCAGCTTGCCTTTCTCAACTTCAAAACTGTCTCGTTTTCGGGTTTTGGGTCA
>Ga0182015_10002068_pt1 | contig 25017 bp, 17 predicted proteins | sample 712P3MmetaG_FD_120478 | JGI IMG/M metagenome (GOLD analysis project Ga0182015, IMG submission 120478) | Permafrost microbial communities from Stordalen Mire, Sweden - 712P3M metaG | ecosystem: Environmental > Terrestrial > Soil > Wetlands > Permafrost | place: Sweden: Stordalen | collected...
AACTCCGAATGAGGGTCAGTGCAGTCAACCGGCAGTATCTCGGACAAAATACTTCGCGGAATCACCCACCCGAATCCGCCGCCGGCCGTGCCGCAAATCAGGCACATCCACCACGGGCTGATAGCGGCTTATGGATTTATTGCGCGAGCCGGACCATTCCGGTGGAACTGGGCTTCGACAACCAGTATATTCCGCGCAGTCACGCCCAATGGGTGAAGAGTGTCCTCAAGGACAGTCCCGCCGAACGCGCCGGGATCAGAACGGGAGATCGCATCGTCGCCATCAACGGTGAACCGCTTGAAGAAGACACGCTCATCCGCGTTTGGAGCGAGCACAAGCCTGGTGACAGCGTTGCGGTGACCGTCGAGCGGCCACAGATAGCAACCCCGATTGTTCTTCACGGCATATTTCGCGCCAGCGGTCCGGCTTCCGCCGAAGCAGGAGTGGTGACGCATGTCGGCGTGGAAATCAACAGTCTTTTTCCTGTGGTGTTTTTGACGGTTGCTTTGGCTGTTTTGTTTCTTCGCGTCGACGATCGCAACGCCTGGCTGATGGCCTTGATGTTCGCCAGCTTTATTGCTATACCGCCATTCCCTAATGCATTTCTGGGAGCGCCTTTGTGGTTGCGGCCGTTTGCTGTCGCCTATCGAGCCATTTTCGACAACCTGGTCGCGCCGCTCTTCTATTTCTTTTTCGCGACTTTTCCGGTGCGATCCGCCATTGACCGCCGCGTCCCGTGGCTGAAATGGATCGGACTTCTCATCGGCGCGAGCTTGGCTTCGATTGCACTACGGGCTTTCGGGAGAGCGCACGGAGGTTTAGAAGCGACGCCGCTCAACTACATGCATATACCCATACTGTGTTTCAACTATGGGCTGATCGTATTAGGTTTCATTTCCCTAACCTCAAACGCCATCAACGCTCCCTCCTCGGAAGCGCGGCGAAAGATTCGCGTGATTCTGTTGGGCACAATGGTAGGAGTAATACCACCAACTTTGGTGCTGGCTGCGAATGATTTTTTTGGATACCACATCACGCTGTGGGCTGGCGCTGCCATCATTCTTGTGTTGTGGTTGTTTCCCGCTTCCTTTGCTTATGCGGTGGTGAAGCACCGGGTGCTCGAAGTTCCGGTGCTGCTGCGGCGGAGCGCGCGTTACCTGCTGGTGCAGCGTGGTTTTGTGATTTTGCTGGTGGTGCTGAGCGTGGGCACCACCATAGCTTTCGCCCTAATTTTTTCCCGGTATTTGGAGTCCGAACCCGTCGTTGCTGTGCCGGGGGGCATTTCTCTCGGCGCCATGTTCGGCACATTCTTGTTGTGGACGGGATCGCGGGTTCACAAGACCGTCGGCAAGCGGATCGACCGCGCGTTCTTTCGCAACGCTTATGATGCGCAGGTCCTGCTGCAAGATCTGCTGGAGAAAACCCGAACCGTGACCGATCGGAGCGAGCTTGCTGCTTTGCTTGACCATCATTTGAAGCAGGCACTGCAACCGAGTTCGGTGGTGGTCTATTTCGAAACTCGCGAGGATCGACTGACGGTTGCGGCGGGCGATGTGCCACCAGGAAGCGAAATGATTTCTCCAGCCGATGCTTTCCTCGAAGCCCTGGCGCGTTCGGGCGGGCCACGAGAGCTTTCGAGCAATTCCACAAGCGAAAAGATGCTCCCGCCTGCGCTAGTCCCGCTTCGGCCAGATTGTCTGGTACCCATCCTTGGACGTGACAATCGGCTGGCTGGGCTGATTGTGCTGGGAATGCGCCTGTCGGAGGAACCTTATTCACGGGAAGACAAGCATTTGCTGGCAGCGGTGGCAAGCCAGACAGGAGTTGCACTGGAAAGTTTTCGCTTGGGCGAAAAGGTTGCCGAGCGGATTGAGGCGGAGCGGCGGACAGCACAAGAAATGGATTTTGCCCGCCAGGTGCAAATGCGGCTTCTACCACAGAAGCTCCCGGCGATGAAGACTCTCGATTACGCGGGAGGTTGCATTCCGGCGCGTACGGTAGGCGGCGACTACTACGACTTTCTGGAACTTCGGCCCGGCCGCCTCGGGATGGTACTGGCGGACATAGCCGGCAAGGGCGTACCGGGAGCGCTGATGATGGCCAACCTGCAAGCGAATCTTCGCAGTCAGTATGCGATGGCGGTCGAGGATATGCCTCGGCTGCTCGCCTCGGTGAACCACCTTTTTTTCCAGAGTACCGAGGATTCCAGCTATGCGACGTTAATCCTTGCAGACTACGATGACGAAAATCGTGTGCTCCGTTATGCGAACTGTGGCCACCTTCCAGCAATTCTGCTTCGTGGCAGCGATGGAGCAAGGCAAGCTGAAGGGGTGGCAGCGAAGCCGGGGATCGTTAAATTGCCTTCTACCTGTACCGTGCTGGGAATGTTCGAAGACTGGCAATGCGGGATTGCAGAAGTGCGATTAGGTCGCGGCGATACGCTGGTGCTTTATACGGACGGGATCACCGAAGCCAGCAATGACCAGGGAGAAGAATTCGGCGAGCGCCGGTTGATTGAAACACTAACACTTCATTCTCATCTTCCGGCGGCACAGCTTCTCGACAGCGTAGTCGGCGCTGTCCGACAATTTAGCAGCGGCGAACAGGAGGATGACATCACAATGATCGTTGCACGCTGCTTGTCGTAGCTCGTCGAACCGCCCAAATTGAATCATCCAAATCGGATTGCCCCAACGTCAGAGCTCCCCTCTTGCCGGATAGAAGCGCGCCAGAGATGGGAAGCCGTGGCGTTCTTTCGGCGCTGGTCAGACTCGGCTTGATGGTCTACGTGCAGGAATTTGGTTGGCGAATACTTGTTACTGCAAGCCTCCCCAATAGATGGCGTTGAAGAGTAGCTGGAAGGTGCCTTCGGTTTGGGCGCGATGCTGGACGCGGAAGCCGAACATCACGATTTTTCCTTTGCCTTTGGTGAAGGAGACGGCGGCGGCTTTGCGTTCGAGTTTTTCGGCGCCGTGAGCGTAGCCGGAAACAAGGATGTCCTTGGCGTCCGAGGGATACCAGGCGATGACGGAACGTTCAACGTCGGGAGACGGCTCGGAGGTTTGAAAGGCAATGGGTGCATCCACGAACGCGGCTATTTCGGCAGGCAGGCCGTAGCATACCGGGTGATTGGGGTCGACATAAACGCGCAGCAGCGATCCGGGAATATTGAAGTCGGAGGTCGAACCGGCGCTGGCGCCTTCGCTGGCCGCGGCATTGCGGACGGGAAGATTGAAGTCGTCGCCGATGAGCAGTTCATTGGCATGCGCCAGGGCGATCAAAGTGCCGCCTTTTTCGACGAAATCCTTCAGGGCGTTTACGCCTTCTTTGCCGATCCCGCCGGAGTATTCGGGAGGGAAAGATTCAAAATAGCCTTCCTTGGTGGGCCGCCCTTCCAGAATGATCTGCTTGGTGGTATCCGGCAGAATGATCACGTCGAACTTCGAGTTTAGACTTCCCGCCTTCACTTCCTTGTTCTCGATATTTTTCACTCCGAAGCCGTACTGTTCGAGGACGAAGCGCGTCCAGCCTTCGTCAATGGAGGAAAAATAGGGCTTATAAAGTGCGACGCGTACGGGCTTCAGTTGGACTGCGTTTCGCGGCATCGCGGAAAGCGTTTCGAGACGCAGATGAAATTTTGCGGCATTGTCCGCGAGTTGCGGATTGGCGGAAAAAATGGCGAGTGGCGGCTGGTTGGGGGTCTTGGAGATGTAAACCTCGCCGCCGGCTTTTTGGACGGAGTTGATCAGCGACGAAACATTATTCTGAGTGGCGGGTATGGAGTAGTGGGCGGCGCTGCCGGAGAGGCCGCCTGCGGGCCACGTGACAGTCTTGATGATTGCGGCCGACTGGCGCTGCTGCGCGGAGAGTTTTACCTTATCGGCGTTTACGCCCATCATCAAGGGCAACGACCATGCGGCGACGTCGTAAGGTTCGAGGATGCCACTATTGGGGGCGAGACGGACTTCGGGATAGCGCTGAATGCCGAGCATCTCTTCGACAACACGGCCATAGGGCTGGGCTGTGGGAATGAGAAAAGACTGCTTGTCACCCGAGGTGAGGACTTCGACGCCGTGTTCGAGCATCAGGGCAGCGAGGCGAGAGGCGGTGATAGGATCGCGTTGATCGGTTAGAGGGATGCGCCAGTATTCGGCGGCATCGGCGGAGCGAACGGCCTCGGCAGCCATGGAGGCGACGCCGCGCAAGAGATCCGGACGGAATTTGGACATGGTTTCGAGAGCGGCATCGGAGACGATCAGTTCGTAGTCCATGATGTCGCGGAGTCGCCAGGTACCGCCGGGCCAGGGATTGGGAAAGTTGATCTGCTGATCGTACTGGATGAGGCCTTTCGTGCCGCCTTCGAGTTCGGTGGCGGCGATTTGCATGGGAGTGGCGATGCGTGCGGAGGCGACCTCGGTAAGAACGCCGTACATATTTTTCCACCAGCCGGTATTGCGGGTGCCACCGGGCCAGTAGGCGTCAAAGGAGTAGTTGTAGATTACGCCGGATTTACCGGCCTCCTCGAGACGCCATCCCATGTCCGCGCCCACGAGGTTATTGCCGCGATGCACGAGCGGATTCACCAGTTTGGCCACGGGATCGGCGTTGGGCGGAACGTAGATGCGCGGACCGTAGTAGCCCATCTGATGTTCATCGAGCCAGAATTGGGGAAACCAGTCGTGGTAGACCGTCTGATTCACGTTCTTGGTTTCGATTTGGGTGAGCATGTACCAATCGCGATTGTTATCATGGCCCGCGTAGTGGTGATAGAGATAGGGCATGGGGCCGCCTTCGTACTTGGTGCCGAGATATTTGCGATACCACTCGGTGATCATGATTTGGCCGTCGGGATTGAGGGAAGGGACAAGGAGGACGATGACATCGTTCAGACGGCGCTCGGTTTCAGGGTCCTGTGCAGTGACGAGCTTGTAGGCCCACTCCATGGCCATCTGGCTGGAACCGATCTCTGAGGCGTGGATATTGCAGGTAAACAAGAAGATGGATTTACCTTCGGAAGCGAGTGCGGAAACCTGATCTGGTGAGAGACCGCGCGGGTCGGCGAGCTTGCGGGCGATTTCCTTGTACTTGACTTTGTTACGGAGGTTTTCTTCGCTGGAGATCACGGCCATGAACATTTCTTCGCCGAGGGTGGTCTTTCCGAGTATTTCAATTTCAAGGCGAGGAGAAGCGGCGGCTAAGGCTTTGAAGTAAGACGAAATTTGGTGGTAGTCGGCGAGCTGGCGGTCGGCGCCGACTTCAATCTTTAGGAATTCAGACGGTGCAGGGACTTGGCCGGAGGTTTTCTGGGCCACTGAGGGTGAGAGCGGGAAGAACACGAGAACGGCGAGGAGGAGATAAAACCGACACTTTGTTTGCATGGGCATCCCGAGGTAAAGATTGGAAGAGTGCCGCGGCTGGCGGCAGCGAAATTGAATCATAGGGCTAGTGCGAATACAAGTTTTCGTTCCAGATGGAGTAGCTGGCATCGCCGAACATTTTCACGGGCGAGAGGCGCCAGCGGATGGCCGTGTAGCTCAGTGAGAGCCGTCGTAGGAGTATCCGGGTACCTCGTAGTCAACGCCATCCGAGCGGAAGAGGATAAAACCCGAGCTTGGCTTGACCATGAGCGCGATAGAAATGCCCCTTCAGGTTGGCGCGTTTTGCTAGTACATTGGCGCGTTTTGCTAGTGAACCGCAGCGCTCGCGCGAATAGAGTGGAAATCACACGGAAGGAGAATTCGAGTTATGAACGGAACGACATCAACCATCACCCCTCAGCAAGAACACTTGTCAGGACCGGCGAAGACCCATTCGGCCAAAGCCTACGCAGCCAAAAGCACAAGCTCCGGCCTCGCCCCAACATCGATTCAGCGTCGTGCGCCGCGACCTCAGGATGTCGAGATCGAAATCCTGTATTGCGGGGTATGTCACTCCGATCTGCATCAAGTGGCCGACGAGTGGCACGCGTTTATGCCCACGGTTTATCCCTGTGTGCCGGGACACGAGATGGTGGGACGAGTCACCCGAATCGGCAGCGCCGTCAAACAATTCAAAGAGGGTGATTTCGCCGCTGTCGGTTGCATGGTCAACTCCTGCGGCGTATGCCCGAACTGCCGCGAAGGACTCGAGCAGTACTGCGACGTCGGGTTCACGCTTACCTACAACAGCGAAGACAAGATCCTGGGCGGCGTCACCTATGGTGGCTACTCAGACAGCATTGTTGTCGATGAGTCGTTCGTACTGCGCGTCTCGCCAAAGGTGGACCTCGCTGCCACGGCGCCGCTGCTCTGCGCAGGAATCACCACGTACTCCCCGATGCGGCACTGGAATATTCATAAGGACCAGAAAGTGGGAATCGTTGGCCTGGGCGGCCTGGGTCACATGGGCCTGAAATTCGCCCACGCCTTCGGCGCGCACACGGTGTTGTTCACTACCTCGCCGAACAAGTCGGCAGACGCGAAGCGGATGGGCGCGGATGAAATTGTGATTTCGAAGAACGAAGCTGAAATGCAAAAGCACGTCAACAGTTTCGATTTCATTCTGGATACGGTTTCCGCCGACCACGACTTGAATGTTTATCTCAACCTGCTCAGGCGCGACGGCACCATGACGTTGGTGGGAGCGCCGCCCCAACCACCAGAAGTTCAGGTTTTCGGTCTGCTGATGAAACGACGTCAGCTGGCGGGTTCGGGAATCGGCGGCATCCACGAAACCCAGGAGATGCTCGACTTTTGTGCCGAGCACGGCATCGCCGCCGATGTCGAACTGATCCCGATTCAGCAGATCAATGAGGCTTACAAACGACTTTTGAAAAGCGACGTGAGGTATCGCTTTGTCATCGATATGGCATCGCTTCGGTAACCCGGAACGGCTCAAAGGAGAAACAATGCAAAAGCGCAAACTCGGAAAAAGCAATTTGGAAGTTTCGACGCTCGGCCTCGGCTGCATGGGATTGAGCTCCGGCTTCGGTCCGCCCGTCGAAAAGCCATACGGCATCTCACTCATCCGCGCTGCCTTCGAACGTGGTGTCACATTCTTCGATACCGCAGAAGCATACGGCCCGTTCGCTAACGAAGAGTTGGTCGGCGAGGCACTCGCTCCCTTCCGGGATCAAGTCGTGATCGCCACCAAGTTCGGATTCAAAATCGATCCCAAAGCCGAGCGACCGCTGGCTGGAGTCGATAGTCGGCCCGAGCACATCCGCGAGGTCGCCGAGGCCTCGCTGAAACGACTCAAGACCGATGTCATCGACCTCTTCTATCAGCACCGCGTCGATCCCAACGTGCCCATTGAGGATGTCGCCGGAAGCGTGAAGGATCTCATTCAGCAAGGCAAAGTCAGGCACTTCGGCCTTTCCGAAGCGGGCGTCCAGACGATTCGTCGCGCGCACAAAGTCCAGCCCGTGACTGCGCTCCAGAGCGAATATTCGCTATGGTGGAGAGAGCCGGAGGCTGAAATCATCCCGACGCTTGAAGAACTCGGCGTCGGATTCGTTCCCTTCAGCCCTCTCGGTAAAGGCTTCTTGACCGGTGCGATCAATGAGCAGACGAAGTTCGACAAGAACGACTTCCGCAATATCGTTCCCCGATTCACACCAGAGAATCGAAAAGCGAATCAGGCTCTGGTCGATGTGCTTGGCAGATTCGCAAAACAGAAGAAGGCCACACCGGCTCAGATCGCCCTTGCCTGGCTGCTCGCGCAAAAACCCTGGATCGTTCCCATCCCGGGCACGACAAAACTCCAGCGTCTCGAGGAGAACATCGCCTCGGGGTCGATCGAACTTACACGCGACGATTTAAGTCAGATCGACAACGTCGCATCAAAGATCCCGGTGCAAGGCGAACGCTATCCGGAAAGCTTCCAGAAACTGGTCAATCGCTGATCTGCCGCGCGGGGCGAGCGCCTGGCGAGAAATCAACTGAGGGAACACAAAATGGAAATCAAACGAGCTGGCTCTCAACCCTCCGGCAAGGGACCGTCCGACTGGTTCACTGGCACCGTGCGGATCGATCCGCTTTTTCAGGCGCCTGATCCGGCATGGGTGCAAGGCGCGAGCGTAACCTTCGAGCCCGGCGCGCGCACGGCATGGCATACGCATCCGCTCGGTCAGACTCTCATCGTCACTGCTGGGTGCGGCCGGGCTCAGCATTGGGGAGGCCCGGTCGATGAGATCCGGCCCGGTGATGTCGTCTGGTTCTCGCCCGGCGAGAAACACTGGCATGGCGCCGCGCCGACGACTGCCATGACCCACATCGCGATTCAGGGAAACAAAGACGGAAAGGTGGTTGACTGGATGGAGCATGTCAGCGACGAACAATACAAGAAAGGATGAAGAGCCGGGTTAGGACTTCGCGGGTTAGTCTCAAGGCAGCATCGTGAACCGATTTCGAATTTCCAATACGATTGCTCGAAGGCTCGATGACCGAGGGCTCTCTCCCTCGGCGATCTTGCGAAGCGCAGGCCTGCCCATCGGCTTGTTCAGCCAGGACAAGATCCTCCTGACCACCGAGGAATTCTTCGCTTTCTACAGCGGAATTGCCGAAGTCAGTCGTGACCCGGCAATCGGGCTCAAACTCGGAACAGAAGATCGCATGGAGCGCTACGATCCGATCGCGATTGCCGCCGTTTGCACCCGGTCTTTCCGCGATGCCATCGACCGCATCGGTCGATACAAGCAGCTGACCTGCCCCGAGAAAATTGCTTTGGTCGAGCGCGGCGGCGAGTCCACGGTTCATTTCACCTGGCTCCTGGCTCACAAGGAAGAGCCGGCGCTGCTGGTCGACGTCTGTTTTGCCTGGATTCTGTCCATTGCCCGGCGCGGGACCGGTCGAACGATTCACCCCAAACGCGTCGAATTTCGGTGGCCAGAGGCAAATCGGGCAATGTATGAAACGCACTTTCAGTGCCCGATCAAATTCCGAGCCGCTAGGAATGTCCTCGTGTTCAACAAAGCCGACATGGATGCCCCTTTCGTCACCTACAACGCCGATCTGCTGGCGACGGTTGCGCCTCAGCTTGAGGCCGAACTGAAGCGGCAACTTGCCGAGAAAAACCTGCGCGAGCAAGTAAAAGGTACATTGAAGCAATTGCTCGCGGGGCAACGTCCTGGCATACATGATGTGGCACGGGAACTGCGCCTGAGCACGCGCACTCTGCAACGTCGCCTCACCGAAGATGGAGCGACGTTTCAGCAGTTGATGGAAGAGGCCCGCCGCGAACTGGCACGGCATTACCTGCTCCACTCTTCGCTCGAACTGAATGAAACCGCTTATCTGCTAGGGTACGAGGACGCCAATTCCTTCTTCCGCGCCTTCCACGAATGGGAAGGCACATCGCCCGGACAGTGGCGAACCGTGCATATGGCTTCCGCTTAGCGAACCTGCAGTATCAAACCTCTCTAAAACTCTTCAATACTCGGCCGGTATCGTTCACCGACTAGAAATGTCCCCTTTTGTGTTGCGGTGTTCTGGTTAGAATGCGAGATTGACCTTTTGATAGCGCCGGGGCTTTGCCTTTGCCGACCTGCCGACAGAGTGTGACTGCCATATTGCCTCCAGCCTTTAATACCGCGCGGATGCAAGTGATCGGAATCTGGTGGTCAGTAATAGTCACGTGCTGTAGATAAACGCACTCCCCAATCCCCTTCGCTGACACTCAATGTGTCACCCAAGACTCGCCAATCCACCGCGGCCACTGCGTTCTTTTGCGGCGTCAATGTCGATTTCATCTTAAGATCAGTGGATTTCAGTCTACTCCGGGCACGGGATTGGGGAACTTCGCGAAAACCGCCGGATCGTGCCCTGGGATGATGAGCCGGTGCGGGCGACGATTTGTTTCATGCGATCTTGCGTCCGGAGATTCGATGCGGCATCGAGTAAAGCTGCAATTGGTGCATGCCGTTCCAGATTCTACAGAAAAGAGAATTATTGGCCCGTACAACGGTTTAGTGAAGCATCGGGCCTTCCTCTTGCGACGTATATCCATGCAGTTGGCACGCTGCGAGTGGAGGTTTTTAGTAATGACGGGAATTTCGGATCGGCGAAAGGCGGATTTTCAACCGGCGTTGACATATTGAGGCATTTTTTCACTCCCCGCATCATCACCCGGCGTACAATTTCGGAGTTCGTGCGTGGGCAAGCCGCGCCGCATCCAGGAGACACGCCATGTACGCAAATGCTTCCCCGCATCCCGCGCACCATTCGTCGGCAGCCCCAAATCCATCGTCTGCCACCAGGTACACCCTCATCACCGAGCCTGCGGACGATCTCACTCCCATCTACAACCTGCTCTCCTCGGCCAAGAAATCCATCGACATGACCATGTACGAACTCACAGACATTACCGTCACGTCAATGCTCGGCAAAGCCGCGGCTGCCGGCATCGCGGTCCGCGTGATTCTCGATCAGAATGACGAGAAGAAAAGCAACACCCCCGCCTACAACTATCTTCAGGAGAACCACGTTGCGGTTCATTGGGCAAACCCGACCTACATGGCGACGCACCAGAAGACGATCACCGTCGACCAGGCCACCGCGGCACTCATGACCCTCAATCTCACGCCCACCGACTACGCCACCTCGCGCGACTTCGCCGTGATTACCAACAACGCGGCCGATATTGCGGCCATTGAAACCACCTTCAATGCCGACTTCCAGAATCAGTCCATCACCCCGCCAACGGGCGAAAATCTGGTCTGGAGCCCCACCAACTCCTCCAGCGCGCTGCTAGTACTCATCGGCAGCGCAAAAACCTCACTGCTCATCTCGCAGGAAGAGTTCGATGACCCGTCCATTGAAACGGCCCTGGAAGCGGCACTCAAGCGTGGCGTCGCGGTCACCCTCGTGCAGGAAAATCTTGAGAATCAGTACGACTCGGTGCTCAAAACGCTCAAATCCGCCGGCGCGCATATCGCCGTCTACACTTCCTCGACTGGCTACTATATTCACGCCAAGACCGTTCTGGCCGACTATGGCACCCCAGCGGCCAAGCTCTTTGTGGGATCAGAAAATTTCACCAGCGAATCATTGGGTAAGAACCGCGAACTGGGGCTCATCTTCTCCGATCAGGGCTGCATGACTGGAGTCAATACGGCGATCACCGCAGATTTCAAGGGAGGAACGCCCTTCTCCGAGTAAACCAGGCCGGTAGCTGGCGAAAAATCCTAGTTTCCTATCCACTCGGGATTTGGCGCCTGGTCGACGGAGAGTTTACGCGCGCCCGTCTCTCAACTCTTGAGGCAGTCAGTACACTTGGCGGAACGTACGAGGTCGAACTGGTGTCCGGCTTCCCACTGGGCGCCAATACAAGCACGCCATTCATGCACTTATCAACCATCAACCAAGGTGATTGCGGAGGGCAACTCTTGGTATCCCATGGCGAGATTCGGCGAGCGGAAGATGGATGCTGAGTTGTTCCTTGTCTGAACGCGCGCTGAAACCCCATCTGCGGCTGCGACGATGCGCTGATCTCACAATGTGTTCTTTTCTATACACAAAAGTATCTCCTAGTGACTATTGAGAACTGCAGCAACACTGCGAACCGCTGGCTGAAAACGCTCTTTTTCATTTCGTTGCCTCCATAGCGGTCATGGGGTAGTTGCCATATTCGGCGATAAATCGACATTGTGCTCATTGGCCTGGATCGGTGAATTCTCAGCGAGTGAAATGGCTGTTTCCGCCAAACACACCTCTAGTTAGCGTCGAATGCGTAGAATACGGGAAATGCTGTAAAGAGTTGAGAGACAGATGGGAGCGAGCGGTCATGGAAACACACAGCGAATATAATCCCGATTCAAATCCAGCTGAGGCAGAAGCGCATATCAAAACTGCTCACCAGATTCTGAAGGCGCTGCAAGAGAAGATCGGAGTACATCCGGAAATCGGCGCGGCCATTACGAAACTGGAGATGGCTCTGAATGTTCTGGCAGTCCGGACTGGCGGAATGTTGTAACAGTGGACATGGTCATGGACGAGTATGGACGCGGCCCGGGAGTCCCGGACTACCAAGGAAGCCGTCATAGTTTCTTCCAGTCGGTCCAGCGACACCAATTCGTCCAGATAGAAGGCCTATGCAATGAGCGTCCGGCGTGCCTACGACATCGTCCGCGGCTACAACAAGCGAGTCGTAATTTTGGGGAGACATGGTTGTGGCCCATCCCGAGGTCACCTCGAGCTTGCCGAAAGACTCATCGTGGCAACCTGGGAGAAAGCGGGGGCAATCGGCGTCGATGTGACGGTTTGGAATGACGACGGTGAAACACTCTTTGCACCGAATTGGTGGTCGATCATCTATACGCCGGTGTTCGGAAGCCACGGGCATGATTTTCGCCGCGTCGCCATTGCCCTCTGCAGAGAAAGGTTCGCGCCAAAACAAACGATCGTTTGCGCCGCCGAATTCCGGGCTGTAGACATAGTTAGTTAATTCCTTGGCGATGCAGTAATGCATTTTCCAGATCACAGTGTATTCAAATCCAAACTTCCGTAATCTGGCGGCCGGCACTTCCGTCATCCGATAATTTTCCTTCCCCGAGAAAATTGGAGGTTGTTATGAGGTCACTGGCCCTATGCGTTGGAGTCCTTCTGGCTTGTGGGGGCTGCAACAATTCCCAAACCGCCGCCGCGCCTCAACCCGCTCCGAAAGTGTTTAGTGAGGCCGATGTCACGAGGGCTCAAGAACGGATTACGAACGACTATGAGATCAAGGGCTTTGAGGTAGAACAGGTTAACTTGATCAAGGACTCTGACCGTCACCTCTCTGGCTATGTCAAGCTCAGGAAAGCGTCGGGCATCAGGAGACCTCAGTTGACAATGACCTGCGCTGCGACGATGGATCAGGATTCTGGCAAATCCATCTACGAATGTCGGTAGGCGGGGACCGCCCCAGCCACACGGCGGTGTAGTAGCGCCGGGAGGTGTTCTTAGCTACGATCTAGCTACCCAAAACTGGCGAAAATGGCGTATCCAGATATCCAGATGCCAGTCTCATTGGGAAATCTAAAAGGGTATTATGCAGAACCAACGATTCGAGGAGTATTTGTTGGATGGCGGAGAGGGGGGATTCTCCGCGACCCCTGAAAATGAAGGCTAAACCGTTGGTTCTCCGTATCGGCCTTCTATTTTCCCAGTTTGTACCGGAACCTTTTTCGGCCAATTAGGTAGCCGTTAAGGTAGCCGTACGATAGCTCATCCAACTGCGGAAGTAAACCAGCGCGAAAGACTCCATCGTTGGGCTGTGCCCTGTCACGGCACGATAACGGGGAAAGGGAAGTCGCGAGCACCGTTCGCTTCGCGATATGTGAGACATGTTTCGGCTCGGAAACAGCAACGGCGAGTCCGTCTTGCCGGTTGAGATGCAACATCACGTGAATATCCGAGCTTCTGGCCCACATACACAACCCGATCCAACGGCACATCGAATTCTTCCGTCAACTGCTCCAGCCGCGCCACTTTGCCGAAACCAGCCGTCGCGCTCACCAGGCTCTCAATTTCACCACTCGGACTGTAGCGCAACTGCGTTCCGAAAATGTGGTCCTGGGGCCGGATACCTTCAAGCGGCGATTGGATCACTTCCACCGCGTTCAGCGCGTTCCAACGCGCACGGCACCATGTCCTCCAGTCTGAAACGCGTTTTTCGGGTCTGGCAAAATTTGCGCCTTGGAAGGTTCAAAAACCTGTGCCATAAACTGACGCGTCATTGACACTGATAGGACTTTCATTGCCGGGGATAAGGCTGTTGGCCAGCTGATATTCCTTCAAACTCAATCACTTACCAATCGATCCGACGGATCACTGACTTGGCAGGATTCTTGCACATTCGTGGCAGTAAGAATGTTTGAGGAGTCGGTTTGAAATAAAGAAGGAGGACTGTGCCGTACCGCAGCGTCAATCCAGCAACCTGCCTTTTGGAGTAAAGCGAATGCCGTTGTACCGCCATCGCTGAAGGTGGATTTGTGTTAGAGGGGACGAAGGCGAAGATCGCGAAGAAAATCGCGCGGATAACCACCACAATCATGAAGGTCCCTGCCAGTTTCGTTCGAGTGGCATTCCTCTCATCCGAGGGGTTCCGGATACACAGCGGGCAAGGAGGCATCCACCGCGTATTTCATCGCGGCCGCTACCTGGCGGTCGGGTTCGCTGATACCTGTGCCGGGCGGCGTTTTGGTTCACGACGAGCAGAAACGCACGATCGGTGCCGAGGGCGTGACTGGTGACACGTCCGACAACGACGAGGCGACAGCATTTGCCGGCCTGGAGGCTGCGAATCCTATCCAGCGCGATCGATGGGATCGGGCCATTAACCGCCGCCTGTCTAATTGCAGAACTCGGGTCCTACCGCGTCACGAATCGGAGAGATCATGCATAAACTACTATCAGCAGACCCCACACGACTCGGTCGTCCGGATGTACCACCCTCCTCGGATGCTGTAGACGAAGAGCTTGCTGGGGGAACTCCGGAAGAGCTTAAGACTGATCTGATCGAGATACTTGGCGAGGATATTGTACGGCATCGTATCAGCGACTTGGTGCGCTATGCATCGGACGCCAGCCCGTATCGGTATATCCCGAAGGTGATCGTACAACCAAAGAACACCGATCACGTAGCGGACATTTTTCGATATTGCATTCGCAAAGGTCGGCGCGCAACGTTCCGGGCCGGCGGGACCAGCTTGAATGGCCAATCGCAAGGTGACGACATCTTGATCGATGTGAGACAGCACTGGAGCGGCTGGAAAGTCGAGGACAACGGGTCGCGGATTCGTTGCAATGTCGGCACTACACTTGGACGGATTAACGAAGCGTTGAAACCACACGGCCGCCGCATGGGACCGGATCCTGCAAGCTTTAACGCGGCAACAATCGGTGGCGTACTGGCCAATAACGCGGGTGGTATGCGGTGCCGGCCGGCGATCGATTCGTACCATTCGATCGTCGCCATGAAAATCGTTCTTACGACCGGCACGATTATCGATACCGAGGATCCGCACGCTGAGGAACGTTTTCATGCATCCGAGCCAGAAATCGCGGCGGGACTGCTGAAGATCCGTGAGGAAATTCTTGCAGACAAGGAACTGTCTGCCCGAATTGTTCGGAAGTACGGCATCCGCAACACCTGTGGATATGCCATGCATGCGTTTCTTGACGGTGAAACGCCAGTAGAAATCCTGCGCCGCTTGATGGTTGGGTCAGAAGGCACGCTCGGCTTCGTGGCCGAGGCTGTCTACAAGACTTATCACCTCCCCGCAAAAACGACGGTGGCATGGCTACCATTTGACACCATTGACGCGGCGGTCGAGCAGGTCGGAAAGCTGGTCGAACTGGGAGCGCAGGCAGTCGAATTGATGGTCGCTTCCTCGCTGACCGCAGCCTCCAAATTGATGAAAGGTACGCCAAAGTATTGGAAAGATCTCGATCCGAAGAACGCGGCGCTACTGGTTGAATTCGGCTTTGATAGCGAGCAAGAACTTGCGGCGATGGAGAAGAGGGTTGAGGAGGCTCTACGCCATGTGAAAATGCTGCAGCCGTTGGAATTCGTTCGCGAAGCCGAAGCCATTGAGCTTGCATGGCACATTCGTGATGGTCTCCTAGGCATCGTCGGTGAAATGCGTCCGCAAGGCACAAACCTCATCATCGAAGACGTTTGCTTTCCACCTGCTCAACTTGCGAATGCTACTCGTGACTTGCTCGGCCTCCTTGCCAAACACGGATATGAATCTTCGGCCGCGGGGCATGCTGCTTACGGAAACCTGCATTTCGTGATGATTGCACAACTGAGCGAAGAGGCGAGCCGTCAGCAGTACGACGGTTTCATGCGTGACCTTGTTGAGTTAGTGGTGGGTAAATATGACGGCTCGTTGAAGGCGGAGCATGGAACAGGAATCAACATGGCTCCCTTTGTTCGGCGCGAATGGGGCGAGAAGCTTACTGACGCGATGTGGCGCGTAAAACGTTTCCTTGATCCGCACGGAATCCTGGCTCCAAATGTCTTGCTGAGCAACGATCCGATGATTCACCTGAAGAATCTCAAGACCACTCCACCGATCGAAGACATTCATTCCGCTTCTCATTGCATTGAGTGCGGCTTCTGCGAACCGGTGTGCCCAAGCCGTAACGTGACGGTGACCCCGAGGCAGCGCATTGTTCTTCGTCGTGAGATGTCACGGCAGCCCGAATGGTCGAAGCTGCTGACCCAACTGCAGCATGAGTACGAATACGACGCTATCGAAATGTGCGCTGGCGACGGCACCTGCGCCGATGTCTGTCCGATCGGAATCAATACAGGGGCCCTGATCAAACACTTCAGGAAGATGGAGCATTCCGCGGGTGCCGAGGAGCTTGCGCTCGACCTGGCCAGGAAGTGGGCCGAAACGGAGAAGCTGGCGCGTCACGGTGTTAAGGCGGCTGACGTGGTGCAAACAATAACCAGCCCCGATCTGCTTGAGGCTCTGACGGATGTGGCTCGCATGGCCGTCAGCACGGATCTAGTTCCCGCCGTTGCTGGCCCCATGCCGCACGCCGCTCCCGCCGACCTCCCGCGCACGAGACGCGAGGGTGCGGCAGCCGCGTATTTCCCGGCGTGCATCAATCGCATCTTCGGCAGGGACAACACCAAGCCAGCATCGCCGGCTCTTCCTGAGACGTTCGTGGCTCTTTCTGAACGGGCGGGCAAGCCTCTCTGGATTCCCGATGACGTGAGAGGTCTTTGCTGCTCGACGCCGTGGAGTTCCAAGGGCTACAAGCGGGGGCAGACGTGGATGTCCGAACAGATGAGCGATGCGCTTTGGCGCTGGAGTGACGGAGGGAAGTTGCCGGTAGTGGTGGACGCGGCTTCGTGCACGCTCGGTCTCAAAGACGACATATTAGAGCATCTCGACGATGACCGTAAGAATCGACTGAAACTTATCACCATTATCGATTCGATCGCGTGGTGCAAAGACCTTCTGCCCTCACTGCACATTCACAAAACGATTCCCAAAATTCTCGTCCATCCCACCTGTTCGACGGCGCATCTCGGTCTCAGTGAGACTCTGCTCGAAATCGCCAGCGCGCTAGCTCAAAGCGCTGAAATTCCATTGGGAACCACTTGTTGCGGCACTGCTGGCGACCGCGGCCTGCTGCATCCCGAGTTAGTTCACTCCGCCACACGCGACACGATCGTACAAATTCAGAGCTCCGGGGCCGACACCTGCTTCGTTTCTGCAAATCGGACCTGTGAGTTGGGGATGCGCCAAACTACAGGCAAAGTGTATGAGTCATTTATTTACGCGCTAGAAGAGTCGACGCGATCTTAGAAACGCCGCAGGTCCTCGACATCTTCGAAGTGGCGATCGAGGGCCTTGGTGTCCTAACCGCATTGCCGATTGAGGACCGCCGGCCTCGCACGCCAGGCGACCACGAGTGGCCATATCCCGCGTAAGGCCACGAGTAAGAGAACATAGATCATATCGATATGGAGCCACTCCCGTGCAATATTCTGATTACAAATGTTTCCGGTTCAGGTTTGATTCTGGAGTCGCATTCGTCAGCATCGACCACCCGCCGATAAATCTTCTTGATGAAGTTCTGTCGCCGGAATTCGACAAACTCGGCACGGAACTCGAGACCGATGCTAGCGTCCGGGTTGTGGTCCTGCAGAGCGCACTTCCTGATTTCTTTATAGCCCACTCTGGTTTGGGCCGGGTTGGAGCCGCTTCCAAGGTGATGTCCCATACACGGTGCTTTCGTCTCACGCAGACCATTGGCGAGAGATTCAGGAACATGCCCAAGGCAACTATTGCCAAAGTCGAGGGACGGGCCCGGGGCGGAGGGAGTGAGATCGCACTTGCCATGGACATGTGTTTCGCTGCCGTTGGCAAAGCGATCTTCGGCCAGCCAGAGGTGGCGATTGGGCTGGTTCCGGGTGGGGGCTCTACGCAAAGATTGCCACGGCTCATGGGGAGGGGACGCGCCCTGGAGGTGCTCCTCGGCTGCAATGATTTCTCGGCGGAGCTGGCGGAACGTTACGGCTATATCAATCGAGCGTTGCCCGCGGACGAACTGACGCCTTTTGTCGAGAAACTGGCTCACCGCATCGCCTCATTTCCCGCGCATGCCATTGGTCACGCCAAGGCGGCCGTGGATACTGGAGCATTTGGTTCCATGGCAGAGGGGCTTCTGGTGGAAGCCCATGAGTCTGATGTGAGTGTCGCTAGCGAGGTCACGAAAGCGCGCGTGACGGAAGTATTGAAGGTCGGCGCTGAAACTTATGAAGGCGAGCTGGAGATGGATTATTTATCGAGACTTTCCCCAATGAGATAGCCCCGCGACTCCGCTCGTGGTCTCGCCAGGAAACGTCCGCCTGGTTATATCGAGGAATTCCCGCGTAACCTTCTCGTAAGAACTGATCGTATCGGGGTCCAGCGGGGAGCCGTCCTTCTTGAAGGTGGTCTTCTCGTCATGGATAAATGCCGTTCGAAGCTCCTCTAAGGCCTTCGGTGCCGCGGGTGATAGTTTGGCGCAACGGGGCAGGTGAGGAGCTCAGATTCCTTCGTCATCCTTGCTTTGAGGGCGGCATTGATGTCGGTGCCGACGGTGGCCCACTTGCGCTTGCCATTCTCATAGAAGTGGAGGCAATCGACACCGCCGTTCAGTTGAGGGTTGCGACCGTTGACGCGCTCATAGCGGGGGTTGCCCTGCTCGTCGGTGATGCGGATGTAGAGGGTGACGCTCGGGATCGATCTCGATTGCATTGGCTCATCTCCTAAAGAGCCAATTCTGAGAATCTGATGGGTAGCCGTATTTGGTAGCCGGGAAATTAAGCTACTGATTTCAAAGGACTGGCGGAGAGGGAGGGATTCGAACCCTCGGTACAGGTGTTAGCCCGTACAACGGTTTAGCAAATTCAGCTCGTCCGCTACCTATTGCGCGGAATCAATCACATACGATCACCTCAGATGCTCCCAGTCGGGCAGAATCAGGGTGCTCGGCATCTCTGTATGCACCTCGATATGCACCTTGCCCAGCAGGGTCAAGTCGTCAAGTCAGCGGGCAGAGAACTGGAGACCTCGTCTCATTTCCTGTGTTGATGACCTCCGACCGCATCCAAGCTATGCTCGGCACCGATTGTCAGTGGACACATCCAGGCTGTCCGCTCTCGTTTTGGGGCAGTCCTCGTAACCTCTTGAGTCTGTTGGTTGCGGGGGCTTGCAATGCACCGAAGCCGCCCGACCTGCCGTTTCGATACAGATTGTCCGTCAAGCGAGGTATTCCCCTGATTCTGCCACCCCCTAATCCGACAAGCTTATTTGAGCCGCCCGCATTGGGAATTTAACCTGTTTCGTGACGAAGCAACAATACGGTGCTCAGTTCACTGCACCCGCCGCTGCGCCGCTTGTACTTTCTTGCCGGAGCCGCAGCGAGACACATCCGTCCGACCGTGGGAACGGTGCTCCCGAGTCAGAAAGCGAATCCGACTTCGGGTGGCTACCCTGCCCCGGAGGGGGGCTCAGGTCGGCTCCTGCGTATCAGAGGTGTTGGCAGCCTTTTTGGGCCAGGCTGGCAGTCATGTGGCGGAACCGTGATGACCGGGGCATTGCGACTCGATAGGCGCTGCCTGCATCTCGAAGTAGGCAGCCGATTCGCGGAAGGCGAGTGATTTCCTCAACACCAAGCATGGTCGGAGCGAGCCTAACTGTCGAGGTCGCTGAATGGGAACTGCGCCGGGCCATGCGGCTCAAAGATCGCTCCCGATTGATGGTTCCTACTCCGTGCTCGTACTCCCGTCGCAATCGTTTGAAGAGATCCATTCTCGGCGTCTGGTTCAGTCCTTGACGATATTCGATTAATGGTATTTCATCGTTTCTTTCCCGATGACCGTAAAATGTTCGGGGGACGGTGGCCACCATCGTCAACCGGAACTAAAATGCACTTATCGGTTGAAACAGCTAAGACGGGATATTGGCTGATCCCGATTGAGCAGCAGATTCAGCCTACGAACTCTACGAGCAGCGCGAAAGGATACAGGGGCGCGATTTGGAAGATTGGCTTCAAGCCGAGCGCGAGATAAAAGGCACGCAGACGAACGTGGCAGCGGCATAGCTTCCGGAGATGCTCGGCTGCTGCGGTGTTATCCAGTACCCGTGGCACCCTTCCCTTGGTTGAGTATGTCGTCCACTTTACGCAAGAGTTCTGAAGGAAGGAATGGCTTTTCCAGAGTGTCTGTGTCGTATTCGCGCAATTCAGGAAACTGATCACCAAAGCTCGTTATAAACAAGACCTTCGCTTCGGGGTGTGCCGCACGAATTCGCTTGGAAAGCTCAAACCCGCTGAGATCGGACAGGACAATATCAGTCACCACAATCTCGATTGTCCCCTCATGTCGTTCGCTCCAGTGGAGGGCCTCCGCACCATTGGCGGCGGGAAGAACCGAAAACCCATAGCCTCCAAGCGCCCTTGGCAGAAACTCTCGAAGGACGCCTTCATTTTGGACTATCAAGATGGTAACGGAACGGCGGTGGGGCGGTATGAGGTGAAGCCTCGGGTGCGGTGATGGAGCGTCTGTGGTGCGCCTTGTTTCCAGTTCACCCACAATCCGTCGAGCAAGAATCTGCAAGGAATCTATTTGCTCCGCTGTCATGAGATGTGGCACCCGGTCCATCACGGCTAGCGTGCCTATGGGGTAGTTATCAACGGTAATAAGCGGTATCCCGGCATAGAATCGAATACCGATTTCCTCCACCAAGAAACTGCTCATGAATCTTTCGTCAGAGATTGGATCGGGGACAATCAGGACATCGGATTGCAAGATTGCACGCGCACAGAACGAGTCATCTCGCGGAATCTCATCCACTTCAAGGCCGATTTTGGCCTTAAACCACACCTTCTGCTCATCGACGAAAGCGATGACGGCGACGGGGGCATCGCACATAAGAGCAGCCAGATGAGCGATGTCGTCGAACGCTTGCTCGCAGGATGTTCCCAGAATTCGAAAGCTATGAAGACTTTCGAGACGGGAGCCTTCGTTTTCTGGCAGAGGCGACCTCACTGACGTCTTCTAAGGGTTAGCCGCCGTTCTACTCGCAGCGCTCGCTTGGTACCGCTACTAGGCTTCGCAACTGGTTCCGATACATACCGCACTGACTGATAGTAAATGCCTGTCTTGCAGGACAGAAGTTCCTGATGCTCTAGCCGGTGTGACGCTGTGATGTCGAGGGGCAGCCGATACCGGTTGCGTTCCGTCGGGGAATTTCCATCGAGTGCGATTCTTGTTTCTGACATAGAACACACTGCCTGCGCCTGGAGTTGGACGAACATACGGGCGTCCGATGGCGCCAGAAACATTCGTTGACCAGACTTTATTTAATATGTCTAGTTGTCTGAAGATCTCTTGCATACTGACCTCGGCAAACACGTCAAACTAATCTGCTGAGCGCAGGATCAAAATGCAACAAAACTATTTCTGAATCTGGCCTCACTACCTAATGCGCTGTAAAAAAAGCAGTTAATCAAATGTCTGACCTGTTATGCTAAGACGCTTCCCCTAATCGCGGCGATGGGATCGACATGCAGCAGCACGGGCCAACAGGCCGGTTTGTTCGTTTTGGATCCTTTGAGGTTGATCTCCTAGAGGGCAAACTCACCAAGATGGGGAACCGAATTCGTCTGCAACAGCAGCCGCTTAAGATTCTTGCACTTTTGCTGGAGCATCCCGGTCAACTCGTCTCCCGGGCGGAAATTTGTCAGAAACTGTGGTCGGACGATACCTTTGTAGCGTTTGACGACGGGTTGAACACGGCGGTGCGGAAGCTGCGCGAGGCCTTGAACGATTCGGCCGACAACCCCAGGTTTCTGGAGACCGTTCCCCGTCGCGGCTACCGTTTCGTAGCTCCTGTGGCTTGGCTGCCCGAACCGCAAGCCGTAGCCACGATCAGATCCCGCGTCCATCGGCGCCGGTACCTTTGGCTAGCCGCTGCTCTGATCGTGGCAGGCGCATCGGTTGGAGGATTTTGGCATCTTCGCCGTCTAAGTTCCCGAATTACGCCTGAAGACACCATCGTCCTCGCCGATTTTGCCAACAATGCGGGGGATCCGGTGTTCGACGACACGCTGAAGACTGCGCTCAGCGTCTCTCTGCAGCAATCGCCCTTCCTGAACGTGCTCGCCGACAGCCAAGTCGCGAAGACTTTGCAACTGATGACGCGTCCGGCCAGCACGAAGCTCGCGCCGGAGGTAGCCCGCGAGCTTTGCCAGCGGGCAGGCAGCAAAGCCTACGTTGTCGGTTCGATTGCCGGTCTAGGCAGCGAATATGTGCTGGGATTGAAGGCGGTGAATTGCCTGAACGGAGACACGCTGGCGCAGGAGCAGGTAACGGCATCGTCCAAAGAGAAAGTGCTGGACGCGCTGGGCGAGGCGGCATCCAAGCTGCGTGGCAAGCTGGGTGAATCGCTGGCTACGGTGCAGAAGTTTGATGTTCCGCTCGAACAGGCCACTACCCCCTCGCTCGAAGCTCTGAAGGCGTTTAGCCTTGCTATCAGGGCCTGTCGCGAGAAAGGCTCCGCCGCGGACCTGCCCTTCAGTCAAAATGCCGTCGCGATTGATCGGAATTTTGCCATTGCCTACTTGGAAGTCGGCATCGACTACCTGAATCTGGGAGAGGTAGAACGGGCCAATGAATACTTCAGCAAGGCTTTCCAGTTGCGGGAGCACGCCAGCGAGCGAGAAAGGCTGAGGATTGTCGCCGAATACTACCGGAATGTAACGGGAGAACTGGACAAGGCGGCCCAGGCGTATGAGAAGGAGACTGAGTGCTACCCGCGGAACGGAGGGTATAACAATTTGGGCATAGTGTACGGCGATGAAGGGCAGTATGAAAAAGCCATGGAGACGATGAGGCGAGCCACGCGCGTTGCGTCGGATCGAGCCACTTACGACAATCTCGCCAACTTCGCCCTTGCACTACAGCGGTTCGACGAAGCACGGCAGATCATTCACGAGGCGCAAGCACGAAATGAGGATGATTTTGTAATGCACGGCACCCTTTATGCCCTTGCCTTTGTTGGTGCGAACTCCGCGGCAATGGCGGAGCAACAACGGTGGTTTGCTGGCAAGCCCGAATATGAGAACTTTGGATTAGCATTCGCATCCGACACCGAGGCGTATGTTGGTCATCTAGGCAAGGCACGGGAACTGACCAAGCAAGCCGTGGATTCTGCCATTCGAGTTGACAGCAAGGAAGTTGGGGCAATATGGCAGACGAATGCCGCTCTGCAACACGCCGCATTTGGCAACATCACAGAATCCCGACAGATAGCGGCAGAGGCTTTGAAGCTTGCTCCCACCAGTCAGGCCGTCGAGGTCGAAGCCGCGCTTGCATTTGCCATGGCGGGCGGTACGGCGCGAGCAGAGTCCTTGGCACAAGACTTAGCGAGACGATTCCCGCTGGACACCCAGATACAGTCGCTTTGGTTGCCCGCGATTCGGGCGCAAGTGACATTGGATAGAAAGAACCCGCATTCCGCCCTCGACACGCTGCGAGCGGCTTCACACATCGAGTTAGGAGAAATTTCATTCGTCAACAATATTTCGTGTCTCTATCATGTGTATGTACGCGGAAATGCCTACCTGGCAGCCGGACAAGGCAGTGCAGCGGCCAGAGAGTTTCAGAAGATTCTCGACCACAACGGCATCGTTTGGAACTGCTGGACGGGAGCTCTGGCGCATCTGGGCGCGGCGCGTGCAAACGCATTGGAAGCAAGAACCTCGAAGGGAGCGGATGCCGATGCTGCCCGTGTTCGGGCGCTCGCCGCCTACCAAGATTTCCTCACGCTCTGGAAAGGCGCCAACCCCGACATCCCCATCCTGAAGGAAGCCAAAGCAGAGTACGCGAAGTTGCAATAGTGGTTTCGACCCATCACAAGAAACCGAACAAGTTTGGCAATACTTCCCCGGCTTTCCCCAAGTTGCTTCGATATTACGACTCCGAGTTTGCTGCGGATGGGTCGATTCGAAGAGTCCAGAAAACCAAGAAACTAGCAAGGTCGGACCGGAGTATCCGAACAAGACTGCTGCGCGAGATCTTGCGAGGGAGTTTTTGGAGCCGATCAATCTGGCAAAGAAGACGCCTGAGAGTACGATGACCGTGGTTCAATTCGCCGAAGACCGCTATCTGGCATTTGTCCAAGAACACAAGCGGATTAGCACATTCCACGGGTACCGAAACATGTGGAAGCGCTACCTAGAGCCGCTGCCAGATAATGCTGCGTGATTTCAGGACGGTTGACGGTGAAAAACTCCTTGAGGCAATCGCGAAGGAGCACACGCTAACGTCCACGACGTTGGCCCACATCAAAGTGTTCCTTTCGGCGATCTTTCGCTTCGCCAAACGCAAGGGTGTGACCAACTCAGAGAATCCAATCCGGGATGTGGTCTTGCCCAGGGGCATTGCCTGCCGGCGCGACCCATGCCTATTCACTCGAAGAGATCACGCAAATGCTGAACGTGCCGCCGGAACCAGCCGCGACGATCGTCGCTATCGCGGCATTCACCGGAGTACGCAAAGGCGAACTGCGCGGGCTCCTTTGGGAGAATTACGACGGTGAGCAGGTGCTGGTCTCACAATCGTTTCGGAGGGGTCATCGGCTGGATCCCAAAACCAGGCAAAGTAAGGCGCCCGTTCCAGTCATCGCGCAACTCACTCGACGGCTGGATTGGCACCGAGAGGTCAGGTAGTCCCGCCAACGGATTGATGTTTCCTAGCCCAGCAGGAAAACCCATCAATCTGGATGCGCTGGCTGCGGATGTCATTGTTCCTGTGCTGACCAAAGCAGGGGTCCGGTGGCACGGCTGGCACGCGTACCGTCGTGGCTTGGCGACGAATCTTCATCGGCTTGGAGTTCGCGACAAGATCATCCAAGAATCTTGCGGCACTCGAACGTAGCGGTCACGCAGAGCTGCTACATCAAGACTGCAGACTCCGACGCTTCGGCGGCAATGCAGCAATTTGGGCGATCTCTCGAATATGCAACTAATATGCACCTCTCGGGGG
>Ga0182015_10002071_pt1 | contig 25006 bp, 21 predicted proteins | sample 712P3MmetaG_FD_120478 | JGI IMG/M metagenome (GOLD analysis project Ga0182015, IMG submission 120478) | Permafrost microbial communities from Stordalen Mire, Sweden - 712P3M metaG | ecosystem: Environmental > Terrestrial > Soil > Wetlands > Permafrost | place: Sweden: Stordalen | collected...
ACGGCTACGGGTTTCAGGGAATCGGTGCGGGCCATGGAGCAGGCGGCATCCTGCGCGGCGTCGCTATCTTTCCATACCAGCGGAGGTAAACTGGCATCGCGCCGCATCCGGGCAATGCTGCCGCTGACCAGGCCGCTGGCTTGGCGCGGCGAGTAGTTGGGCAAACTGTGTCCGAAATCCTGCGCCACGTACAGCGAAAATCCGGCGCGTACCACTCCGAATCCAGCCACGTTGTAAGCCGGATTCAGCAGGTTCTCGCGATGCGGAGGCGAATGCATCAAGCTTTCCTGCGCCTGCTCCGCACTCCCAGCGTAGGCCACATTTTCTCCAGCTTGATCGAGATGCAGCGTGCAGTTGGTAGCCAATCTTTGTGCCAGCGCCGCCTCTCCCCCAAACTGATGCGAAAGCTGTTGCCGCTCGGCCATCTCGACAGCATGAGCGCGCGCGGCACGAGTCAGGCCCTCATCCATTTGCAGCGAACTTAAGCCTGCCTGCGCCCGGGCCTGATTCGCCAGAATTAAGAGCTGGCGCTCGGCCTCGACATCGTATGACGAATTGTTCGGGGAAGGCTGGTGCGCCGGCAACACTTTCGCAGGCGTCTGCGCCGCAGACAAGCCGCCAACCACTACCATCGCCATCCATGCTGCCGCCACGCGAAACATATTTTCCTCACCCACGCCGGGGGACGCGTGCGGATCAACTTTGCCGCTTTGTTTCTTTGACCATACGCTCTAGAATCAGGCCAGACACGATTACCACGGAGACAGCCTCAACTTGACTTACGTCGCATTCCTGCTTGGCCTTATTCTTGTTTTGCAGCTAGTACTTTTGGTGCTGAGCGTCCTCTGGTTCCAGCGGAAGTTTTCATATTCCCCGCAACTTGAAGCATTAAAGCAACTTGCGGAACGCTCAGCAGCGCTTCATCAAACCCTATCGGCACAATTCGCCTCAGCCACAGCCGACACCGCCATGCGACTGGAGCAAACCAAAGGTGCCATAGGCCTGCAGGTCACTGACCGCTTAGGCGACGGCTTCTCGGCCATCCGTTCCACTGTCGAGGAACAGATGAAGGCCGGGCGCCAGGAACAATCCGAGCGCCTAACACAAGCCCGCACTGAATTGACCGGTTCGCTCGCGCTCACCACTTCCCAACTCAAATCTGAGTTCGACAATCTGAACCAGAAAACCGCGCAAAGCCTCGATGCCATTCGCGACCGGGTTGATGCCCGCCTGATGGACATTACCGATCAAGTCCAGCAAAAACTCGATCAGAATATAAAAGAAGGTTTCGCCCAGTTTGAAAAAGTCCAGCAACATTTAAAAGCCGCGGAAGAACAACTGCGCGAAGTCGGAGCGCTCGGACATTCCATTAACGATTTAAATAATCTGCTCAAGCTGCCGCACTTGCGCGGGCAGTTTGGCGAAGCCAGCCTGGAACGCCTGCTCTCTGATTTTCTTCCCGCGCACATGTTCGAAATGCAAGCGCAGTTGCCGGAAGGCGGCGGACGCGCCGACGCCATCATTCAATTCCCCGATCGCCGCCTGCCCATCGACGCGAAATTTCCTCGTGAGCAGGTGATCGCGTTGTTTGAGAGCAACGTCGAAGCCGAAATCGAAGAAGCTCGCGTCGCGCTAATCCGCGTGATGAAGGCGGAAGCAAAAAGAATTAAAGCCTACATTCAGCCGGAAAACGGCACCACCGATATCGCGTTAATGTATCTGCCCAGCGAAACGCTTTATATGGAAGTCATTCGCAATCGCGAACTCGCCGACTGGCTCAATCAGCAGCACGTATTTCCTGTCTCGCCTAACAGTTTGCTAATGACGCTGCAGACCATCGCGCTGGTCCACAAATGGTATGAAGTCGCCAGCCGCTTCGAAAAGAGCCGCCTGGAATTGTCCAAGGCGCAAAAGTCTTTCGACTATTTCCAAAGCCAATTTGAAAATGTCGGCAAGAGTTTAAGCAAAGCGCAGGAGGCTTTCGACAAAGCGCAGACTCATCTGAAAACCTATCGCGGCCGCGTCACCGTGCTCAGCGGCCAGGAACAGTTGGATCTGGATGCCGCCACTGCGAAGAACGATGAACCCACTCCGCTGACCGACAAAGCCAGCGCTTAAACATTCCGCGCAAAAAGCAAGAACGGCGTTTGGGGCTTTGAACGGGGGCGGGTTTCTAGCTAGCCGCGCCCGGCAACACATACGACGACTCGCGAAGAACTAGACCAGTTGCTCTCAAAGGAAATTCCAGGAATAAGAACACGACCCAAAGAATCCTGCTCTTGCTTGAATCGTGTGCGATTGGCAAGAGAACTGATGCGTACGAAACGTGTGATCCTTGGCGTCATAAACCGCTATCTCGATGAAGACGACCACCTATTAAATCCCGATTCGAAGAGCTATCGGGTTCCTCGATTTCTGCTGAACGACATCGTGCTATTTTGGAGAACCATCAACCCTTGCCAGCCCGGTCTCGTCGTTTACTGGCAAAATCAACCGCCTGAAAGGGCACGACTTCAGTCGTGCCGTAAACAACATAAATAAATTCAGGCACCGCAAAGCCGCCAGACTGCACTAAAACCACTCCGCACACTTACTTCTCTTTCTCTAACTCCTCCGCAGCCCTGTCAATCATCTCCCAAGTGATGGAATCATTCTCAATCTTGACGTTGCAATAGGCAAAGCTGCGCCGCTGCGTTCAGCCTGCTCCGGCGTCATCCGTATCGTTCTCGCCATTTCGATCAATTCGTTCAATTCTTCCGACACGGGCCTCCCTCGCTGAAACGACCGACTACATCCAAGTCTAAAGTCTGAAGATGATCACAGAAGGAGCTTCTCACGAGAGGAAAAGCTCATGCTGGCTTCTGGTTCTCCAGTCGCAGCAAGAACCGGCCTTGTAGAGCAAAGCGCATGCAGTTTACTCCTTGTTCCCGGAGTCAAATATGGTTTTTACCTCTGACAGCGATTTGGGAAGGAGATTTTCGCGCAGATCGTTGTTTTCGAGCGTCAACATAGGAGTTTTCTCTACGTGAACACCGATGCCCCCGTTCTGGAGGATTTTGTTGCTTCGAATTACAATGTCGGTCGACCCCGTAACATGTATGCCGTACTGCTGATTCCGCGATATGCGATTGCCCTCAACGTTCGCAGATGCATTTCCGTCCACACGTACTCCCGAGGCGGAGCAAGAATAAATGTGATTCTTGCGAATGTTCGCGGTCGATCCCGCGCTGACCAGCACGCCCCAGTATGAATGTCCCGAAATTTGGTTTCGTTCGATCACCGCGTGGGAATGTTCTCCAACGTCGATTCCACTCCTAGACGCTCCCTGAATACGATTCTCCCTGATGGTGGCCAGGCCTTCGCTCTCTATCTTGATGCCGTGATAATTTCCTGTTATCTTATTCGATTCGGCGATGCCTTCAGCCTGCCCGCCGATACGCACACCTGCTTGAGCGTTGTCGTGAATCCTGTTGCGAAGAATGGTGAGTTTGCTGCTTACAGCAACGGAAACGCCGTCGCCGTTGCCGAAGATATCATTGCTGTCCAGCAGCCCAGTTCCTTGGTCGTGAGCGAATGCGCCGGGCCCACGGTTGTCACGGATGACATTGCCGCGAACGGTTGGGCTGCCGCCGGAGGTGATTTCGACACCTGCCTGGCCATTATGGAACAAGGTGTTTTCCTCGATTGTGCCCACCCCGTCCGAGGAGATCGCCATCCCAGCCTTCTTATTGTCGTGTATGTTGCAGTAGCGGATCCTCGGATCGGCGCCGCTACGAATCGCAATTCCGGCGGCCGACTGGCTGCTTACACCGCAGGTTTCCAATTCTAGGCGACCTTGGCCTATGTCGATGCACGGCTCGTCGGTAGCCCCGATCTGCCGGAACGTTATGTTGCTCACTCGGCCCAACGTTGTACGGAACGACAAACACGACGTTTTGGCGCACTGCACCACAACGTCGTCCTGCCTGCCGTCGCCCACCAATTCCAGGACCTTACTGAGAACAATTGATTCTTCGTACAAGCCGGGCTTGACGAGGATTCGCTCCCCCGGCGTCGCAACCTCAATTGCCTCCGCAATAGTTCGGTGGTGCCCCTTGCCAGAGACGTCCACTATCCTGACATCAGCTTCGGCTTGGGGAGGCGGATATTCGGAAAGCTCCCCCGAGCGCGGTGCCGGAGCGGAGTCCGGGACCGATCGCAGCGCAGCGGTCTCAATATTGGCAAGGAGTTCGAATGCGAACGCGGAGGCGTGCGCTGCGGCCAACTCCTGCGAGCCGAGAGCATCTGACTCAGCCTTTTTATCCAGTAAGTCTGAGATGCCCCGTATTACCAGCGCGTCAACCCTCTCATTAATCGACGCTGCCTCCAGTAGTCCACGCCCCTCCATCTCGACCGCCAGGGAGTCGCCGTAGTTTTCCTGAATGAACTTAGATATCTCCGAGGCGCGGGAGGCCACTACCACCTCTCCGGCGGCAATAGGACCGAGCAGCACCCGCGGTTTCGGCTCACTTGTCGGCGACTTCAGCCTTTCCAGCCAGTCAGGCCTCCGAGCCTCCGCTCTAGCCCTCTGCTCGAGACGATAGCTTGCCCCGAACGCCTGTGGCCTAGGTCGGAACTCCGATTCCGCTTTCCCGGACTCATAACCGTAGACTTTCGTTGCAATGACCACATCTCCGACCCGCACATCTTTAATACCGCCTGCAATGCCCACGAAAAGTAATACTCGCGGCCGAAAATGCTGCATCGCCCTTTCCGCCTCGGCCGCAGTCTTTACGTTCCCCGCTCCGATTTCAACCAGCGTGACATCCCACAACTGCTCGCCCTGAAAAGTCCCCTCCTCGTAAACGGTTCCCTGCTCGTGGGTCTGCTCGCGCAAGTCAGAAAGATGAGCGCGAACAGCCGAATACTCCACCGGCAGAGCCGTTAGGATGACGGCTCTCGCCCTGCTGGGGGCAGCGGCGCTTCTCGCCTGATCTCCCGTAGGCCGACGTGCGCGTTTACCAGTGGCCTGCTTCTTCTTGGAGGGTCCCATTCGCATTGCCTCTTACGGACACTCCGGAAGCGACAGCAGGTTGTCGGGCTGAACGCCGTCCGAGACCGTCTTCAAGTATTCCGTACCCCACTGGCTGGTGGCTATCTCAAGTTTCACGCGGTAATTCCCAACGTGCACATAAAACGACCAACGGCCCTGTTTGATGCCGAGGATCGCTTGGTCCTCCGTTAGCTTCCAGCGTGTTCCATCAGGATTAGTCCCCCCAATCGCCCGGATTCTCTGGTGGGGGTCGTACCTCGCCGTCTTATTGATGCACTGCACCCTAACCTCAATCGACATACGCTCCTTTCAATGACAGAAGGGCACGGCGTTCGCCGTGCCCCCCTCACAGCTTGCGTCTAAGACTTAGTGACTTGCTGCTCTTCTCGGCAAAAGCAGTCAAGGTCGGTCGCTGTTTCGGCATGGCTGAAGCCCATGCCCCTCCCATCGTCACGCGTCCAACAAATATGGATGCGTGCCAAACGCGTGATTTATTGCCTCGCAAAGAACGCGAGGCATCACGCGGGATGCCCAGATCCTTCGCCGCCAAAAGCAGGGGCGAGACGCCCGCCCTCCGTTACCACAAAAATCCGCGGACAGGAGTGTCCGCGCTACACTTTTACGAACACCCGCTGGTGCTGCCGCAGCTTCCGCATCTATAGCAGCTTCCGTTGCGGGTCATTATTGAGCCGCAGAAGCTGCATGTGGGGGCGTCGCCGAGGTCGATGATTCCGGCTAGGGCGTCGGCGGCGTGGTGGCTGGTGCTGGTCGTTGGTCTTTGGTCGTTCGTCGTTGTTCCGGAACCCGTGGGCCCAGAACCCGACGAGGCATTTATCTCTCCTATTCCTTCTGCTGGTGATACTGGATTCGGTCTCAGCCTCAGGTTCTCGAATAGCATTTGCTGCTGGCCGGTGGAGAAGCGCAGATCGAGCCAGCGGAAGATGTAATCCATGATTGACTTGGCGAAGCCGATGTCGGGATTGCCGCTCCAGCCGCTCGGTTCGAAGCGAGTATGGGCGAATTTTTCGCACAGCAGTTTCAGCGGGACGCCGTGTTGCAGAGCGATGGAGACGGCGCAGGAGAAGCTGTCCATGAGGCCGCTGACGGTGGATCCTTCTTTGGCCATGGTGATGAAGATTTCGCCAACGCTGTCGTCGGGATAGAGGCCGACCGTGATGTAGCCTTCGTGTCCGGCGACGTTGAATTTGTGGGTGATCGAGCGGCGCTCAGCTTGCAGTTTGTGACGCACTGCGCGTGGTGGGCCGTTCGGATTTTCTTCTTCGCGCGCGGCCGCTGCTCCCACGGTTATACGAGCGTCTTCTTTCTTTGAGAGCGCGGTGCTGGTTCCGGCAGCGCTGAGCGGCTGCGATTTTTTGCATCCGTCGCGATAGACAGCCACAGCTTTGAGCCCCAGCTTCCAAGCTTGGAGGTAGGCTTCCATTATGTCTTCGACCGTGGCGTTCTCGGGGAGGTTTACCGTCTTTGAGATCGCGCCGGAGATGAATGGTTGCGTGGCAGCCATCATCCGCAGATGGCCCATGTAAGCGATTGAGCGAGTCCCCTTAGCGGGCTTGAATGAGCAATCAAACACCGCGAGATGCTCGTCCTTGATGTGCGGTGCGCCTTCGATCGTGCCGGTGGCGTCGATGTAGCTGACGATTTTGTCCGCCTCATCGTGCGAGTATCCCAGCTTGAACAATGCTGTGGGGACGGTGTTGTTCACGATCTTGATCATGCCTCCGCCCACTAACTTCTTGTACTTCACCAGGGCCAGATCGGGCTCTACGCCGGTGGTGTCGCAGTCCATCATGAAACCTATTGTTCCTGTTGGCGCGAGGACTGTTACCTGGGAGTTGCGGTAGCCGTGTTTCTCGCCGTGGGATAGGGCTTCGTCCCAGGTTTGTTTGCTGGCTTCGTAGAGCGGAGTGGGGACGTTGTTTTTATTTATGTTGTTGACTGAGGCGCGGTGCATTCGGATTACGTCCAGGAATGGCTCGCGATTTATGTACCAGCCGGGGCAGGCTCCTCCGGGCATTACATTTGAGCCTAGGTTGGTTTCGGCCAGGCCTTTTTTTGTGGGCTCGGTGGCTGGAACTAACGGCGGACAGAGCTCTGCGATTCTTGAGGATTGCAGGTAGGCTTGGCCGCACATGATTGCGGTGACGCAGGCGGCGTAGTCGCGGCCGCCGTCGGAGTCGTACGGTAGGCCGGCGGCCATCAGCAAGGCGCCCAGATTTGCATAGCCCAGGCCTAGCGGGCGATAGTCGTGGGAATTCTTGGCTATCATTTCTGTCGGGTAGCCGGCGTTGTCTACCAGAATTTCCTGGGCTGTAATCAGTATGTCTACTGCGTGGCGATAGCCCTCGACATCGAATGTGCCGTTGGGCGCGAACTTCAGTAAGTTCAGGCTTGCCAGGTTACAGGCTGAATCGTCGAGGAACATGTATTCGCTGCATGGGTTGCTGGCGTTGATTCGATTCGTGTTTTTCGAGGTGTGCCAGCGATTTACTGTGGTGTCGAATTGCATGCCTGGGTCGCCGCAGCGCCAGGTGGCGTCGGAAATCTTGAAGAGCAGGTCTTTGGCTTTGAAGGTATGCAGCGGGCGTCCGTCGCGCACGGCTTTGGTGCTGAAATCCGTGTCGCGGAGCACGGCGTACATGAAGTCATCGGTTACGCGGACGGAGTTGTTGGCGTTCTGGAAAAAGATGGATGAGTATGCGTCGGAATCGGGCGAGGAGCCGTCGTAGCCTGACGCGATCAAGGCGTGGGCTTTGGCTTCTTCTTTCGACTTGCACTCGATGAAGTCGATGATGTCGGGATGGTCGACGTTGAGGATGACCATCTTCGCTGCGCGGCGAGTCTTGCCTCCGGATTTGATTACGCCGGCGAAGGCGTCGAAACCTTTCATGAAGCTGAGCGGGCCGCTGGCTGTGCCGCCTCCGCTTAGGCCTTCGGTTGAGGACCGCAGCGGAGACAGATTTGTCCCTGTGCCTGATCCCCATTTGAAGAGCATGCCTTCGGTCTTGGCTAGCGTCAGGATGGAGTCTAGCGAGTCCTGCACTGAATTGATGAAGCAGGCTGAGCACTGCGGTGTGCTGTAGCCGGTCACTCCGAACTCGACGCGGCCTGCTGCGGGGTTCCAGTGCCAGTTGCGGGCATCGGAGTCGGGTTCGATACGATCGCATCCTACGTTGAACCAGACCGGCGAGTTGAAGGCTGCGTATTGACGAATTAGGATGTGCGCTAGCTCGTCGTGAAACGTGGCGCCGTCTTCGGGCGTTTTGAAATAGCCTTGGGCTAGGCCCCAGTCGCGGATGGTTTCGGCGACGCGAGTTACCAGGGCGCGAACTCCGGACTCGCGCTCGGGCGTGCCGATGGTGCCGTGCAAGTATTTCGAGGCCACGATGTTGGTCGCAGTCATCGACCAGTCTTTGGGGACTTCGACATCTTTTTGCTCGAAGATCACGTTGCCTTGGGCGTCGGTGATCTGAGCGGTGCGGCGTTCCCATTCGACCTCGTCGTAGGGCGAGACTCCGGGCTTGGTGAAGAAGCGGCGGAAGGCCAAGCCCGGGGCTTTCTTGGCAGCGTTAACCGCGACTCTATTTTGGCCGTCAATGATGCCGGAACTTGTCGTTGCGCCGGCGGTCGTAGACTCGGTGACATTACGGGCTCGCTTCTCAGTGACTTCCGACATTTCCTTTTTCTCCCTGCGGAGTTGGGCTCCGGTTTGGTCTTTTACGTTGCGCCCTTTGGGCGCCTGAATCGAGTTTCATTCCTACCCCGGACTTACGTCCGGGGCTAACCTATGCCGCCCCTTTGGGGCTTTTTCGTCTCTGCTTCTTGCTTCTTACTTCTTGCGCTCGGGCCGCTTTTACGCCGCTTTGCGGCTGGACGGGCGAGACGCCCGTCCTCCATCACTCAGATTTCTTTTTACCCCAGTGTTTTGACTGGGCGGATCAAAAACCTGATGGAATCGGCAATAGTGGCCCAATCTGGGTCTCTTTATTTGATGATTCAGGCTCCGCATCTGCATCAAAGGCGGGCGACGCAAGTGCATTAGTCACGCCGGAAGCGGCTTGGGCTGACGTGGCCATCCATCTTTGCAGGGCTGTGAGGGCCGTTCGGCGTTGCGTTGGATCTTCTACTACCACGTAGCGGGCGAAGCAGTGGCCACTGGCCAGGCGTTCGCGGGCTGGGTTTCCGGACAAAAATAGGCGGCCCAGAGCCATTCCTAGATCGTTGGCTTCCGAGATTTGGAACAGCGCTAGCATTCGTTTTCCTTCGCCGACGGCCAAGTCGCCGGGCGGGATTACCTCTTCGCCGAGGGCGAAGAGCCCGGGCTTACACGGAGCGAACAGGAGGCTGAAACTGTCGTCGCAACGGAACCACTGCGACCACTGCAGGCGGCGGTGATCGAAGGTAGGTTCAAAGCCGTGGCGGATCAGGGATTCGTTGACTAGATGCGCTAGACCTTCCATCGGTGCTCCTTGAATCTTTTTAGCTCGGCGGCCGGGTATCCGTCCTCCGTTGACCTTTTTAAAGCCCTATGGGATGGCAACAGTACTCCCGCCCGTTGTGGCTGTCAATAGGTAATCCCTATATATTGTATCTCAAAGCAATGACTGAGCGGATGCGGGGTTTGCGGACCGATTTTCCACACCACTGTGAGTTGATCTGTTTTCATCGGTTTGTGCTTTATTTAGTGCTTCCGTTGTCCCCCGGACGATGGCGTCCGGGGCTATGTTGGACGGGCGAGACGCCCGTCCGACATTTGCTAGGCTGAGGCTGCTTGGGTGGAGTCGCGACGTTTTGCGGCTGGGATCGCTATGGTTGGTTGCCGCGGGCAGGGCCAGCTTTCATCGGCGGGACCCATGGCAACGTAAACGTCTTCGAAGATCAAGCGTGGCGCGATGCGGCGCGCGCCGTCGGATGATTCCACCAGATAGTCGCCGGGCTTACCGCTATGTTCGCGACCGAGCGTGTCGACGAAGACTAGAGGTTGAGTGAGTTGACGGGCTTTGATCAAGAAGCGAGTGCGATAGATTTTCCATGGCGCGGAATTTTTTTTCACGATCATTTACCCTTCGGGGAGAAACATGAAAGGAAAAGACATTCGCTGCGCGACTGCCGGTCTCCAATTGCTCTCTCCAGCTCAGCCTCGGTGCGCGAGGGCGTGATTACTGTTGCTGAATTCGGTTGAAGTGAGGACGAATCTATTCGCGCAGGCGAGGGTGGTCAATTACCGAAGATTGGTGCAGTAGAGGAAAAGTTGGATAAGAATTTTGGGGCTTGATTCTGATTACAAAAATTTACGAAGCTGATAGATTCCGGCAGGATGCGCGGTTTTTAAAGGCTGGACGACAGGTAGTCTGATTCGCGGGAAATAATTTCCACATCGGATGCACAGGAATTGCAGAAAAGCAGTTGTGGTTTAGTTAAGAAAGTTCCAGGACGGGCTCAAGTCTAGCCACTTGCGAACGATCCCAGGTCGAGTCCACGATCTCCATCATCTCCAAATCTATTTTGCTCGTGGATTTTTGAAACGCGGATCTTGCCTTTGCCAGATCTTCCACGTTCCAGTAAACGATGACGAAGTCGCCCTCGGCAGACCGTTCCAGGAAGATGTGTTCGGCAAGAACTCCCTGTTCGTTCATGTAGCGCTTAGCTTCGTCCGGTCGGCTCGAAACCTGTCTAGCCCATTCCACGAATTTATCGGTCATTCCCGGCTTCAGGCGAACCTTAATGCACTCCGACTGCGGCATCTAACTTTTCTTCTCGCTTTTTTCAGTGAGGCCGGGTCAGAGACCCGGCCCACACAGTTTCATTTCTTCTATCTTCCTGCTAATGCTGGTTCGTGATGCGATTGGAATGTCTTCAGGCGTTGATTGACTTCGTCCCAATTGACTACATTCCACCACGCCGCCAGATATTCAGGCCGGCGATTGTTGTACTTCAGGTAGTAGGCATGTTCCCAGACATCGTTGCCGAAGATGGGGAACAGGCCCTGAGAGAGTGGGCTATCCTGATTAGGAGTGGTGATGATTTGCAATTCGCCGCTCGGTTTGCCGGCCAGCCAGACCCAGCCGCTGCCAAACTGTTTGACGCCGGCCTCGTTAAACTTGGTCTGAAAATCTTTGAAGTTACCGAAAGTTTTTTTGATCACTTCTGCGATGGGACCGTTGGGATCGCCGCCGCCCTTGGGCTTCATGATCTTCCAGAACATCGTATGATTCACGTGGCCGCCACCATTGTTGCGGACGGCGGCGCGGATGTCTTCGGGAACGGCGTTGAGGTCGCGGATCAAGTCCTCGGCACTCTTCGATTGCAGATTGGGATATTTTTCCAGAGCAGCATTCAAATTCTTAACGTATGCCCCATGATGCATATCGTGGTGCAGTTTCATGGTCTGCGCATCAATGGTGGGTTCGAGAGCAGAATAGTCGTAGGGGAGAGCGGGTAACTCATGTGCCATTTGATTCCTCCTTCGTAATAATGATGATACCGCAAAACAATCGATTCATCCCGGTGGCCCTACAGGGAACGCCTTAGAGCGCTGGGGCGGGAGGGTTCCGCAAATCGAATTTGCTTATTGTCTGTGCTGGTACGTGCTGGTTCTTTCATTGAGTGACCGCGGGACTTCGACGAAAATCAGTTCAGGATGAGCGATCACGTGCGCGGACGGCGCGTAGTTACAGCCACACTCATCGTGCTTAGTTGGAGTGCGTTCGCGTGGGCCAAAGACCTGGCAGTGATTTCCAATAAATCAAACTCCGTGCAACCGGTGAGCCTGCCAGAGCTGGCAAAAATCTGCAAAGGGCAGGTGGAGCACTGGCCGGATGGCAAGGAAGTAAGTTTCATCACCCGCGATCCCACGTTGCCCGACATGAAGCTGCTGCTGGAAAAAGTTTATGGCATGTCGAAAGAAGAAGTGAAAGCGCTGATTGCGAACGCGAACCATGGCCGGACGAACCATCCAGCGATAGTGGTGGTGGATTCGGATGAAGATGCGGTAAAGAAAGTGGAATCGATTCCCGGAGCGATTGGGGTGGTGGATGTTTATTCCATTAGCGGAGCAGTGACGGTAGTGAAAGTGGGAGGCAAGTTGCCGCTGGAGCCGGGATATCCGCTGCATGGGAATTAGGGGTTGCGCAATCACTGCATCCAATTTCGCTGGGACGAGATGAGGAGGGTGCGGAAAAGCTTCGAAATCGGCGACTGGGGCCTTGAAAGGGCGCGGCTTAAAGCCGCGCCGTACATCGTTTTAAGTGATTTACGGCACGCTGGGAAGTCGTACCCCTTCAAACCTTCGACGCCCGGGGTTTATCCCGCAACCACTTGAGGTCGTGAAGACACGCACGTTAGAAGCAAGCGGAGGCTCTTATCTTCAATTCGAAACCGACTAAACCCGGCGCCCGGCGCTTTCCCCGGTACTCCGTCGATATGCGCCTCGCAGTGGAAATTTTTCGATCCGGAGAGACAATATCGTTTTGGGGACGATCAAACGAGTTGGGTGAGGATGGAGTTGGCGGGACTCTGACCGGGGAGTTGGCGATCGGGGAAGTGGTTTCCATGGAGCTTTCGTTGCCTTTGGCGGCTTATCCCCTGAAGCTGCGCGCGCTGGTGCGGTATCGCATCGGCTTGCGGCACGGGTTTGAATTTCTGGCTATGAGCGATGCGCAGCGGGATGTTTTGCGGAGGGTTTGTGAAATGCTTGCGACTGGCATGAAATAAGTTTCTGCGGTTTTTGGTTTCCTTCCTGAAATTACCTCCGTAACTTTCGAGTAACTGCTTGGCAATCTAACATCTTCCATTGGGTCTGGTTCAAGTTCAGGGGGACACGAATGGGTGACCACATCACCCAGCCAGCGACGTCGGCTGAGCTTTCACGCGCGAAGTTTCTTCGAGAGGCACTGCAGCGGCGCACGCCGGTGGTCACCGGGCCTGCGGATACTTTTGCGGCTCCCGCCGAATCAATTACCACTTCCAGTCTCGGCACTGAAAGTCCTGAGTTACAAAAAGCTTACCTCGAACAATTAGTAGAGTGCGCGCCCGAAGCCATCACCATTCTGGACCGTGAGTTTCACATTACCCGCCTCAATAGCGAGTTTACCCGCATTTTTGGCTACGGCGCGTCGGAAGCGCTGGGACAGCGCGTCGATGCGTTGATCGTTCCACCAGACCGGAACGCGGAGACATGCTGGATTGCGGACTTGTTGGTGAAAGGCAAAAAGGTTGTTCTCGAAACCAAGCGGCAGCGCAAGGACGGGTCGCTGCTGGATGTTTTCATTTCGGCGGCTCCGATTGTGATTGATGGCGAGCAGGTCGCGATGTGCGTGCTGTATCGCGACATTTCAGAACAGAAACGGGCCGAGGCGTTGCATTCGGCGCTGTATCGCATCACGCAAAAAATCAGTTCGGATGACGATCTGCAACAGTTCTATACCGCGGTGCACAGTATTGTGGGCGAGCTTATGTATGCGCACAATTTTTATATTGCGCTGTACGATCCTCTGACCCAGTGGCTCAGCTTTCCTTATTTTGAGGATGAACGCGAGAGCAAGCCGGCGCCGAGAAAATTGGGCAAGGGGCTTACGGAGTACGTGCTGCGAACCGGTGAGCCGCTGCTGTGCGGTCCTGACGTGTTTGATGGACTCGTCAAACGCGGAGAAGTGGAGTTGATTGGCGCGGCGTCGCTGGATTGGCTGGGGGCTCCGCTGAAAGCCGGGAATAGCACGTTCGGTGTGCTGGTATTGCAGAGCTACAGCGGCAGTGCGCGTTTTAGCGAGAAGGATAAAGAAATTCTGCAGTTCGTGTCGCAGCAGTTGGCCAGCGCGATTGAATACAAACGCAACGAGGAGGCGCTGCGACGGTCGGAGGCGCGCTACCGGTCGCTGGTGCTGAGCGCGGTTTACGGAATTTATCGGTCGAGCCTGGAGGGAAGATTTTTTGATGTGAATCCGGCGCTAATCACCATGTTGGGATATGACTCGGCGGAAGAGGTGCTGGCGCTGGATCCGAAGTCGGACGTTTTCCTGGATCCAAGCGAACAGGCGCGGGTGATGGGAGAATTTCAGCGGGGCGCGCGCCTGGACAACGTTGAAGTGCGCTGGAAGCGCAAGGATGGAAGCGCGATTACCGTACGGCTGAGCGGGCGCGTGGTCAACAGCCCGGAGGAAACTGCCGAAGTTGTAGAAATTATCGCCGAGGATATTACCGAGCGGCGGGTGCTGGAGAATCAGTTTCGCCAGGCCCAGAAGATGGAAGCGGTTGGGCGCCTGGCGGGCGGGGTTGCGCATGACTTCAACAATTTGCTGATGGTGATCAGCGGCTACACCGAAGTTTTGCTGGAGCATACCAGGAAGAGCAATGCGCTGTACCCGAAGATTGAAGCGATTCACCAGGCGACCGATCGGGCTACGACTTTGACGCGTCAACTACTGGCTTTCAGCCGGAAGCAATTGCTGGAACTCAAAGTGGTCGATCTGAACGTCATTGTGGAGGACATGGAGCGGCTCTTGCGTCCGCTGATTGGAGAGAATATCGAGTTGCAGACGCAGCTTGCACCGGATTTAGGACGCACGCGGGCGGATGCCGGCCAGATCGAGCAAGTGATTATGAATTTGGTGGTGAATTCGAAAGATGCCATGCCGAGTGGGGGAAAGATCACCATTCAGAGCGGCAACGCGCAGCTCAAGCACGATGATCTGCGAGGCGAATACAGCTACATTAAACCGGGCGAGTATGTGGTCCTGTCCCTCAGCGATACCGGGCATGGGATGGATAAAGAAACGCAGTTGCGCATCTTCGAGCCTTTTTTCACTACCAAGGAAAAAGGCAAAGGTACTGGCCTTGGGCTTTCGACGGTCTACGGCATCATCAAGCAGAGCGGCGGTTACGTTTTAGTCGAGAGCGAACTGCAGCGGGGCACAACTTTCCGCATCTATCTGCCGCGAGTCGAAGATGCTTTGGAGCCAGTTAACGCCACAGGCGCTTCTTCAACGCAGAATGGCGGCTCGGAAACCGTGCTATTGGTGGAGGACGAAGAATCGGTGCGCCAGTTGGTCCGCGAGACTCTGGAGTCGAAGGGGTACAAAGTTCTGGAGGCGGATCACGGAGAAGCCGCGCTGCACATCGTTTCCGGACATGCAGGCAAAATCGACATGTTGATCACCGACGTAGTGATGCCGGGCATGAGCGGCCGGGAATTATCCGCGCAGCTCTGTTCGTCATACCCATACACCAAGGTGCTTTACCTTTCTGGCTACACCGAAGACGCCATCGCCCATGAAGGCGTGCTTGACTCCGGTACTGCTTTCCTGCAGAAACCATTTACCCTGCAAATGCTGGCTCGCAAAGTCCGGGAAGTGCTGGACGAGCGCGGCTGAATCCGCATCCTCGATGGCGGGCAGCTTGAGACGTAGCAAGCTACGTCTGTACACAGGACGACTGTAGAGACGTTGCTTGCAATGTCTCGCGAGCATTTGCAACTTTTCTGGCAATCCAGCGTCCTATCTAGGAGTGAGTGCGATCGGCCAATCTACGCGCCCGTATTCGCCGTACACTTAAGTGAGGATGGTTTCTATGTTGATCAAGAAGTCGGCTGAAATCCCTTCGTCTGAGATTACCCCGAAGGGGCTATTTCTGAATCGCCGCAAGTTTCTTGCAGGCACCGCGTTGGCCGCGGCCGCGGCGGGCGTTGGTTTTCGCCAGCTTGGCTCTCCTTCGATGACCGCGCTTGCCAATACGAAAATTGATGGCATCAAGAAAAGCTCATTCTCCACCAACGAAACCATCACGCCCTACAAAGACGTGACCAATTACAACAACTATTACGAATTTTCGACCGACAAATACGAGCCGGCCGGGCTGGCGAAGGATTTTAAAACCCGCCCGTGGACGGTAACCATCGACGGCGCGGTCGAGAAAAAGCAGACTCTCGACGTGGATACGATTATCAAAATCGCCTCGCCCGAGGAGCGCATTTACCGCCATCGATGCGTCGAAGGTTGGTCGATCGTCGTACCCTGGGTGGGTTTTTCGCTTAGCGAATTGATCAATAAAGCCAAGCCAACCAGCAAAGCAAAATACGTGGAGTTCACCACCATCGAAGATCCCAAACAAATGCCGGGACAGCGTGGCCGGATTCTCGATTGGCCCTATGTAGAAGGCCTGCGGATGGATGAAGCCATGCACCCGTTGGCATTGCTTTGCTTTGGCATGTATGGCGAAACCCTGCCTAACCAGGACGGGGCTCCGCTGCGCATTGTGGTGCCATGGAAATACGGATTCAAAAGCGGCAAGGCGATCGTGCGCATTCGCTTTACTGACAGCCAGCCGCGGACCACATGGGCGGAAATGGCTCCGAACGAGTACGGATTTTACGCTAACGTAAATCCGCATGTGGATCATCCTCGCTGGAGTCAGGCCAAGGAGCGGCGGCTCGGCGAATTCTTCAAGCGTCCGACGCTGATGTTTAACGGCTACGATCAAGTTGCGAGCCTGTATAGCGGAATGGATTTGAAAAAGAATTTCTGAGTTCAGTAGCGCCGGCATCCCTTCGGCTTCGCTCAGGGCAGGCTTGCGGTTGTTGCGAGGGTGTCCTGCCCTCGCCGGGTGCGGGCGGGACGCCCCCCACGACAGCCGCCGGGACGGCGGCGCTACAAAGCCAATATGATTCGTTGGTTCAAACCCGTTGTCTTTCTCGCCTGCCTGATACCCTTGGGGCTGCTCGGCTGGAAAGCCTATAGCGGCGGGCTGGGTGCGAATCCTATCGAGGTCATCACTCATGCCACGGGCGATTGGACTCTGCGGTTTTTGCTCATCACGCTAGCCATCACCCCCATTCGCAAGCTCACCGGACGGCTTTGGCTGATTCGCTACCGGCGCATGTTTGGGCTATTTGCGTTCTTCTATGGGGTGCTGCATTTCCTCACTTACATCTGGCTGGATAAATTCTTCGACCTGCACGAAATGTTGCACGATGTGGCTAAACGTCGATTCATCACGGTTGGATTCGCCGGGTTCGTCTTGCTAATCCCGCTGGCGATCACTTCGACAACCGGATGGATCCGGCGCCTGGGCGGTAAACGCTGGCAAGCGCTGCATCGCCTCATCTATTTCAGCGCGATTGCAGGCGTGATCCATTACTGGTGGCTAGTGAAGGCCGACATTCGCGAGCCATTGAAGTATGGAATGATCCTGGCTGTGCTGCTGGCCTACAGAATCGCAGTCTGGGCGGGTCCAAAGCTTGCCGCCAACAAAGCGAAATCCCTTCGCGAACCCCGGGTGGAAGTCCTGTAGAAAGTCCGCGCCTGGATTGATCAAAGTATTGTTAATCAAAACCCGCCGGCGATGCGGCAGCCACGAAACCGAAGCTTCAAAACATCTGGCTTCTACCTGTTCTCACCTACAACAATCCCTTGTCGACTCTCGGGTTTTAACCTATTTGCAGCGCCGCACTCCAATTGTAGATTTGTGAAAAGGTCGGAGGCCTGAATGGCTACTGCATCGCTGATGGATTCGGATTTACAGAAGTTTGAAGTCGCATTGGATCGGCTAGGAGCCAGCAATGCTCCCAAGAAACAGCGTCCGATTGTGGAGCGCGGAAGAATCGCACTCAGACAGCAGGAAGCTGTGGCTGCTGCTGCAACGGCGCTGGCGGCGCTTTGGCAAAGAAGCCGGGCGAAGTCCAGCGGAGGAAATCGATGAGCGGATCTTCGGATCGGATGCTGAACCTTCTACAACAGATTTCGGTGCTCAACCAATTGGACAATCAGTCACGGTCGGATTCCAAGAGCGCCGTGCTGGATTCGAAAGGGCGCCGAGCAAGACGGCAGCAAATCCGCTCTGAGATGAAACAACTCGCCTCCCGCGCTCGCCAAAAAAGTTCGAAATAATCTTAAGCAAATTAATCAATGAAGGGGCACGGCTTCGTCTGATGTCGCGGCATTCGTAGGGTCGTTCAGAAGCAGCCTGTCAGTTTCCGAGTCATAGGTGAAGATTTCGGCATAGCGTCCCCAATTCAAGGCAGTGTCAAGCTGACGTTGCACATCGTCATGGGCGAGATGCTCATCGAGGACGTCGCGAAAGAATTCCAGCGGAACTGCGCGGTCTGACTTGCGTTCCAAAGCATTTCGAATCTGTTGAATTAGAGTAACGTGGCTGAGAACTGCTCGGCGAAACAGTTTTTTTCTTTCGCCAATATCGGCTTCCGCAAATTCCTTTCCTGCAGGAGTGATGTGCACGTCTCCCTGGTTTGACTCGGCAAAGCCGAGCATGACCGCCTCATCCACGATGGGAAACAGATCGTCCACTTCCATGAGCAATTCTTCCGCGAGATGATACAGATCTTCCTTGCCGCCGCGATCATTCAAAAACTCAAGCAGCCCCGCCATTCCGCCGGCGGTTGCGTGCGGCAGGATTTGCAACGAAGGCTTGCGGGGAACCGGTAATTTTGTGACCGGGCCAAAATCGATTTCCGGTTGAGTCATTACTTTGTAAATGTAATCCACGTAGACAAGAAATTCGGCCGACTTGCGCTCGCGAGGCTGAGGCAACGAAATGCGAAAATCGGCGCGGATCTTCGCCGGATGGGTTCCCAGAACTACGACACGATCAGCCAGCAAAACCGCTTCTTCGATATTATGCGTAACCAGAAAAATACTTTTCGTCGGAATCTGATGATTGATCCACAGCTCCATCAATTCGCGGCGCAGACTCTCCGCGGTCAGTACATCGAGCGCGGAAAACGGCTCATCCATGAACAACACCTCGGGTTCCACGGCGAGCGCCCGGGCAAAGCCAACGCGCTGTTTCATGCCTCCCGACAGTTCTTTGGGATAAGCGTTTTCAAAACCTTTGAGTCCGACGATAGCCAGCGATTTTACGGCCTGGCGATGACGCTCCGAATGTTCCAGCCCTCGTGCCGCTAATGGAGCTTCGACATTTTCCAGCACCGTCAGCCAGGGAAATAACGCGAAACTTTGAAAGACCATGCCAATGTTCGGAGTGCGGCCATTCAAAGGTTGCCCATGCACCAACACGGTGCCGCTGGAGGGCAAAGTCAATCCCGAAAGAATTCTCAGCAAAGTCGACTTGCCTGATCCAGAAGGCCCAAGCAGAGCGCAAATGGCGCCGGATTCGACGGATAAATCCATGGGAGCGATGATCTGAATTTCCCTGCCATCCGGTTGCGGGTAACACTTTTCAATCTGCCGGCCTTCGATGATAATTTCTCCCGGCGCTTGCGGCTTTGCTTGTGGTGCACGCGCTGTCTTTGGTTCGAGCTCCCCTGAAGTCTGCACCGGTATCTCGCCCGACAGTTCGTCCATCAGGCGCTGCCAAGCCTCTTCCGGAAGTTCATCGAAAAAGCGCATGCGGTCGTCAGGGCTGATTTTGTCGACCAATTTGCGCATCTCTTCCGCAGGCAGCGAATGCAGCAGCACGTATTGGTGGTAGTAGGGAAAGTGAGCGACCACAGCGGCGGCAAGATCCAGCGGCAAGTTTCGGAACAAAGATTGTTGCCGATCGAAAGGGAGTTCGCTCAATGCCGCGGCACCATGCACTGTGTCGTTTGTTTGCAGCAGAGCGACGGCTTCGTCCCAACGGCCCTGTGAAACTGCGTCGCGAAGTCTGTCGGCAATTGGTGATCTCATTGAAGGTCCAGTGTAGAGCGGACACTCCTGTCCGCTATCTTTCGCTGGCGGCGTCCCGAGGCAAGCAGAATAGCCGGAATTGAGGGCCAGGGGAACCAGTGATGCAAAATTTATCTACCTTTAATACGCGTGACCAGACGATCAGCTTTTCAGAGTGACCCATCTGGTGATGGAACGCCGCCGCTGCGAATCGAACGGTACAATACCGAAGTGAGCACAGCTACAACTTCGGCGGTCGCCGGCGAGGTCTCGAACCGGCGGAGGCCATATAGCCTGCGGGACCGATTCTTGCTGTGGCTGATTACGTGGGCAGGATTTTTGGCGATCCGCGCGATTGGCCCAACGCTGCGAGTGACGGTTTCATTCGAAGACGGAGCGCCGCCATCGCTCGATACTCGTCCCATGATTCTTGCTTTTTGGCATAACTGTATTTTTCCTGCAATCTACATTTGGCGCAACTTGCAGATCCGGGTGATGAGCAGCGATAGCTTCGATGGAGAGTGGACGGGACGTATTATCCGCAAGTTCGGCTTCGTGAAAGTGCGGGGATCAAGCAGCCGCGGCGCCGTGCGGGCTCTGCTAGGTATGAGGCGCGAACTCGAGCAAGGCTGGCCTGTGGCTTTTACAATCGACGGGCCACGCGGTCCGCGTTTCGTGGCGAAACCTGGACCAGTGCTGCTGGCACGTGCCACGGGTACGGCCATGGTTGCTTTTCACATCGCGGTCGAGAAGGCGTGGATTCTGAATACGTGGGATCGATCGATGATTCCCAAACCATTTTCTCGAGCATTGATGCGAGTAAGCCGCCGGATCATTGTGCCCGGAGACGCAAACGATTCTGCGAGAGAACAATTCCATAAGGAGTTGCAGAACGCGCTGGAGCGAGTGCGCGAGTTCTCAGAGGCAAATGTAGGAAATGCGGATTCCCAAGGCGAAGTAAATTAGCGAGGATTAATGGCTGCAACTATTCTGGACGGCAACAAGATCGCCAGCGAAATTAGAGCTGAGGTCGCAGCTGAGATAAAGACGATGACCGCGGCCGGAATGCGGCCGGGACTGGCCGTGGTTCTGGTTGGACATAATCCGGCATCGGAAGTTTATGTTCGCGGGAAGGTGAAGAGCAGCGGCGAAGTTGGACTTTACAGCGAGCAGCATACGCCGCCAGAGAGCGTTTCCACGCAAGAATTGCTTGCGCTCATCGCCGACTTAAACCGGCGCGACGAGATCGACGGAATCCTGGTGCAGCTTCCCTTGCCTCCACAGGTCGATGCCAAGAAAGTATTGCTGGCGGTCGATCCCGCGAAAGATGTGGACGGATTTCATCCTATGAATGTAGGATTCCTTTCCACGCAGCGGCCAGGCTTGGTTCCATGCACGCCGGCGGGCATCATGGAAATTCTAAAGCGCAGCAAGATTCCGATTGCCGGGCAGGAAGCGGTGGTCGTGGGGCGCAGCGACATCGTGGGAAAACCGGCGGCAATGCTGTTGCTGAATGGCAACGCGACAGTCACAGTTTGTCATTCGAAGACTCGCGATCTTGCCGGGGTTTGCCGCCGCGCCGATATTCTGGTGGCAGCGATCGGCCGTGCCGGCATGATCACACGTGAATTCGTTAAGCCGGGCGCAACAGTTATCGACGTGGGCATGAATCAGGTAACAGATCGTGCACAGTTCGAGCGGTTGTTCGCGGGGAATGCAAAGCGAGAGGAAACTTTTCGTACCAGAGGTTCCACGCTGGCAGGAGACGTCCATCCCCAGGTCGCGGAGGTTGCTGGCGCGATTACGCCGGTTCCGGGCGGCGTTGGTCCACTAACCATCGCCATGTTGATGGCAAACACGGTGCGTGCGGCAAAATTACGCCGAAGAAACATGGCGCAATCTGTAGGGACGTAGCTTAGCTGCGTCTCTGCAATGTCGATGATTCCTCTGTGACTCTGCGGTGAATCACATTTTATGAGGCCGCTTTGCTGAAAGTCGGACTGACCGGCGGGATTGCCTCTGGCAAATCCGTGGTGGGGGAAATGTTTGTTGCGCTCGGAGCGCACCTGATCCAAGCGGATGCGATTGCTCATCAACTCATGCAGCCAGGCGAAGCAGTTTATCAGGAAGTGGTCCGACATTTCGGCAGCGGAATTCTCAATCCGGATGCCACCGTCAATCGGGCGCGGCTGGCGGAAGCCGCGTTTGGAGCATCGGCAGAAAATAAATCGTCCCGCATTGAAGAGCTGAACCATATTGTGCATCCGGCTGTGATTAGCAGGCAGGACGAGTGGATGGACGAAGTTGGCCGAAAAAATCCTCAAGCCATCGCCATAGTCGAAGCAGCTTTGATCTTGGAAGCAGGCGCCAGCCAGCGTTTCGACCAACTCGTGGTGGTGACCTGCCATCCGGAACAGCGAATTCAACGCTGGGCTGCACGCGTCGGCGTGGATGAAGAGACCGCGCGCCGCGAGGTTGCCCGGCGAATGGCGGCTCAGTTGCCGGATGAAGACAAGATTAAGGCAGCGCAATATGTAATTGACAATTCCGGATCGCTGGACGAAACCCGGAAGCAGGTCGCAAAAGTTTACGCTGAACTCAAACGCGCAGCTGAGGGAAGAGGACTTCGGCCCAATTAGAAATTCCGTCCGTCTATGACAAGCGCCCTGCGCGGGACCCTGCTACTTGGGCAGCTTTACCTGGCCCGAGTTAATCAACAGATAATTTATTACAATCGAGTAGTGGAAGGGTTTTGAATTATGAGGCTGCTTCGCCCTGTCTTGCTGGCCATCATTCTCGCTGGCGGGTTTTTCTATTTCACCACCTATCGCTCGGGACGCGCTGCGCTCACCGATTGGGCCGGGCATCCGGCTAAATTTGAAATCAGCGAGGCGTCAGGCAGCGAGTCGCTCGATGCCGAAGAACAGAACAATATTTCCGTGTATCGGAGGAATATTGGTTCGGTGGTAAACATTACCTCGAAGGCGGTCACGTTTGATTTTTTCTACGGACTCATGCCGGAGGAAGGCCAGGGGTCGGGCTTCATCATCGACAAGGAAGGACACATACTGACCAACTACCACGTCATCGCAGATGCGCGCCAGATCGAGGTTACCCTGCACAACCGCAAGAAATACCGTGCCACGATTATCGGCACCGACCGCTCGCACGATTTGGCCGTGGTTCAGATCAAGGCGCCGGAACTTACGCCCATGGTGCTCGGAGACTCGAACAATCTGCAAGTCGGACAAAAAGTTTATGCCATCGGTAATCCGTTCGGCCTTTCCGGCACGCTAACGCGCGGTATCGTCAGTTCCATTCGCCAGGTGCAGGAACCGGACGGCATGATGATAGACGACGCCATTCAAACCGACGCATCTATCAATCCCGGAAATTCCGGCGGTCCGCTGCTCAACATGCACGGCGAGGTAATTGGCATCAACACCATGATCGCCTCCAACACCGGACAAAGTGCGGGCATTGGTTTTGCCATTCCCATCAATACCGCAAAAGCCGTGATCAACGATCTACTCACGCTAGGCCGCATACGGCGTCCAGCGCTGGGCGTCAGCACGATTCCCATCGATCCGCAACTGGCGGATCAGATGGGGCTGGCCGCAGACTACGGCCTATTAATCCTGCAAGTCGTTCCCGGGGGAGCGGCCGACAACGCCGGCCTGCGCGGCGGTAACGAGCGCGCCTTTCTCGGTAATACTCCAATTATGCTGGGTGGAGATCTGATAGTCGCCATCGACGGCAAAAAAGTGGAGGATCAACAGGAACTGGCGGAGGTGATGAATAACCATCGCGCCGGTGACTCAGTTCGCGTCACCATCTATCGCGGAAAGCGAAAGATGGATGTACCCGTGACGCTGGGTGAGGCGAGGCAGCAAGTATAGAAACCAGTCTGTCAGCCTAAGCCGCGGTCTGCTCAAAATAATCTTCGATTTCATTTACTTCTTTATCGCTGAGCCGGAAATCCCCCGCCCGCATGATGCCGCTGCCCTGGCGTGCATTCCGCGCGCCCACGATCGCGCCCGTAACCGCCGGATTTCGCAGCGTCCACGCAATCGCTACTTCGCCCGGCGAACGGCCATGTCGCTTACCCATCTCGCGCAACTGTTCCACCAGCGCAAGGTTGCGCGAAAGTTGCGGCTGTTTGAATTCAGGATCGCTGCTGCGCCAGTCATCTTTCGGCAACTTGCTGGCACGTTCACGCGTCATCGACCCGGTCAGAAGCCCCGAAGCCATCGGCGAATACACGATCACGCCGATATTTTCTCGCAGACAATAAGGCAGAATATCTTCCTCAACTCCGCGATTGATCAGCGAATACGGCGGCTGCAGCGACGTAATCGGCGCGATTTTTTGCGCCCGCCGCAACTGCTTAACATCGAAATTCGACACGCCAATCCACCGCACCTTGCCCTGCCGCTTCAACTCCGAGAGGATGGACCAGCCTTCTTCAAGTTCAGGCGAATCCGGATCAGGCGGCCAATGAATCTGATACAAATCTATCGTCTCAACCGCCAAACGCCGCAGACTGTCTTCAACTTCGCGGGAAATCGAATCCGCATGCAGAACTTTGCGAACGTTCCCCTCCGCATCCCACCGCATGCCGCACTTGGTAAAGACGTGAGGCTTCGTCCCGGACCAGTCCTTGAGCGCCCGCGCAACCACTTCCTCGGAATGTCCCAGACCATAAACCGCGGCCGTGTCGATCCAGTTCACGCCCGCCTCCAGCGCGCTGTGAATGGCCGCAATGGAGTCATCGTCGTCCTGCGCGCCCCAGCCAAACTGCCACCCACTGCCGCCAACCGCCCACGCGCCAAAACCTACGGGAGTGATGAATAAATCGGAGTTGCCAAGCCGCCGCGTTTCCATTTCCAATCTCCTTTGTGGTCTATTGCAGGTTCAATCTTATGCAGATCATTCAACCAGCATGAACGTCGAATCGGTTCGGAACTATTGTCTCAATTTTCCCCAGGCAAAGGAAACGTTGCAGTGGGGCGAGACTCTCTGCTTCAAAGTGAACGGGAAAATTTTTGCCATGTTAAGCCTGGCATCCGTCCCGCCAACCATGTGTTTCAAGTGCACCCCCGAAACTTTCGCCCAACTTTGCGAGCAAGAAGGCATCAGCCCCGCACCGTATGTGGGCCGCTACAAATGGGTTTTGCTGGAACGCCTGGACGTTTTGCGCGATCAAGAAACCGCAGACTTGATCCGCCAGTCATACGAAATGGTAGTGGTGAAAGCCAACCCGAAAACGAAAGCCAAGAAAGTAAAAGCAAGAGTCAGGAATGTTAGACGACCAGCGACGCGAAAAAGAAAAAGCTGACAG